>Ga0114996_10001736_pt1 | contig 28923 bp, 25 predicted proteins | sample ArcticOcean_MG_C_4_FD_87039 | JGI IMG/M metagenome (GOLD analysis project Ga0114996, IMG submission 87039) | Marine microbial communities from western Arctic Ocean - ArcticOcean_MG_CB4_134 | ecosystem: Environmental > Aquatic > Marine > Oceanic | place: Arctic Ocean: Canada Basin | collected... | reverse complement strand
GCTGAGATTTGGGGCTGATGACTTCGGTGGAACTCTGTTCGACGAGAACGTGATGCTGGCAGCAGGGTTCTACAACCGAACGACTGAAGACGAGGTTCGGGAGATGATTTCTGAGGCCGGATATTCTCCGATACAACGCCTTACGAACTACGAAATCGTGGAAGGCTCCGATGCTGAGCTAGCGCCAACCAAGTAGCCATCGAGAATTAATCTACTCACTATGACTATCAACAACAACGAAATCATATTCGGCCACAGCCCTGACGCAGATGATGCTTTCATGTTCTACGCCATGGAATACAAGCACGTTGAAATTCCGGGTTACTCGGTCGCGCACCACATGGAAGATATCGAATCGCTCAATGTGCTTGCGGAGACCGGGAAACTACTTGTCACCGCTATTTCAGCTGCCCGGTACCCTGATGTAGCGAATCACTACAGAATCATGTCTTGCGGGTCGTCCATCGGGCGAAACTACGGTCCCATGGTGGTTTCAGTTGGTCCCATGACTGAAGCCGATCTCGAGGGCAAACGAGTTGCAGTTCCCGGAAAATTTACGACTTCATGGTTGTTGTTTCAGATATTCGGCCCGAAAAACTGCGAGCCAATATTTGTCGACTTCGATGATGTTGGACCTGCCATAAAAGAAGGTCGCGCCGACGTCGGAATACTGCTCCACGAGGGTCAGATTCTGTACGAAAAACTTGGCTTCCACGGCATCATGAGTCTGGGTGAGAAGTGGCATGAGGCAACTGGCTTACCGATTCCACTGGGTGTTGACGTTGTAAGCCGTCACATTGGTGAGGAGCTTGCCCAAACAATCACTGATGCGTCGCTTGCGAGCATTAATTACGCCAGGAATCACGAAGACGAGGCACTTGAGTATGCGTTGGGCTTCGGGCGCGGAATCGACCCGGCCGACGGTAAAAAATTCGTGAGAATGTACGTCAATGACGATACCGTGGATATGGGGCAAGAGGGCAGGAAAGCGTTGGAGAAGCTGTTCTCTATGGCTGTAGAACGCGGCGTTCTTGATGAACTACCTGCGCTCGACATAATTCAGGCGAAATAGCCTGGTTTCGAGTTCGCACGCCTTCTTGTCGTCGCTCGAACGAGTTAGGCCAGAATCTCTTCAAGATCGGTGAGTGTGAACGGCTTCGGCATGAATGCATCGGCACCTAGAGCCATCAGGCCATCCAGTTCGGCTGGCTGGGTATGGGCGCTCATCACTATTATCTTGCCGGGGCGTTCGTATGCTCCCGTGCGAAGCTCTTTCAACACCTCGTAGCCATCGACTTTCGGCATCATCAGATCAAGCAAGAGAAATTCAAACTTACGTTCGCGAAGTGCCTCAAGAGCCTGTTCGCCGTTGAACACAGTCACAACGTCCGTAATTCCGAGTTCCTCTAGCATTGCAACCACGGCGTCCCGTGTCGCTGCATCATCTTCAGCTATTAGCATCGAATCTGATCCTGCACCTGAGCACGATCGAAACTAATGCGTTGTTCAATGTCCGTCTACGAAAAATTGGTCATTACATAGAGATTATGAATTAACCCCAGAATTGATTCATCCTGGTTACAGTCAAATATCTCGGTGTTTGGCTTGCAGCGCGAACTCAACTGGGTCAACTCAATCAAACAACGCACTCTTTAGTTGCTCAAGTTTGAAGGGCTTGGGGAGCACTTTGTCCATACCCAGATCCACGTGGTGCTTCTCGGGCACAGGATTCGCATGACCGGTCATGAGTACAACGCGGTCTGGTCGACCGATATCCGGGTCTTTCCGAATTGCCTCAAGCACGTCCATGCCGCTGGCTGCTGGGAGAACAAGGTCAACTAGTACAAGTTGAGGTGAGAACTCTTTTAGCATTTCGATCGCTTTAAGGCCGTCTTCGGCGAAATGCACGTCGAAGTCACCCAGGAACTCTAAACCTGCGTCGACAGCGTACCTGATCGACTCTTCGTCATCGATCACAAGTATTCGTGTTTTTGCCGGTTCGCTCAATTGCTCAACGCTGTATTGTGGTTGTAAGTCAGCGCTATCCGCGCCAGCATTGTTCAATTCGTCGTGTGTATACGTATACGCGACGCAAATGACCGGATTACATGTGCTGGCTAAGCGTCAAATGACCGTTATCACACCAATTAACACCCACTGCTCACACGAAAGTTCCGAATATTGAGGCAAGCCAGCGGTCAGCGACAGTCCTTTATGGCGAGTATCAGTGGCTCACCTGCCACAAGCGCTATCGTGGCTATCAACATTTTATTTTTTCTGGGAGTCGAACTAACTGGCGGTAGCGGTGTAAAGAATCTTCTGGATTGGGGGGCCAAATACGGGCCTTATATAGCTGAAGGTGAATACTGGCGATTATTCCTACCAATGTTCCTTCATGTTGGTTTTTTCCACATGCTGACTAATCTCTTCGGTTTGGTGATATTCGGATCAATGGTTGAGCGCATATTTGGGACTCGCAATTTCGTAATTGTCTATCTAATGGCAGGCATCATGGGCAACGTGGTTAGCTATCTGGCTGGTCCAAATCCTGGTGTTGGGGCGAGTGGCGCCGTGTTCGGAATTCTGGGGGCGTTCGGTGTATATCTCTTGCTCAATCAGAGGCTTTTAGGTCAGATGGGGCGCCAGCAACTTACTTCGATCGGGGTAATAGTGGCGATCAACATCGTTCTTGGTCTTGCCACAACTGGAATCGATAATGCAGCTCATTTCGGTGGATTGCTGGCTGGTGGTTTCGTTGCCTGGATGATCGCACCACGTCAGCGCCTGTTTGCTGTCGATAATCCGTTCAACTTTGGAACCGCGCGAATGGCTCTCAGATCTGGCAGCCAACCGAACTCTAAGTTGGTGCTTGCAATTGTGGTTGTTGCTGCAGTAGCAGTGGCAATTACCTGGTTCGAAACACAGAGCTATGTGACGAACATTCCCGGACAGAAGATCCCCGGATAGTCGTGCACGGTGCTGTGTAACACATGAATGACGGTATACTGCGTCTGTCGACCTGCTATTGATATCAAGTATCGATTAGGAAACTGCGAAGTATACCCACAATTTCAGTTGAAGCACCAGAAGTAAATTTGCTTAGCGCTCTAGAGAACAGAGGCCTGCGCAAAACTGTTGCGAGATCTGCCGTGACAAGTCGAATCGAGCGATCAAGCGATGCGTTTACGGCAGAACAGTTGTGCCGTGAGCTGCCTGATGTCGGCAGGGCGACGGTGTATCGAACGATTCGTCACCTCGTAGACGCCGGTGCCCTCTGCAAGCTGCCAATTCTCGATGGTGCTCCGATGTACAGCATCGCTAGAGTCGAACATCACCACCACACGATCTGTTCACGTTGTGGCGCGGTTGGAGAATTTCGGCAACCGACCGTTGAGCGCGTAATGCGATCGCTCGAGAGTGAGATCGATGGCGATATTATCGGTCACCGCATGGAGATCTTCATCACTTGTAGTTCTTGCCTTGCCCGGGCCGATGCCAAATCAAGTGATACCAACGCCGATGACTGATTTTCAGCAACCCATGGGTATCAATCCTGAAGACGAACCTGACCCTAACGGCATGGAAGCACATTCTGGCAAGCTGTTGAAGCCTGAAGATATACCAGTCAGGTTCAATGAAACATGGTTCAGCTATGGTTCCGAACCGGTCGTTCGAGATATAAATTTCTCGATTACCCTTGGTGAATTCGCAGCGATCCTGGGGCCGAACGGATCGGGTAAAACCACGCTAATGAAGCTCGCATTGGGGTTGTTGAAGCCCACTTCGGGCGAGGTTTTGTTGTTCGGTGAACCGGCAGAAAGTTTTACTGACTGGCACCGTGTTGGGTACGTTCCTCAGCGCACTCAAGCCACTGAATCGAGATTTCCTGCCTCTGTGCGCGAAATAGTAAATTTCGGTTCTTATTCCGGCTTCACCCCTCTGGCTATTTTCAAGCGTAAAAACTCGAGCAGAGTCGATGATGCGATGGAGCTGGCGGGAATAACAAATCTTGCCGATCGTCGGGTGTCGGATCTTTCAGTAGGTCAGCAACAACGAATGCTGATCGCCAGATCACTTGTGCGACAGCCGGACCTGCTCGTGATGGATGAACCCGTCGCAGGTGTGGACGCTGCCGGTGAAGAGCAATTTCACTCCATGATCCGTCGTTTGAATCGCGATCTCGGAATAACTATTGTGATGGTTTCTCACGATATTGGTGCCGTGATGCGAGAAGCCACGACATGTGCGTGCATCAACCGGGACATCGTATTTCATGGTCCTGTTCATCAACTCGATGCCGATGCGTTGTCCCAGCTATACGGCTTTCCGGTCGACGTTCTTATGCACGATCCCGAGCACACTCACAGGTAGTACGTTTGCCAGAAGTCTTTCAATACGAATTCATGAACAGAGCGATAATCGCGTCTGTGCTGGTTGGTTCAACAGCTCCAGCGTTCGGTGTGTACCTGGTTTTGCGACGACTGTCGCTAATTGCCGATACGCTGTCTCACGTCGCGCTGGCAGGAGTGGCGATAGCTCTGCTGACGAAGACATTTGCGCCTGCCATCGCTCTGATTGCAACAACTGGTGCGGCCGTTTCGATTGAAGAATTGCGAATGCGCCGGCTGCTTCCAGGTGATGCAGCGCTCGCCGTGTTCTTGTACGGCGCACTCGCAATCTCTGTCGTGTTGATCAGCATCGCAGACGGGTTCAACAGCACGCTGTTTTCCTATCTGTTCGGCAGCGTGCTAACGGTGACTGAAACCGATCTCTGGTGGATGGCGACCCTGGCCGTAATTATTGTCTTGTTCATGCTGATGTTCAGTTCCGAACTGGCCCAGGTAACTTTTGATCCGGATCTTGCGAAGATCAACGGCGTACGCGTCCATCTACTGAATCTTGGGCTAGCGGTTCTTACTGGAGCGACCATCACGGTTTCGATGCGTGTTGTTGGTGTATTGCTCGTTGGTGCTCTGATAGTTATCCCAGTGCTGATCAGTCTTCGAATCACAAGTGGACTCACACGAACAGTGCTCACATCATCATTCGTGGGCATATTTGTTGCGGTTGTCGGGATGATCGTCGCTTACTACGCAGACATAGCACCCGGCGGCAGTGTGGTGTTGACTGCCATCATTCTTCTGGTGATCGTTGAGATTGGCGCATGGCTAAATCGTTCAAATGGGAAGGCTGCGCAGCAACAGGCTGCCGAGTCACACAACCATCCTCACGAGTCACATGCTCACGGGACGAGCGATACATCTGATCACGATCAACACTCGCACCGGTAATAGCGATGAGCTTCAGTCGCTGTTTTTTGGTGAGAATGGCGATCTGATCATCATGAACGCTACGATTGATACAACCAATAATCCGATCGTGATGCCAAACATCAGGTTGTAGCTGTCGGTGGCATCGAAAATTAGCCCCGCCATGATCGGACCAATGAAAACTGGAATGATCAGCGCCGTTCGCGTAAGTCCCATGATGCTGCCGAACTGCTTCAAGCCGAACATGTCGGTAATCACGAGTGGGGTCAGTGCGCCCACGCCGCCCATGCCAAGCCCGAACACAGCAATGGCTCCCCACACTGCTACTGAGCCGCCTGAGGCCATCAGAACGGCAAGGCCGGCACCCTGAAGGATCATTATGACTACGAAGGCGAGTCGGGCGGTGATCGTTTCGCTTAATCGGCCAAATATTATTTTGCTCGACATCCCGAAAAATGCCAGCAGCATCATCGCTCCAGCTGCAGTAGCGAGGCTAAATCCTACCTGCTGCAAGTGAGGGACCATCTGGCTCACAACTCCGGTTCGAACGAACTGTTGCAGTGTCATCCCGACTACCAGCAGCCAGAATGCTGATGTTCGCAATGCCTCTGAAACTGCGAGCCCATCATTCGTATCTAGAAGTTTTCTCGTATCGGATACGCTCGGTGACCACTTCTTACCTTGTTCTTTTTTGACATCGTCAGTTGTGTCGCGAATCACGAGTGCGACGAGCATGACGATCCCGAGTAGCCCAATCGCAAGAACAACAAACGTCCATCGCCAGCCCACCATCGTGATCAGGCCGGCGACTATTGGGATCACGATCATGCTGCCGAAATTGTTGCCAGCAGTGACGAATCCCATCATTCGGCCACGTATGCGTGGGAACCAGGTATTCACAAGCCGACCTGCCGGCATCATCGTTGCACCCGGCGCTCCCGCGAACATCACGGCGCTGAACAGGTAGAACTGCCAGAGCTCGGTCATCACAGATCGGAGTAGGAACGCGATCGCCACGAGTGCAATCGAACCGGCCATGGTCCATCTGGCACCAGTTCGATCCATCAGATTTCCGACGAACGGGGACAGAAGTCCGGAAACAACTCCGACGGCCAGAGCACCATTGACCTGAGTACGAGACCATCCGAATTCTTCTTCGAGTGGCAGGATAAAAAGGCTGAACGCAAATTGTGCCGTACCCAACACAGCACCGATAGAAAGTGCTGAAACACCGGCAATGTACCAACCCCGGTAAATTCCGGACCGGACCAGTTGCTCATCTACAGGGGTCGTTGTATCTGTGATCGGCTGGCTCCAGGTATGGTTGCCCGAATTCGAATGAAATGTTGAATAGCCGAGATGCTACAACTCACCCGTTCGCCGCGCTACAAGATTCATTCGATATTAGGTGCGAATGACAAAAGATTTGTAGTGAGTGGATTACCATGCACCGACGACGAATGATTGGCTGAGATCACTTACAGCTAGATCGAATATTTCGAGCTCTGATCTCCTCGATTCAATTGCTGCATCCGATTCGCGTTCGCTGCATCCAAATATATCTGCGCACTAATAGTTATCAGGAGAAATTCGAAGTGGTTACCGAGCACGGAACTAACTCATCGACGCCAGAAGTACCGGAACAGGCAGGAAAAATCCTCGCACAGTTCGCTGGTTACGTAGGGTTCAAGACAATCGAGATGGGGTTGGCAAGCGGCCTTTTTGCTGCCCTGAACGACAATCCGGGCGGCCTCTCAGCGGAGGAGCTGGCGGCTGCGGCAGGTACAGATGCCTTCTATACGGGAGTGTGGAGTAAGGCTGCGTACGGCGCTTCGTTGGTCGAGCTGAACAACAATAAAATATATGTGCTGGCGCCGCAGATGGATAAGCTGCTACTAAATCCGGAATTCCCTGGTTATGTTGGCGGAATCATCGATGTGTTTACCGAGCCGGAAATATTCGATAATTTCAATAAAAATTTGCCGACTGGCGAACGAACGTGGTGGGACAAAGTTAGTCCAGAGTTCATTCAAGGCGTCAGTGGCACCGGTGGTCCCTTCTATAACCGGTTAATTCCCGGTGGCCTCTCTCAGGTTCCAGGTCTGACAGCAAAGCTGGAGGGAGGTGCGTCTGTTCTTGAGCTCGCAAGTGGGGCGGGTCGTGGTCTTGTGAAGCTTGCAACTCAATACCCGAATGTCAAAATCACAGCGCTGGACGGCGATTCGCATTCACTCTCGCTCTCGAAAGCGCGTGTCGACGAGGCGGGTCTCGCTGATCAGGTGAAGTACAAGGAAAGCACCCTCGAAGATCTGTATGAGCAGGATAAGTACGATCTGGTTTAGATCAATATCTCGATGCACGAAGCTCGAGATATTGACCTAGCTACTAAAAATGTACGGAACGCCCTGAAGCCCGCCGGGTACTTTGTGATCTCTGACTTTCCGTACCCGGACGGTCATGATGGCTTACGGACTGTGCCGGCACAGGTGATGAACGGGATTCAGTACTTCGAGGCGCAAATCGACGATCAACTGGTGTCGACCGAAACTTTCGTAAAGCTTTTGGAGGATCAGGGATTTAGTGATGTTGGTTCGTTCATCATCAGCCCGGTCCACAACGTGATATTCGGCACGAAGTAGTTCACCGTAACTTAAACAAAAAACGACTGTCGCCCATGCAAATGAATGTGGCGACAGTCGTTTTTGTTTAACGCATATGACTCTCATTCAGCTAATTAGGCAATTGCTATCCCACTTTCGCCGGCAACTGCATAGAGAAGATACATTCGACCATCATCGTCGATGAACGTTGCTGGGTCACGAAGTTGATTTACTCGCCCTTGAACCAATCAGCGTTTCGACGGTTCCAGCGGTAGGTCGGCACCTTGCCAGTCAACCTCGGGTGCGAGAACGACAACGGGATCCGAAGCCTCCCACTCAAGCCAATCATTCGATAGGCGAACTGTGGAAAGTAGGATTCGCTCTGGATTGTCCCCAATCACTGTGAAATACACCCTGAGTAGATCGTCATTCACGAGGACGACCGTGTGACGGATATTTGGGTTGAACAGGGTAGGGCCCTGTTCGAAATTGCTTGCTCCGTCTACCGATCGGTAAAACACGCCTGGCATTGCGAGCCCAAAATACTGCTGATTCCACCTGAACGTACGCATATACGGATTTACGAGCAGTTCTGGACGGGCGTCGAACGTTAAGCCATCGGTCGACAGAGAAACCCTTGTTGATTGTGGACCGCCCTTGCCCGTGGCGGTATCGGCTCCATGAAAATACATCCTGACTTGTTTGCCGTCACGATCAACATGAACATCGGGGGATGCTATGTGCCCAGAAAAGTGTGAATTTTCGAGCGACAGAACGCCGGGACCGTGGGTTTTCCAGGGACCTACGAGGTTATCTGCGTAGGCCATCCGGATGTAACGTCCATCGTGATGTCCGAAATACAGGTAGTACTTTCCTAGAGGATTCTCAAGCCATGGAGGCGCGTTAATAAGAGACGGCCCGTTGACGTTCTCGCCCATCCTGTCGTCCATGTGTGGACGAATAATCGGGTTATTCGCAAGTCGTGTGACCGATGGCAATGGTGGCTGTTAAAGCTGACGCAACCTGGGGTCGAAACGATCTCGCATCCAGTCGCCCATGAAATTGAGCGACATAACCGTTAAGAAGATTGCAATACCGGGGAACACACTGATCCACCACGCACTGGTGAGCCAGTCCTTGCCGTCGGCGACCATGAGACCCCACGCGGGTGTTGGACGGGGAATACCCGCACCAAGGAAGCTGAGAGATGCCTCTGCAAGGATCAGGCCACCAACGTTCAGCGTGGCAACAACGATGGCCGTGTTGATTACGCCCGGGAAGATGTGACGCCAGATTATTCGACGTGTACGAGCGCCGGAGACGCGCGCGTGTTGAACATATTCGAGCCCGCGCAAGGTAAGAACTTGGGCGCGTACGACTCGCACAAACCCAGCCCAAGCTATGAGAGCGAGCAGCACAAGAACGAGTTGAACACTTGGTTGGAAGATAATCACGGCGACCAGAGCGACCATCAAGAACGGTAAGGCGTTCCATACATCGACGATCCGCATGATTATTTCGTCAACGTAGCCGCCGTAGTATCCGGAGATGAGACCCAACGAGGTTCCCGCAAGAAATCCGACTGTTACTGAAACACCGGCCACCATGAGTGAAATTCGTGCACCGTGCATCACACGGCTAAAAACATCACGCCCAACTTCGTCGGTGCCTAGCACGTTATCGAAGCTACCACCTTCAATCCAAACCGGCGGAACTCGTAGTTGCCGAATATTGGCACGTTCCGGATCATGGGGAGCCAGCGTCGGGCCGAAAATGCCAAGAAATAACATCACCGACAAAATAAACATCGGGAAGATGGGATAGCGACGGAGCTGTTTAAATGTCACCTTGAATTTTCTCGGTGAAGGGACATTCTGATCCGGTTTTGAAATTTCTTGCGTCATGTTTTCCTAGTTATATCGAATGCGCGGATCAATTACCGCATACAACAAATCTGCCAACAGTGCGGCGATCAAATAGAACGCCACGAACATTGTTACGGCGCCCATCATAATGGGCAGGTCGTTGCTCAACACCGCCTGACTGGAGGCCATAAGCCCGATGCCAGGCCAGCCGAAGACGGACTCCACGATGATGGCTCCGTTCATCAGCCCTGCGAGCAAGAACACGATAGATGTGAGCGGCACAACCAGTGAATTGCGGAACGCATGTTTCCAGATAACCCAGTTGTTGGTGACCCCTTTCGCCCTCGCGAGAACCACGTATTCGGAATCCATGATTTCCAGCATCGAAGAACGAGTTAATCGCATGAGGCCAGCAGCAGCAGGCCACCCCAAGGTTATCGACGGCATTATGTAGTGTTTGAAACTAAAATCCACTGGCCGCGTTCCGGAAGGTAACCACTGCAGCTGAACAGCAAATAACAGGATCAGCATGATTCCGACCCAGAAGTTTGGAATTGCTAACCCCCCAAGAGCAAAACCGCGCGCGGCTATATCTATGATCTTTCCGCGTTTAACTGCTGCGAGTACACCGACGGGTAGTCCGATCGCCATCGCAAACATCCATCCACCCAGCGCTATCTGCATTGTTGCGCCAATTTTGCCCATCAGTAATTCGGTGACAGTTTCGGGTTTAGAAATGGATTTACCAAAGTCGCCCTGTAGAACACCACTGATCCACCTGAAATATCGAACTGGTGGTGAAGCATCCAGTCCATATGCTCGTTCTAACGCAAGCCACTGTTCCTCGGTAATGCCGTAGCCCTGATCAGGAATCATCAACTCCCTGGGGTCATGGGCCGCCAGACTTAGCCCGAACATCAAAAGGGTTGCGCCAAAGAATGAAATAACAGCAAAGAGCAATCTTCGCAGGAGAAATGTTCGCATTAGTTAGAGCTACCCATTTTTGTTGAATGCACCTGAATATCAGCCCTTTTTAGCAACATTTATTAGTGCTTTGTAGTAACCCATTGCGAAGGCCTCGTAACGGTAGGGCCAGCCGTCATCTGATGTATCGCCAGTGATATGTGGCACGTGATCATCGATCATAGGACCGTCGAATCCGGCATCTCTGTATATTTCCATCGCACGATGCATGTCGACATGGCCTTCGTCAATGAAGGTTTCGTCGAAAGATGGGACGGTGCCGCTTACATTTCGGAAGTGAACGTACCAAATTTTGTTTTTCTCTGCGAAGTACTTGATCCCATCGTAAATATCGTCGGTCATCTCTGAAACTGTTCCCTGACAGAATTCGATACCGTTGTTCGGACTCGGATATATGTCTTCAGTCAGTCGGCGAAGAGCATCGTGGCTGCGCATGATTCTTGCGACTCCCGCGATCGGTGAAATAGGCGGATCGTCCGGGTGGAGCCCCATTTTCACCCCGGCTTCTTCGGCGACTGGGATTACCGCTTTGATGAAATATTCGAGGTTGTCCCACATCTGATCGTCGGACAACGGCCCCCATTCGGGCGTTGGGGCGCCTTTTACGGCTTCGTGGTCATATGACGTCACCTGCGCTCCGCCGCGTCCGGGTTTCGTGAATGACGTACGCCAGACTCCTAGTGCCATGAAGTGGTAGCCTAGAATTGGAATCCCAGCAGCACCCATGTTTCGTAGAGTCGTTTTCCAGTTCTCGATCTGCTCGTCGCGTCCTGGCAGGCCTCGAACTATCTTGTCGTACCACTCGAACGGGACATTCTCTACTGCCGCGAGGTTAAGTCCTGCTTCCTCAATACGGATCTTCAGTTGGATCAGCGAAACGAAATCGTACGATCCCACCTGGCTTAGCGACGCAGCGCTGTGGCTCGCTGTCCAGTCCCGCTGATTAATAAAACATCCGGGTCCCGCAACAACATCAGTTGCTCCGAGCTGGGCGCCAAATTTCAATCGTTCGTCGTTAATGCCGCGCCGCGCGTCGAGAGCAAGTTTCATTATTAAGAATCCAATATTCAGAGGGTTATTGGGACCCGGGCCAGTTAATGACCCGGGTCCCAAATGTTTACGTACTAGTTGGCTATGAACCTAACTACTTCAGTACAAGCACTGCAGGGTTTACGTTCGGCGGTGGGAAGTTCTGGTAGTGAGCTCGTCGCCCGATCCATGACTCGACTCGCTGTGAAGCGGCAACGCCCTTCGGAACCTGTCCGATACCAGCGTACTGGTGCCAGTAGTTCATCCAGTCAACGGCGTCGAAGTGCATCTCAACTCGCTTCTGCCTGTCACCGGTTGCCCGAAGTTCCAGGTGATTGCGAACGAGGTACTCGGACTCAAACGGTCCCCAACCTGGCCTGCTGAGACTTGTGTCAGTCGGCGGCATCCAGAAGTCGAGAGGCCAGTCGTTAGAGTGAACCTCACCGTTCTTGATGGTTGGGTTGAACTGGTCACGAAGTCGAATTCGTGGGTGAATTACCTGACCATAGCTCTCCTGAAGTATTGCGGTAGGAATTCCTATGTCGTCCCACATAGAGGCGATGGCGTCGGCGACCGCGAGGGTCACTTCACCGAGTTCGGCTGCGTATACGTTCAGTGTGGTCTCGAATCGCACACCGTTAGAATCACGCGGGTAACCGGCAAGATCGAGAAGTTCTTCAGCCTTGTTGGTTGAGAACGGAATCTTCCACGGCCATTCTTCGGATGCGATCGGGCTGTCGACCTGGTAGGTCGAGCAGTCTTCACAGTCGAAGAAGTCGTTCATGAAACCATCGACTTGCGCCTTGGTTGTTACGCGTGTGGGGTCCCAACCAGGGTAGTCAGCGCCCATGTACTCGGTGTAGATAGGCGTACCTCTTCCAAGGAAGAGAGTTTCGTTGATGCCATCACGTTCGATGGCGTACGACATTGCCCACCTGACCAGTCGAGCCTGTTCCATGTCGGGCATACCAGCAGGGTTGTTGGTGTCTTCGTAAACAGCCATGTCTGGGAATGCGTGACCAATCCAAGGATAGTCTATCCGTAGAGGCGGCTCATCCCAGGGCTGGAGTTCCTGACCCGTAAGACCGTGCTTTTCTTCCCACAAGTTGCCGTGGAAGAGTACCGAGGCTCCAACGTATCCGAAGGAACCAGGTGTCGGTCCCGGCATTGTGTTCAAGAACTGCAGACCGTCTTTTTCGATTTCTTCAATCAGTTTGAAGTCGATCTGTGAAAGATCTGCTTCACCAGACTTCAGCATAGCTATACGGCTAGTCTGCTCTGGAACCTGAATCTGAACGAATCGTTCAATACGGTCTTTCGGGTGCGCTATACCATCCTGCCAGTGAGGTACTGCCTCGACGACTGTTCGTTCGTCAGGGGTGTGCTCCACTAGGCGGTAGGCGCCCGTACCAATCGGGTTAGCCAGCATGCGCTCTTCACCAATGGCATCGAATACCGAACCCATCTCAAACGGAGACGAGCTTCCGCCAATACCGAACTCGGTAAGCGGCAGGAATGCGATGATCGGACTGCGCAATGCAAGATCGAACGTGTAGTCGTCAACGACCGTTGCTGCGCCAAACGCGTTGGCGAAGTTAGGTCCAGAACCGTGCTGACTGTCTGTGTTGACGAACGGGTTCATCTCGTTCAACCACCAGGCAATGTCATAGGCTGTGAATTCCCATCCGTCTGGGAATTCGGCTTCCACATCACGGGACGGGTGAATCTTGACGCCTTTTCGAAGTTTAATGGTTGCTTTACTCGCATCCGATGAAACTTCCCAACCTGTTGCCAAATATGGCGACATGGCACTGCCATCGTTACCCATTACGAACAGGTACTCACCAACTCCTGGCGGCTGTCCACCACGGCCGCGTGATACGAGTCCGCTGAGCGAGCCGATTGCCAGAACTGGCATTACGACTTCACCCGAGTAGGTGCCGGGCTCGATTTGAGTAATTCCCTCTCCAGAAGTAGAAGGCTTTGCTGTAGCCGTTGCCTGCTGTGCTGCTGCTTGGGTCGTGGCAGTTGGTGCTGGCGGGCTAGTAGCCGCCGGTTCATCATCTCCACTGCAAGCCAGAACCAGCAAGAACAGGGCAGCAATTATCGGTGTAAGCAGTAGAAATCTATGCTTCGTACCGAAATATGTATTCGCCACTTTTGAGTTCCTCCATGTATTCAATTTTGTCGAATTTTCATTGTATATGCCAGATTCGTCACTTAATCCGACTGCAAACGAACGATATCATTCAGTCGCTTAAAGATTTTCTAGCGATATTCTCCGGACTCTACCACACCCCTAATCGATCTACGCGTTGAGTGACAAATTAACGCATCCAGCCTCTATAAGTAATAGGAATAGTTGTGGTGAAACATGATTTGTAAGCTAACAGTTCTTGAGGTTTTTCAACCGGAATATGGCTTCTTATGGGTGATGCTGTTTCATATTTGTATTTGAGGCGGGATCGAGTAACGAATGTGGTGCAACTGAACCTCGATGAGCAACGTCGGGCACTTGGCTTGGTGTCCAACTCACATCAGGTGACTTTACGCAGTAGTCGATTTGTGGCCGGCACTTGACCGGATACGTTCGTAGTTGTGGCGTGTTTACAGAGGGATAATTTGCGATAACCTGCGCCTGCCCAATTTTTTCAGTTTGCGTGACTATAGGAATCTGGGCGACCACCAACGATAAACACTCGAAATTGTGTTCAGCACGATTACTAGTGGCTGGACAAGAGGATTAATTTGCATATTTACGAACTGGATACCCCGTCGGTCGTGATCGATCTTGATGTCCTTGAGCGGAACATTGAGGAAATGGCGGATCACTGCCGCGATCTTGGAATTACATTGCGCGGCCACACTAAGAGCCACAAGAACCCGGAAATCGCAAAAATGCAGGTTGCAGCCGGATCGCAAGGCATCGTGTGCCAGAAACTCGGTGATGCCGAGAATATGGCAAAAGCGGGACTCGACGATATTCTGATGACATACAACATCGTGGGACGACAGAAAGTACGGCGGCTCACTGAGCTGGCAAGACTTCGACGCATGACGGTCACGGTCGATTCTCTGGCTGTCGCCTCCGGAATATCTGAGCAAGCCGCAGTAGATAACGTAACGGTTGGTGTTCTCGTCGAGATCGATACAGGCGGGGGGCGAACTGGTGTTCAGTCGCCAGCCGCAGCAGAGGAGCTCGCCAAGCAGGTTCAGGATCTGCCCGGTTTGGAGTTGCGTGGACTCATGACTTACCCGAGCAGGGTAGCGTCGAAACCGATTATCGAAGAAACCGTTGCCCGATTCAAAGGAGCTAATCTCTCATTGGAGATCATTAGCGGCGGCGGCACAGGTGAAGAGTGGGAATCGAAAGAGCTCGGCTTCACGGAGCACCGGAGCGGCTCATACGTTTACGAAGGTTTGAGCAGAATTCAGGGTTCCAAGGGAAACGACGGCCTCTCTGCAGAGAGGTGCCCACTCCGCGTGGTGGTGACGGTGGTGAGTGTGCCTACGTCCGATCGTCTGATTATTGATGGTGGGATGAAAACCTTTCGGTTGTTTCCTTCGATGCCGTACGGTCTGATTCTCGACGATCCCGACATTCATATCGCTGGGATGTCGGTCGAGCACGGTCATATCGATACCAGCGCATCCAGCCACGAATACTCGGTGGGCGACAAGCTAACTGTCATTCCGACATACCAGGAAGGCGTTACAAACTTGCACGACGAGATCGTGTGGGCCAGGAACGACGAAGTTCACACGGTTTGGCGCAATGATGGCCGCGGCAAGGTCAAATAACTGACTGTTGCTCCCGGCAAGTTCTCGTAGTTCGAGTAAGCCAATAGCTGGTTCAGCCCGCATGTTTGACGGGCTGAACTAGTTGTTCACTATGTGGCAGGCGATCTTTCGGCCGTCGCTAAATGTTTCCGGTAGTGGAACATCAACAAAGCAGCGGTCCTCAGCAACCGGGCACCGAGTGTTGAAAACACAGCCCTTCGGCGGGTTCAGCGGGCTGGGCATGTCGCCTTTGAGGACTATTCGTTCGCGTTTCCGCTCGACAATAGGGTCGGGGATCGGAACTGCTGAGAGTAGTGCCTTTGTGTATGGGTGCTGCGGGTCACGATAAATCGCATCAGCATCACCCTGCTCTACAACGTGTCCGAGATACATAACGGCCACGCGGTCGCTCACGTGCCTGACTACAGATAAATCGTGCGCTATGAACAGATAGGTCAGGTTTTGTTCGACTTTGAGTCGATCGAAAAGGCTGATGATCTGTGCCTGGATAGACACATCGAGTGCTGACACCGGTTCGTCGCAAATAAGCAACTTGGGGCGGGAGGCCAGTGCCCGAGCGATGCCAATGCGTTGCCTTTGACCGCCTGAGAACTCGTGTGGGTAGCGTGAAGCCATCGATCGGTTCAGACCGACCGTGTCGAACAACTCAAGGACTTGATCCTTGATCTCAGATCGATTTTCATAGAGTTTATGGACGAGGATTGGCTCGGCTACGATGTTGCCGACCGTCATTCTGGGATTCAACGATCCGTACGGATCCTGAAATACCATTCCGATTTTCGAGCGTAATCGTCGCATGTCCTTACGACCCAGAGAGAGAATATCTTCTCCGTCGTATGTGATGCTTCCGCTGGTGGGTTCGTTCAAGCGCAATATTGAGCGCCCGAAAGTGGTTTTGCCAGAACCAGATTCGCCCACAAGGCCGAGTGTTTCGCCTTCAATAATTTCCAGATCAACGCCATCAACTGCCTTCACTTCACCGACTGTTCGCTGAATAATCAGGCCGCGTTTGACCGGGAAGTAAACCTTTAGCTGTTTTGCTTCCAGAAGTGGAGTTTGATTTCTGGTTTCGACGGGAGCCGAACTCACAGGCTGATCCTCCGGTTTTGATCAAACATTGATAGAGACTGAGGCATGCTCAAAACAGGCGACTTTCTTTTCTGGAGATATTTCTTCTAGCAACGGGCTTTCCCGACGGCATCTGTCGACCGCCCATTGGCAGCGGGGGTTGAACGTGCAACCTTCAGGGAGTTGGGTGAGATCGGGAATTTCGCCGGCTATCGGCGATAGCGGTGTCCCTTTTTCATCGTCGAGTCTTGGAACAGAACGGAGCAGGCCCACCGTGTAAGGGTGGCGAGGCTGGGTGTAGAGATCAACCGCTTCGCCGATCTCTCGCATTTTTCCGGCGTACATCACCGCAACCCGGTTTGCATATCTGGCGACGATGCCCAGGTTGTGGGTAATGACCAGGAGTGCTGTTCCCGATTGTTCGGTGACATCTTTCATTAGGTCGAGGATCTGCGCTTGAATGGTTACATCAAGTGCAGTGGTCGCCTCGTCAGCTATCAGCAACTGTGGTGTGCATGACATGGCCATAGCGATCATGATCCGCTGTCGCTGCCCACCGCTGAGCTCGTGGGGATACTGCTTCATCCTTGTCGGTGCGTCGGCTATTCCGACCATATCGACCAACTCGATTGCGCGGTCGTTTGCAGCTTTCTTCGAGAGGTCTGTGTGGATTAGCAGGGGTTCTGTCAGCTGCGACTGAATAGTAAGCACAGGGTTGAGCGAACTCATCGGTTCCTGGAAGATCATTCCGATTTTAGAACCGCGAATTGCTCGCATTTCTCTAGACGGCAACTGAAGCAGATCCTGCCCATCGAAGGTGATCATTCCACCTGTGATTTCACCGGGAGGGGTCGGTATGAGACCCATGATTGACAAAGCGGTCACGCTCTTGCCGCAGCCGCTTTCACCTACAAGAGCGAACGTCTCGCCTGCATGTACCTCGAAGGAAACGTCGTCCACAGCTTTTACCAGCCCACCTTCCGTTCGAAATTGGGTCTGGAGATTTTCTACTTTGAGAAGGGCTTCTGTCATTGAATGTAACTCATAAAAGTAAGAGTGCGGACTTACTATTGCGCGGTGGTCTTGAGTCTCCCCCGCAGCCTTGGGTCTAGATGGTCTCGGACGACATCACCGATCAGTACGACCGCCAGAATAGTTACTGTCAGGAATACACCGGGGAAGAACGAGATGTGGAATCCAACCTGAATGTATCCCTGGCCGGTGGCGATGATGTTGCCCCAGCTTGGAACGTATTCGGGTACGCCTGCGCCGAGGAAGCTCAAACTTGCCTCGGCAAGAATGGCAGATGCGAGCGTAAATGTTGCTTGAACGATGATTATTCCAACGATGTTCGGGAGTACGTGAAGCATCAGGATCCTTGGAATAGGCACCCCGACTGCTGTTGCCGCTTCAACGAAGGTCGCTTCCCTCAAACTTAATACGGCACCACGAACAAGCCGGATTTTGCTAGCGGTTCCGGTTATCGCCAGAGCCAGAATTACATTTCCGACACTGGGCCCTATTAACGAGATTAATGCGAGCGCGAGCAGAATCGTTGGAAACGCTAAGAATCCGTCGACGAAACGCATCATTATCGAATCTAAGATCCGGAAATAGCTGATAACAAGAGCGATAGTAACGCCGATAAGTGTCGAAATGATCGTCACTGAAAATCCAACCAGGTACGACATTCTGGTGCCAACAATAGTTCGATCGAAGACGTCGCGTCCCCAGTTGTCTGTTCCGAACCAGTGATCCGTACTCGGTCCGAGCATGCGATTGACAGGGTCGGTGCGTTCGTAATCAGTTCGTGCCAGTGTTGGAGAGAAAAATGCCAGAAACAGACCGATCAGCAGTATGGTAATTGCGAATGCAAGTACCAGATCTCGTCTGGCAGCTTTGAGAGTTGACCGGAACATGCCTCGGAGCCGTTCCGAAAATGGTGGAGCAAGCTCCCACTCAGCGTTTGTGTCTGTAATTCCGGTCATCCTAATACCTGATCCTCGGGTCAATGTACGCGTAGAGAATGTCGACGATCAGGTTGACACCAATGAGTACGGTTGCAACGACCATTAGCAGGGCTTGAATGATCGGATAATCCCGCCGTATTATCGCTTCGACGAGCATCCTGCCCAGACCGGGAATAGCGAAAATTGTTTCGGTCAGGACAAACCCGGTTGCCAGACCGGCGATCGAAGCACCGATTACGGTGACAACGGGGATGGCTGACGGTCGGAATGCGTGTCGAAGGAATACAGAGAACTCGCTGGCACCTTTTGCACGAGCAGTCCTGATGTAGTCTTCGCGCAACACTTCGAGCATTGCCGAACGCGTAATTCGAGAGATAAAAGCGGACGAGAGAATGCTGTTGATCATCACCGGTAAGAACAAACTATGTAAATGAGGGATTATCCCGTCCTGGATTGGTTTATATCCGATTACAGGGAACCATCCGAGGTTGACCGCAAACACCCAGATCATTATGAATGCCAGCCAGAAGCCGGGTGTGGCGAAACCCAGAACAGCCAGGATCATCAAGTTTCGGTCTAGCCGCGTTCCGGCTTTCCATGCCGCCAGCATTCCGGTGGTGATACCGATGATTGTGGATAGAATCACGACCTGAATTCCAAGGGATATGGTCGGTTGAAGTCTCGGTGTGATTAGGAAACCTATATCACGCCTTGAAAAATATGATTCCCCGAGATCGCCGTGAAGCAGATCCCAGAACCAGGCGCCCATCTGAACGGGAAAGGGGCGGTTGAAGCCGAGGTCTTCGCGAATTTCTTCAAGAATTTCGGGGGTGGCTTCATCGCCAGCAATGATTGCCGCAGGGTCTCCCGGTCCGACGTAGACCAGTGTGAACGTGATTATCCCCACCATGATTATCACGGGGATAGAGACGAGTACGCGCTGCGCAATATAACGCCACAAAGTGGAATGACCTGTTCTAGATTGAGCATGGTGTATGCCATGCAGCGGATCGCTAGCGCTGTTCGCGCATTCAAGTGGCGGTACTACCCATTCTGAAGGGGAGTGGCGTTATCACTGATAACAGCCAGCTCCCCCCAGAACAGGTTGAATTTACGTTCTACCTAACGAGCAAGTGCTTATTTGAAGAACTTGTCGTAAGGCTTCTGTCCACCAGGGTTACCGTGCAGGCCTTCAACTTCGCTGCTGGCTGCCCAGTTGCTGAAGAACTCACCAACCTGCAGGAAGATAGCATCGTCGTAGAAGTACTGCTGGAACTCTTCCATCGCAGCATTAATCTTCACAGGGTCGGTCTCTGAAGCGAACACTTCGAAGACTTTTCGCTGTATTCCGTCGGTGTCGGTGTATTGGTTGAACCATGCCTTGTACTGAAGTTCACCGAACCTCAGGTGACCAATCGGTCCAATACGTACACCACGGCCACTCCATGTGTGGAAGAACTCCCAGCGGTCAACAGTGGCTCGGTCCTGAACCATGGTGGCCCAGTCCATAACCCTGAGGTCGACCTTGAATCCGATGTCTTCCAGAACCTCACGGGTTACCTGTGCGGCACCGTGGGCTGGCTGACGGTCGGCAGGGTCCATCAGGCGAATCGTGTAACCAGCGTATCCAGCATCTGCAACGATCTTCTTTGCATCGTCGACGCGCTGAGCGTTGTACATGTTTTCGCTACCGGCGTTGGATTCCCAGACGGTTCCACATTCCATTAGTGAAGCACAGAGGTTGATTCGGTCGGGAGTACCGGCCGCAGCAAGAAGTGCCTTTTCGTTGTTGTAAGCCATTACAACAGCTCGTCGCAGGTCACGACCGTGTTCCGGGTCGTTGAACGGCGGGATCTGGTAGTTGAAGTGACCAAGGAGCCTTGACGGCGGGTTGGCAATCAACTGGACACTGTCGTCAGCCTTCAGGCGGTCGATCAGGTCCTGTGAGAACTCCTGAACGAGATCAACTGCGCCGGTCTGCAGAGCAGCGACACGGGTTGACTGGTCCGGGATCTCAAGGTACGAGACTCGATCGAAGAAAGCGGTGTGCTTTCCAGATTCACCATCTGACGGGGCATCACTCGGTGAGTAATTTTCGTACGGAATTGCGGTCCATCGGTCACCAGGAGTCCAAGACTCGAAGCGGTATGGGCCGGTTCCAATTGGTGTACCGGGAGCCGATTCCGTTGCAGGAAGCGAGTACCAGGACTGAAGCACGATTTGAGGCGTGAAGTTCTGAGGACCCAGTGCGTCGATAACCAGTCCTGTCGTGGTCTCCAAGTTCATGCTGAACTCGAGGTCACTGTCCTTTGTAATGAACTCGTCAAATGATTCCGGGCCAAACTGTTCCCAGACCAACTTGAATACCGGAGCTCGTCCGCTCTGGCGTCGAAGCGTGCCGATTACCTGGTCTGTTGTCAGAGACGTTCCATCGTGGAACTCAACGCCTTCGCGGAGCTTGAATGTCCACTTAAGGCCGTCTGCGCTGACAGTCCAGTCATCAACAAGCATCTTGCCAAGTGATGTGTCCTCTTTCAATGCAAAGAGTGCTTCGAGGATCATGCTCGAAACGTTTCCTGTGGACGATGCAGTTGTCCACAGAGGGTCGAATGACTGCACACTGCCGACTGAGGAAATCCTCAGGTGTCCACCTTTTTTGGCGTTTTCGGCGGCCATTGTCCGTTCTTCGTTCGTCGCAGTCGGTGTGGCAACAACGGTAATTGTGTCGCCCTTTACGTACTCCTGCTCTTTCACGATGACTGTGTCGCCCTTTTCTTTCACGATGACTGTTTCGACGACTGTGATGGTTTCAGTACTACCACAAGCCACCATGGCCAGCATCGCTGCACTGAGCAGCCCTATAAGCAGCCCTGGGTATTTTAATCCCCGCATATTTAATTTCTCCTAATCGGATGACGTTTAGCCACAGTAAGTTGTCAGGTAACGAGACAAGGTTGCCTCCACCTTTGCTAAAAACAAAAGCGGCTAAGGGACATTATAACGGCGGATATCGGAAAGCAAGCTAAATCCACATGTTTACCTGCACTTAGGTGTGCCGAATGTACTCGATACATATGGGTCAAAACCCTCTGACTGATTCGGTCCAATAAAGCTGCCAGAGGGTCATTCGTGCCAGCTAATCCCTATCCCATGGGTGTGCCATTGTGGGCTGGTTTTCGTATCTGTCATGGTTGATCACTATGGTGGTGCCAGTTCCGGCTTTGAGTTCGATGTTGAAGAACGACTTGTTAACCGAAATAGTCTCGCCATCGATCACCACATAAGTAACCTGGTGTTCACCGTAAGCACCTGCTTGAACAATTAGCTTTTTGCTTTCAACGGGACTGAGGTTTACCAGCGATAGAGTGGTTGTTTTATCGGTCAGCTTCTCCACGAGTACGGCAACATCCTCAGGAATGCCGGCGCGTCGGTTTATCGGGTCGAAATACCGGACCCTGGCATGGAGTGCTTCGCCGTACCGGGGGGTGAGCCCGCCCATCATCAACTGTGTTAGAGAAGTGAGATTGGCGGTGTTGAACTTGAGTACGTTGTCAGAAAGGCGTGTATCCGTCGACATGGTGTCTTCGTCTACACCTTTCATCTTCTGACGGATCGTCTCGAACTCCTGCAGCATCGTCGATACAGGGAATTCGGGGTCGTTACCGTCAAGGTAGGTCAACCAATCGGTCTCCGGAACGTATTTGCGATCTGCTTCATCCATCGACCAGTAGTAGGTGTCGATGGCGCCCTGGCTGTACGGCTCAGGGTCGAATCCGTACCACCCGTCATCTCCATACATGTGCGGGTACTGCGTTTCGCCGTCGATGACCTTTGAGTTGCCGTTTACTGCTTTAAGCATTGTTCGCCACACATCGATGTATGAACGATCGCCTGTGATAAGTAGGGCGTTGCCGAATCCTGCGACGCCTCTGTAGAGCGCGTTTCTATCGGATAGTTCACCTGTTTGAGGAACAACGACCGTGAATCCCCATCCGTAGCAGCCGCCATACCATTTGCCGTCTGTTTCACCACCTATAGTTCCATCAAGCCCGATGTTGCTTGGAAGGATGCCGTTGTTATCAGCAGCCCGCTGGACCCATGCGTCGACGTATTCCAGTAGCCAGTCTCGGTATCTTTCATCACCAGTTGCAATGAATGCGTTCACCGCGAGAGTCGTTGCGGCCAGGTTGATCGGGTGATCACCAACCACATCGGTGTACTCCTCGAAGTGAGCCAGCATTTCTGGCCAGTCGCGCTCACCGTGCGCAGGTTCGTACCTGTCTACAAAATCAAACGGATCACCGGCCCAGTCGAGCGCCGTCGCCTTGCGCAGCAAGGGACCACCGCTGCCATTGAACATGCTACGAATGATTTTGTGCTCGGGGTCGTAGTTTTTGGCGGTTGGGTCTTCATCCATGTAGAGGCCCGCGTACCGCCTTACACGTGTCAAGAATGCATTGTCTTCGGGATCGGAAAGACCCTGAAGATTGAATACGCTCATGCTCTCGCCGTGGTGGAACCAGTCGAGGCTTACTGGGAATTCCTTGTAAAGCATGCCTTCTCGGGCCAGTTCGACCTCAACGGTTTTGGCTTCTGTGTACTGAAGGATGTGACCTTCCCAGCCAAGTTTGTACATCTCAAGGATTGAATCCGAGGCCCCCAGGGCGTGCAATATAGGCCAACCGGCCAGATTTTCGATGGCATCGTCCGATCCATCGTTGCCACCCCACCGCGGGAAGCAGCGCATGTAGCCGCGCTCGTCGAAATACTTACTGAAAAACCGCTCACATGCGCTTGTTTGCGCCTTTATCAGCTCACGCTCGAGCAATGCCCAAGTTGGTGGTGTCTGGGGAGTGTTCACTATAAGTGCCAAATTGCCGCTCATTTCCCGTTCGAACATTTCTCGCATACATCGGTTTTCAGTCGTGACGGCGGGATTCTAGCACGCAAATACGCACTCACGGAGCATGATTGCGTACCAATAACCTAATCCTGAATTATCACAGACTTTTCTAATCTGTTTTCATAAATTAGATTGCAGCGATCGCAATTTTTCATTTCGGGGTACACCGGGCACCTTATTGACGCTCAATCGAGTAGATTACTTGTCCTGAAATTGCATTTCTCTTGATTACTTGAACGTTAAGGACTCGCGCACATGGATAAAAGCTTTCTCAGTCAGCTCGAGCAGGAAGTATCGGAGATGCGCAAAGCCGGGCTGTACAAAGCCGAGCGCATCATCGTGTCGCCCCAGGGCACGGTGATTCGAATGCAAGACGGATCCGAGGCGATCAACCTGTGTGCGAACAACTACCTGGGGCTGTCGAGTGAACCATCGGTGGTTGCAGCAGCCCAGGCCGCTGTAGGGGAATATGGCTTCGGCATGTCGTCGGTCCGCTTCATCTGTGGCACACACGACGTGCATACGGCACTCGAATCGCGGTTGAGTGGTTTTCTGGGCACTGAAGACACAATTCTTTATTCATCTTGCTTTGACGCCAATACCGGGCTGTTCGAGACTATTCTCGGTTCCGACGACGCGATCATCAGCGATTCGCTCAACCATGCATCGATCATCGACGGGATCCGGCTGTGTAAGGCTGATCGGTACCGATACGCGAACAACAACATGGCAGATCTTGAATCGAAGCTGGTCGAAGCACAGGGTGCTCGTCGCCGTCTGATAGCGACTGACGGTGTCTTTTCCATGGACGGTAGTTACGCAAATCTGAACGCTATTTGCGATCTTGCCGATAAGTACAACGCCATGGTGATGGTCGATGATTCTCACGCGGTTGGCTTTATTGGTGAGCGAGGACGCGGTACACCGGAGCTGGCGGGTGTGACTGATCGTGTCGATATCGTGACTGGAACACTTGGTAAGGCGCTTGGTGGAGCATCTGGTGGTTACACCTCGGGACGCAAAGAGGTTATCGAGATGCTCAGGCAACGTTCCCGGCCGTACCTGTTTTCGAACACGCTTGCACCGGTGATAACGGCAACTTCACTGACTGTGCTGGACATGCTCGAATCAAGTGGAGAGCTTCAGACAAACCTGCACGAAAACAGTAAACGATTCCGCGCCGGAATGACGAAAGCGGGCTTCGATCTGGTTCCAGGCAACCACCCGATTATCCCGGTGATGCTTGGCGATGCCAGCGTGGCTTCGGAGATGGCCGAACGATTGCTGGGAGAAGGAATCTACGTAGTTGGGTTTTCATACCCGGTCGTGCCTATGGGCAAAGCGCGCATCAGAACTCAGATGTCGGCCGCACATACGTTCGACCAGATCGACCAGGCCATCGAAGCATTTACTAAGGTTGGAAAGCAGATGGGAGTGGTTGCATGAGCGTGTCGATCCCAAGGATTCCAGAACCGATCAACGATGAACTGGCGGGTCGAGTTGCGATTGTGACCGGAGCTGGCAGGGGAATGGGTCGTGCAGTCGCAGTCAGGCTCGCGGCCGCGGGCGCATCCGTTGTTGTGAACGATCTCACTGCAGATGCTGCTCAATCCACAGTCGACCAGCTAATTGCGAGTGGGGCGAAGGCGGTCGCTGTAGCTGGTGATGTTTCGAAGTCAGCGATGGTCGATTCGATGATCAAACGGTCTATCGATGAGTACGGCGATATCAACATTCTCGTTAACGGAGCGGGAATTCTCCGACGTACAGCCGTGTTCGATATGGATGAGGACGAGTGGGATCTCGTCCTGAACGTGAATCTCAAGGGCACGTTCCTGCCTTCTAAAGGAGTGCTGTCTTCAATGCGTGCTTCAGGATGGGGGAGGATCATCAATTTCTCATCGACCGCAGGCAAGACCACAAGCACGCTCGGGGGCGCTCACTACACGACGTCGAAACACGCCGTGCTTGGCTTGACGCGCCATATGGCGATGGAGGAGGCGGACCACGGAATCACGGTGAACGCTGTATGTCCGGGGCTGATCGATACCGAGATGGTGCAGCAAGAGGTCGATGAAGACCGCTTGAAGCGATACACCGACGGTTTTCCGATTCATCGGCTTGGACAGCCGACTGAAGCTGCCGAGCTTGTTGCGTTTCTGGCTTCAGATCGTGCCGCGTACATTACCGGGCAGGCGCTCGACCTGAGTGGTGGCGACCTGATGGTTTAGATTGTCGACTGGCAAGACGTTGACATGTGAATAGCAATACATGTAATATTATTCATGTATTGAAAAACATGTAATCATTCGCCGGTAAGGCTTGATCGAATTGACCAACGACTCAACGACATGGACGTTCCTGACCAACCACTCACATGTGCTGTTGGCTATATGGAACGCACCTAACGTCAAAATTCGAGAGATATCTCAGCTTGTTGGTGTAACCGAACGGGCTGTTCTTCGAATCGTGCGCGAATTGGTTGATGCTGGATTTGTCAGCATCGAAAAAGTCGGAAGAGAAAATCGATATTCGGTCACCCCGGATATCCCGTTGCGGCACCCGCTGGAGCAACACCGCACAGTGAGCGATCTTCTGGAGCTACTCTCCGCAGACGGTATACATGCACCCGCGTAGAAGCACACTTACTCTTACGGAAAGCACAAAGTTAGTTTCCAGAGGCCGACAGGCGCTGATGTCGTCCATTTCTCCAGAATTCGTGTCACTGGCAACTGTCACAGGATTTCTTGTTGTTCGTAACACCCCTCGCGTGACCCCGAGCGATCCTGCTAGTAAACCGTAATAGAGACCTGATTGCCACGCCGCCTCAGGCTAGCCGTTTATTACACACCAAAAATCATGCTCTAGCGACCACTGCTGTTCGATCGCCGGAGCTCGGGAAATCTTTAGAAAGGAATTTGAAATGTTGTTCATGGTAGAGCTCAACCACGGTCCGGAGTCATGTGTTGCAGGAAGGCCTCACGCGAGTGAGAACTACGCAAAATTGCTTGTTGGACTACACGAAACTGCTGCCGAGCACAGTGTCGATGTTGTCGGTGGATGGGCGTTTCCTGTCGGTCACAAGCTCTGGTATGTGGTCAAAGCTGAAGAGTCACAAACGGTAGCAGATGTGTTTTTCGCAGCAGGTCTGCACAAGTTGAACACCATACAGATCCACCCGGTGCTCGAACATGATGCGTTTACGGGCTGGATCATGGATTCCGCCGACCAAACAACCAAACGGGCGATTTAGCTCCCGAGATTCAAGTGCCGTAGGCCTTTGGACGTGACGTGATGTATGACCCTTGCTACGCCAGAACTTCTGCCAATCTAGAAGAGAGTATGTCGACTTCATCAGCCTGCAAGTTGAATGGGTTGACAAAGAACACGCTGAGGTTGGCGTCGCAGAGCAGGAACACGCTGGGATCGCCTTCTATTAACTCCTTCATAATGTCTTCCGGTTCGCGGTTTCCGTTTTCAGAGATCAGGCTGATCACCAGCGTTAGCAGACGATATGTGTTTTCGTCTATCTCGATCGAGACTTGAAGGCTGGGAATCGGGTTTTGATGCGCCTACCGCACGAATCGTGCTCATTCGTCCGACGAAGAGCGAGCTTGCGGCGGTCAATACGCCTACGGTTGCTCCGACTTTGATCACATCACGCCGGGTTACCTTCAAAACCATCGTGGTCCCATTGTTTGGTTGAAGCGAGACGAATGTCAGACGGAACTCCCGTCTAAAATCGCTACGCCACTCCAACCCGCAAAACGAAACCGCTGTCAGCTTTTAGCTAAATGTCTTCTACAGTGTGCCCGAGTCCACCACTGTGTCCACGCTACTCGCGTGCCAAACCCGGCGAGGTTGCCCGATCCCTTATGAATTAATTCACTTTTATGACTTTTTACGATCCCACATAAAGACAACAGATCAAAAGCGCTATTTTTATGCGAGGATTTTTCAAGCTCTGAAATAGCTCGGTCGGGGCCTGCAATCGATTATCGCTGTTTGTGTTGCAGCTTCAGTGAGGGGGCAGCAACTAAATCATGGCTGTGGTGTGCGCCAGTTTGTGCGTAACCAAATGCTTGAATGTCCGTTCAAATAAAATACGTACGACGGTGAACCTGACGAAATTTAGTCGCAAAATAGCAGAGGGTCGGCATGTCTACCTGTATCTTGAATCCGGTGCCTGTTTGAGCCGATATTCGACCGCATTACGAGCAGGACTGCATCTGGTCGGCGGGTGGTTTAAGGAGAAATCATGATGTCAGCGGACCGTCCGCAAATTGGGCTAGTCAGTAATGCCGATGCCTACGAGAAAGATGCTGTTCCCGAAGAAGTCGAACGTCTGAATAAGTTTGCCGATTTTCATTATGCCGAATTCAATGAAGCTTCTGATTGGGACGAAGCACCTCCGCAGAATCCGGATGAAAATGCCAGGTTGATCGAGTTCGCAAGTGGGCTTGATGGATTGATCATTTGCCACGGATCACCACGTATTACCGCCGCGATCCTTGATGCGGCACCGAGCGTGAGAATCGTTGGTGAGCTTGAGGGCGACCGATTTGCGCGGCGTATCGATGTCGAAGCTGCGTCGGCAAGAGGAGTGAAGGCGGTCGACACCACTCACGGCTCTTCTTATGGCGTATCCGAATGGGCGCTTGCCATGTCGATGATCGGGCTTCGCAATGCAGGGGCGCTTTTTCGAAGAATGATTGCCGGCGAGGCAGTGTTCACGGACATGGATGATCGTGCCAACGACCCGGGATTCCTGAAGAGTGAGCTGACCGGCAAAACGGTTGGAATAATCGGGGTAGGGCACATCGGAAGACGTTTTCTCGAACTTCTGAAGCCGTTCAATGTCACGGTATACGCACATGATCCGTATGTTCCGCTGGAGATCGCTGATATCTACGACATCACGATGACTACGCTGGACAACGTTATGTCGATCCCCGATGTGGTTGTTTGCCTGGCACCAATAACGCCCGCCACGCAAGGGATGATTGGCAAGCACGAGATTGGCCTCATGAAACCGGGCACCGTGTTCGTCAATGTGTCTCGTGGTGCCATCGTTGACTCCGATGCGTTGATCGAACGGTTAAATAAGAACGACATGATCGCGTGTCTGGACGTTTTTGAGCCGGAGCCTGTGCCTGTCGATTCACCGGTGCGCCAGATGACCAACGTGTTTCTGACACCGCACATTGCCGGTGTCAACGTTATCGAAGGACCACGCTTTTTCAGGCTGATGGTCGATGAAATGGAGCGATTCTTCTCGGGTCACGACACGAGGTACGACCTACTGCCACGTACGCTTGCGAACCGTTCTGGCGGCCCCGTGCCGGAGGGTTGATCTGCTTCTTCCCAACGAATCGCAGATAGATGGGCCTTATTCATTCGTGTAAGTCCCATTTTTTGTTTAAACGGGAAGTG
>Ga0114996_10001735_pt1 | contig 28928 bp, 22 predicted proteins | sample ArcticOcean_MG_C_4_FD_87039 | JGI IMG/M metagenome (GOLD analysis project Ga0114996, IMG submission 87039) | Marine microbial communities from western Arctic Ocean - ArcticOcean_MG_CB4_134 | ecosystem: Environmental > Aquatic > Marine > Oceanic | place: Arctic Ocean: Canada Basin | collected... | reverse complement strand
CGGCTTAACGCCATTTGATTACATCATGCATTGCCTCGATGAGCTTTGTCAGCCTGAGCCAGACATAGAACAATTATTGCCTTGGAATATCAATATCTAGGTGATGATCACCGGACGTTTACAATCAAATCGTTGCCAGGGTACTTTCCAAATCTAATTCTATTGATGATGTTGGCAAGGAGCATGGTATATTAAAACTCTTATCCAGTGGTCAAAGCGGTAAACCAAAAATAGTAACTACAAATTTTGACCTACTTTTTGAGCAGAACGAAATCCTCTCTTATAGTGAACCTCCATTTTTCCCTGATTTATCATCCGGCGCAAGTCTCGAAGCAATAACCTATTTGCATGGCAGGCTAAAAGATCCGTCTGAAAAACATCATCCTTATATTTTAAGTAGCGCAGATTTTGGAAGAGCATATTTATCCGAAGGTTGGGCAACTAAATTTATAATTCAATTATTAGAGGTATACACAGTTGTTTTAGTCGGCTATCAAGCTGAAGATCCTCAGGTGAAATATTTACTTCAGGGACTTAATCATGATGAAAAGTTTGACCGGACAAAAATTTACGCATTTGATAAAGGTGAGGCTGAAGACATCGAAGTCAAATGGCGTGATCGCGGTGTAACTGCAATAGCATACCCTGACCATAGTGATTTATGGGAAACACTTTCTATTTGGTCAGAAAAAGTCGATAAGCCAAAAAAATGGATAAGTTACATATTAAACCTTGCAGCCTCAAGCCCAAGGCAGTTGAAATCATTCCAAAGAGGCCAAGTTGCTAATTTTCTTACTACCTCAGCTGGGGCTAAATTATTTAGTACTACAGAGCCCACACCTTTAGCTGAATGGTTATGTGTTTTTGACCCGCAAATAAGGATAGGAAACCCGAGTAAAGGTCACAATTTTAGGGATAGTGATGGCGAATCATTTGACCCATTTATTGAGTATGGACTAGACGATGATCCTTCGAGACCGGTGGATAAAGAAAACTACAATTTACCAACACTACCACATAAAAACTATTTATCATGGTTACCGTGTGACAATATTGCAACTGAAGATATGGACTTGCGCTCAAACAATAACTTGATATCACCTAGACTCTGGTATATCACAAATTGGATAGTAAAGAACTTAGACGATCCTGTCATTGCATGGTGGGCCATTAGAAAAAGAGCTTTGCATAACGCCTTAAAAGAAAGAATCTTAGTGAAGCTTTATAGTGCCAATTCACTTCCCGCTAAGGCACAAAAAATACTAGGCTTTATAGCTAGCAAGCAGTTTGAGAGTAGTGAATGGTTTAACCCGTCCCATAACTACTATAGATTTCAAGATCTAATAAAAAATGAAGGATGGAATTTAACAACCTTGCGTTTTTATGAGACAAAGTTAGAGCCTTTCGTAGAGTTTGAAAACCCTTATGGTATACATGCATCAAAGCCTCCTTTAAAAGCATGGAGTGCAATACATTTATCTGATATTTGTAATTTCGAAATAAAGTTTCCTTTAAAGCTTAACCCTAGTATTGAAGTTCCATATGACAACTTGTACAGAATATTGCAAGCTACTTTAACCCACTTGGAATACGCTAGTGATTTATCAGATGAGTTTGGCCACAAGCACTTTTATAATACTCCTTCGTGTTATCCAGACCCTAATGAAGACACTTACAACTTAGAAGAGCACAGCTCATTTTATTTCTTTATTGAAAACTTTAAACGATTAGTTGATAAGTTTCCTTCACAGGCAAAAGCGCTTAGCTTTAATTTAAATTTAAAAAACTCCTTATATTTTAATAAACTAAGCTTATATTCATTTGGGTTTAACTCTATTTTCTCCGCTTCAGAAGCCGCAAACTACGTATTATCAATTGATCTAGAATACTTTTGGAATAGAAGTTATCAACTCGATTTGCTTCGTTTATTAGAAAAACGATGGAAAGATTTTTCTAATACAAATAAAGAAAAGCTAGTTAAAAAAATCTTAGATGGTCCTAATAAATCTAAACAAATAACAGATGAAGAATTTCAAATTTTCAAGAACTTAGAGATATTTCGCTACATTAAATGGTGTGAACTCAGTCAATTGGTACTGCCTGAAAAGTACAGAAAAAAAATCGATATGATCATATCCATGCATCAAGACTGGCAGGTTAAAGAACCGGCAGAGCTGGTGCATAACACATCTGTAAAAGTTCATGGAATTACAATTGATGAAGAAGCTGATTTAATCATTAATGCGCCTATTAGTGAAGTAATTAAAAGATCAATACAAGTTTATAATAGAGGCTTTGAAGAATATACAGCTAGGAGGCCATTTGATGGCTTAGTAAAACTTAGGCCTAAAAAAGCGTTATTAGCATTGTCGTATTTGAGTAAAAGAAAAGATAACCCAAAGTATTTCTGGTCGGTTTTATTAGATAATTGGCCGGATAGTGCAAGCAGAAAGACTAAAATTACATTACTAAATCGGCTTTATTTATTACCTAAAGAGATATTAACTGAGCTAAGTTATCACTTAGGTAATTGGCTTGATCGCCACGGACAAATCTATCTAAAAGAGTTGCCCAACTTATGCTATAAATTTTTTGACCACTGTACATTAGTAGTTTTAAGGGGTAAGCAAGGTGCTTCGAAATCCAAGGAGACTTCATTAAGTCATATTACATGGGTTGAAGCTAAAAGTAGCCTGACAGGGGCTATTCTTAATACATATATTCAAGAAATTGACTCCTATCGTTTAGACAAAGATGCTGAAATACCAAGCATATTTAAAGACAAAATTGAACAATTTTTAATAAGTGAAGATACTGTTAGCGCTTACGCATCAGCAATACTCTCTTATCAAATAAGTTGGTTACATTATATAGACTCTTCTTGGGTTCAAAGCTTCCTGTTGCCATTACTAAATCTAGATAATAAGTTATCTGGTCCTGCTTGGAGTGGTGTGATTGCAAATAAATTACCATCTGTCGAAGTAAGCGTCCTATTGAAGCCAAAGATTACTCATCTATTCCCCAAAATTTATGAATGGGCTTGGGATCAGAGACTCATAGAGGCCACATCACATAAAATAATTGAGCTTGCCTTACCTTCATATAAAGGTAAGGATAAAATAAACGCTTCAGATGCTAAAAATTGCTTTAGAAATATGAGAGAAAAAGAAAGAGCAGCGGTAATTCGTTATTTGAGTAAGGGCTTTGCAAAAAATTCTAATGAATGTCTTAGAGACGTAACTACTATTATCGAGAGTATTTGGCCCAGAGAGAGAAAATACAGAACTAAAGAACAAACTTCTGCATGGATTAACTTATTAGAGAAGTCTGGTAGCTATTTTCCCAACTTATTTCACTCTATGGAGTGGTGTTTAACACCATTGGAAGTTCAACATCATTGGTTAAATTCATTTGCACGCAATACTTCAGATTCAATTCCATTAGCATCTCAATTTCCCAATGAGGTTCTAAGCCTGTGTGATTTGATAATACCAAAAGAGACACGTTCATCCCTTTATCACTTAAAAGAAGTTCTAGATCTTATAGAGCAAGCAAACAATGATATTGTTAATAATCAGCAATTTATGAAACTAACTAAAATATGTGAAAATAATTAACTTACAATTAAGAGGTTAGAATGGATATAAACCTTTTGGTTCAGCTCATTACAACAATAACAGCGTTATTAGCTATTGGGCTTACCTATTGGACTATTAGAACACAACAAAAACACAATAAACTATCGGTTGCACCAAGGCTAAGTGACTGGCTTCATACGGACGATAGCTCCATTTGTTTTGATATAATCAATAAAGGGCTAGGTACTGCACAAGTTAGATCATTTGAGTTCATTGTTAATGATAAAAGCATCTCTTGGCCTGAACTTGATAGTGATATTCGTAATTATTTTAAAGCTGAGTTAGACACTAAGAATATATATACATCAAGTTTATCTGCCACGAGCTACATAGCTCAAAATGAAAAAGTATGTATTCTTAAATTACATTTTTTACCTGGAATGGATATGAGCTCTATCGAGAAGAGACTAACTACCAGATATCAACTAAAAATAGAATATGCCTCGTTATATGAGCAAGTATATTTTTACAGCTCCCCCCTTGAGAGTTAATAGTATTTAGGTGTATGTAATGATGAAAAATGAAGTGGAAAAAGAAATCTTTGAGCTGCAAATACAATTTACTGAGTTAATGCGCCTATTTGATGACAAAGAAATAAATTTGGATGTTATCTCAGTCAAATATTCCAAATTAAAACAACAAGTAAATGGTCGTGTAAACGATTTAGAAAAAGCTAAAAAGAATAATCGGCTCAATGAATATGAAGGCTATTTCTTACTTCCATGCATGAAGAAGATAAGCCTCAGCTGTAATGCTAGAGTAGGTTCAAAAGATAAATCCGCACTAAGCTCATCTATATATGATGGTGAGGATTATTGCTCATATTGGCTGACAGAAATAAGAAGCTGTTGAATTACTTTTAGGTAAACAATTAATGTCAAACCAAATAGAAATATCTATTGTTAGATCGCAACGACTTATATCTGCTGCAAAAACTTTGCTAGATTTAATCGAAGACGATGAGCTATTTTTGTGCGATAAGCGAGAGCCCTTTGTTTTACTTTGCGCTTTAGCAATAGAAGCAATACTAAATGAAGCTCTAAGCGACTTAAAATACTTATTGCAAGAACAAGAGCTAGGCAAAAGCTTAATTGATGCCTTTGCGACTATGGGGTTACAAGCAAAGCTTAATAGTTTGTTTTATATTCTATCTAAGGGGCGCTATACAATAAATAAATCTTCAAACTGTTTGAATCGCCCCGTGTTTGCCAGAGACTCAATAACTTGAGAAACTGGAACTATGAAAAAATCAAATCGCTATACATCAGAATTTCGTGAACGTGCAATTAGGCTTGTTACCACACAACAGCATGAATACCCTTCTCTTTGGGCTGCGCTAGTATCGATTTCAGATAAACTGGGATGTACCCCAGAAACACTTAGAGCATGGGTCAAGAAATCTCAAGCTCAACCGTCTAAACCCTCTTCTAATACGCAATCAACTGAAGAACGCCTTGCCGTCTTAGAGCGCGAGAATAAAGAGCTCAAGCGAACGAATGATATCCTGAGGCAAGCTGCCGCTTTTTTCGCCCAAGCGGAGCTCGACCGCAAACAGAAGTAATAGTGGATTTTATTGATGCTTGCAGAGAGCATTACGGTGTCGAGTCAATTTGCAAGGAATTGCCGATTGCACCATCAACGTATTATTCTCATAAACAGATACAAAGAGAGCCTGAGCGACTGTCTAACCGCAAAAAGCGTGATGCTGAGCTGATAATACTCATTCGCGAAGTGTGGGAGGATAATATGTCAGTTTATGGTGCAAGAAAAATATGGAAGCAGCTACAGCTTGACGACCATCAAGTCGCCCGCTGTACAGTCGAACGATTGATGCGAGTTATGGGAATTCAAGGTGTTCGTCGGGGTAAAGCACATAAGACAACGATACCTGACGAGCAACAAGATAAGCCACTTGATTTAGTTAATCGTCAATTTACTGCTGAGCAGCCAAATCAACTTTGGGTAGCTGACATCACCTATGTTGCCACATGGAGTGGGTTTGTTTATGTCGCTTTCGTGATAGATGTTTTTTCACGATACATTGTAGGTTGGCGTGTATCAACGACAATGCACACAGAGCTTATTCTTGATGCGTTAGAGCAAGCTATTTGGCATCGTGGCAACCCCGAAGGGTTAATTCACCACAGCGACAGAGGCAGCCAATATTTGTCTATACGATACACTGAGCGACTTGCTGAAGCTGGAATTCAAGCGTCTGTAGGCAGTGTGGGTGACTCTTATGACAATGCATTGGCTGAAACAATAAATGGATTATTTAAAACAGAGATTATTCGCAGAAATGGCCCGTGGAAGAATGTTGATGCTGTTGAATACGCAACGTTAGAGTGGGTCAATTGGTTTAATAATCAACGCTTATTATCTTCAATTGGGTATATTTCACCAGCTCAATATGAAACAGACTACTATGATAATTTAAACGAGTCAGGTAAAGTGGCCTGACTTAAACAAACTGGTCTCCGATGAACTCGGGGCGATTCAGTACAAAATCTGGAAAACTACTTTCCAGAACTCAAAAAAGTCCAAATTTCTTTGCGATTTTTCACTTTTTCTGGAAAAGCCTCCTAAACTAGATAATATGTAGGTTTCCAGAGTGTTTCCAGATTTGGATGTACAGAGTAAATAAGGAACGATGCGCTAGGCGCTAAACTCTAAGTTCTTAATTATAAAAAGCCCTTGCTAAGTAATTAGTAAGGGCTTTTTAATGTTTGTTATATTTTGCACAACAAACCAGTTAAAACGTCACATTACAAACATCTATTCAACATTAAAAAAACAACTAAGCCATTATTTTAACAGCAAAAATTTTAGACCGATAAAAAGATTAAAAGTTTAAATTTTGTTTTGGCTTTAAAACATTTTAACGATTAGAATCCCGCGCATTTATAGTTTCTCTTGGTTATTTATGTTTTTACTGCGATCTTTTATTTATTATGCCTAGCGGGTGTTGCTCATTTAATTCAACTTGAAGGGTTTGAATTAAAACAGGATGCACTTTACAGTGAAGAAACTCTTACCGAACATATGCAAGATGTTTTAACTTTTTTAAGCTGTATTTTATTTTTTTACGCTTCGCGAATTAACTTTCAACTCAAAATACCGGCTGTATTACTAGCTGCATTATCGGCAATGATGTTTGTAAGAGAGTTTGATACCTACCTCGACTTATACTTTTTTGATGGCGCTTGGCAAAGTATCGTCTATTCAATTTTAGCTGGCGTGTTTGTTTATTTAATAACAAACAGAGGAAGTATTTTTAACGCTTTAAAAGCCTATAGCCTCACTCCTAGTTATGGAATTTGCTTATCAGGCATGGTTACTTTACTCGCATTTTCGCGAATGATGGGCAAAGGCGCATTTTGGCATTCAGTAATGGGTGATGACTATGTACGTGCGGTAAAAAACATTGTTGAGGAAGGTATAGAAACGCTTGGCTATACTTTGATTTTTATTTCAGCCATTGAGCTTGTACTCATATGCCGAAAAAGAATGGCTAAAAATCACAAGCATTGCACTGAGCAAGTAACTCAATAACGTAGCTACATTTTTTATTGGTTACTTTTTTACACTAAATTTGCTAATTGGTTTAATAAATCAATATACTGAGCCTGTTTTTATCAACTCACGTTTAATTGGATACCATGACTAAAGATATATTGCTGCATCCGTTTCTTCTTTCAATTGTAATGATCACAATTGCATTTGTACTAAAAGTGCTTGTTGATAAGCTAGCTAAAAGTCGCGCAGAAAAAAAAGAAAAAGACATCCGTTACATCGCACACAATATTAAGCACTTTATTAATTTTGTAATGATGATATCGCTGCTATTTGTGTGGTCTACTGAAATTCAAAACTTTGCACTTTCTATTGCTGCTTTTGCCGTGGCGATTGTACTTGCAACGCGTGAGTTTATTCAGTGTGTAATAGGCTTTTTTTACCTCGTAACAACTCGCCCGTTTAGAGTGGGTGATTGGATACAAGTAGGTGATTACTTTGGTGAAGTAGCTGAAACGGATTGGATAAAAACAACCATGCATGAAATTGATATACATACTTATCAATTTTCTAGAAAAACCATATACATACCTAATAATAAGCTGATTACCAGCTCTATTAAAAACTTAAACTTTGTAAAACGCTTTGTTACACATCATTTTATTATTGTCCGAAGAGAGAGCTTTAACCCTTACCCTATTCACGACACACTCACTGAGCAAGCTAAGCTGTACTGCGAAGAGTTTCAAGAAGTAGCAAGCCGTTATAATTCGATGATTGAGCGTAAACTTGATGCAAAAATATCTGGCCCAGAACCAGTAATTCACTTTGGTACAACCGATTTAGGTGAATTTAAAGCAAGCTTTACCTTGTTTTGCCCGACAGAAAAAGCGCTTGAGATAGAGCACAAATTAACAGAGTGCTTTTTTGCGTTATGGTACAAAGAGGCTGAAAAAAATAAAGAAGGTGAAGGAGAGGCATAAACCTCGCCTACACAAAGTAAAAATACAAATCGTAGGTGCGAATTTATTTCGCGCTCTATTTCTAAGTCTGTATTTAAAAAGCGAGGTGTAAAACCTCACCTACAATAAACATCAAGCACGTAGGTGCGAATTCACTTCGCGCTTGAGTAATATTTAAGCTGTACCACCGACCGTTAACTGATCAATTTTAAGGCTTGGTTGGCCTACGCCTACCGGTACGCTTTGACCATCTTTACCACAAACACCAACACCTTTATCAAGTGCTAAGTCGTTACCAACCATAGATATTTGCTGCATTACTTCTGGTCCATTACCAATAAGCGTTGCGCCTTTAATTGGTTGGGTAATTTTACCATTTTCGATTAAATACGCTTCTGATGCGCTAAATACAAACTTACCTGAGGTTATATCAACTTGTCCGCCGCCAAAGTTAGGCGCGAATACCCCTTTTTTAACTGAGCTTATAATATCGGCTTGGCTGTGCTCACCACCTAACATGTAGGTGTTAGTCATGCGAGGCATTGGTAAATGTGCATACGACTCACGTCGTGCGTTACCGGTAGGATTTACACCCATTAAACGCGCGTTTAGCTTATCTTGCATATAGCCTTTTAAAATACCGTTTTCGATAAGTACGTTGTAAGCGGCTGGTGTGCCTTCATCATCAACATTAAGTGACCCACGGCGATCAGCCATGGTGCCATCATCAACAACCGTACACAGCTCAGATGCTACTTTTTGGCCCACTTTACCACTAAACGCAGACGCGCCTTTGCGGTTAAAGTCGCCTTCAAGTCCATGCCCTACTGCTTCGTGTAAAAGCACGCCAGGCCAACCATTACCAAGTACAACTTCCATCGTGCCTGCAGGTGCATCAATAGCTTCAAGGTTTACTTTAGCTTGGCGTACAGCTTCTTCAGCAAATTCCATCCAACGTGGTTTACCATCAACAAGCTCTTTAAAGTAACCATAATCTAAACGTGCACCACCACCTGCGCCACCGCGTTCACGGCGACCATTTTTTTCAAGCAGCACTGAGCAGTTTAAACGAATAAGCGGGCGAATATCGGTGGCAAACGTACCATCACTTGCTGCGATTAATACTTCTTCGTATACCGCCGACATTGAACTAATTACTTGCTCTGCATCGGGTGCTAGTTCACGAATATAGTTTTCAAGTTCGCGTAATAAACTCACCTTGTCGGTATCGCTCATACTCGAAATTGGCTGATGTGCTGCAAACTGCTCTTTAGCTTTAACATCACTAAATACTTTAATCGCTCTATCTTCGCCAGCATCTGCGATGCTACGAGCCGCTGTAGCCGCTTTATTAAGTGCTTCAAGATTTATTGCATCAGAGTAAGAAAAACCTGTTTTTTCGCCGCTTACAGCACGTACACCAACGCCACGTTCAACGTTATAAGAGCCTTCTTTAACTAAGCCGTCTTCAAGCACCCATGATTCGTGGTGGCTTGATTGAAAATATAAATCGGCGTAATCCACTTTATGCTGATGTATGTAAGCGAGCGTTTTTTCGAGCTCTTCTCTATTTAGCTGGCTGTCTTGTAGTAAATGCTGTTCAACCGAATTCATAATAAATGCTCTCTAAATCGTTGATGAGACTGCACGGGCATATCTCGTCTAATTTTTTGTAACTGGTCTAAATCTGCGTTGCAGCTTATAAAACCGGTGCCTGTTGGCAATTCACTCAGGGTATTGCCCCAAGGTGAAATAATAATACTGTGGCCATATGTTTGTCGGCCATTTTCATGTGTACCGTACTGAGCAGCTGCAACTACATAACATTGTGTTTCTATTGCGCGAGCTGCTAATAGCGGTTGCCAATGCGCTTGCCCTGTAGGGACTGTAAATGCACTGGGTACTAAAATAATATTGGCGCCTTGGCGTACTAGTTCGTTAAATAAGCCACTAAAGCGCAGATCATAACATACTGTTAAGCCAATTTTACCAAAGGGAGAATCAACAACCACTACATCGCGACCTGCTTGGGTAAAATCTGACTCTCGATAGCTACCTGTTTTATCATCAACGGTTACATCAAATAAATGTATTTTGTTATACGTTGCAACCAGCTCGCCTTGATTATTATATAAGTGCGATGCTGCGTAATACTTATGTTCGTTAAATGGCTCAGGCATTGTGCCTGCATTTAACCAGATATTATAGTGTTGGCACAATTCACTAAGTTGTAATTTGTATTGCTCAACTTGCTTAGCAACACATAACGTATCGTTACCAGTTTTACTAAACACTAAAAAAGCTTCTGGCAAGCAAACAAGTAATGGTCTTGTTGCTGGCAGAGTTTTAAATGCGCGCTTTAAGCTTGCTATGTTGTCATCAGGGCTTAGCCCTGAACACATTTGTAGGGCAACTATTGTGGGTGTGCTTATGCTTGCTGTTTTGTTCATTGCGTTACTGTTACTTGTGCATCTTTAAGTTTTAAATCGACTGATGCTTGTGGCTGATTTTGCGCAGCTTGAGGTAGTGTAACTTCACGACTTTTTCTGTCGAGTTCTTGAACAATAGGGTCGTTCATTTTACCCGTTACTTTAAAATTGATCTCTGAGATGACGCGCGCAGAATGAATAACTTTATCAAGTGCTAAAGCAGCAAGCCCTGTTACTGGATTAACCATCCACGCAACTATAACCGGAATGCTTGAGGTTACTTGTGGCGCTACAGCAAGGTCGTAATCTATATCTAGCGTATTTAAGTTTGCGTAGCCTTTAATAGTTAAATCGGCAGGCACACCATCCATTTTAGTATCTTTAGTGTAAGCGATACCGTTTTCTAACTGCATAGAGCCTTGCATGCTGTTATAAAAAAAGCCCTTTGAAAATACATCTCTAAAATCAAGTTTCAGTTTGCGTACGAGTGAATCAAGGCTCAACAGCGAAAATACGCGTGCACCACCATCACTTATTTCAGTTAAGTGACCTTCCCCTAAATCCCAAGTAACCTCACCACTTAAAGTTTTCACATCAAAATCATAAGGTGCTGCTTGCCAAGTAAGATCATAATTTAGATCAGCTTTAGAGTCCTTAATTGCAGAGGTAATATCAAACTCGCCAAACAATGCGCCTATATCATCACTTTTAAGCTCACCACTTAGCGTTGTTAAACCATTTTGCCACTGCCCTTTAGTGCGCAGTACATGATCTCCTTTATCGATTACAAGTTCTGATATCGATAAGCGCTCGCCATCACCTAATAATGACGCACTCACTTTATCAAGCTGATAGCGATCAATTTTGCAGTCACTACATTCAAACTCAATGGCAGGTATTTTAGTAAGCCAGCTCAAGTCTTCCTCAGGAAGTACATCTGTTATTTCAATTAATTGCTCGCTAGGCTGTGCAAAATTAAGCCTTAAGTAATCGGCATTAATTCGTATAGGCTGGCTAGGCTGTGATGTAGGAATAAAAACCCCAGCTCTAAGTTCTTTAGCATTTAGCTTTAGGTATAAATCGTCTTTTGATGGTGCTAAACGCATTTCAAAATCATTAAAGATGATGTTACTCGCATCAAGCATACCTATATTTGCGACCACCTCATTAAGCGGTGGCATAATCCCTTTTGATTCTTTATCTGGATTTGCTTTACCTGCTTTAATTATTTGATCAATCAGATCAAACCAAGGCACTAATTCACTCTGCTCAAGATTTATATTTACGCTTAAGTCTTTTTGGTTTAATCCTAAATCTTGTTTTCCGAGCACAAAATGGGCATTACTAAACTGTGATTTTCCATTTTCTAAAATAGCATTAAAGTAAAACTGTTGATTAGCGTTTGCTGTAATGAGATTAGAAATATCATCACCTTGAACTACTGCATCAAGCGCCCACATTTGTTCGCTATTTTTATTATAAGGTGCGGGTAAGTTACTCGTTAAGCCAAGTAGTTCTGAGTTTACCTGTGCACGATAATTAAAGCCTTGTTCGGTAAAATTAAGTACTAAACCAATATCAACATCGCTTTGCCCGCTTAAATAATTTTTTAATATACCTTGCCCACTATCAATTAGTGTATCGGCGTCAATTTTGGCGTTTATATCTATGTTTGCTTGGTAGTTTTTAGCATCACTTTTACTGCTGTAATTAATATTTAGTGGCATACCCAACCACTTCGCAGTCGCATTTTTAAGTGTGATGTTGTCGTTTTTAAAATTAAGCTCGCCAGTTAAGTTTTTAAGCTCAATGCCTGGCGTTGCTATAAATACTGGCAAGTCATTTAAATTAACTTTGCCGCTAACACTGGCTCCGCCTTTAAACTTAGAGCCTACTAAAAGCTCAATACTGGCATCGGCTTCGCCTTTGCCCTGTACAACTTTAAAAATTTCAGCAAGAGGTTTGGCAATAGGTGTCGCTGCAAAAAAGTCATGTAACTTTTCCATCTCTGCTTTTTTATCAATTTGCACAATAAGTTCATCAGCATTCATTAAATCTGCAATGCTCACCTGTACACTATTACCAATATCTAAATTAACCAACTTGCCTTGCTGGCTATATATGTCCATCCGCTCATTAGCAAAATGTAGCTGCACATTAGCATTAGTGACCGCAGGCCAATCAGGGTCAAACTCATAGGTTGCATTGTCTATTTGTGCTAATACATCAAACTGACCACTACCATCAGTAAATGGGAAACCAGACAAAGGCCCTGCAAATAAGACCTGTGCTTTAGATACTTCTCCGCCTTTAATTGCACCATTTAAATAGCTAATAAGTTCAGAGCTCATCGCTTTTAATGGGAAGTAATGACCTGCAATATTGGCATCTGGAGCGAACGCTTCTGCGTAAAGATCTAATCGAGGATCATCTGTTAGGCTAATTTGTAATTCTGCAGCAAGAGTAACTTCATCATTATCAAACCAGATATTGTCACTACTTATATGCCAGCCATCATCTCGCTTAGCTAAATCTAGCTCTACATTTAGCTGATTATAATTTATGTCGTTACTAAAGCTTTCGCCTGTAACTAATGTGCCATTTTCACCAAATAAATTTATTCGACCACTACTTTGGGTAAGTAAACCATTTACTCTAAGTTCTTGCGCTGCTGGTACCGATCTTAATTCTTGCCAGCCAATATTGTTAGCCTCAAACCATAATTGCCATTGCTGTGCATTAGAAAAACTTAAATAAGCTTGATCTATTTGCCCACTAGGTTGGCGTTCTAAAAATGGTTCAAGTGCATTAAAATTACTTAGCCCGGCTAGGTTACTCAGTAATTCAAAATCAACTTGATGCAGCCACACTTTATTTTGCAGCCCTAGTTGGGCTTCAAACTCTAAACTTGGCCATGCTTTATCGTTACTATTAAATGTTAAACCGGTGCTTTTTAAGTGCCAGCTATTTTGTTCTGGATATAGATGGAATCCACCTTCACTCAAACTAACTTGGTGGCTTTGCTCTTCTCGCTGCCAGCGTACAAAGCTTGGTAACCACTGCATTTTCACATCGCTTACAAAACCTTTATCTAGTTTTAGCCATGCTTGTAAATTAATATCGCTATGCAGTTGTTGTTTTTGCGTATTTATATATTGCGCTAACCAATTAGATACATCGACCTTATTAGCCTGTACATAAATGTCGCCCGCAACCTGCTCTAGAGTATCCCCGGTAAGTGCTATGCGCGCGTCAAAGTCTCCGACCGAAATACCCGGCAGTGCCAGGCTTCCACTACCAAGGTGCTGCTCATCTTCATTTTGCCAAACAATGTTTTGAAGAAGTAATTTACGTTCTTTACCGTCTTCTAAAATAAAGTTAATACTGGAATTTTCTATTGCAAAATGACCCGTTTTACCCAAAAACAGTTCTTCAATTAGCTCTTTTTGCTCAAAAGAAACTTCGTCGTTATCACCGGTTTTAAATAAGTTGGTGATATTTACACTGGTATGAAAACCATTAATAACAAAATAATTAGATCTAAGTTGCAGTGCTTTTAAGCTTTCCCATAGGTTTAGCTCTAAGCTGGTTTTAGCAATGGTGAGTGATATTGGTGCGGTTTCGTTATCTTTAAACGATAAATTTTCTAGCACTAATGCAGGACCACTGCCCTGCCAACTAGCTGATATTTCACCAATAGATAAGCTTATTTCAAACTTTTCGTGTAAATAGCTTTCTATGTCACCTTTGTACTCGTTTGCATACGGGAGGGTATATTTTAAAATTGAAACAATAACGGCCAGTAATACCAAAATTATGGCGCAGGTCTGCCATAACTTTCTAAAACAAAAAAAACAGACCGCTTTTGCTTTCATTACATCATTACCACATCAAACTGTTCTTGGCTGTATAAGCTCTCTGTTTGAATATTGACTTGCTTACCAATAAATAGTTCAAGCTCAGCAAGGTTATGATACTCATCGTTTAGTAGGGCCTCACTTACAGCAGGCGCTGCATACACCATAAACTTGTCCGCTGCGTATGCTCGGTTAACACGCACTATTTCACGTAGTATTTCGTAGCAAACCGTTTCAACTGTTTTTTGTGAACCACGACCGGAACATGCTGGGCATACATCACATAAAATATGCTCTAAGCTTTCGCGTGTACGTTTACGCGTCATTTCAACAAGGCCAAGCGCTGAAAGCCCGTTAATATTCGTTTTAGTGCGATCTTTTGCAAGGGCTGATTCAAGTGAATGAAGCACCCGCCTTTTATGATCCTCACTTACCATATCGATAAAGTCGATAATGATAATACCGCCTAAGTTACGCAGCCTGAGCTGGCGGGCAATTGCAGAGGTTGCTTCTACATTGGTATTAAAAATCGTTTCTTCTAAATTACGATGCCCTACAAATGCGCCTGTATTAACATCAACAGTCGTCATTGCTTCTGTTTGGTCAATAATTATATAACCACCCGATTTTAGCGTAACTTTACGATGTAGTGCTTTTTGAATTTCGTTTTCAACGTCAAACAAGTCAAATATAGGTCGCTCGCCTGGGTAGTATTCAAGCACTTGAGAAAGCTGTGGAACAAACTCTTCTGTAAATAACTTTAGTTCTTCATAGCTGAGTTTAGAGTCAACGCGAATGCGCTCCATATCTTCGCCTACGTAGTCACGCAGGGTTCTAAAGGCAAGCGTTAAATCTTCGTGTAGGATACTGGCTTTACTCGTTTTTCTACGACGTGATGTTATTTTTTCCCATAATTTTCTTAAAAAGCCGGCATCGTGTCGTAATTCAGCTTCGCTAGCACCTTCGGCAGCTGTACGTACGATAAAGCTGCCATTTTCATCGCCATATTCTGCGACTATTTTTTTAAGACGTGAGCGCTCTTCTTCAGTTTCTATACGCTGACTAACCCCTACATGGGTCGCATCAGGCATAAACACTAAATAGCGAGAAGGAATAGTTATATCAGTGGTGAGCCTTGCGCCTTTAGTGCCTAGCGGATCTTTTACCACTTGCACCATAATGTATTGGCCTTGACGAACTAACTCTCTAATATCTTGTACTTTTTTTATTGGTACGTCGTCTACGCCTTCAACAATAGAGGCACTATTTACAATATCGGATGCATGCAAAAATGCAGCCTTTTCGAGGCCGATATCAACAAAAGCAGCCTGCATACCCGGAAGTACACGGCTTATTTTTCCTAAGTAAATATTGCCTACAATACCTAGATTACCGATTCGCTCTAGCTGTATTTCTTGCAGTACACCGTTTTCTATTAGGGCAACACGGCTTTCGCTCGGTGTGACATTGATCAGTAATTCTGTACTCATGTTACCTTCTTAAGAATGTTTTTAATAATTGTTCGGTTTCATATAAAGGTAAGCCTACAACAGAAAAATAGCTACCCGCAATGTGAGTTACAAAGCGGCCGCCTAAACCTTGGATACCGTAGCCACCGGCTTTATCTTGTGGCTCACCTGACTCCCAATAAGCATTAATTTCTTCATCTGTTAAGGTTTTAAAAGTAACATCTGTGCTTACAACACAGCTAAGCACATCATTTTGCGTTGCAAATGCAACTGCGGTAAGAACTTGATGCGTGTTACCCGATAGGCGTTTTAACGTGTGTGTAAAATCGTTTTTATCGCGAGGTTTACCCAATGACTCGTTATCTATAACAACCACGGTATCACTACCAAGTACAGGGCGATCGGTATATCCAAGCTCTACACCGCTTTGGGCTTTCAAGCGCGCTAAACGCTCAACAAGTGCTCTAGGTTGCTCGTTTGGAAGTGGGCTTTCATCTGCATCAACACTAAACTGTGTAAATTCGACACCTAATTGGCTTAATAACTCTTTACGACGGGGAGAGGCTGATGCCAAATATACTGCGGTAGTCATTACCTGATCCTAAAATGTCTGCGATATTTACGAAGTAGTAAAAAGACCCAAAACCAGCTAACCATTCCGGTTGCTACTGGCCATAAGTACTGTGGATTAAAATAAACACCTAACAAAAAGTGATTTAGCCAAAACTGCATTAAGTGATACAGCGTTAAAAATAAACCAATTAGTAGGCTTTGTTGCCAAAGCGAAAAGTTACGAATTTTTTGAAAGTTGCTCGCGGTTACAAAAATACATACCGAGAATGTAAGCGAGTTCACGCCCAGCGGTGAGCCAGACGCTAAATCGATTAATAAACCAACAACCCAAGCAGTACCAATATTTAAACGATGCGGTACTGCTAGCGACCAATACATAAGTACAAGTAAAACCCAGTCAGGTCTAAATGGCTCAAACGAAAATGGAAGTGGCATTAGTGCCATTATTAACGCAAAAAAGATGCTTAGCGCAATTAACAATGAATAACGGTTAATCATCGCTGATTTGCTCCTGTTGATTACGCCATAAAATAACCAGTAAGCGAATGCGATCTAGTTGCGCAATAGGTTCTGCAAAAACTTGTGCAAACGGTCGCCCTTCATCACGATTTATTTCGGTTACTACTGCCACCGGGTACCCTTCAGGAAATGTCCCCCCTAAACCCGATGTAACAAGTACATCGCCAATTCGCACATCTAAACTGTGTGGAACGTGAGAGAGCTTAACGACGTTAATTTTACCTATGCCTTCAACAACCGTTCGTACATCGTTACGAAGTATACGTACAGGTGTGGCATGTGTGGTGTCGGTCATTAGTAGCACGCGTGAAGTTGTTGAACCAACCTTTGTAAGCTGCCCTACTACACCCATTTCATCAATTACAGCTTGGCCTTCACTAAGCTCGTCAGTTGTACCACGGTTAATAACAACCTGATGACTATACGGGTTTGAATGTACAGAAAGTACCTGAGCAATAATTTTACGATTTGATTGCTTTGCAGATGAGCCTAATAAGGCGCGCAGTTTTTGATTTTCTCTGGCTAGAAATTGATACTGCTGAAGTTGCTCGCTTTGTAGCATTTGCTTTTTTTTCAGCGCTTCGTTTTCAGTAAGAAGTTGATCCCGCGTATGCAGGCTTTTAGCACTTAAGCTAAATAATTCGTAGGGTAAATTAGCAACATAGATTAGTGGGCTAACTAGAGTATTAAGGCTGGTACGAACAACGGTACCACCTTGCGTATATCTGTCTCCAACTATGAGTACGATACTCAAAAGCACTGCGACAAAAAGTCGCAGTTGCAAAGAGACTGTGCGTCCAAACATTAATTTCATTAGTCGTAACTAAAAACGTCACCACCATGAACATCGATCATTTCTAATGCTTTACCACCACCACGCGCAACACACGTAAGTGGATCATCAGCTACAACAACCGGAATACCCGTTTCTTCCATTAATAAACGGTCTAAATCTTTTAACAATGCACCACCGCCAGTAAGTACCATGCCGTGCGCAGAGATATCTGATGCCAGCTCTGGTGGTGATTGCTCAAGCGCAACCATTACTGCACTCACAATACCCATTAACGGCTCTTGTAAAGCTTCTAGGATTTCGTGTGAGTTAAGCGTGAATGAACGCGGAACACCTTCGGCAAGGTTACGACCACGCACTTCAATTTCGATTGGCTCATCAGTTTTGAACGCAGAGCCAATTTGATGCTTAATATTTTCAGCTGTCGCTTCACCAATTAAGCTACCAAAGTTACGACGTACATAATTAATAATAGCTTCGTCAAACTTATCGCCACCAATACGAACAGATGATGAGTAAACAACACCGTTAAGTGAAATAATAGCCACTTCAGTTGTACCACCACCAATATCAACAACCATAGAACCTGTTGCTTCTGATACTGGTAAACCTGCGCCAATAGCTGCTGCCATTGGTTCTTCAATTAAGTAAACTTCACGAGCACCAGCACCCATTGCAGATTCACGTATTGCACGTTTTTCTACTTGAGTAGCACCACACGGTACACAAATTAGTACACGCGGACTTGGGCGCATAAAGTTATTGTTATGCACTTGCTTAATGAAGTGTTGTAACATTTTTTCAGTTACATAAAAATCAGCAATTACACCGTCTTTCATTGGACGGATTGCTTTAATATTTCCCGGTGTACGACCTAGCATTTGTTTTGCTTCTGTACCTACAGATGCAACACTTTTAGGTCCACCAGCGCGTTCTTGGCGAATAGCAACAACAGAAGGTTCGTTTAATACAATACCTTCTTCTTTAACATAAATTAGGGTATTGGCTGTACCCAAGTCGATCGATAGATCGTTAGAAAAAATACCACGGAGTTTTTTAAACATGAGGCTGGATGACCTTTGAAATACGTTCTTATATTAGCTGCCTCACTTTAACATGCTCAACTATATGAGCAATATAAAGCGCAGCGCCTTTGTGAATTTGTGAAAAAAGGAAGCAAAGCTTCCTTAATTGAGTTTATCGTTCGCGAACTAAGCGAAAACCAATGTAGTTAGATCTAAAATCAGGCGCTAAAATTAAACGCGTAGATGCACGAGCAAGGCTTGGTGCAAAATTCCACGCTCCGCCTCTTACTGCTACATCAGACTCACCTGATTCTTTATCGGTCCATTCCCATACATTGCCTACGGTATCGTATAATCCAAATGCATTTGGAGAAAAAGAACCTACTGGTGATGCACGTCTGTTTGACCATTCACTACCACACCAACCACAGTTAGCTAGGTTTTTACCAATTTCGTTACCCCAAGGGTATTCTGTTTCAGTTCCTGCGCGTGCTGCGTATTCCCACTCAACTTCGTTAGGTAAACGAAATTGCTGTCCTGTTTGACCAGATAACCACTCAGCGTAAGCTTTTGCATCGTTATAAGTTAAACATACAGCAGGAAAGTCACTGCCTTGCTCAAAACCAGGATTACGCCAATTTAAATTTGCTTCCCATACTGGTTCGCCATTTAAATAATACGCACACCCTTTATTTTTTTCCGCTTGAGTTTTATAACCTGTATTTGCTACAAACTTTTCGTAGGCACCCACGGTTACTTCTTTACTTTGCATAGCGAAAGAATTTGCTATTACTTTTTCAATTACTGGACGTTCATTAGCTAAACCATTGCCGTTAATATCGCCCATTTTAAATTTGCCTGCAGGAATAACGACAACCGGCGTTTCAACGTTTGCATTTAATACATTAACGTTTTCACTAACCTGGCGTGTTGTTACTTCTGGTTGCTCTCGAGTATAGGTCGGTGCAGCAATCGACTTAGGCTTTTTTACTAAATTTGCATTAATTGTTTGCGCTTTATTCAAATCAACACGTGCTTGATAAGGTTTATAACCAAGTTTACGTATTTCAATGTTATGAATGCCCGGCGGTAAACGTGTAATCAAGCGTGTTGAGCCAAAGCTTACACCATCGATAAACACTTCATCGTCGTATACGTTTGATCGTAATGTTAGCTCTATTGATTGATCCTTCTTCTTATTAAGGATAGAAGGGTAATCTTTTTTCACCGATGTAGGTTTAACTGAATAATCACGTACTGGCTGCTCATTTAAACGAGAAACCGACACTGTGTTGCTATTATCCGCGCTATTACTGAATGTTAACTGACTATCAGTAAATGTATTGTTATACGCTGGTTGATAAGCAGCCGTAAGTGGCGTGCCGTACTCAGAACAATAGCGGTTATCTATGCTTAATAAGCTACATAAACGGCTACTGTTTACTTCGCCGCGCATGGTTACGCTTAAGTTGACGTTGTAGTTACCTTGGCCGCTAAATGCACTGTTAACTACATGGCTACTTAATATTTGTACTTGAGCGCCCGCCAAATTACGTTTTGGCTCAACAATGCGCTCTTCTGTTAAGTTTGCAAATATTTGATCTACAAAGCGTTTAGTTGCTTTTTGTAGCCCCATTTGCTGACCGCGTTGCTCACACGCTGCTAGCGTTTCTGTTCGCTTACAGTTAATCGTATGGTTAACTTCAAGCGTGCCTTCACGTGTAAACTCGTTACGTAAACGCTCTACTCTGGCTGTAGTTAACTGCTCTTTTAAGCTTTCTAAAGTATTTAAAAGCGTATGCTTAGCAACACGAATTTGCTCTATATCTTTACGGTGGGATGCAATTGCCGCCAACTGCATAGAAATATCATCTTTGTTTTGCTTATGATCAATCACCGCTTTTTGATAGCGTGATTGAGCCGCACTAATATTAATAGTGGGATCGTCAATTAAACGACGGTACATTTCGTTCATCGCATCGAGCGCTTGGTTTTTTTCTTTATCTAGCTCTGTAGAACGAGAACGAAGTAGCTCTAGTTGATTTTGTAACTGACTTTCTTCTTTAAGATGTTTTTCAAGTATTCTTGTCGAGTTATCGTATTCTGTCTGTTTAACACTAATCTCTGACTCAATTCCAGTTACTGTAGCTGTGTCTTGTGCAAATGCACTACTAGCTAACAAACTAGCTGAAATTAACAGAGATAAAGGAGTAATTCGCATATATTCCAGTCCCAAAAAGCGGCAATTATTTGGTCGTTATTATTTTTTATAATTAAAGCCTTATGCTATGTACTTGCAGCACAAAACACAAGCTTTGTTCAATTATTATCTTAGTTTACAACTATTCGCGTGTTTCACGCCAGTAAATAACCCGATCATTTCCTCTAAAGCGTCCAAATTGTAAAATAGTACGAGGATCAAGCTGTGTTTCATCCCCCTGCCAATCCCACTTTAACCAATCATAAGTATTATATTCTAAGGTAAATTCACCCAAACCATTTGGCTGCGCATAAATACCATTGTTTGCCGGATACACTCCCGCCTCTAACTGGCCAGATACACCTGTTCCATATTCGTAGGCTAATTGCGGGCTGTTAGGTGATATTTGAGTGATTTGGGTATGATCAAATACACTACAGTTATCTTCTGCGTTATTTACAAATCCACTGCCATTGTAATATTGAGCCTGCAAAGGAATAAGTAAAGGGTCGAGATCGGAGCCTGCGTTATTACCAAGTACTAAACGTCCAAATCTAAACTCTATTGGTAATGTATTTAGTCGTACACTATTACAGCCACCCGAACATGCTGTTTGTGTATTAGGTTTATCATTTGCATCAATGAGCGTTGCTCCTTCTATGTTAGAAAGCGTTGCCATTAAACTGACCATAGCGAACGGTCCGTCTGCTTGCCCTACACCTAATCTTTGAAGTGTGGTGTTTATTTGACTCATTTGCCATTGGCCGTCGCTTATATCTCCCCAGTTATTATTCCCTAGGTTTACTAAGCGGCTAGCAAAATTAGTTGCGGGTACATAGTTAGCTACTTCATTATTTTCGGCATTAATGACTACACTCGATTTATCAAAGCCCTCTTTATAATTAGCCATTAGCTCACCATTTTGATTTAGTGCTTGTACTGTAAAGCCAAGTTCAAAAGGTTGATCAAGGTAAGTTAAATTACTGCCGTATTGCGTGCATTGTGCGGCAGCTTGAACCCTCACTACCTGAAACTGCGAAGGTGCAAAACGACCAATATTATATAATTCACCTTTTACATCTCCCGCGCCAAAGTAATCGGCATCTTGCAGACCTGCTGTTAAATCAATTATGCCAACTTGGTCGTAATTATACTGCGATATAGATTCACTCAAACTGCCTGTGTCACTAAAGGCAACAGTGCTCATCGCTTCAAGCGTACCTTGAACGCCTGGCGTAGGCGCTTTAAGTAATGCCTCTACAAGTGGTTGCTCTGTAATAAAGTGCTTGGCAATGGTGTTATTTGTTATATTGCTGTAGTTATCTGGGTAACCATCGTTGTTAGCGTCTTGCCCTGTTTGCCATTGCACCGCATTCATCTTTAAATCAAATGCTTCGCCAGTTAATCTAAATAAACTTCCATCAGCGTCTGCTGCATAACCATCACTTGCAACTTCCATCGCTAATCCAAATGGCTTTACAACATACTCATTTGAACTCCCCGTTAAATTTACTGATAAATTAGTGACTGGGTCTAAAATTAAATTGGTATTTACATTTAAACTCAACTTTCCTGCATCGGGATAATTTATAACAATCGGAGCTTTAGACTCACTATCAAAGTTTAGTATGAACGATTTAGAAGCTTGCTCTACCGCAAAGGTATTATTGTTATTACTAAGTGAAACCGTATCAGAGCAACTTGCACCCGCGCTGCATGTATACGATAAATCTAAGCTTACATCGCCACCAGCAGGAAATGCAGCTTCGCATACGCCCGTAGTGGTATTAGTTTTTACCGCTTGAATAGATAGCGCTTTTGCATTAAATCCAGTATTTGAAGGCTTTGCTGATAACTGAGTTAGAATGGTAGTATTTCCATCTGTATCATTATTAAAAATAAATCCAGCATCAGAAAACGTAACTTTACAGCCACTTAATCCAACATTATTACCTGCAATATAACAACGCAGAGGGGCAGAAGGCTCTGCAGTGTTATATCCAAATGTAACACTGCCTGTGGTGCGTTTAGCAAATTCGACAACCGCGGATCCTGTAAAATTAATATTCTCCCCCGTAACCCAACTTTGCTGACCACTATTATCTGGAGAAAGGTTTAAACTTGACGGCTCAGCAAATAATAAATCGCAGGCATCATTAGCGCAGGCTGTGAGTGTCATTTCTTTAGCTTCACACGTTAGAGCATTGTTATCGCTTATTGTTAAACGATAATGATCTAGGGTTTCTGGTGTATAAATACCACAAAAACCAGGGATACTCTCTGGTACTGGTAGAGCGTCAAACGTTGAGCTCCCTTCGGTAATAATTTGAGTAGCCGATGTAATTGACCCCTGATACGTTACATTTTGAGCGATTCTTACCTCACCAGTGGCAACAATATAGCCCGCAATATTTGCATCGGCTGCAATAGCAACCGCACCATCCACATAAATAGCCAAGTACGCGCCAGTTTCGACCACTATATTTGTTTTACCTATATTCAAAAATGAAGTTGATAGAAGTGAGGTTGTGTCTTTTAAAAAAATACGTGTAGGCGCTGTCACTCTGTATTGTGTTTCCAGCATACTTAACTGCAACTCATCGTAATAATACATTCATTTTGCTGCTTTGCATTGTGAGCGTTATTGGGTAATCAATAAAATCAGCCACAATATTTTCAGGGGCTATATCAACTAAATCTTTTGTAGTCCAAGGGAGTGACTGAATTATTTCTTCATCGCTGAGATTTGGTTTATCCATTTGCACTATTTGATAAAAATAATGCGGTATAACTAAATTAACGGCACAAATATCAGTAGAAACCTCATTTGTACAAGCAACAATTGCAGCGGTATAATCAGTTTGCTCAGACACATTAACACTGTGAGAACTGTGAACCATCCATCGGTCGCTTTGTTTTTTTAAACATACTGCGTTAACAGTATCTGCGTAAGTTGCAACACCAATAGCTGTATTTGGATCTAAACTACGATTTAACCACGAAAACAGCTTTTCTTTCATATAGCTACTAATGTTAATTATGTATGAAATAAGTGTCGTACATTTTAACTACTTTGCCGAATTGAAAACCAAAAAAATGCATGAAACATTCAAAATAGATGAAAATAACCAAATACAACAAATAGATAGCTCGTTTCTAAAAAAGAGAAATATTTATTTAGGTATAAAACGTGATGATTTGCTTCATCCGTTAATAAGTGGCAATAAATGGCGTAAATTAAAATATAATTTAGCGTACATGCAAAAGATAAATAAGACAGAACTTCTGACTTTTGGTGGTGCATTTTCAAACCATATTCACGCCTGCGCAGCTGCGGGGAAAGAATTTAATATAAAAACTCACGCGATTATCCGCGGACCAGAACTTGATAACAACAATCCAACAATTCAGTTTGCAAAACATTGTGGTATGAACCTACATGTTGTTAATCGTATAGAATATCGAAAACGTCACGACACCGAATACCTTAATGCTCTGCAAGAGCGTTTTCCAAACGCTTATATCATCCCTGAAGGTGGTACAAATGAACATGCTTTATTAGGGTGTAAAGAATTAGTACAAAGCTTACCCGAACATAGCTACTTAGTTTGTCCTACAGGTAGTGGTGGCACGCTTGCTGGACTAATAGAAGGCAGTGCTTCAACAACACAAGTTATTGGTATAGCGGTATTAAAACAAGCTGAATATTTAAATGAAGAAATAAAAAAGCTGAGCGCTAAAGCTAATAACCAAACTAACTGGCAATTACTCACAGAGTTTCATGATGGGGGTTATGGTAAGTTTTCACCTGAGTTATGGCAGTTTTGCCAAGATATGAGTCACACTTATAATCTGCCACTTGAGCCTATTTATAGCGGAAAAATGATGTATGCATTGTGGCAGCTTATTGAGCAAGATTATTTCCCATCTGGGAGTAAAATTATTGCTGTTCATACCGGCGGGCTTCAAGGATTAAATGGGCTTAAATATAGAGGGTTAATCTAGATCTTAATTAAATACCGCTTGCGTAAACTCTTGAAGCGGCTCTGAAAAATAAAAACCTTGAGCTCCTATCACTCCCAATTTGGTAAGCGTAAGTAGCTCTTTTTGAGTCTCTACGCCCACCGCGTATACGGGTAGATTTAAAAGACTAGCGGCTTCGACTATCTTTTTTATTTTCTTTTGATTTTGAGTTTTTTCATTTAATAAATGAACCAGTTCGTATGATAACTTAAGCCCACATACTTGGTTATAGTCAACTAGCATGGCTACTTTCTCACTGCTTTTTACATTATCAATCACAATGTGTGAATGCCCTTTTTTAATAACATTAAGTGCATTAGTTATCGACTCTCTGTGAGTAAAAAATTCTGCCTCACTTATTTCAAATTGTAATTTAGTATTTAACTTAAGCTCTGCCATTTGATTGGCTAACCACTCCCAAAATACAGTATTAAACCAGTTTTTAGGGTGTAAATTTACACTAACTGTTAAAGCCGAAGACTCACTGAGCATTAGCTTTTTGACTTGTGTTATTACAGCTTTATCTAATATTAAAGCGTCTTGATCACTATAAACCTGCTTAATAAAATAACGAGCGGCCAGTAAACCAAGTTGACTATGCCTAACCCGAATAAGAGCTTCATGCTGCAGGATATCTCCACTAGAGAGTTCAAATACAGGCTGAAAGAATAATATAAACTTATTCTTTTTAATGTTTTCTATAACCTGTTTGCTAGAGAGGTGTTTTTCTTGGCTGTGATTTAACGTTAAACGATGACAGTGCTGCAATAGGCTGCTTTGTGATAGCGCGAGTGCTGATTTTGCTAACTTATAAACCGCCACTTGATCAGCGCCTAATTGATAATCACACGCACCTATTTTAATATTTTTATGAGTAATATTTTTTTGATGATTTTGACATATTAAAAACACATTTTTATGAAGCTTTTCAACGTAGCTATTCAACTCGCTAATAGAAATGTTTGGTAAGGTAACCGCTAAGTAATTAGAGTTTAGTATTTTTACCGACACATCCTTAAGTTCGGCTAATTTTTTAGTAATTAAGACTTTAAAATTGGCTTCTATATCCGTTTTTTTATCAAAGCTACAATCACACTCAATAAGTAAAAATAAGTTATGTGATGCAGTATTAACTCCATACAAAGAACTTAAATCACATTTTTTTGCCTGTTCGATTAGTTGAGTATTTTTATGCCTTTGTTGAATAATTTTAGTCGGCTGTATAACTGTATTTTTAAGCATTACTTTACGGTTTACTTTTAACAGGCTCCACCAGCGATAAGACCAATTAGCAGCGCCTAATATAATCAGATTCAAAAATATAAATAAGTAGCTTTGTGTTACCCACACTGGATAGTGATAAAGGCTCAAACTTAACGTTTTAAAAGTAAAAACTTCGCGTTCTAAATTTACTAAGTTCCTAAAGTGATCTGAAGAATTTTGCACCCCCAGCTTAAAGCCTTCATTTTTAGCTAATGCGACTAACACTTCATTATTTATAGAGGGGGATAAATTTAATTCGTAAACACGCTTAACGAACTGCTGTCCAGAACCATGTGCTTTTTGATGTAATGCATCATTTAAAATGAAATTAAAACTAATAAGTATCACCAGAAACAGAACAAAAGAGATACCTTTGAAGTACTTTAAAAGCCAGAGTTTACTCTTTTGCATAGCCTGCCACTCGTTATATTAATAACTAAAGTGTTGTTCAATATCTATAGAAGCACAAGGTTGCAAACTAAGTTTAAACTTTTATTAATAGCACTAAACAAAAAACACTCAAATAAACGAGAGCTTACAAAAATAAACAGCTATGCCCTTTATTCTGTAAATAGATGAAAGCCATCGACAAAGCATTAAATCTCGTAACTCTTGTACTTTAGGGTGTGATTCATCTTCACTATCAGTTTGAGGTAAACCTTCAGGATTAAAAATTTTAACCTCAGCACCAAAATGCGTTAATAAACGTGCACTCTCCTCTATTACCAACTTGCTATAAGAACGCGCTCTTAATGATCCATATAACAATAAAATTTTAGGTTTGTGCTCAGAAAAACTAACATTAAAATTTTTAGTGTGTGGAACAACACTGTGTGTTTTATTTGTATTTGGTAACCCATTAACTTCTAACATTTATAACTCAACCTTTGCCAAGTGAATATACGAAAAATCGAATATATGAAATTTCACATACAAAAGCGCGTGAGTCAAATTCTATTTTATAAATTTTTTAAGTTATTAAAAAATCGGCTCAAGCCAATGGAAGGGATTGCGGTAGGTATTTGATAAAAATATTAAATTATATGTATAGCGCAACTATTTATTTAAACAGCGAATTATAGTTTCACGTAGTTTTTGTGTTTTAATGGGTTTTGCAACATGAGCATTCATGCCAATAGATAAGTATCGTGTAATATCATCTTTCATAACATTAGCTGTTAAAGCAATTATTGGAATATTTACGATAGTTTCATCACTATCATTACGAATAATTTGAGTCGCCTCAACACCGTCCATGATCGGCATATGAATATCCATTAAAATTATATCAAACGGCTCTAATTTTACTGTTTGGATGCACTCCAATCCATTATCAACTAAGTAAACCTGAGCGCCGCTATTTTCTAGTATGTTGGTAACTATTAGTCGATTGATTGAATTGTCTTCCACAACTAATACTCTAATACCCGCCAGCGACTGTTCACTCACAGTATTTACTTTAGGCACTTCATTAAAAAAAGCTAACACTCTACTTTTCACCTCCTCATACAAGACACTCGAATAAACAGGTTTTTGCAAAATTGTGTTTATATTTATTTTGTTAGCCACATCATTAAGTAAAACCTCATGATCCCTTGTAAGTACAATTATATTATTGCAAAGCTGGGGATTAATATTATAAATACGCGTTAAAAATGTTTCACTACTCATCGCTGGCATTATCCAATCTACAATAATGACTTTAAATTTTTCTTTATTCTGTTCAATAATATCAATAGCTTGCTTAGCAGATGAGCACGCCGTACATGCTAAACCCATAGCTGTCAGCTGATTTTCAATTACTTTAAGGTCCTCTTCATTATCATCTATAATTAATACATCAAACGGATCAGTAAAGAATAGGTTAGGCGTATCATCAATCAACGCTTGGTTGTTCAATTTAACTTCCACCGAAGCTATAAACTCACTACCCACACCTTGAGTGCTGTGTACCGTTATATCACCACCCATCAATTGGCATAAACGCTTACTAATTGTTAAACCTAACCCTGTACCACCAAACTTCCTAGTTGTAGAACTATCTGCCTGAGTAAATGATTCAAATAAATTGCTAAGATTATCCTCAGCGATGCCAATACCTGAGTCTTTAACTGTAAAATATAAGCAAACACTTTGCGGATCGTCTAATAACTTTCTTGACTCAATTAAAACCGATACAGTGCCGTGAGGGGTGAATTTAATTGCGTTAGAGCATAAATTTAACAGCACCTGATTTATTCGCACTACATCGCCGATTAAGTCCAGTTTAACTGCCTCATCAATGCTAATATCAAATGTGACCCCTTTACTTTGGGCCAATTCATTGAAGGTTGCTTTGATATAATCAACAACCGAATTTACGGAAAAAGGAAATTCTTCAAGGTTAACATTTCCAGACTCAATTTTTGAAAAGTCTAAAATATCGTTAATAACCACCAGGAGTTGATCTGAGGAATATTTAATTTTATCTAAATAATGCTCATACTCATCAGGTAAACCTTTTTCGAGCAAAATATTAGTCAAACCAATAATCCCACTCATAGCTGTCTCTTGATCACAAGTCTGACTCAAGAGATTTTGCTAAATCGTAGCCTTCCAGGATGGCTTGTAACTTAAGCCATCCTTGCCATAACACTTTCACAGATGCACGCCCTCTGCGCTTGG
>Ga0114996_10001734_pt1 | contig 28933 bp, 26 predicted proteins | sample ArcticOcean_MG_C_4_FD_87039 | JGI IMG/M metagenome (GOLD analysis project Ga0114996, IMG submission 87039) | Marine microbial communities from western Arctic Ocean - ArcticOcean_MG_CB4_134 | ecosystem: Environmental > Aquatic > Marine > Oceanic | place: Arctic Ocean: Canada Basin | collected... | reverse complement strand
AGCACTTCTAGATCTAGTATTTTTATTTATTTCATTTAATGAAGGTGTTTGAACTCCTCCTATTTTTTTGAATGGTAAATTTGTGTTTCCAAAAATATCTTTATGAGCTTCACCTTCAAATTTCCCTTCTCGTATAAATCTTTTTACTAAACGATCCTCCAAAGAATGATAGGATATACACACTAATCTACCTCCCGAAATCAATGATTTAGATGTTTGATTTAGAAAATCTTTAATGACATCTAATTCATGATTTACTTCTATTCTTAAAGCCTGGAAAAGTTGTGCTAATGTTTTATTTAAAAATCTTTGTGGAAGTATTGGGGCGACCACTTTCCTTAAGTCACCTGTAGATAGTATGGGGGCAATTGACCGTTGGACACCAATAACCGCAGCCAATTGCTTTGAATTTCTCAATTCCCCATAAGCCTTAAATAACTTTATTAACTCTTCTTCTGAATATTTATTAATAATAATAGATGCTGATAGACTTTGAGCCTTATCCATTCTCATGTCAAGCGGACCATTAAACCGAGTAGAAAACCCTCTTTCTTTAGAATCAAATTGATTAGAAGAAACTCCAAAATCCGCTAAAATACCATCAACTTTATCTATATTATTTAATTTCAAAAATTTATTTAAGTATCTAAAATTTGAAGAAATAAATAACATTCTATCATCATTTACTTTGTTTACCATAGCCTCGTCATCCTGATCAAAAGCAATAAGTCTTCCCTTGTTAGATAATTTTTCCAAAATAGCTTTACTATGACCTCCTCCTCCAAATGTAACATCTACATAAATTCCATCTGACTTGACAGCTAAGCCATTTATTGAAGACTCAAGAAGAACTGGTTTATGATACATCTCCATTATTGTCTTTCATTACTTCTTCGGCTAACGAACCGAAATCAATTGTTGCCGTATCAATTGATGCTTCATATAAATCTTTATCCCATATCTCGAGTATATTAACCGCTGAAGAAACAACAACTTTTTTGTTGATTTTAGCATGTGAGATTAAGTCTCTAGGAATTAATAGCCTCCCTGAAGAATCTATATTCACTAATTTAACACCAGCTGTAAACCGTCTAATGAAGTCATTGTTTTTTTTATTAAAACGGTTCAAAGAATTAACTTTTTCCATTAACAAAATCCATTGTGATATAGGGTATAATTCTAAACAAGAATTGAAAACTGCTCTCTTAATAATAAAGCCCTCTTTTATTCCTTGCGCTAGTTGCTTTTTCAAAGACATAGGAATCATTATTCGACCTTTATTATCTGCCTTACATTCGAACGTTCCAATAAAATGATTCATTTATAAAGAAATTTAACTCATCAATACTCAAATATAATTAATATTATACCACATTTTACCACAAAATACCACTTATTTATATTTTTTTTCAACAATCTCTTTAAAACATTCAACTACAATTAAAGCACTATATTGATTAGTAATTGAATATATTTGCACATCATAATATAAAAATGAGTCATATAAATCTTATTGAAGACAAATCATTTAAATATGTTGAATATGGTGAGGGGCAACCAATAATAATTCTTCACGGTTTAATGGGCGGACTAAGTAATTTTAATTATTGTTTCTCTTTCTTTTCTGAAAAGGGCTATAAAATTATAATGCCAGTTCTTCCATTATATGATCGACCAGCACTTAGTACAACTGTAAAAGCGTTTGCAGAATATTTAAACGAATTTTTATTATTTAAAAAATTAGAATCTGTTATTATTATTGGAAATTCTTTAGGAGGGCATATTGGGCTACTTTTCACTAAAATGTTTAAATCAAAAGTACTTGGACTTGTTCTTACAGGTAGTTCTGGTCTCTATGAAAATTCCATGGGTGATGGATATCCAAAGCGTGGCAGCTATGATTACATTAAATCAAAGACAGAGGAAGTATTTTTTGATCCAAAAGTTGCTACTAAAGAACTTGTTGATGAAATTTTTGAAACGGTAAATAATAGAAATAAATTAATAAAAACATTAACTATAGCTAAAAGCGCTATTAGACATAATATGGCTAAAGATCTTCCGAGCATAAAAACCCCAACATTAATAATTTGGGGTAAACAAGACAGCGTCACCCCCCCTAATGTTGCAAAGGAATTTAATAGTCTTCTTCCAGAATCCGATCTTGTTTGGATTAATAATTGTGGGCACGCTCCAATGATGGAACATCCTAGTAAATTTAATTTTTCTGTTTTTGATTGGCTTCAAAAAAAGAAATTTTAGCACTATGCGAATTATAAGTTCTGAATTTTTAGTAAGCAATACTGAAGTAACAAAATGCCCTAATAACCATTTGTCAGACTACGCATTTATAGGAAGATCAAATGTCGGCAAGTCTTCTTTAATTAATGCTTTATGTAATAAAAAATCATTAGCAAAAACTTCTTCAAGACCTGGAAAAACTCAATTAATAAATCATTTTTTAATAAATAAAAATTGGCACTTAGTAGATCTCCCTGGATATGGATATGCCAGAACTTCAAGGACTCAAAAGAAAATTTTTCAAAAATTTATAATTTCTTACTTTAAAGAGAGAAAACAGTTAGTTTCCGCTTTTGTTCTAATTGACATAAGACACGAACCTCAAACTATTGATTTGGATTTTATGTATTGGCTAGGTGAAAAAAAAATTCCATTCTCAATAATTTTTACTAAATCTGATAAACTAAAATTCGATAAAATCAAAATACAGATTGAAAATTATTTTAAAAAAATGAGTGTTCAATGGAGTTGTTTTCCAAATCATTTTATTACCTCTGCAACAAAAAAAAATGGGCTTGAAAATGTATTAATTTATATTAAAGAACTTAACAAGCTAAAATAAAATTATTTTAAATTCATTTTTTCAGCAAAATAATCACAAAAATCATTCATTGTAGCGGTCATTTTTTCATCTTGAGTTGCTCTATGAAATGTATTAGTCATACTAATCAAGCTTTGGTGAAAAAATTGTTTCATTTCATCTAAAGGCATATCTTTTACCCATAAATCCATTCTAAGAGACTCTTTACTTTTACCATCCCAAAAAGTTAAAAGCATAGCCTTAGCTTCCTGATTTTTAACTCCCCCATCTGGCGCAGACCATTTTATATTTTCAGGTATTTTATTTTCGTCTAAACTAACATTAATTGTAATTGGTGCTTCGTTTTTTATTGCCATATTCTTCTTGGTTTATATTTTGATTTTTTAAATAGTTCCTCGGCAGGAAGACTTAATATTTCATCCAATTTCACGTCTGGAAACTCCTCTGCATATGATCTAACTATTTGCCATCCAATCCATTGACCTATTTTGCTTGGCGAATCATTATCAATCTCTAAATAGAACTTTGAAAAAGGTGCTGGAAGTAAAAATCTGCTCTCTAATTTTTCATCGGTACTATATAATAATTGTTTTTCAATTATATATTGCCAAATAAATAATTCATTTTCGTTAACCCAGGTATTTTCATCTAGAGTATATCCAATTTTAACCGTATCATCTTTATGTGGCATTATAATATCTTTAAAATATAATTGCTTGCCATAAAAAATTATTTTAGATAAAAAATTTCTTTCAAAAGGCTTATTAATTATTTTTTGAGCATATTTTTCTGCAATTTGAGATGATAAATAATTTATATCCATTTGCCTTCTAATAAACATAGGGATTCCGTCATACAAATCATGATTAAAACCCATATAAGAATCAATGGAAATTATTAGAAGAGAGTCAGCTAATATTAATTTATTTTGGTAGTCAACATCGTTAATTACAGTAATAATTCTAGGCACATTAATTTCCGGAAACTCATATTTTAAATGCTTGAATAGGTGTGATATATTCTCCTCAATATTATTTAAATTATTAAACTTATCATTAACTGCTGTTTTTAATAAATTGTAAATAGTATCATTAGATTTGTTTATCCAAAAAGTGTCTGAATAATTTTCAGGGAACAAAAAGGAATATTTTTTTTTTATTTCAAAAATATTTGACTCAGATAAAGAATCAAATTCATGGTCAAAACGATCAACACTAATTTTAATTTTAATAGAATTTACTTCAGATTCTATATTATTAATATTATTACAACTGATATTGAATAAAAATAATAGAAAGAAACAAAAAAAAGTTATAAAACGATACTTGATCAAATTGAATATAGTTTTCAAATTTTTATCTTTGTACAAATTTACACCGTTAATAGGATTATTAAATGAAATCTCCTGAAAAAGTAAAAAAACATATTGTTAAATGGCTCAAGGAATACCTGGTTAATTCAAAACAAAATGGTTTCGTAATTGGAGTTTCAGGAGGAATAGATTCTGCTCTCACATCAATATTATGCGCACTAACTGAATTTCCAGTTTACGTAATTGAAATGCCAATTCATCAAAACATAAATCAGATTTCAAAATCTAGGAATCATGTGGACTGGCTAGTTTCTAATTATAAAAATGTGAGGCCAATCTCACATAGTCTTACGAAGGTATTTGATACTTTCAAAAGTGAAATTGAAAAAGCAACAGAGCAAGAACTAGACTTGCTTAGTTTAGCTAACACAAGAGCTAGATTAAGAATGGCTGCACTATACTATTTTGCAGGTTCTTATAAATGTATAGTAGCTGGTACCGGAAATAAAGTTGAAGATTTTGGGGTTGGATTTTACACAAAATACGGAGATGGAGGAGTAGATTTAAGTCCTATAGCAGATTTACTTAAATCAGAAGTTTTTTCATTAGCATCTCACTTAAATATTTTAAAAAGCATCTTGACTACAAAGCCGACCGATGGGCTCTGGGATGATGGAAGGACAGATGAAGATCAAATGGGGGCTAATTATGAAGACTTAGAAAAGGCAATGAAATTAATTGAAAAAAACATTCCTGATTATGATCTAACTGAAAAACAAATTAAAACAAGAAAAATTTATAAAAATCTTCACTCCCAAAATAAACACAAAATGTTGCCAATTCCGGTATGCACAATACCTAAGGAGTACTTATAAAACCCTATTTAGTTTATTTGAAACAATTTTTTTTAACAAGTTGTAATTCATAATATCTTCAAGCAAATCTTTATTCTTTTTCGAATCATCTTTAACAAGTTCACTTTTCAAACCATTAATTTTCTCATTGATTAAATTTTTTCTCAATGTTAAAATAGTTTCACTTACTAACTGTCCAATATCATGAGTTTTACTCTTTACAAAAATATTTTTTGTTTCCCAAGAATGAAGAAAATAACGCTCTGTTTCCATAATTAAATCAGCAATCACAGAATTTAACTCAATGTTCTCAGAAAAAACTAATTTAGTTATTGCAGAATCTGCTTTCATTTGATATGCAGAAATAAGTTGGGAAAACAGTTTACGGAAAATAGGATCTGCTAATTCAATCTCATCCTCTTGTAAATCAAGAAAAATTTTTTCAAAAACCTTAGATTTAATTTTTTCAAAACTTTCTGTGAGCTCTCCCTCCTCGTTTGATTTGATGACTAAATCTTCATACTCCGCTTCTAAATGTCCATACTGTAAAAGAATTGAAATAATTTGTTTTTCTAAATTATACGAATCATCAATTTTTTTTGAACGAACTGTTTTATTGATTAGTTTTTGAGAAGCTTGATATTTATTTTTATTTCTAGATTTTTTATTTTTTTCTTGAGCAAAAGCACTGAATAAAACCTCCTCACTAATATCCATAATTTCAGAACAACTTTTTAAATAAAATTCTTGCTGAATTATATCTGGAATTTTAGAAATACTTTCAATTATAGATCTTACTGTTGATGTTTTTTTTATTGGATCATTTTTACTTTCATCAAGTAAAAGCTTAGCCTTAAATTGAATAAAATCTTTGGCATTATCATTTAAAAACTGTTGTAAAATGGAAGGGGAATTACTCTTTGCAAAACTATCAGGGTCTTCTCCATCTGGAAAAGCACAAACTCTAACATTAATTCCTTGTTCCAAAATTAAATCTATTCCCCTCAAAGCTGCTCTTATTCCAGCTGGATCTGAATCAAATAAAACTATAATATTAGATGTCAATCTCTTAATTAATCTAATTTGATCAGATGTTAATGCAGTACCTGATGATGAGACAATATTTTTAACTCCTGATTGATGCATTTGAATCACATCTGTATAGCCTTCAACCAAATAACAACAATCCTCTTTTGCAATAGATTGTTTTGCTTCATAAAGTCCGTACAAAAGTTTACTTTTATAATAAATATCGCTCTCGGGTGAATTTATATATTTTGCAGTTTTTTTATAACTTGATAAAGTTCTTGCACCAAAACCTTGAGCTCGGCCAGACATACTTCTTATTGGAAAAATAACTCTTCCCCTGAAACGATCAATATTATTTTTTTTATTTTCATTTAAAATAACCAACCCTGTTTTGGCCATAAAATCAATTTTATATCCATTTTTTAGAGCATCCTTTGAAAATGCATCAACTTTGTCTTGCGAATAGCCAAGTTTAAAAAATTTAATAGTATCATCAGTAAAACCTCTTTCCTTTAAATAAGAGATTCCAATTGATTTACCCTCATCAGTATTCCATAAAGAATTTTCAAAAAAGTTAGAAGCGTAATTTGAAAGAAGATACATGCTTTCCCTATCATCATTCAATAGCTTTTCTTCTTCAGTCTGCTGAGTTTCTTCAATTTCTATAGAATATTTTTTTGCTAAATAACGAATAGCTTCAGGATAAGTGAAATGCTCGTGTTCCATTAAAAAAGCAACAACATTACCACCTTTCCCGCTACTAAAATCTTTCCAAATTTGTTTTACAGGTGACACCATAAAACTTGGTGTTTTTTCCTTTGTAAAAGGACTAAGCCCCTTAAAATTAGCTCCTGATTTTTTTAGTAAAATAAAATCGCCAATAACCTCCTCTACTCTTGAAGCTTCATACACTTGATCAATTGTCGTTTTGTTTATCACTAAAAGGTTTTTTATAAAAGTATAAAAAAAGTAAATGATTTATTCTTTTCTCTCAACAACATAATTAACCATTAACTCCAATGCATCTCTATATTCATTTTTAGGAAAATTATATAAAACATCCAAGGCTTTATTTTTATATAAATGCATAGCATCCGAGGCATACTTAACACCTCCTAAATCCACAACCTTATCAATAACTTTTTTTACAGTTTTTTTATCGTTATTTTTATTTTTAACCGAATTAATTAGCCATTTTTTTTCTTTTTGTGTGGCTATGCTTATTGCATAAATAAGCGGTAATGTTATTTTTTTTTCTTTTATGTCTATTCCTGTAGGTTTACCTATTCTGGTTTCTCCATAATCAAAAAGATCATCTTTAATCTGGAAAGCAATTCCTGTCAATTCACCAAACTTATGAAATTCAAAAACTTTTTCTTCAGAATTATTAACTGATTTAGCTCCAATAGCACAACATGCTGCTAATAAAGATGCTGTTTTCTGTTTGATAATTTTAAAATAAACATCTTCGGTGATATCTAATTTTCTTGATTTTTCAATTTGTAACAATTCGCCCTGAATCATTTCACGAACTGCAACTGAAATAATTTTCAATAAATCAAAATCTTCATTTTCAATAGAAAGAAGTAAGCCTTTAGATAAAAGGTAGTCTCCAACTAAAACTGCTATTTTGTTTTTCCACAATGCGTTAATAGAAAAAAACCCTCTACGTTGACTACTATCATCAACTATATCATCATGAACTAGCGTTGCTGTATGAATTAATTCTATTACTGCAGCACCTCTATATGTTCTCTCATCTACTTTGTTTTCTTCAGACATTAGCTTGGCGGTAAGAAATACAAACATTGGTCGCATTTGCTTTCCTTTTCTTTTTACTATGAAATGTGTTATACGGTCTAAAAGAGCAACTTTAGACGACATAGAGTCTGAAAATTTTCTTTCAAAAAATTCCATTTCTTTATAAATTGGTAATTTAATTTGCTCTGTTACTTTCATATTTCAAATATAATCTATATGAAATAGACTTTATTAAACTAAAGACAATTCATTAGTCTTATTAGCTAGTTGACCACAAGCTGCATCAATGTCTTGTCCTCTAGAGCGTCTTATCGTTACCGTTATATTAGCATTTTCTAATGCATCTTTATATTCAATTATTTTTTCCTGGGGAGCTTGAATGAATTTTGAGTCTCCAATTGAATTATATTGAATTAAATTTACTTTGGATGGAATTTTATAGCAGAAGTTAATTAAAGACTCAATATCCTCATGCTTATCATTAATACCTTTCCAAACTACATATTCAAAAGTAACAGACTTATTTGTTTTTTTATACCAATATTGTAGTGATTCCATTAAATCTTCTAATGGAAAATTTTTTGTAAAAGGCATTATTTGTTCCCTTATTGATTGCCTTGCGCTATGGAGAGAAATAGCTAATCCAAATTTTACTTTGTCATCAGCTAATTTTTTTATCATTTTAGGAATTCCAGATGTAGATAAAATTATTCTCTTAGGAGATATCCCTAAACTCTCTGGTTCAGTAATTTTTTTTATAGCTAATAAAACGTTTTTGTAATTCATTAAAGGTTCTCCCATTCCCATAAAAACAATATTCGTTAAAGCTCGGCTATAATAAAACTTACTTTGTTTACCTATAGCAACAACTTGATCGAAAATTTCATCAGGATTAAGATTCCTCATGCGATTTAATAATGAAGTTGCACAGAAACTGCAATCTAAACTACATCCGACTTGAGAAGAAACACATGCGGTAATTCTTTTACTTGTGGGAATTAAAACTGATTCAACTACTAAACCATCATGAAGTTTTACAGAGTTTTTTATTGTACCATCTTTGCTTTTTTGTTGAAGATCAATTAAAATATTATTTATGATAAATTTTCTTTCTAAAATTAGACGAGTAGTTATAGAAATATTAGTCATTTCACTAAAGGAAAAAACACTTTTTTGCCACAACCAATTGTAAACTTGTTTAGCCCTAAATACTTTTTCTCCAATACTTTTAAAAAAAGATTCTAGCTCTTCTAATGATATAGCCCTGATATCTTGTTTTGTTAGTCTTTCCATTTTAATTAAATGATGAGCATAACATCTCCATATGAATAAAATTTGTATTTTTCTTTTATAGCCTCACTATATGCATTCATAACCATGTCATGGTCTGCAAATGCAGAGACCATCATTAAAAGGGTAGATTTTGATATGTGAAAATTTGTTATCATACAATTTGCAATTGAGAATTTATGAGGTGGAAAAACAAATTTATGAGTCCATCCATTATGAGGTTTTAATCTTTGAATTGAGGAAACAGAACTTTCTAATCCTCTCATTACAGTTGTTCCAACAGCACATATTCGTTTCTTTTTATATAAAGCGGTGTTTATAAGTTCAACTGCTTTATCTTCAATAATTAATTTTTCCGAATCCATTTTGTGCTTTGAAAGATCTTCAACCTCTACTGGATTAAAAGTTCCTAATCCAACATGAAGTGTTAATTCTGCTAGATTAATACCTTTAATTTCAAGTCGTTTCAAAAGATGTTTTGAAAAATGAAGTCCAGCTGAGGGAGCTGCAACTGCTCCCTCATGTTTTGCATATATAGTTTGATATCTCTCTCTATCTTCATCTTCAACGGGACGGTTGATGTATTTTGGAAGAGGAGTTTGACCCAGTTCATGTAGTTTTTTTCTAAATTCTGAATAAGTTCCATCAAATAAAAAACGTAATGTTCTTCCTCTAGAAGTTGTATTATCAATTACCTCAGCAACCAGTAATTCATCATCACCAAAATATAGCTTATTTCCAATTCTTATTTTTCTTGCTGGATCAACCAACACATCCCAAAGGCGCTGTTCTTCATTAAGCTCTCTAAGTAAAAAGACTTCAATTCTAGCTCCAGTTTTTTCTTTATTTCCATACAATCTGGCGGGAAAAACCTTTGTATTATTTAAAACAAGAACATCATCCTCATCAAAAAAATTTATTATATCTTTAAATGTAAGGTGCTGAATATTACCATTACTTCTGTCTAACACCAATAGGCGAGACTCATCTCTGTCTGGGTTTGGATATTGCGCTAATAGAGAATCGGGAATTTCAAAATTAAAATTGGATAGCTTCATTTTCATTTTTTTTTTGAAGTGCAAATATACTATCCTGACATAGGCAATGTCAAGTAATTTTCAAATTATATTAATTTATTTTTTAATATACTGAAATCCAATTCTTTGCAAATCTTTCCAAAAATCAGGATATGATTTATTAACTACATTAGCATCCTCAACAATTAATGACACTTTAGTAGCTAAAGGAGCAAAGGCCATGGCCATTCGATGATCTTGATAAGTAGACACTCTTAAATTATGATTTAATATTTTAGATGATTTTATATGGATACTCTCATCTGTTATAGAAATTTTAGCCCCTAGATTTGTTAATTCCTTTTTTAATGCACTCAAACGATCTGTTTCTTTTATTTTTAAAGTATGTAATCCATATAAATCGCAATCTATTCCTAAGCCATAACAAGTCACAGCAATTGTTTGTGCTATGTCAGGAGAATCTATTAAGTTTAAAGAAATTTGTTTAGGAGCGTTAAAATATGATAGCTTTTTAAGAACTAATGTGTTTCCTTCAAATTTAGAAAAAACTCCAAGTTTTTTATAAATATGCATAAGACAAGAATCGCCTTGTAATGATTTTTTTTTATAACTACTTAATCTTAAACTTGAATATTCAGAAAGAGCTACAATACTATAAAAATATGACGCAGAGCTCCAATCAGATTCAATAGAAATTGTTTTATTATTAATAGTTTCTTTATTAAAAATAGTAAGTTTTTGATTTTTAAACTCAACTTCTACTCCTATTGTTTTTAATAACGACTCAGTCATTTTTATATAGGGTAATGAAGTCATTTCACCTGATAATTCAATAGTCAATCCATCTGACATTTTTGGAGCCACCAACATTAAAGCTGAAATATATTGACTACTTACAGAAGAAGATAATTTTACACTATTTTTTAAAGGATTTGTACCTTTAATTTTTATTGGCGGAAACCCATTTACTTTTTGATATTCAATTATCGCTCCCAATTCTTTTAAAGCATTAACTAAGATTTTGATTGGACGCTCTTGCATTCTTTTTGATCCTGTTAATAAAACAATGCTTTTTAATTTAAATGCATAATAAGCAATTAAAAACCTCATTGCAGTTCCGGCGTGATGAATATCAACGATACTCTTTGATGACTTTAAAGCATTAATAATCGTTTGAGTATCATCTGAATTAGAAATATTACTTAGTATAAGATTTGGATATATTGCTTGTAACAGAAGCAATCTATTTGATTCACTTTTAGAGCCTGTAATATTTATTTTTCCTGTAAAATTCCTTGGAGAATGTGATAGATGAATATCCATTTTTAATTTATTTTTTAATTTATTTTTTTATTTTGATGATGACGATTTTCATCTCTTTTTGTTTTTACTTTAAGTTTTTTATCAAATGCTTTTTGTAGATCTATATTTGTCTGGTTAGCTAAGCACATTACTACAAAAACAACATCTGCTAGTTCTTCTCCTAGATCTTTATTTTTATCGTCTTCTTTTTCACTTTGCTCACCATATCTTCTTGCAATTATTCTAGCTACTTCTCCTACCTCCTCACTCAATTGAGCCATGTTTGTTAAAACATTGAAATATCTTACACCGTGCTTAGAAATCCATTCATCAACTATTTTTTGAGAATTTTTAATATCCATATTTATGACTTTATATTAACAATTTATCTAAATCATTATAGGAGTTTACAATCGGGCACTTATTATGAATAGACTCATTGTTTGAATTATAGTGAATTGCATTCATGCCAACGTTAATTGCCCCCAAAATATCTTCAATTAAATTATCACCTATCATTAAACAGTTTTTTGGATTTTCATTTGTCAAACTAAGTGCATGATTAAAAATCCTGCTGTCAGGTTTTTTTGAATTTGTATTTTCTGAAGTAATAATTTTGTCGAAAAAAGGAAGTAATCCTGAAAGTTTCATTTTTTTATGTTGAACATCTTCGAACCCATTTGAAATTATATGTAGATCATATATTGGTTTTAATTTTTCAAGCAAATCAATAACCCCTTCAAATAAAAACGTTTTTGTTGGTAAAACCTTTATGTATTCATTAGAAATTTCATTTATAAATTCAGCTTTATAATTAAAATTTAAACAATTAAAAGTTTTTTGCAAACGACTAGTTCTTAATTTTTCCTTACTAATTCTATTCTCACTATAATCTCTCCAACATTTATGATTAATTGGCACATAATATTTTAAAAAATCTGAATGAGAAAATGAAAAATCATAGTTATTAAATATATGCTTAAAAGTTAAAGAGGAGTTTTTATCGAAATCCCATAGAGTGTGATCTAAGTCAAAAAATATTGTATTTACTTTATTTATAAATTTCATATTCACTAATATATTCTAAAAAAGAGGAACGCCATGATAAATTTTCATGAGATTTTGATAATATTCTAGGGGTAAAAGCAAACCCAAAAATAGAGTTTTCAAGAGGTAGTTTCGAATAATATTTTCTAATAACATCGAATGCTTTTTGACTTGATAGTTTTCTTAAAGCAAGCTCAGTTACCGCTACAGGGTAAATTTTTAAGGGACTTTGAACCTCATTCATTAAATCATAATAATAAAACGGAATTGAAGTGCTTGCTCTATACCCAAGAGAGTTCACATAGCCCATACTGTAATCCTCTAAAACTTCATTTTGAACTAACATTGGATAGGTTTCAGACAATGATAATATACCAAAATTAAGTCTAACTTTTTGTGAGCTCCTATGTGTTAGACTTGTTAAACTGTTCATTTCATTTTTTAAAACTTTTATATTTTTTTGAGCAAAAAAAGAAACCAATAAACTAAGAGGGATTTTATCTGAAACATTCTTAATTAATAGGTTGTGTGATGAATTAAAAATTGAAATTGCACCACTATCAAAACTGTTTTGAGTATACCTAAAAAAACTCAAAAGATCGTATTTAATGTTTTTAAACTTATCAATTAGAAAATCATACTCTAAATAAGGATCTTTTGTAATTCGCAGTAAAACATAAATTTGATTTAAAAGGTTATTAAAATTTAAATTCCAAATTGAATTCAATGCTTGAAAAAATGATAATAAAAAAGATTTGTGGCGAAACATATATGGGTCCGAAACTTCAAGAATTGGAAGTATTTTTTTCTTTAAAGTTGGTGTTTTAATTATATCGTCAAATTTATTATTCATAATTTGTTTTAGCTCATATACCCATATATCTACAATTGGTTTTTCTAAAAAATTATTTTTATAAGCTAAGCTTTCTTTATAGTGAAATCTGCCTTTAGAATCTTTTAAATGTGGTAAATATTCTTCATAACGACTTATTAGATAAAAACTTGCTGCAAAAATATCAAATGGCATAGCTGATTTATCAGGAACATGAAAGAAAATAGGATTATTTTTAATATTTAAGATATCAATTGAAATATCCTGAATTCCCTGATCAAGTAGAAGTGCCGATGAATAAAAAAATAATTCATTTCCTAAAGGTTTATTTGAATAGCTTAGTTTTGGACCATTATGAACGACAAAGTCTTCAACTGAGTTAGTTACTCTCATGTCTAATTCAAGCATTATAAAAAAAATATGCTTAAAAATATAACGAATCCTTGGAGTTATTTTAGGAGTATAAACCAAAAGCATTTAAATGATTTTTTAAGTTTAGCTAAAATAAGGATTTTACTATCATTACTTAATTTCCTTCATAACTAATTATAGCCTCATAAAAATTAGACTTTCGGGGGTAAAATAAGTCTCTTTTCTAATAGTATTATTAGACTTTTTTGCCAGTTGATTTGTTTTAGGATCATTTTGATTATATATCAATGTGCCTCCTGGAACAATACTATCTATGAATAACTAAAATTGGTAAATTGTTAAATCCAGATTAAACATTCTCATTCCCTTCAATAATTATAAAATCATTCTCTTTTGATAAATGAATTAAAGAATCAAACCCTGTGATTTTTCTATTAATAATATAATCGACTGAAAAGTCATGAAATTTCAAAACATGAAGAATAATTGATATTATAGATGTTTTTCCATAAGTTCCATCTACGACAACTCTAGTTTTTTCTTATGAAAACTCATTAATGAATTCTGCAATAGAAAATATCTTAATTCCTAAACTTTTGCTTTTATAAGCCCTGGATTGTCTTTTTTTACATTAGAACCTAATACAATAATGTCAATGTTTTTAGTTATTTTATTTGTAAACCATTCATCATCTGGGTTCAAACCAATTTTTGCAAGATTTTCTTTTAGACTTAATGAAATATACTCTTCACCTACAGTTACTTTGAATTATATATTTTGAATAGCCTTTGCTAGGTCTAGAAGCTGATCATCAGTAATTGATACAAAATGAATGTTTTTCATTTAGTTGATCTCCCTATTTTTTAGATTATTTTATTGATATAATTTCAAGTTATTTAAACTTCATTTAGAAGAGTCCAAAGTCCATCTTTAAGATCATTAAGTCCTTTGTTTGAAATAGATGAGATCAGAAAATGAGGGGTTTTATCAAAATGGTTTTTCATTTCAATTTTATATTCTTCTAAAAGCTCATCGTCTAATAAGTCACATTTAGTTAAAGTAATTGCAAAATTTTTATCCAACAATTCAGGATTATATTCCTTAAGTTCAGATAAAAGAATTTCAAAGTCTTTCTTTACATTTTTTGAATCACAAGAAATCATAAATAATAAAATTGAATTTCTTTCGATATGACGTAAAAAATAATGTCCCAGTCCTTTTCCTTTTCCTGCTCCCTCAATTATTCCAGGAATATCAGCAATTACAAAAGATCGAAAATCACGATATGGAACAATTCCTAAATTTGGCTTAAGAGTTGTGAATTCATAATCAGCAATTTTTGGTTTTGCTCCAGTTACAGCAGCTAATAATGTAGACTTTCCAGCATTAGGAAAGCCAACTAGTCCAACATCAGCTAACACTTTGAGCTCAAGAGTTACATCTAGTTCTTTTCCTTTTTGTCCTGGCTGAGCATACCTTGGAGTCTGTCTAATTGAGGATTTGAAATGCCAATTACCTAAACCTCCTAACCCCCCCTCTAGCAAAACAACTTCTTGTTGTTTTGCTGTAATTTCAAAAAGTGTTTTATCGGTGTTTGAATTTTTAAAAACAGTTCCAACGGGCACATCTATATATATATCATCTCCTTGAGCTCCAGAACTTCTATTTTTACTACCATTTTCTCCGTGACCTGCAGAAAAATGACGCTTGAATTTGAAATTATATAAAGTCCATAAATTAGAATTAGACCTGATTATTACATGACCTCCTCTTCCACCATCACCACCATCAGGCCCGCCTTTAGTTATATATTTCTCTCTATGAAGATGAATAGAACCTTTACCACCATTACCAGAATTTACATGTAGCTTTACATAATCTACAAAATTACCTTCAGTCATCTAATTGAATTTGATTCATCAAATTACTTAATCGATCTCTTATTTCGTCAATTGTTCCTATGCCATTAATACTGTGTAATTTTCCAATAGAATTGTAATACTTTTTTAAAGGAAAAGTATTTATGCTGTACTCTTTAAATCGATTACGAATCTTATCAACATCCTGATCATCTGTTCTTCCGCTTAAGTGTCCACGATTAATTAATCGATCTTCTAAAATAGAATCTTCTGCTTCCAAGGAAATAGTAGCTGTTATTTTCATACTTATAGATTCAAGAAAAGAGTCCAAAATCTCAGCCTGAGATATTGTTCTAGGAAAACCATCAAAAATAAAACCTTTAATATGATGATTTTTATTAACCTCATTTTTAAGCATATTAATAGTAACCTGATCTGGAACTAAGTCTCCTTTATCCATATATGATTTAGCTAAAAGACCAAGCTGACTTTTATTTTTAATATTATTACGAAATAAATCTCCAGTGGATATATGAACTAAATTATATGCATTTTTTAAGAACTCTGCTTGTGTTCCTTTACCTGCTCCAGGTTTTCCAAATAAGATAATATTAATCATAAAACTAAAATTAAAGGCTCAAATATACCCAATTTGTTTAGCATTTTTCGAATCACCAAAAGATATACGTATTTTTGCCAAAATGCATTAAATGATTTTTTTTTCGACAAATAAAAAACTTGGAATTTTAGGAGGTGGCCAACTAGGAAAAATGCTTTTGTACAGTACTCAAAAATGGGATATAAGAACATTTGTATTGGACCCCAGTGAAAATGCTCCTGCAAGATTAGCATGTGACACTTTTATTCAAGGCGACCTAATGAATTATCAAACCGTATTAGATTTTGGAAAAAAAGTTGATATATTAACAATTGAAATTGAAAATGTAAATGTAAATGCCCTATATCAACTGAAGAAAGAAGGTGTAAAAATTTATCCTCAACCTGAAATAATTGAAATTATTCAAAATAAATCTTTACAAAAGGAATTTTATAAAAAAAATAAAATTCCAACTTCAAACTACAAAAACTTTTCAAATTTAGAATCTTTAAAAAATGATGTAGCAAAAGGAAAACTCTCCTTTCCATTTGTATGGAAAGCTTCCAAAATGGGCTATGATGGATATGGGGTTTCTATAATTAGAAAAAATAAAGATTTAGAAAATATTATGGATTGCGAGTGTATTGCTGAGGATTTTATCCCCTTCAAATCTGAACTTGCTGTAATTGTTGCAAGGCGTGAACAAGGAGAAATACAAGCATATCCTGTCTTTGAAATGGAGTTTCATCCAACTGCTAATCAAGTAGAATATGTCATTTGCCCTGCTCGAATCCCAAATGATATAGAAATAAAAGCAAAAAAAATAGCTTTAGAAGTCTCAAAAAACTATAAACATATAGGGTTACTTGCTGTCGAACTATTTTTAAGTGAAACAGGAGAGATATTAGTTAATGAAGTTGCTCCAAGACCTCACAATTCAGGTCATATAACCATTGAATCGTCATATACAAATCAGTTTGAACAACATTTAAGAGCAATATTAAACCTCCCTCTTGGAGATACTAAAATTAAAGTTCCAGCGGTAATGGTAAATCTTGTTGGAAAAGAAAACTATACAGGACCTGTTATTTATAAAAATATTGATCAAATTCTTGCAATAGATGGAGTTACGCCTCATATTTACGGTAAAAAATACACTCGTCCATTCAGAAAAATGGGTCATGTAACAATAGTCAATAAAACTTTAAGTAAAGCAAGAAAAATAGGAGAAGAAGTAAAATCAATAATTGAAGTAATCTCAAAATAAAATGAAACAAGTAGCAATTATAATGGGTAGTAAATCTGATCTACCAGTAATGAAAGAAGCAATAGAAATTTTAAAAACGTTTGATATTAATACTGAGGTAGACATAGTATCAGCACATCGAACACCTTCAAAGTTAATGGAATATGGAAAAAATGCTCATAAAAGAGGCTTAAAAGTAATTATTGCCGGAGCAGGTGGTGCTGCTCACTTACCAGGAATGATAGCTTCTTTAAGTCCTTTACCCGTTATTGGAGTTCCGATAAAATCTAGAAACTCAATAGATGGATGGGATTCTGTGCTTTCCATACTTCAAATGCCTGGAGGTGTTCCCGTTGCTACTGTTGCGCTTAATGGAGCAAAAAATGCCGGAATATTGGCTGCACAAATTATTGGTGTTGACTCAACTAATATCCAGAAAAAAATAATTGATTATAAAAACGAATTGGCTAAAGAAGTAATTGATAGTTCAAAAGATATAAACAAATAAAATTGCGAAATCCCCTTCTTTCTGAATTTGAAACACCTTTTAAATCAGCTCCTTTTTCAAAAATACTTCCAGAGCATTTCATAGATGCAATTCAAAAAAATATTACTGAATCTCTAACTATCATTGATTTAATATCAAACCAAAATGAAAATCCAACTTTTGAAAACACAATTAATAGTTTACAAGAATCAAGTAAACTATTTGGCAGAAATGTAAGTTTATTATTTAATTTAAATAGTGCTGAGACATCTCCTCAATTACAAGATATCACTCAAAAAATTGCTCCTCATTTAAGCAATTATAAGAATGATATTCTTTTAAACAAAAAACTTTTTGAAAGAGTAAAATATGTTTATTTAAAATCTGATAAATCAAATTTTTCTAAAGAGCAATTAACCCTTTTAGATAAAGAATACAAAGGATTTATTAAAAATGGAGCATTATTGTCTGGAAAACAAAAAGAAGAATTAAGAGAAATAGATAGACTGTTAGCAATGAAATCTCTTTCTTTTGGCGAGAAAATACTAGCAGACACTAATGATTATTTTCTACACGTTCTAGATAAAAAAAAATTAAAAGGTCTTCCTGATTCTTCAATAAATCAAGCTGAAATAATTGCAAAAAACAAAGATTTAAAAGGATGGGTTTTTACACTAGATGCTCCAAGTTATATTCCATTTATAACATATTCAGAAATAAGAAATTTAAGAAAAGAAATTTCTAAAGCATATGGAAGCAGAGGTTTTAAAAAAAATAAAAATAATACAATTAAAGTAATTCAAAAAATAATAAATCTCAGGTATAAAAGATCAAAAATTCTTGGATATGAATCTCATGCTGAGTTTGTTTTAGAAGAAAGAATGTCTTTGTCAGAAAAAAAAACAAATAATTTTATAAATAAATTATTTGTAAAATCATTTCCATTTGCAAAAAAAGAGTGGAATGAATTAACTTCGTTTTCTAAACAAATTTTGGGTATAAATAAACTTGAAAAATGGGATGTTGCATTTGCAACAGAAAGATTAAAAAAATTATATTTAAACATAGATGATCTTGAATTAAAAAAATATTTTCCCTTAAATAATGTTTTGTCAGGTTTATTTAAAATATTAAAAAAACTATACGGTCTAAGTTTCAAAAAAAATAATGAAATAGATGTTTACGCTAAATCTGTATTAATTTATGAAGTATATGATCGTGATAAAAATTTCAAATCATTACTTTATTTGGATTTTCATCCAAGAGTAGGAAAAAGAAGTGGGGCTTGGATGACTAGCTTCATTGGACAAAAGAAAAATCAAAGACCACACATTTCAGTAGTTTGTAATTTCCCTAACCCAACAAAATCAAAACCCTCTCTAATTAGTTTTCAGGAAGTAACAACATTATTTCATGAATTTGGACATGCTCTTCATGGTATGCTAGCTAATACAAATTATGAAAGTTTAAGTGGAACTAATGTGTTATGGGATTTTGTCGAACTACCAAGTCAAATAATGGAAAATTGGTGTTATGAAGAGGAAGCTTTAGAAATTTTTTCTAAACATTATAAAAGTAATAAATCCATACCTAAATCTTTTATTAAAAAAATAAAGAATACTAGTCAGTTTCAACAAGGAATTCAGACTCTAAGACAACTAGGTTTAGCACATCTTGATTTAAGCTATCATTCAAAAAATTCAGCTAAAATTAAAAATATAAAAAATCATGAAGATTCAATTTTAAATAAATTCCGTTTTCTAAAATCAGATAAGAGTCAATGTCTAAGTTCAGCTTTTTCTCATATATTTCAAGGAGGATATTCTGCTGGATACTACAGTTATAAATGGGCGGAAGTATTGGATGCTGATGCATTTGAATTATTTTTAAAAAACGGGGTTTTCAATTCAAGAATTGCAAGAAAATTTGAAGACTGTATCCTTTCTAAGGGAGGAACTGAACATCCCATGAAACTTTATAAAAGCTTTAGAGGAAAAGAGCCTGATCCTGAAGCATTACTTAGAAGATTTGGTTTAATAACAACAAAAAAAAAAGCCAAAAAATAGGGATTCCTTCAATCCAAAATCTAGTAAAATTTAATGGTTTGTTTATAGTTGTAATGAGCAAAACATAACCTAAAACCAAGTAAATAAAAACTTCAAGAATTTTATAAAGAAAGTTAATATCGTCAATAAAATAAAGAAGACAAGTATTTAACATTAAAAGTGAAAGTCCCAATAATTTACTTTTAAAAATTCCAAACCTTTGAGGTAAAGTGCTTAGGTGATTTTTATCAATGTTAATATCACGAATTTCAAATGGAATTATTGCAACCAAAACAAAAATAAAACGTTGAATACCCATAATAATATATTGATTGGTGTCAAGAATATTCATTTGATTTATCAAAGCAACGTAACTAACAAGAGTCCATGAAAAAGCAACTAAAAAAATCTTAATACCTTTGGAGTTTCTCAAATTTTTATTTGATGATGGATTAGGGGTTGCGTATAAAATAACCACAATGAAACTCATCATAAAAATGGTTTGTGTTAATAAATCAAGATGGTAAAAACACCAAAAACCTATCATAAATGCTAAAAATGAAATTGAAGTTATTTCTTTTGAAATAAGTTTTGGATTTTTTAAAAAAATTGAACTATACTTAATTTTATTATAACCAACAATTGAAGAGGTGACTACAAGCCAATCTAAATAAGGTATTTCGGCAGAATCAAGATAAATAAAAGATATTTTATATAAAGCCCAAACTGCAAAAGAAACATGTAAACTACTTTGCAAGTAAAACTCAAAAAGGGTTTTAAATACTCTCATGTTGCAAAAATAAGCAAAGAGTTATTTTATTTTATTTTTTAGTTGAAAATTTTTTTTAAATAGATGGTCTTAACTAAAAAATAGATGTAAATTTTGAACTATTTTTGAAAGAAAAAGTAATGAATACAGATCTATTTGAATCAAGACATATTGGACCTCGTCCAGATGAAATAAACACGATGTTAAACTCACTGAGTCTTGAAAATTTAAGTCAATTAATAGATGAGACAATTCCAAAAAGTATTCAATTAAAAAAACCATTGAAGCTTCCAAACGGAATAAGTGAAAATTCATTTTTAAAACACATAAAAGAAGCAGGGGAGGAAAACAAAATTTTTCAAACATACATTGGATTAGGCTATAATCCTTGTATTACACCAGCTGTTATTCAAAGAAACATTTTAGAAAATCCAGGATGGTATACTGCATATACTCCATATCAAGCTGAGATATCTCAAGGTAGATTAGAGGCTTTATTTAATTTTCAAACTGTTGTTTGTGATCTTACAGGTATGGATCTAGCAAACGCTTCTTTATTAGATGAAAGCACATCTGCTGCAGAAGGAATGACAATGTTATATAGTTTTTTTAATTCAAAAATTAAAAAGCTTGGAGCAAATAAGTTTTTTGTTCATGATCAAGTTCTTCCTCAAACATTATCAGTTTTAAAAACTAGAGCTACACCTTTAGGAATAGAGATAGTCGTTGGAGAGCCCGAAAATTTTGAATTTACAGAAAAGTTTTATGGAGCTTTAATTCAATCTCCCGGAAAGTACGGTGAGATTGTAAATCTTCCAGAAATTGTGAAGAAATTAAAAATAAAAGACATTAAATGTATTGTTGCTGCTGACATTCAAAGCTTAGTTATACTTGAAGGTCCTGGAAAGTTTGATGTAGATATTGTTATTGGAACTACTCAACGTTTTGGAATTCCATTAGGTTATGGGGGGCCTCATGCCGCATTTTTTGCTGCAAAAGAGATATATAAAAGAAGTATCCCTGGGAGAATTATTGGTCAAACAAAAGACACAGATGGTAATCCTGCTCTCAGGATGGCTTTACAAACAAGAGAACAACACATTAAAAGAGATCGAGCTACTTCAAATATATGTACTGCTCAAGTGCTTTTAGCTGTTATGGCAGGAATGTATGCAGTTTATCACGGACCTGAAGGGTTAAAATACATATCAAATAAAATTCATGAAAACGCAAAAAAATTAGAAGAAAAATTAAAAAATATTGGTATAAAACAATTGAATAAGTATTATTTCGATACTCTTAAAGTTAATGTAGAGTCTAAAAAACTTAGAATTATAGCCGAAAAAGCTAAAATTAATTTGAATTATATTGATGATAATACTGTATCCATTTCATTAAACGAAACAACCGACAAAGAAAGCTTAAAGGAATTATATGATGTTTTAACGACATACTCAAATAATTCAAAAAAAAATAAGGAGGATGAAGGTCAAGTTTCATTAATTAGAATTCCTAAATCAATGAAACGAGGAAAAAGTTTTATGACTCATCCTGTTTTTAATTCTTATCATTCTGAGACATCATTAATGCGATACATTAAAAGTCTCGAATTAAAAGATTTAGCCTTAAATCATTCTATGATTTCACTTGGATCATGTACAATGAAACTTAATGCTGCAGCAGAAATGCTACCTTTAAGCTCGCCTAATTGGAATAATATTCATCCATTTGTACCCGTTAATCAAGCTAAAGGATATCATGAGGTTTTAAAAGTTTTAATTACTCAATTAAATGAGGTGACTGGGTTTAACGCAACTTCAATTCAACCCAACTCAGGGGCTCAAGGAGAATATGCAGGTTTAATGGTGATTAGAGCATATCATCTTTCAAGAGGGGACAAGCATCGTAATATATGTTTAATTCCAGCTTCAGCTCATGGAACCAATCCAGCTTCAGCAGTAATGGCAGGAATGAAAGTTGTTGTTATAAAAACAGATGAAAAAGGAAATATTGACTGGGATGACATCAAAGAAAAGTCTAAGCTTTACAAAGAAAATTTAGCTGTTTTAATGATTACTTATCCCTCAACTCATGGAGTTTTTGAGAGTCATATTCAAAAAATAACAAAACTTATTCATGATTGTGGCGGACAAGTTTATATGGATGGTGCTAACATGAATGCACAAGTAGGATTAACCAGTCCCGCTATTATTGGTGCAGATATTTGTCATTTAAATTTACACAAAACTTTTGCTATTCCTCATGGCGGAGGGGGACCTGGAGTAGGTCCTATTTGTGCAGCAAATCATTTGGCATCATTTCTTCCTTCAAACCCAATAATAGAAACAGGTGGTGAGAAAGCAATAAGTGCTATAGCTGGTGCTCCATGGGGATCTGCATTGGCTTGTCTTATATCATATGCATATATAAAGATGCTTGGAAAAAACGGATTAAAAAGATCTACTGAAATTGCTATTCTAAATGCTAATTATATAAAAAAATCACTTGAGGATGCTTATGAAATTTTATATACAGGAGAAAATGGTAGAGTGGCTCACGAGTTAATAATAGATTGTAGGAGTTTCAAGAAAAAAGGTGTTGAAGTTATTGATATAGCGAAGAGGCTAATGGATTACGGGTTTCACGCTCCTACTGTATCTTTTCCTGTAGCAGGCACAATGATGATTGAGCCCACAGAAAGTGAGAATTTGAGTGAAATTGATCGTTTTTGTAAAGCAATGATTTCTATTAGATTAGAAATTGAAAGTGAAAATATAGAAGATTTAGAAATTCTTAAAAATGCACCTCACACTTTATCAATGATAACTAATGATATATGGCCATTTAAATACAGTCGAAAGAAGGCTGCCTTTCCTTTAGATTTTGTAAAAGAAAATAAATTTTGGCCAAGAGTTAGACGAGTTGATGAAGCATTTGGGGATCGTAATTTAGTTTGTAGCTGTATCCCTATAACTAAATATCAAAATGATGATAATCAATAAATTATATATATATTGTAATTATTACTAAATATTTAAATAATTGGACATCACAGTTTATTTAATTTTCCTAAAGAATAGAAATACAAAAATTAATACTATTGTTCATATATTATGAATGCAAAAATAATTGGCACAGGAAGCCATATTCCGTCTAAAGTTAAATTCAATAATGCTTTTTTAAATCATTCATTTTTAGATATTGATGGAAATCCAATTTCAGCTAGAAATGATCAAATTATTAACAAATTTGAATCAATTACTGGTATTAAAGAAAGAAAATATATTTCTGACAATTTAACATCTTCTGATATAGCTACAGAAGCAGCAAAAAATGCCATAAAAACTTCATCCATAAATCCAGAGACTATTGATTACATTATTTTAGCCCATAATATTGGTGATATAATTCAAGGTTCAGATCAAGTAGATGCTTTACCTGCTCTAGCCTCCCGGGTTAAGTCAAAACTTGGAATCGAAAACCCTAATTGCGTTGCTTATGATATTTTATTTGGTTGCCCAGGATGGCTAGAAGGAGTAATTCAAGCAAAGGCTTTTATAAAAGCTGGAATGGCAAATCGATGCCTTGTTATTGGATCTGAAACTCTATCTAGAGTTGTCGATTCAAATGACAGAGATGGAATGATTTTTTCTGATGGGGCCGGTGCTGTAATTATTGAGTCTTCAAATGAAAATGATGGGGTTTTAAGTCATAAAACTGTTACCTATTCAAATAATGGGGAAGTGAACTATATTTTTTATGGCAAATCAAATAATTTAGACTCTGATGATACAAAATATATTAAAATGCAAGGTCGAAAAGTATATGAATTTGCTTTAGATAAAGTTCCCAATGCTATGAAGGAATGCTATGATAAATGTGGTCATAATATTAAAAATTTAAAAAAAATATTTATTCATCAAGCAAACCAAAAAATGGATGAGGCAATTATTAAACGTTTTTATAAACTCTACAACTTAGATGTCCCAGAGAATATTTTACCAATGAATATTAAAGAGTTTGGTAATAGTTCGGTAGCTACCATTCCCACACTTCTAGACCTAGTAATTAAGAAAAAGTATAATGGTCATGAAATTAAAAAAGGAGACGTAATTCTTTTTGCTAGTGTAGGAGCCGGAATGAATATCAATGCCATTTCTTATCAATACTAACTTTTTTTTCATTTATAGTTTTTCCTTTTTGTAATTTTACAAAAGACATGAAAATTATATTAAATATTGGTAGTTATTTTTTAATGCTCCAAAAAGTATTTGAAAAGTTCACAAAATGGTCAGTTCTTAAATCATTAATTTTTAAAGATATAGAAGTGCTAATAATTGGATCTATAGGGATTGTTAGTGTTATTTCCTTTTTTGTGGGAGGAGTTGTGGCTATTCAAACGGCTCTTAATCTAACTAATCCTCTTATACCAAGAAACCTAATAGGGTATGCTACAAGACAGTCTATTATTTTAGAATTTGCTCCTACTTTTATGTCTATAATAATGGCCGGAAAAGTAGGTTCTTACATAACTTCGAGTATTGGAACTATGAGGGTTACAGAACAAATTGATGCTTTAGAAGTAATGGGAATTAACACTTATAACTATCTTATTTTTCCAAAAATAATCGCTTTATTACTCTATCCATTTATTATTACATTTTCAATGTTTTTAGGAATTTTTGGAGGTTATGTAGCTAGCGTATTTGGAGGTCTTTGTTCTAGCGCTGTGTTTATTGAGGGTCTTCAGATAGATTTCATACCATATCATATCCAATATGCGTTTATTAAAACTATTTTATTCTCATTTCTTTTAGCCACTATACCGGCATTTCACGGATATTATCTTAAAGGTGGAGCTCTTCAAGTTGGTAAGGCTAGTACTACTTCTTTTGTTTGGACTAGTATTGTAATAATTTTAGTGAACTTTTTAATAACCCAATTAATACTAGCCTAATGATATTTGTAAAAAACATATATAAATCATTTGATAAAACAACTGTATTAAATGGAGTTAGTGCGATTTTTGAAAAAGGCAAAACAAATCTAATTATTGGACAAAGCGGCTCTGGAAAGACGGTTTTATTGAAATGCTTACTAGGATTGCACACTCCTGAAACAGGAAAAATATTTTTTGGTGATAATTCATTAACTGACATGAATGAAAAAAAAAGAAGACTGCTTCGACAAGAAATGGGTATCGTTTTTCAAGGAAGTGCACTTTTTGACTCGATGAATGTTGAAGAAAACATAATGTTTCCAATGAAAATGTTTACAAATAAAAATGATGATGAAATTTTAAATCAAGCTAACGAAGTTATTGATAGAGTTAATTTGACAAACTCAAATAGTAAAATGCCTTCAGAACTATCAGGAGGTATGCAAAAAAGGGTGGCAATTGCTAGAGCCATTGTTATGAATCCCAATTTTTTATTTTGTGATGAACCCAATTCAGGATTAGACCCAAGAACTTCAATACTAATTGACAATCTAATCCAAGAAATTACAAAAGAATATAATATAACAACAGTAGTAAATACTCATGATATGAATTCTGTTATGGAAATTGGAGAAAATATAATATTTCTTCAAAATGGAGAAAAAGAATGGGAAGGATCTAATAAAGATATTTTCAAAACTGATAATAAGCCATTTATTGACTTTGTATACTCATCTGAAATATTAAAAAAAGCTAGAAAAGCCTTGAAAAATAGTTAGATTAAATTTTTTTAACTTCATAATGTAACTTCAACTAATGGATTAAATAAGTACTTTCTTCCAGATGATTTCTCTTCACATTCATAGCGCTTTCTTCGCTTTGATCCTTTTTTAAAAATTCGACCATTATGAATTCTAAAATAATTTCCTTCAGGGATTTTAAAAACATATAGCTTATCCTCTTTTTCAAAAGCTTGTAAAGCCATGACTAATTCTAAATCAGAATCTGAAGAGGCTTTAGGGTTTATAAAATGTTTTTTTAGAACTATAAGAAGAGTTTCAGGAAAAATACTTGAATTTAAAAAGGGAGTCATTAAATTTTTATAAGTTTTTTTCCATTCTTTGCCATGAGGTTTAATATTTTTTCCGTAGAATTTATATGTTACAAGATGTGATATTTCATGAATTAAAGTTATTAAAAACCTATAGGAACTAAGATTAGAATTAATTGATATTTGTTCAGTTCCATTCAAGTAAATCCTATAATCACCATGCTTAGAATATCTTTGTTTAGTAATTCTAAACATAACAGGATGCTCTTTAATATATTTTGCTAAAACAGAATGAGCCTGGACAGGTGTATAGTCAAATATTGTTTTAAAATCATTATCCATTATGTAGTTGATAAAGAAACAGGAAGCAACTTTCCATTATATAGTTTATGTCCTGAAATTGAAAATTTTAAAATATAAGAAGCCATTCTTTTGGCTGAAACACTTGCTTTATATCCAGGAAAAGCCTTTTCTAACATTTCAGTTTGAACCGATCCAAGAGCTAAAACATTAAATGAAGGGCCTGTTTTATTATATTCTTCTGCAAGTAATTCGGTTAATGTTATTAGAGCTCCTTTACTACTTGAATATGCCGAAAGTCCAGCAAATTTTGAACTCCCTTGAATACCTCCCATACTACTAATATTTAAAACATGTCCATTTTTGTTTATAATTGGCAGACTCATGCGAATAAGAGAAGCAACACCAAATACATTAACACTGTAAATATATTTAAAGGTTTCGCTAGACGTCTCTTCAAACGATTGATTTACCAAAGATCCCGCATTATTTATTAATATATCTAGTTTAACTTGTTTTTGGGATAATTTTTTAATGAACGATTCAATCAAAATATCGTTTGTTATATCTACAGAATAAGAATCAACACCAATAATAGATTTCAATCTAGTTATGTCACGAGACATTGCTATTACTTTATGGCCCTGTGAAGCAGCTATTTTGACTATCTCAAATCCAATACCATTACTTGCACCAGTTATTAAAATAGTTTTTTTATTTCTCATGAATTGTAATAACTGTAAATTTAAAATTTATATTACAATAAAATTCCTATTGGATTTTCTATAAAATTTCTTAAGGTTTTTAAAAATGCTGAGCCTGTAGCTCCATCAACAGTTCTATGATCACAAGACAATGTAAGTTTCATTGTATTTCCAATAACAATTTTACCTTCTTTAACAATTGGCTTTTCAATTATGGCTCCAACAGACAATATTGCAGAATTAGGCTGATTAATTATAGATGTAAATTCAGAAATTCCAAACATTCCAAGATTAGAAATTGTAAAAGTACTTCCCTCCATTTCAGCTGGTGTTATTTTTTTAGATCTAGCACGGCTAGCTAAATCTTTAACTAAATTCCCAATTTGCAATAGACTTTTCTCATCTGCAAATTTAACAACAGGAACTATTAGTCCTTCATCAACAGCAACTGCAACTCCTATATGGACATGATTAAAATGAACTATCTTATCATCATACCATCTAGAGTTTACTTCAGGATGAAGCTTCAATGCCTTTGCTGTTGCTTTTATTATTAAATCATTAAATGAAATTTTTGAATCTGTTGAATTGTTATGTTGAACCCTAAATGAAATGAAATTTTCCACATCAAATTCAACTCCCAAATAGTAATGAGGTGCTGAAAATTTTGATTGAGAAAGTCTTTTAGCAATTGTTTTTCTCATTTGACCATTGGCAAATTCAACTAAGGACTCTTTACCTTGATTTGTTATATTTTGGTTTAAAACATTAATATTGGAATTAAAGTTTTCAATGTCTCTTTTTATAATTCGTCCATTATCTCCTGAACCACTGACTTGTGAAATTTTGATTCCTTTTTCATTAGCCATTTTTTTTGCTAATGGAGAAGCAATAATTCTTGCGTTAGTTTTAGAATTAACTGTAGAAGGTTTTATTAATTCTTCTGGTTCTTTAATATTTTCTTTTGATAATTCATCCGAAACAGCATCAGTATTTAAATCTATTGAAGTATTAGAATCTTCTTTTGAATTTAATGAAAATAGCACGTCATCAATATTGATGTCTTTATCACCAATAATTGCTAACACACTATCAACTATAGCTGATTCGCCTTTCTCAACACCTATGTATAGCAAGTGTCCAGAGTAAAAAGATTCAAACTCCATTGTGGCCTTGTCAGTCTCAATTTCAGCTAAAATATCCCCTTCTTTAACAATATCTCCAACTTTTTTATTCCATGAAGCTACAGTACCTTCT
>Ga0114996_10001729_pt1 | contig 28975 bp, 23 predicted proteins | sample ArcticOcean_MG_C_4_FD_87039 | JGI IMG/M metagenome (GOLD analysis project Ga0114996, IMG submission 87039) | Marine microbial communities from western Arctic Ocean - ArcticOcean_MG_CB4_134 | ecosystem: Environmental > Aquatic > Marine > Oceanic | place: Arctic Ocean: Canada Basin | collected... | reverse complement strand
TTGTTGCCGCTGCATATCAACTTTCTTTTTCATGACGACTCTCCTTTGTCTTTTAAGAATCCCGAGCCTATCAAGGCTCGATCGAGAGTCGCTCCCTTTCTACGATCTTCCGGACATCGTCGATGGCCTACCCGACTTTGCGGCTCAATAAGAATTGGCATGTCTCGGGAGCGCTGCAATTCCGTACTCGGCCGTTTTTCGCCGAGGAGCTTACGATGCAGGGGTATGGTGCCGAGCTGGATGTGATCCAAGCGTATGTGGGTTACGAACGCTTCTGGGGAACAAGGAATTACTTTTCGTTCAAGGCCGGTCAGCTTACATCGGCGTTTGGGTCGTTTCTGTTGCGTTATGACGACGACGCGAATCCGTTGATCGATGTTCCGCTTTCCTATGGGTATTATTATGCTCCCGTGACGACACTCGGTCTCCCAGGGGCGCAGGCGGACCTGGTTTTGGGGCGCTTCGATCTTCGGGCGCAGTTCACCAATAGTTCACCGGCCAACAGGCGCGGTCTTTTCGATAGCGACCAATACGGCGGCTGGACTGGTGGTGCGGGCTACACGATCATTCAAGGACTGCGGGTCGGAGTGTCCACGGTTCGGGGACCGTACCTGCATCGAGAGTCCAGGTTCTTCTTTCCAGGTGAGAGCCGTCCGAAGGATCTGTTATCGACGGGCTATGGACTGGACGTTGAGTTCGCACGAGGGCATTGGAATTTGCGTGCTGAATGGCAGCGATTCCACAACGAGTATGACGCGATTCCGGCGTTCAACCAACGGACAGGGTACGCCGAAGCGAAATATGCGTTCCATCCCCGCTGGTATGTTGCGGCGCGCACGAACCACGCCCGTAACTCCCGCCGTGCCAGTCAGGACTTGTATGAAGTGGTGGTAGGGTATCGGCCGAACCGGCGGCAGTTGTTGAAGTTGGGTTACCAAAAGGGGCGGGGTCAACGAGACGGTGTGCCCCTGGCGGCGGTTCTTGGGGCTCAGTTGGTGACCCAGATCGGCGGGATTGGGGCGGTTTGGGATTGACAAGCAATTTGTGGGGCGATGACCGCTACGACGTGACTCCGGCGCTCATCGAGACGAAGCACGCGAGAGGCCCGTCAGACTCTGAAAAATGCGCGCCAGAGCGGCCCGCCCCAATCAGACACTCAGAGCCCCGCGCGTAAGCGCGGGGTCAAGTCAACAAGCAGGTCCGAGAGCGCAACCAGCTCCATACAATCACTCAAAAGCCCCTGCCCCAAGCGCGCCACCTCCGAGCCGGGCTGCCCAACAGAGCCGCGCCCGCAAGGGTGCGGTCGAGTCCGGCTGTAGCCCCCTCGTCAAGCGCCCATCGGTTGGTCCGCCGAGCGCTTCTTCCAGCGGTAAGCCTTCACCGAGTTCCGCCAGAAATACTTCTCTTGCGCCGCCCGGCTTTTCTCCTCGGCATACCTCCGCACTACGCCCAGCACCTTCGGGTAGGGGCCTAGCGGCTCGGAGTTCGGCCAATCGCTGCCGTAGAGAACACGATCTTCGCCAAAGGTTCCCCACATCTCGTCCAGCTTCGCCCGATAGACCTCAACGTCGTCCGGCACCGTATCGCCGACCTGCCGCAATACCGCCGAGACTTTCACGTAAACGTTCGCCCGCGCACCCAGCTCACGCATCGCGGCGTGATAGGCAATGCGCTCCGGCCCGGGTGGGGGTTCGGCAAGCTTCGGCAGGTGGTCGAGCACGACACGAAGCGTTGGAACCTTGTCGGTCAATGCGACGATATCCTCGAGGGCGCGTACGGCCGGATTCGCCGTGTCGAGCGTCAAGCCGCGCTCGGCTAGCATTCGCAGGCCTTCGATAAATGACGGCTTGGCAAGTTCGGCACGCAGGTCGCGGTCCCACAGATAGCCGTAGCGGATGCCCAGGAAGAGCGGGTTCTTCGCAAAACGTTCGAGATGCTTGGCGAAACCCGCTTTGCTCGGCTCCAGGTCGCCAATCGTGCCGACCATCAGCGGGTCCTTCTCCATCACGTCGAGAACCCACTGGTTGTCCTCGAGCCACGGACTACACTCGACCTCGATCGCGCCCACGACGCCGAGTCCCGCGCTCTCTTTTAGCAAGCGGTCCGGCAGCATTTTCTTGTAGATGAGAGTGTTCGTCTTGGGCGGCCACGGGATACCTTGCGGGCGAGTCGGGTCGTAGAGATGGACATGCGTGTCGATAATCGGCACGTCGGCCCGCTCGGCGGCAAGAACTACTTGGGAGGCGGCTAGAGTCGCCGCGGATGCGCTAATAAAAGTTCGTCGGTTCACAGCCCTAGTCTAGCTCCAATTCAACTCACAACGAGCGTTCAAGCCTGACGTGGCGTACGGCTCTGCCGTGCCGCCTCGCGCCTCCGGCGCGTGGTTTGGGGAGTCTTGCCTTCGCGCGTGTGGACACGAGCTACGAATTCAGGCTAGGAACTCGAACTCCAGACTCGAACTATCGAATAGGTCAACGGAATCAGTTGCCCGTGCGACAGGACGCGGTCCACCTTCTCAAGCCCCGGTCCGCACGATTCCCGAAAATCAAGCGACCGGTCACGGAAGGAAATAAGTTCCCCAAGATTCATTATCTCAATCACTTAAGCCAATTCGCCAGCGCCCAACCAATCAAAATCTCCAACCCCGCCTGCTAAAATGCGAGCAGAGAATGGGAATCCAAAAACAACCGGTGAGAAGCCGCTTCACCATCCGGAGTAGCCGCACTCAGAGCCGCACCCGGCGTGCCGTGTCGCTATCGGGGCGGCATGTCTTTGCCGGAATGACCTCGCAGCCCCTATCGCCGCCAAATCAGCCAGACCGTCAGCAACAGGAAGCACACCAAATCGAAAGAAAACCAGCCGTTTTGTCAGGGTGCCTGATGTCGGCCCCGCGGGTAGCCTCTCACAAAAAAGTTGCCGGGAATGTGAACTTTTCTCGATCGTTTCTCGTTTACACTATCGAGGTCATGATAGAAAGATGATGTCGGCAGCGTCAGACGCAATGTCGGGAGCAATGTCGGGAGCAATGTCCGGGGCAATGTCCGGAGTAACGACAGGTTCCTGGGGGACTCCATGGTGGGGCGCCGATACCGAACGCCGTGCCGAAGAGCGGGCCGCGAAACTGCGCATGAGCCTGGATACCGAGCTTGTCGATCGCTGCCTGAACGGCGACCGTGGCGCTTGGGAGCAACTCGTGCAGTCGCATACGCGGCTGGTCTACGGTGCTTGCTATCGCTTCACGAATCAGGCCGAAGAGTCACGCGATTTGACGCAGGATGTCTTCCTTCGCGTGTTTCGAAGTTTGCGTACTTTCGACGCCCGAAGCGGCGGCTTCCGCACTTGGCTGATTCGCCTCACTCGTAACCTGCTGATTGATCACTACCGCCGCAACAAGAAGCACAAAGTCCTCGATCCTCTCGAAGACCAGATTCCTGTTCTAGAAGAAAAGGCGCTAGTCGGCGGCAGCTCCGACCGTACGTTGCGCAGCCGGGAGGCCGCCGAGTTGCTGCAGGCCGGGCTGCAAGGATTGTCACCCGATCTGCGGGAAGCCGTGATTTTGCGCGACCTGCAAGAGATGGAATACAAGGAAATCGCCCAGGTCTTGCGTGTGCCGGAAGGCACCGTCAAGTCGCGCATCAACCGCGGCCGAATCGAGCTGGCCAAGAATCTGCGAGCGATGGGGGTGCGGCCATGAGGTGCCGGGAATTTGACGCGCTTCTCTGTGATCACCTCGACGGCACGGCGTCGCTGGATGACCGCCGCCGGGTGGATGATCACGCTTCCGAATGCACCACTTGTGCCGCGAACTTGAGCGACGCGGAGTTTGCCCTGCGGGTCATTGAGGAGGCTCCCGGCATCGAGGCTCCGCCGGATTTGGTTCGCGGGATTATCCAGGAGACCGTTGAAGCAGCGGGCGGCATGCCGGTCCTGGCGGGAGCGGGGGCGGGGAATTACGGGCTGAGTGGCTTCCTGCGTCCCTTTTTTCAGCCCTTGCTGCAACCGCGTCTTGCGATGAGTCTCGCCATGGCGATGTTTTCCTTTTCGATGGTTACGTTTTATGGAAAGGGAGCGCTCGAATCACAAGGTCAGAGCCGGGTGGCTCCCGCCATGGTCGTCGCCGGCATCTCGGACGGGCTCGATGAGGCTTGGACGACCGGTGTCGAATTGTACGAAACAACGGTCTTGTTCTATCGTCTCCAAACCGAGTTTGGCGAAGGTGAGATCCAGATCGTGAACCCGGCTGCTGTTGGTGAAGCGGATCAATCTCAGCGTGATTCCGGGGCCAATGGCGGGTTGTCACCGGAGGGGCGGCAATGAATTGCGGGACGCATGCCGAGACCGTCGCGGTGGCCTTCTGCCGCAACTGCGGTCGGGCGGTCTGTGAGGCTTGCCGCCAGGAATGGCAAGGAGTTCCGCATTGCGGCGAATGCGCTGAAAAGCTGCGGCCCGCCGAACCTCTGACAGGCGCAACGGCTGGGTCGCCCGCGGCCGCCGCAAGGCAACCCCCTGGGGCATCCCAAGCCTCCGGCTCCATCCCGCCGCCGGACGTCCCGCCGCCGAACATCCCGCCGCCGAACTTTGCGTCGTCTAACGCTGCTGCACCGAACGTTGCGTCGTCTAACGCTGCTGCGCCGAACGCTAGTCCCCGTGCGAGTTCGTGGGTCCCGGCCGCTTCCCTGTCCGCTACCTCATGGGACTCGCCTTCTCCGGCCTTGGCGTTTCTGGCAGGACTGATTCCCGGAGTCGGAGCGGTGTATAACGGCCAGTATGCCAAGGGAGTTGTGCACGCGCTGGTCTGGGGCGGTCTGTTGAGTACGGCGATTGCCACCGGGCGGACCGGCCCTCCCGGCAGCGTGGCGGTGTTCATTGTCCTGATGGTGATGACGACTCTCTACATGCCGATCGAGGCCATGCACACCGCTCGTGCGATTCGGCGTGGCGAGCCGGTGGATGAATTCTGGGGACTGTTCGGCCTGGACCGGGGAGCTAGTTCCTCACCGGTTGGAGGCGTGCTGCTGATTCTGATGGGAGTGGTGTTCCTGCTTCACTCGCTCGGCTACTGGAGGCTGGGCGATGCGGCGCGTTTCTGGCCGGTGACACTGATTGCTCTCGGAATTCACCTGCTCTACCGCCGCATCAAGGAGCAGTCCGCGGGAGCAGCGGAACGCCTGGAAGGATCGTCAACACAATCGTCAGCGCCGTCGCCGGCGCCCGGCGGGCTGCCTTCCATCCGAGTGTCCGACCCGTCTCCGCCCGAGAGCCGTTGAGCCGCGAAGCGGCGCAGGAAAGTAGCCCAGGGTGGACCGAAGCGCAACCCTGGGTACCCTCCCTCGCGGCGAAAGCCCTGAAGGGGCGCAGGAAAACGCGACGCATGACTTCGATTACGGGGCCGGTTTGAGACGAACAAAATACAATGAAATTGGGCCAGCAACCACGCCCCGAAATCATTACGTGAACACCATTTGGGCCAGGACATGGCCGTGATGTGGCGTACGCGTCCACGCGTGCCGCGTCGCCATTCGTGGCGACGTATGTTTTCCATCTAGCCGTCAGTCTCACCACATGGTGAGACGAAGCACGCGAGACGAAGCACGCAAGACCAACCAAAGTAGACCGCGGCCATGCAACCCACAGCACGCGAAACGATCAAGGCCATCACGATCCCGCTGCTGCTTATCGCGGTGGGGGCGCTGTTCCTCGCGGACTATTCCGGCGGCCCCTCGGCGCGTCAAAGCTGGCCGCTCATCCTCATTCTGCTGGGCCTGAGCCTGGCTGTGCAGAGCATCGTCGGACATGGCGATGGACATGACAAGGGGCATGACAACAAGCTAGCTCCCGCAAGGGCGATGGCTCCACAACCCAAGCGGCGGTCGTTGTTCATGCCGATCGTCTTGATCGCGGCTGGCGCATTCTTGCTGGCTCACAACTTCTGGCCTGAAATCCCTCTTCGAGCGTGGTTCGCCAACTATTGGCCATGGATTCTGATTTTCTGGGGCGGGATTCGCTTGCTAGAGGTTGCGCTGGCTGGCCTGCTGGGGTGGTCCTCGCCTCGGCGCTTGGGAGGGGGGGCGGTTTTCGCGGCCTTGCTGTTGGTGCTGGTTGGATCAATTGTTCGGGCCAAACACGAGGGCCGTGGGTTCGATTTAGTGACGATTCCGCGCTTGGAATTCCTCCAAGAAACCTACGAATTCCCCGTTGAAACTTCGAGCGATGCGGTGGCGGAAGGAACTCTCGTTCTCAAGAGCCTGCGAGGCCGCGTTCACGTCACGGGCACGGATCAGGACGGCCTCATCATCCGGGGCAAGAAGAAGATCCGCGCCTCGGATCGGCAAGCGGCCGCGGAGCTAGATGGCCGGTTGCGACTCGATGTCTCGCGGTCGGAACAGGAAACAACGATTGGCATTGACTTGACGGCTGACGACTCGAAGGCCGACGAATCGACGGCTGACGAAGTAAGGCGGGTTTCGTTCGACCTGGCAGTAGATGCGCCCAGCAGCATGGCTCTGCTGGCGGATGTGCCGCTCAATGAAATCAGCGTCAACAACATTTCGCGATCGGTCTCCGTGTCTTCCGGTCCCCGCGTCATTCGGCTGGCAAAGATAGGCGGGCCGGTGCAAATTCGTACCAGCCGCGGCCGCAAAGTCGAAGCCGAGGACCTCGGTGCGACATTTGAATTGCATGGCAAAGTGGCCACCGTCGAGCTGCACCGGGTGGCGGGAGCGGTCGACATACGCGGAGACCTCTTTGGCACGATTCGCCTGGGTGAGCTTGAATCTGAAGCGCGGATTCGGTCCAAGAATGGCGACCTGCGACTTGCCGGCCTGCCGGGCGAAGTCGAGGTGAAAGTGCGGTCGGTTAGCGGCTCCCGGATCCAAGGGCCCGTGCGCGTCGAGAGCGATCATTGGAGGCGCGTGACCCTGGAGCATGTCAGCGGGGATGTCGAAATTCAAGGCAAGCGAATGGACGTCGAACTCTCCGCCAGCGAAGCCTTCGGAGATATCGAAGTGACCCTGGGGAGAGGAGATATCGATCTCAGATTGCCCGACGACGCTAAGTTTACTCTGGACGCGGTTAGCGATCGAGGTAGTGTTCGTCAGCAATCCGCCGGAGATTCCGGAGAGACGCTTCACGCCGAAAAAGACGGACCTCGGTCGAGTATTCAGGGAAGCACCGGAGCAGGCCCCCGCATCAGACTGCGCACGGGACGGGGTGATATTGTGGTCCGTGGCGGAGCTGACGGCGGTGAAGAACAGAGGGGCAAGGTCACCCGCATCGGGACTGTTCGGCCCACTTCAGCGATACGACCCGCAAGAGACGCCATGCGAACGATCTAACATATCAGCGCGGGACTGTCAGGACCTTCGCGCCGCAAGCGCGAGAATCCTCCTGCTGATAGAATGACGGCTAGTTCCTGTCATTTCGTGTCGGTAGGCAGTCTTTGGCTTGGTGCCTGCACGAGGACCAGAGATGAATCTTACGCTGCCAACTGAAATCGAGAGACTACTCAGCAACAAGGTTGAGAATGGTGAATTCGAAAGCGTCGAGGCTGCTGTTATGCACACTCTTCGGCAGTCCCTCGAAGGGGAAGGCCCCAGCGGGGGCGAAGAGGAAACGGTCGCGTCGCCGAGGAACATTTGGGACGCGATAGAACGCCTGAGGGAAAATGCGGCTCCTGAGGTTAAGGAGGCGCTCAATCGCCTTCCCAAGGACTTGGCGGAAGAGCACGATCACTACGTGTACGGTACGCCGAAAAAGTACTCATAGATGAAAGAAGTGTTTGCCGACACTTTTTTTTGGACGGCGCTAGCCAATCCGAGAGACAGGTGGCATGAACAAGCGGTTGCTTTCCGCGATTCTGCCGCCGGAACGGTCCTTGTTACTACCGATGAGGTTTTGGTGGAATTGGCCGCGAATTTGGCTGGGGCCGGTCCCCAAGTTCGCCCTTTTTTGGCCGACTCCATCGAGTCCATTCTCAAAGACCCGGGTGTACGTGTCATCCCGCAGAGCAGGGCGTCGTTGCTTGCCGGCTTGCAGCTCTATCGGGATCGCCCCGATAAGAGCTACAGTCTGACCGACTGTATTTCGATGCAGGTCATGCGGAAGAGAAATATCATTGAGGCGCTTACCGCGGACCACCACTTCACGCAAGAGGGATTCCGGGTACTGTTTCGCAAGCAGTGACCCGGCCTACGAAACCTTGTCGAGAATCAGCAGCGAGTAAATCCGAGGAAGGTAAATCACCGAAGCCTGCAACAAGCGCCGCGCCTGCATCGTCGTCTTGACCCGAGCCGTCAGCACGCCGTAGTAGAGGTAGCCTAGTCCGCATAGGACGGCACCGGCAAGGTAGGCCGTCCCGACCATGCCGAGCCATACGGGAGCCAGGTAGCATCATCTCACCGATCGGCTCATAATATTTCCCTGAGAGGTAGTCATCATGGAAAGGCGACAGTTCATCGGCCGCAGCCTTGCAACGGGTGCCGCCGGCAGCACCGCGTGGGCGGCTCCGCAAGCGCCTGTCAGGAATACTCCCACCGGGGATGAGCCGAAGATTGAGCCCAACCAGCCCGGACAGCCGCACAGGGGCAAGGTTCTTGCGGCGATTCAGCCGCATTGCGACGATGTGCCGCTATACGCCGGCGGAACGGTTCTCAAGCTGATCAAGGAAGGCTATAGCGGCATCCTCATTCGTACCAGCAATGACGAAATGGCCGGCGCCGGCAAGACGATGGGCGAAGTCGTGCTCAACAACGAACGTGACACTTTCGAAGTCGCGCGGCGAATGGGCCTCGGCAAGGTCTTCGATCTCAACTATCGCAACCATCGCATGGACGGTATCTCGCACATCGAGATGCGGGCCCGTCTGGTCTTCATCTTCCGGCTGATGAAAGTCGACACAATCCTCTGTTACGATCCATGGGGACACTACGAGGAGAACCCTGATCACTACGTCACCGCGCAATGCGTCGAAGCCGCTTGCTGGATGGCAGGTGGCGAGCGGGATTTTCCGGAACATTTCGAAGCCGGTCTCAAGCCCCACGCCGTGCAGGAGAAATACTACTTCGCGCGTGGACCGCAGCTCGTCAATCGCGTCGTCGATATCAGCTCTTACATTGACGAAAAAGTGCATGTCAACGTGGCGAATGTCACACAGGGACCGGCGGGCAAGACCGGTTCGCGCCTGCGGGCGCGGCTGGCGAGAGAGAACCGCAGGCTGCCAATTCTCGGCCCTGACGACGATACGGCTGACCGCGAGTACATCAAACGCTTCGTCTTCGATGACAACGCCGATCTAGGAACGCGATACGGGCTCGACTACGCCGAAGCTTTCCACTACATTGGACCTCGGGAATCTACAGTCGAAAACTACATTAGCGAGAATGCCGTCGCCCTCTAAGATGCGTTGAACCACTTTATTGTTATGGCGCCGATTGGACCCGAGATCTGCTGCAAAGTCCCGGTGAAACGCGGACGCAGAACAGCCGCCCCACGGTCGAGAAGGATTCCACGCCCTCTTTCGGGCAAAGTGAGCCAGCCCTACGTAACTCTGTCGAGAACCAGAGCGACGGTGAAGAAGGGAGCCGCAAGGTCCCGTGAGAAAGACGGGTTGGTTCATGCGGGCGAGGGCCATCAGACCTACGGGCCCGCGCCGAAAAGGCGCATTGAAGATGCGGGCTAAGTTTGTGTCAACGACACATTGGCGAGCGGAAGCGACTCCACATCCAGGCGTGACAGGTTCACGACGCTGCTTGCACGATCGATATCGATACCAACGAGCCCTCCTTCGGCGTTGAAATCGAGAACCACGCCGGGCGCGACCTCGCGCACTTCGGCGCCGGAGTTCTCCGAGAGTTCAATATACAGCGAGTCGGTTTCCGCGTAGTATCGGAACTTCATGCTTGGAATTTATTGCTACGAAACCTTATCCAGAATCAGCAGCGAGTAAATCAGGGGAAGGTAAATCACCGAGGCCTGCAGCAAGCGCCGCGCCTGCATCGTCGTCTTGACCCGAGCCGTCAGCACGCCGTAGTAGAGGTAGCCTAGTCCGCACAGAACCGCGCCCACCAAGTAGACCGTTCCCACCATGCCGAGCAGTACCGGGGCCAGGCTTACCGGCAGCAGCACCGCGGCGTAGCAAACGATCTGCCGCCCGGTGGAAACTCCGTCGGGCTCCACCACCGGGAGCATCTTGATGCCGGCGCGGGCGTAGTCCTCGCGGTACATCCAGGCGATCGCATAGAAATGCGGGAACTGCCACAGGAACAGCATGGCGAACAGCACCCAACCCTCGATGCTGAGATCGTTCCGTGCCGCCGCCCAGCCAATCAAGGGAGGCATCGCACCAGGAAACGAACCCACGAACGTGGAGAACGGGGTTTTTGTTTTGAGGGGTGTATAAAGGAGCAGGTAGCTGGCCGTCGTCAGCAGACCTAGCCCGGCGCTCAGCAAATTCACGGCCAACGCGAGATAGGCCACCCCGGCCAGCGAGATAGCGATTCCGAATCCCAGCGCCGGGTAGGACCGCAGCCGGCCGGCAGGCAGCGGCCGTCGTTCGGTGCGCCTCATCAGCGCGTCCAGATCACGCTCGGCCCATTGATTGAGCGCCCCGGCTCCGCCCGCAAGCAAAGCCGTCGCCAACAGCGTGTGGAGGAAGAGTAAGAATGAAAAAGGCCCTGAGGAACCCAGGTAAAAGCCCACCGCCGTCGACATCACAATCAGCCAAACGACACTGGGTTTGGTCAGCTCAAGGTAGTCCCGAAACGAGGATGACACAGCGGGAAGAGCCGCCTGGGCCGTGGATGCACTGGTACTCATGTTGCCGCTGGGACTCCCTGATTCCCCATATCGGCCGTTGAATGGTCGAGACGAGCGTGAACCTGAATCGAGAGGATCACGCTGACCGCCAGAATCAAGGCCCCCGTCGCTACGTGCGCCACCGTCAACAATACCATCAGAAGCAGCGGCTGCGCGGCGGTCTCGGTGATCTCTCGAATCCAATACGTGCCAGCCCCCAACACCAACTGCAGCATCACCAGACCGTTCAGCAGCAAGGTCCAGCGCAGGATTTCCGGCCTGCCAGCGTATTCGGTGACCACCCTAGACAGGATCCAAACCAGCAGCACCGCCACGGCCACGGCCCCAAACAAATGGTGGATGATATCGAGGCCCTTGTGCCGCAGCGCCGCACCCATCATGAGCTGCAAGAAAACCGCGACGTTCGCCGTCAGGCACAGCGCGCGTAATGATGGCGTCCCCCGATCCGGCAAGCGCGGGCCAAGCTCTTTGTGTTGCTTGTGCCAGCTCGGCGAGGTAAACCAAGCCAGGCTGACAATCATACAGAAGAACAACTGCGCCAGACAAGCGTGGCTCACCGAAATGGCGACGGGAAGCAGATAAATTACCGTCAGCCCGCCGAGTACGCCTTGAGCGATCACCGCGACAATCGCCGCCAGCCCCAACTTCTTGATCCAGCCCCGCGTCTCGGCCTTCCACAGCCAAAGCGCCAGCACGATTGTCAGCAAGCCGACGAAGCTGGCGATCATTCGATGCCCGTGCTCGTAGAAAACTCCCCCGATCATCGGAGGCATCCACTGGCCATAGGAGAGCGGCCAATCGGGTACCGAGAGGCCCGCTTCGTTGCTGGTCACCAGCGCCCCGGCGATAATCAAGCAAAGCGTCGAGAACGCGGTGAACAGCGCGAAGCGGTGCAAGTAGAGATTCACCGTGGCAACACGATCAGCCGGCCGAAAAAGTGAAGTCAGCCTGCTTGGACTCGGAAGCACCCACGGTAACGCTCATCTCTTGGGCGTCAAATTTCTCGTGCTGCGCCTCGATGGTGTAGGTCCCCGGCGGCAGGCCCTTAATCTCGAATGATCCGTCCGCCGCGGTCACGGCGAAGAACGGATGATCGATCACGTTGATGTAAGACCGCATCCAGGGATGGATGTTGCATTTGACCGGCAGCATGATCTCCTGGCGGCTGAACTTCCTTTCGATCGCGGACGCATTGGCCGTTTGAGATTTATTCCACTCGCGGTTGACGCGAGGCAGCGGGTGGACGTTGTGCGTGGTCGGATCCTCGTTCGTGACACTGAGAACCTGACCGCTCTGCAGCGCGAGAACATGAGGCGTGTAGATGCAACCCTTCTGGCTGAGTGAAACCGAAGTGCTGGGCACTTCAAACTTACCCTCGATGCCGCTTTTTACCCAGACGAGCACATTCGTCAGAGCGCCGCCATCACCAACGACAGATGTTTCAGCGTGAACCGCGCCGCCGTGGAGCCCGGCACAATCCGGTTCAGCGCTCATATTGATCCGAGGATTCGACGGAGCTTCTCCGTCGAAAACTATCTTGCCGCTGACCGAGCCGGCGGTGGCGGGGTCCACTTTGACATACTCAACGGCTTCTGTAGCCGATTCTTCCGACGTGGCTTCTTCGCCGCCACCGCCGCATCCGACGGTAAACAGCATAAACGCTGCCGTCGGGCAAGTAAATATTTTCAAAAATGACATAATTTCCATACCTTCCTTACAAAGCAAATACGCACTTACGAATCAAAATCTGAAACGGGGAATTCTCCCTCATTGTACATCGATAGAATTTGGGGCTTAAGACGACTCAGCCGCCTGATGCCCCGGCGGTGGCCAGCAGCCTCCGCAGTTCTTCCGGCGTGAATTGGAACATGTAGCGAACCAGCAGTTCCGCGTGGTCCTTTTCGTAGCCCTGGAACGTCGCGGGCAGCGGCCCGTCGAAGATCCAGCGCTCATCCTCGTGCCGGAACAGCTCGGAAGGCATGGCGGTGCCCGGTGCGATCCCGGCGGGCTCCAGCATCCAGCGATAGGTCCAGTCCGGTTTCAGCCTCTCGCGGGCGATCAGGAAATTCGGCGCTGTCGCGTTGCGGTCTCGAACCGCGTTGCCCGTGGCGTGGCATTTCAAGCATGGCGCGGCACGGCTGCTGAATAGTTGACGGCTCATGGTGCGCTCGCGGCCGCTAAGCGGTTCGGGCGTTTCGGGCAGATAGGGCAGCGGCTGAGACGAGCGCGCCATGAAGAAGCGCATCAGTTTCGCTACCTGGCGGTCGGAGAAATAAAACGTGGGCATGCGCGCCTGCAGGTAGGTGCGCAAGCCGTTACGATGGATATCCGTTTCGCTTTGAGCCGGGTTCGCCAGGAACCCAGTCAGCCATTCCGGCTGCACGCGGGCGCCCTCTGTGTAGAGCTGGGGCGGCAACTGTTCGACCCATTCAGGATCTCTATAGCGCGGTATCGTCATGAACGAAGTCACGTCTCCGGGGCGAATCTGGTGGCAGCCGTTGCAGTTGTAGCGCCGGATCATCCACCAGCCTTCTTGTATGTCGCGCCGTGCGTCCTCGGGCTCGTAGCGATATTGCTTCGGGAATTGCGTATCCACCGCGCCGATCAAGAAAGTGCTCAGTGCCGTGATCTCGTCGTCGGCGAGATTGAAATCGGGCATGCGGAGCTTTTCGAGCGGCCCCTTCACTTTGCCCTCGTCCCAGAAGGCTGGGTTTTTCAGCTTGCGGGTGAAGAAGCCTTTGTGGTTGTACCAGCCGTCATGCTCGGCTTCGTGGGTCTTTAACGCGAAGTCGAGACGTTCAACGGGCTTGCTGCCTTCGAGGGTCAGCTCGGTGCCGATGCGTCCCTCGGTCTCCATGCCGCCAATTTCATGACAGCCCGAGCAGCCATAGTGGCGAACCAGCGCCTCGCCCTTTTCGGCCATCTCGGCGCTGTCCATAAACGCAGCGTCGTTGTCGTAGGTGGCATCGGTCTTTTGCGTTATCAGATAGGAGGCAATGTCGCGAGTTTCCGGGACGGAGAGCCGCAGACTGGGCATGACGGGCGTCAAATGAATTCCGCCCTCGGGCTCGTTCGGGTCCGGGGTGGTCTCCCTCGGGTTGTGTATCCAGCGAACCAGGAAGTTGTAGCTCGTCTTCTCGCCAACGCGGCTCAGATTCGCGGCGAAGTCCCCGCCGATTTGGTCTTCACCGGTTCCGATCGAATGGCAGCCCAGGCATCCGCGCGTTTCGAAAAGCTCTTGACCGCGCACGGCGTCACCGGGCGGATGCTGCTCCAGTTCCCCTTCGATGGCGTTCTGCCAAATATAAGCGGAGATCGCCTGGATATCGTCATCTCCAAGGCGAAACACCGGCATTTTGCTGCCCGGCCGGAATTCATGCGGGTCCTTGAGCCACACAGGGACCCATTCCTTGCGGAGCTTGACTTTGATTTCCTTCAAGCTGGGGCCGAACTTCTTGACCTCGTTCGCCACGTTCTTCGCTTCGAGGCGAAGCGTGGTCATTTCCGAGTCCAAGCCGCTGTTTCTCAGCGTGAGCGTTTCGGCCCTATCGTAGTAGCGCTGGGCCTGGTCGTCCTCGTCGGCTCCGTCACCCAGCTCGATCGAGATTTGTGCCTCTTTGCGATTTCCAGCCTGCTCTTTGCCAAGGGTTATGATCCTCTGTTGAATCGAGGTAAGCTCTTCGGCCTCCCGGTCGTACCCTTCAAAGCGGTGGCAACCCCAGCAGCCTTTGTTCATGAACAGTTCACGGCCCAAGTTCAGTGTCTCGGCCTGGTCCGTCACGATTTCGCTGGAGTGGCACTGATGGCAGCCGGCTTCAATGTTCTCTTTCTCGTGGAGCGGCCAGAGCCAGTGTTTATAGGTGCCATGACCCTTCGCGATACTGCTGGTAGCCCGTCCGTTTCCGTTGTGGCAGCCGATGCATCCGAAAGCTTCAGTATCATGGATTTTCAGCAGATCCGGGTTTGGATGGCTGGCGAAGACCCTTTCTCCGCCCATCGATGCAGGGGTCAGCTCGACCGGTTCACGGTTTCCCAGGTGGCACGACTCACAGCGATCCACCAGATCGATATCCGCCAGGTGAATCTGCCGGATGCCGCCCGAAAAATTGTCCATCTTGGTGATTAAGCCGTCCACCTGCAACTCAGTCAGTCCGTAGAGCCGCTCTTGAAGAAAAGCGTCACGCTCGCCGCGAACCGCGGCGGCCGGCGCTACCAGATCGACCCGCTCGGCCTGCAATTGTGCCCGCAAAGTCCGCATGTGCCCGAATTCGGCGCCCAACTGGTCGTAGGTCATCGTGACCGTTTCGTCTGTTCCCGAGCCATCATCCGGGACGAGATTCAGATCGAGCTGCCGCTCTTTGATCTCCGTTATTTCTTGGTTGTAGGATTCCTTGGCCGATTCGCTGTCGGATACTTCGATCAGGTAGACCTGAGCGCCGATCTCGCCCTGGAGTGTCTGAAACGCCTGCCGCACCGCGACCATACGAGGATTGACTCCGCGGCTGATCCTCTGGTCGATCTCGCGGATACGTTCGGCGGCTTGACCCTCGGCTTCTTCGATTTCCGCCGTGAACTCCTGATAGCCTTCCGAGCCTTTGATTTCTTGCTCGAGCCGCGCCTGCTTCGGTTTCAGCTGCTTCAGGTGGGCTGAGTACTTTGCGACGAAGCGTGCCTGATAATCCTTCCACGGGCGCAACGAATACACTTCGTCGTAGATCGCCCAGACGAGCGTCAGCATCAGAATGAGCGTCGAGACGAACAACGGAACGCTCAGTGAACTATTAATGACTGGATCGTCGTGATCAGCCGGGGGAGGTTTAGCCATTCAAATAACTCCGTTTCTGTTTCATTGCGTTGAGCAGGTACGTCTAAAATTCTTGTGCGAAATCCGGCAGAAATCTTCTGTTCACGACCGCGCGCCTGGCGCGGGGTGCCGAACACCGGGCCGGTCCTCAAAGAAAAGCTAACCGGCTGAGGTAAAACGTTAAATATTCCCCATTAAATATTAAACCAAGGCGTCACCAAGACATCTTTAACGCGAAACACCAGCCGCGCGATCATCTTCGCGGGCAGGCTCATCATGGTGATCAGCAGCACCTGCATCACGATGTACTGAGTCAGCGACATGCGGCCGAGGATCTTGCGGTTAAACTCATTCATCGTCATCAGCTTATGGACCAGCAGTCCGCACACCACCACAAACAGCGCCAACACGACAAAGCCGAAGATCATCGCCGGCACGGCGCCCGTGATCCCGAACATCTCAGGCAGGTCCTGATTGACCTCGAAAACAAGGCGGTTGTGGTCCCAGGTCTGACCCGGCCAGAACCACATCCATCCGGGACCGCGAATCAGGGTTCCGATGATGACCATCGAGCACCACAAAACAATGAAGCCGAAGATGAAGGCCCAGATCGCAAACTTGCGCTGCTTGTAGGTGTAGTAGCCGTTCCCCAGGGGGTTTTCATCGATATAGGGAATCGCGATCAGGCCGACGATAATCAGAGTGGGCATGACGACGCCGGCGATCCAGGGGTCGAAGTAGACCAGCATCTCCTGCAGGCCGAGAAAATACCAGGGCGCCTTGGAGGGGTTCATCGTCAGGCTGGGATTGGCGGGCGCCTCGAGCGGCGCGTCCAGGCAAATCGACCACACCATCAAGATGGCGGTCACAATCACCGCCGCCAGAAATTCAATCCGCAGCAAGTACGGCCACACGTGAACCTCTTTCGCCCAGCCCTTCTTGTACGGCTGCACCTTGCGGTGGTGCGTTTTGGCCATTTCCGGGTCGGCCTCGAGCTGGGCGATCAGGCGGTCGTTGGCGAACGACTGCCGCAGGCCGTACCAGGAATAGAACGGAATCAAGATCATCAACAGCACGATCGGAACATTGTCCGGAAGTGAGAGGATTGTCCAAAGTTGCGCCCAGTCCATAGATTTTCTCCTGCTTGCGTTCCCGCGGCTAGACCCGCCGCGGCGGCTTGATCTCGCTGGCAAGCATCATGGGCGAGGGCCCGGAGATGCCACCGTCTTTTCGCACGCGCCAGAAATGCACGATCATGAAGGTCGCCGCGAATCCGGGTATCGCAATGCAATGCCAGATATAGGCCCGCAACAAGGCATTCGCATCCACGATAGAGCCCCCCAGCAGAGCAAAGCGCACGTCATTAAATGGCGTCATCCCCATTTCCGGCCCAAATGGGCCTTCATGACCCAACATCGGAGAGGCCCTGGCCATATTGGTTCCGACCGTAACCGCCCAGAAACCCAGTTGATCGTCGGGAAGCAGATATCCGGTAAAGGAGAGCAGCAGCGTCAGCACCAGCAGAATGATGCCGACCGACCAGTTGAACTGCCGCGGCTTTTTGTAGGACCCCGTCAGGTACACCCGAAGCATGTGCAACCACAAGGTCAAGATCATGGCATGCGCTCCCCAGCGGTGCATGTTGCGGAGTAATTTGCCGAAGGGAACGTCGTGTTCTAAGTAGAGAATGTCGCGAAAGGCCTGGACCTTCGTCGGGTGGTAGTAGAACATCAGCAGCACGCCCGTCCAAGTCAGCACGAAGAACAGGTAGAAGGTGATTCCGCCCATGCCCCAGGTGTAGTTGTACTTGACAGCGTCGCGGTTGATCTTCGCCGGGTGCAGGTGAAGAAACACATTACTCAAGACGCCCAATGTGCGGCTTCGCGGCGTTTCGTCGTGCTTGACCCGGAACATCGACTTATACAAGTCGGTCTTCGTGGGTTTCTTCAACGCCTCCAGATCCTGCGTGGCTTTCTTTTTGATGGCCTCGGCATCGATCACTCCCAGGATCGAGCTTTTGCCATTTTTCGAGCCGTTTTCCTCAGGCATGCTTCTCTCCTTGACTCATCTGTTGCACCCCAGTCCTCGGTTCAATTTCGCTCATCTCAATCTGGTTTCCAGCGGTGGCCGTGCTCTCACCCGTTCGCGGCGGGACTTTGACCCGATTCCAAAACAAGAAATCGGAGAGCCGTATTCATTCGCAAAAGCAAAGTGTTCAATCGCTATGTATTCAGCGGCGAATCAAAAGGCCGGCACGGTAACAGCGCGCTCATCAAGCGACGATAGCTCATCAGGCAGCGATAGCTCATCAGGCAGCGATAGCTCATCAAGCAACGATATAGGACCCCTCGTCGTTGAATTGGGTCGCTTTACCCTTCTCTTCCTTGAAGAGGACGCTCGTATCGACCACGATCTGCCCTTCGGCATCCAGCGCGATCTTGGCGCGGTCCATCGGCCGTGGAGCCGGGCCTTCATAGTTGATCCCTTCGGGATCATAGCCGCTGCCGTGACAGGGACACTTGAACTTCGATTCCGATTCCTTCCAGTCCGGCGTACAGCCAAGGTGGGTGCAGCGGGCATAGATCACGAAAAGCCTGTCGGTACTGCGGACCACCCAGATACGCTGAGTTTTCTGGAATTTTGTATCGACCCCGATGCCATAGTCGGTCGGCGCCCCAACCTTGAAAACCCGTTTGGGCTCGAAGATGGTCCGCGGGAAGAAGAACCGCAGAAACATCAGGAAGTTGGTGAGCAGAAAGCCGCTAGTAAAGATCCCAACAAAACGGCGGCGGGTCCGATCGGCGTCTTTCCCCGAAGGACTCGTTTGAAAGCCCTTGATGATCTTTGACGCTAGCGAAGGCTTTGCCGCATCCGCGGTCGTTTCCTCCGACTGGCTCGCGCCTTCGGGCGAACCACCAGTGGTTTCAGCCATGATTTCCTTCCTTCTGATTAGTCACTAGTGAATGTACTTAATCCCCCATTGTAGTGAAGGATGTAAAGTCTGACAAGCGCATCGGGCGTCCGTCAACGTTACCGCCCGCGGAAAACTTTCGGAAGGGGTTCGCGGCTCAGTTCAGAGGTGTCGCCACACTCTCTCAATCGGTGTATCGGGTGAATGTTCGTTGCATCAGTAATCTCAAGACCTAAGTGCAGTGCGCCAACCAGACCGCAACTAATCGTGAGTCGCTTTTTTGGCTACTTGCGGAGTAAGATTGACAGTCCGATCCGAATACGCGGCCTGATGGGGTGTTTTGAGCCGCGTTCACGCGGCTTGGTGTGAACTAGGCCAGCCGTTTACGGCTGGTATACGCGATAGCTGAAAGTCTTTCAGCCCGTTTCAACGGGCTTCCGCTCTCCCCGGCGAGTGTCTATATGTCGTGCTATTTCTGGCGCACTACGCGAGTATTCGCAAGACCTAGTATTCTCAAGACGTAGCAGTCCGTGGCGGAAGTGGCTGCGGGCGAAAATGGGGGCTGGCTGTCCCCTTTTTTCGCCGCCCGCGGGTCGCTTCGAGGCCTGCGCGACGGCTTTTTCAGAGAACCGCGGGCTTTCAGAGAACGGCGGGATTTCGGCGCGCCGCGGGCATGTCAGAGCGCCGCGGGCATTTCAGAGCGCCGCGAGCATTTCAGAATGTTCGGCAGGCCAATAAAATTCTGACGAACCGACCCCGCCCTGCCTCGAACGGTTCGTTGAAGCTAAAATAACCTTACGAGTTCAGTGGATACACAACCAGCCAGGGCTATCGCAGTCGTCGCCGAAAAGCCCTCCGTCGCCAGGGATATTGCCAAAGTCGTTGGCGCTCACCAGCGTGGCAACGGCTACCAGCACGGTAACGGATACATCGTAACCTGGGCCATCGGTCATCTGGTTGCCCTCGCCCAACCCCACGAGATCAACCTGGAATGGCGGCGCTGGCGGCGCGACACCCTGCCCATGCTGCCCGAGGCGTGGCCCCTGGTTGTCTACGAGCAAAGCCGTGATCAGTTCGATGTCGTCAAGAAAATTCTGACGAGCAAGAAAGTCGGACGCGTTATCGCTGCAACCGACGCCGGGCGCGAGGGCGAGCTCATCTTCCGCTACATCTACGAGGCCGCCCATTCCAGCAAACCTGTCGACCGGCTTTGGATTTCGTCGCTGACGCCCTCTGCGATTGAGGCCGGGTTGCGGACCCTCAAGCCAGCCAAAGAATACGACTCACTCGCCGATGCCGCCCGCGCTCGCAGCCAGGCCGACTGGCTGGTGGGGATGAATCTGTCCCGAGCCTATAGCCTGGACTGCCAGCAAGACTTATCCGTCGGACGCGTGCAAACTCCGACTCTCGCCATGCTGGCCGAACGCGAGCTGGCGATTCGCTCCTTCGATGTCGAAGACTATCTGGAAGTCGTCGCGACCTTCCAGCCGGCCGATTCCGCGGGGTCTAGCTCCCCAGGGTCTAGCTCGCCAGGGCCTAGCTCCAACGAAGAGCGAAAAGCGAAGCCGAAGTCGAAGCCCCCCCCGTCTTCTTTCGAGGGAACCTACTTCAGCTTGGACTCAGCCGCGCCTGTATCGGCGCCGGCAGCGGCGACCTCTGGCGGCAAAGACACTGCATCCCTTAGTTCAACTGGTGCAGCCTCTACCGGCAGCGATCCGGCCAAACGCAACACCCGCTTGCCGGCCGACGGTGAGGACGCCCGCCGCGTCATCAAGCGCGCCAAGACCGGTGACGCTCGTATCGAGTCGATCGACCGCGCCACCAAGCGCATGGCCCCGTTGCTGCTCTATGACCTCACCGAGTTGCAGCGTCACGCCAACCGCCTCTTCGGCTTCAGCGCCAAGCGCACTCTCGAGCTGGCTCAGAACCTGTACGAGAAGCACAAGCTGATCACCTACCCTCGCACCGACAGCCGTCATCTCACCAAAGACATCGCGGCGACTCTCGGCAAGGTCACTAGCGCGATTTCCGGCCACTACGAAGGCTTGCTCGCTCCTGGTACGGGCAGCCGCGCGCTGGGGCGGCGCTTCGTCGATGACGCCAAGGTCAGCGATCACCATGCCATCATCCCGACGGGCTCATCGAAATTTCCGCAAGCTGGAAGCGATGAGGCCAAGATCTACGATCTGGTCTGCCGCCGCCTGCTCGCGGCCTGGCACAAGAATCACATCTGGGCCGTTACGACCGTCATCACGGCGATCTCATCCCCGGCTGAGGAAATAAAGGCCGAACCGCTGATCGACCGCTACTTCAGTACCGGTACGGCGATCGAACAAGATGGCTGGAAGGTGCTCGACCTCGGCTTCGGGGAACGGAAAGCCAAAAGAAAATCAAAGAAGAGGGAGTCAGAAGACGAGTCCCAGCCGGGTTCTTCCCAATCCAAAGGGCCGGACTCGTCCCAATCGAAAGCAAAAGCAGGTGACGACGAGCAGAAAATCCCGCCTGGGCTTGCCGAGGGGCAGCCTCAGCGCGTAACCAAGGCCGAGAGCGTTGCGAAGAAGACCCGTCCGCCCAAGCGCTTCACCGAAGGGACCCTGCTGACGGCCATGGAGTCAGCCGGCAAAACCCTGGAAGAAAAGGAACTCTCCGATGCCATGAAGGACCGTGGCCTGGGCACTCCCGCGACGCGCGCCGCCATCATCGAGACGCTATTGCGCCGCGAATATATCTTGCGCAAAGGTAAATCGTTGGAGGCGACCGAGAAGGGGATCAACCTGATCGACGCTGTTCACCCGGAGGTGAAAAGTCCGGCCATGACGGGCGAGTGGGAATCCAGATTGCGCCAGATCGAGCGTGGCGAGGCTAAATTCCAGGATTTCATGCACCGGATCGAGGAATACGTCAGCGAAGTGGTGGGCGGGAAACCCGCGAAACCTTTCGGACCGGCCCAGGTGAGTCAACCCACCGGACGGTCATCCAACGGAGCCGCTGCAACAGTGGCGGCCGGCATCCCTGCCGGTCAACATTCTCGTCCTTTATCTCAGCCACCTTTATCCGATCCGCACGCCTCACCCAACCCGCCTTCTTCACCCAATCCGCGCCCTTCAAAAGAGCCCCCGCTCGCGCCCACTCCCCGCCCGGAAACTCTCCAAGAACTCCTCAGCTCCTGCTTCGGTTTCGAGTCATTTCGGCCGCAGCAAGAAGAAGTTTGCCAGGCCGTTGCCCAAGGCCGGGACGTGCTGCTGGTCATGCCCACCGGCGCCGGCAAGTCCCTCTGCTACCAGCTCCCCGGTATCGCTCGCGGCGGCGTCACCCTAGTGATCAGCCCGCTGATTGCCCTGATGGAAGACCAGGTCGGCAAGCTCAAGCAAATGGGCTTCCGGGCCGAACGCATTCATTCCGGACGCCAGCGCGAGGAGAGTCGCGAAGTCTGTTTCAACTACCTCAAGGGGAATCTCGACTTTCTTTTCATCGCCCCCGAACGCCTCGGCGTACCGGGCTTTCCCGAGATGCTGGCCAAGCGTAAACCCACGCTGGTCGCCGTCGACGAAGCGCACTGCATCTCGCAATGGGGCCACGATTTTCGGCCGGACTACCGCATGCTCGGCCAGCGCTTGCCGCTGCTTCGGCCCGCCAACGTGATCGGGCTCACCGCCACCGCCACCCCGCTGGTGCAGGACGACATCATCGAACAGCTCGGGCTCGACAACGGCCTGCGCCGCATCCACGGATTCCGCCGAGACAATATCGCCATCGAGATTATTGAGTTGACCCCCAGCCAGCGGCCCCCCGCCGTGACGAAGCTGCTCGCCGACCCCGCCCGCCGGCCCGCGATCATCTACGCGCCAACCCGCAAATCGGCCGATGCGATGGCGGCCGAGGTGGCGGCGCAATTCCCGGCCGCCGCCTATCACGCCGGAATGATGCCCGACCGCCGCGACCGCGTTCAGAGCGGCTTTCTTTCCGGTAAATACGAAGTCGTTGTCGCCACCGTCGCCTTCGGCATGGGGATCGACAAGCCCGACATCCGCACGGTCGTTCATATCGGGCTGCCCGGCACGGTCGAAAACTACTACCAGGAAATCGGCCGCGCCGGCCGCGACGGACACCCCTCCCGCGCCGTGCTGATGTACTCCTGGGGAGACCGCAAAACCCACGAGTTTTTCCTGGACCGCGACTACCCCGCCATCAGCGAGCTGGAACGAATTTTCAGCAAACTCCCGGCCGAACCCGAGCCCCGCCGCAAGCTCGAGCAGCGAATCGCGATGGACCCGATCGACTTCGAAAAAGCGCTCGAAAAACTCTGGATTCAGGGCGGCGTCCTGATCGACCCGGAAGAAAACGTGCAGCAAGGCCACAACCGCTGGAAAGCGACCTACGTCGAGCAGCGCAATCACAAGATCAAGCAGCTCGACCTGATCGTTCGTTTCGCGTCCTCGCAACAGTGCCGCATGCTGGACCTGGTGCGGCATTTCGGTGACCAGGAGGACTCACAAAAGCCCTGCGGCATTTGCGACGTTTGCGCCCCCGAGTCCAGCGTCTCGCAAACGCGGCGCCCTCCGACCGAAGAAGAAGGAGCAGCGCTCGACGTCATCGTCGAAGAGCTGAAGAAGCGCGACGGACTGGCAGCCGGCCGCTTGCTGGAGCAAACTTCCGCCGACGCCTCGCTCGACCGCAAGACGTTCGAACGGCTGCTGACCGGCCTCTTCCAAGCGGGGCTGGTCAAGGTCGTCAGCGACACGTTCGAGAAAGGCGGACAGACGATCGAGTATCGCCGCATCTTCCTCACTCCGGAAGGAAAGCAACTCGACGCGCCTGCCGCGGATTTCGTCACCGTGGCGGCGGATGCTCCGCGCGCGCCCCGCAAAAAGAAGAAACGCGCGACGAAGGCGAAGCCGAAGCGCCAAGCAAAGACTCGAAGCGCTGTTTCTCGATCCACCGGAAAAGGACAAGCGGGCAGCCGTGCGCCCGAGCCGGAAGAGTGGGAGTGGTCCGCCGGGCCCGTGGAGTGGGAAAGTTCCGCGGTGCCGGAGGAGTGGGAGCGTTCCGCCGCGCCGGAAGAACGGGAAGGTTCCGCCGGTTACCAAGACCGCGGGCCTATCGTTGAGCGCGTCTGGCCTGCCGGCTCGAATCAAGGTCAACTGATCGATACCGAAGACGAATCACGAGCGGGCGAACCCCCGAACCCGCGTCTGATCGAAGAGCTGCGTTCGTGGCGTCTGACGCAAGCGCGAGCCCAGCGAATCCCCGCTTTCCGTGTCTTCCCGGATAGAACCCTGAACGCCATCGCCCAAGCCCGCCCCGCAAGCGAGGAAGAAATGCTGCAAGTCCCCGGCATAGGCCCCCGCCTGCTCGACAAATACGGAGCCAGAATCCTGGCGATCGTGGCGTCGAACCGCAGCTGAGCCCACATTTTTCACCACCTGACCGCTCTTAGCGCCGAACGGCTGAAGCACGCCATGGCAGCCCGCGGCAAAAGTGGCTGCGGGCGAAAAAGGGGGATTGGAAGGTGTGAGAAAATCGGGGACTGCCACAAGCGGCCATTCCTAAGTCCCTGTTTATCAGTGATGCCATTGGCCGCGGTTGGCTGTCCCAAGCATTTTTTCACACCTTCCTGCCACCCATTTCCGGTCGCCGAACTGCCTTGTTTTCAACGCCAGTCGCGCTGAAATCGGCTGGTTGTCCCCTTTTTTCGCGTCCGCGGACTTGCGCCGCAGGCTAGGGCGCCCATTCAGGTCCTGCGCCTGCAAAGCGCCCCAACCCTTACGGCAACCCATCGCGAAGTCGGCACGACGGGCGAAGCTGCAAGCTAAGAGCTTCGGCCACGTCGTGCCAAAGTCGCAACTTTTGGTAAGACTACTGCAGGGAGGCGTTGTTAACCAGACTGGTCATCTTGCTGAAGATGATGCTAATGCCGTTGGAGATACCAGGCAGCAGAGCGCCCGCTGCCACGGCGATAAACCCGGCAAGCAACGCATACTCGACCATGTCCTGTCCACGCTCATCGCTTTGAAGCCTCAAAACTAACGCATGTAATTTAATCATTTCCTCTCTCCTTGTAGGTCCTGTAGTTGAAGACCTAAGTGGTAATGCTTAATGTTATATGTCAATAGTTTCAAAAGTCTTAGATGTAATCAATGGGCCACCCGTACTGATTTTATTGTTAACTACTTAGTACTGCAATCCTATTACCTGGTGGAGGGTTCGGGAGTTGAGACTTGTAATTCCGGTTTACAGATGCCCGCGCCGATGGGGTGGGCGCGCTTGGAATTCCGCTTCCGCGCCTGGAATGCCGCTGTAATGCCGCGCGTTTGTTCCCGAAACCGGGTCGACCGGCCTGATGCTTGCCGGCACCCTGCTAACAGAGACGTGGCATTGCTAAGTGATCGCTTCGTCCCAATTCTCGATCACGGCTTTCATGTGATTGAGAAACTCGTCGGCCACGGCGCCGTCTAGCAGCCGGTGGTCGAAGGTCAGGGTGACGTAGCTGATCGAGCGAATCGCGATCGCGTCGTTGATCACAATGGGGGCTTTGTGAATGGCGCCGAGTCCCAGGATCGCCGATTGGGGCTGGTTGATGGCCGGCGTTGCCAGCATGCTGCCGTAAGAGCCGTAGTTCGAAATGGAGAAGGTGCCTTCGCGGACTTCCTCCGGCTTGAGCTGCTTGCTTCGGGCTCGGTTGGCGAGATCCGTCGTAGCTTGCTGCAGCTCGACCGTGCTTTTCTGGTCGGCGTCTTTGATGACCGGGACGATGAGTCCCCAATCGAGCGCGACCGCAATGGCGATGTTGACGTTGTTGTGGTAGATGACCTGATCGGCGTCGAGCGAGGCATTGACGGCCGGGAAAGCCTTGAGAGCCGAAGCGGCGGCCTTCAAGAAGAACGGCATGTAGGTAAGCTTGATGCCGTGGCGCTCCAGGAACTGATCCTTGGTTTTTTCGCGGATGTTCGCAACCGTTGTCACGTCGAATTGATGGATCGTCGAGACTTGCGGTGCAATGCGTTGCGTCATCACCATGTGCTCGGCGATTCGCTTGCGCATGGTGCTGAGAGGTTCGACGCGGTGGTCGCCGAAGCGGGCTTGCGGCGCTGCGTGGAAGGCGGCTGCTAGCTCGCCCGGCACGGCATGCGCGGTTGGTGCGGTTGGTGATGGTTGTGATGGTTGTGATGGTTGTGATGGTTGTGATGGTGCGGCGGTCTCGGCAGGAGGGGCCGCGGATGGGGCGCCGGCAGGTGCTTCTTCGCGGGTCTGGAGATAAGCCTCGATGTCTCTCTTCGAGATTCGGCCGCCCTGACCCGTTCCCTGGAGTTGCCGCAGGTCGATGTTGTGCTCTTTTGCCAGCCGCTTGACTAACGGCGATGAACGGATGGGGTTTGCATCCTCGATTGGAGATTGGGCTGCTTGTGGTGTTTCGGGGGTTGCCGCGGCGGCTGTCGGCGCCGAGATGTTGTCGCCGCCGGAGTGGTCAGCGGCGGGGCTTCGGTCAGCGACAGGGTTTTCCGCGGCGGCGGCTTTGGCGACCGGCTGCTCGCTCACCGTGCTGGCTGCGCCGATTCTCCCAACAACGGTGTTGATCTCGACCGTCTCGCCTTCCTGGACCAAAATTTCTACAAGGACGCCGGCCACGGTCGCGGGTACTTCGGCGTCAACTTTGTCTGTCGATATTTCGAGCAGGGGCTCGTCGCGTTCGATTGGCTCTCCTACTTTCTTGAGCCACCTGGTGACGGTGCCTTCGACGATGCTTTCGCCCATTTGGGGCATGAGAACGTCTGTCATTGGTTCCTTTTGGGCAGTTTCTCTTGCGCGGTTTCTCTTGGGCCGGGTGTTGTCAGATCCCTCGGCGGTGCGGGGCCGGACTAGTGTCGGCGCTTTGAGTATTTACGATCCAAGCATAGTTCGATGCCGAGCGCAACCCTGCGGGTTTGCTCACCGGGACTCCGCGGAACCGGGCCGGGCGAATTTGGACCTCTTGAACGGTTATTCGCGTTGGCGGACTTGCCGCCAGGCTCGACCCCAGGCCCCCGCCTGGGGCTCTGATCTTTCTTTCGGAACTTCCTGTCACGTTGGTCACCGCACTACATGAAAGGTTGGCAGTTCAAATTGACGTTTGAATATTTTTGAAAAGTTTTCGGCCACTAGAGGAATGATCGTATCGCAGGCGATCACCCTTCCGGTGATCGCTTCCAAAGATGTCACTGGCTTCTGTATCCCGCAGGGCACGATGTAGTTGAAGTATTCCATCCGCGGCGATACGTTCAAGGCGACCCCGTGCGAGGTGACCCAGCGGCTGATGTGAATGCCGATGGCCGCTAGTTTCGCTTCGCCCACCCATACCCCGGTGCAGCCGGCCAGCGGCTCGGCCTTGACTCCCAGGCTGGCGACGGATTCAATGATCACCTGCTCCAAGGCTCGGACATAGGCGACCACGTCTCGCTTCCAATCTCGCAGGTCGACAATTGGATACATGACCAACTGTCCCGGCCCGTGATAGGTGACGTCGCCACCGCGATCGGTTTCCCGCAGCTCGATGCCCAAGCGTTCCCGTTCGCTTTCCGACACCAGCACGTTTTTTCGATCGGCGTTGCGGCCGAGCGTGATCACGTGCGGGTGCTCGACGAAGAGAAGCTGATCGGGGATCTCACCGGCCTTGCGCCGAGCCACGAGGTCTCGCTGGAGGTCCCACGCAGCGCTATACGACATTCGCCCAAGGTCGCGGTACTGACAGAGCGTTGTTTGACTCCGCGGCTTCTGGGCGTTCATGGCGACTTCGGGGAGCCCCTGACTAGGCGCCGGATCATGCCCCGAATCACGCCCCGCATCGGGCGGCAATGCCCCTTGCCAGCGAGCGCCGCTTCGCCGGGCCTTTTCCACTTGTGTGTCGCTCCTCGCCTCAGGCATTGATGGCCATTCCGTAGACGCTATTGAAGGCCTCTTGCACCGCCTCCGACAGCGTCGGGTGCGAATGAATCGTCGACGTGATCGACTCCACGGTTGCCTCGGACGCCATCGCGACAACTGCCTCGGAGATCAGCTCCGTGGCCGAGGGGCCGATGATGTGTACGCCCAGGATTTCACCCGAGTCCGCCTCGGCGACCACCTTCACGAACCCGGCGTGACGGCCCAGAATCGAGGCCTTGCTATTGGCGCGAAAGTTGAACTTGCCGATTTTCAAGTCGTGGCCGCGCTGGCGCGCTTGTGCTTCGGTCAGGCCGACGCTGCCGATCTGCGGTTCGCAATAGGTGGCCGCTGGGCTCCGCGAATAGTTGATCGCTTCGACGTCCTTGCCGGCAATGTGGGCGGCGGCGACCAAGCCCTGCATCGAGGCGACGTGAGCTAGCTGCGGCGTGCCCGCCACGATGTCGCCGATGGCGCGGACTCCGGGCTCGGCGGTTTGCAACCACTCATCGACCTGGATGAACCCCCGGTCCGTTTGAATGGCGGTGTTCTCGAGTCCGATCTTTTCCGTGTTGGGACGGCGCCCCACGGCGACCAGCAGCTTCTCGGCGGAAAGCTGCCGCGGCTTCCCGTCGCTGTCGCTGAATTCAACTCGAACGAGGTCGCCATCATCTTCCGCGCTCTGGACTTGCGCGCCGGTGTGGATTTGAATTCCTCTCCGCCGGTAGGCGCGGGCAAGTTCGGCGGAGACCTCTTCATCCTCGATGGGGACGGGGCGGGGAAGTGCCTCGAGTAGGGTGACCTCGGTCCCGAAGCTGCGGTAGATCGAGGCAAATTCGACGCCCACGGCTCCGGCGCCGATAATGATGAGAGATTGGGGGACCTCGGAAAGATCGAGTATTTCGACGTTGGTCAGGAGCCGATCCGGCGAGACGTTCAGGCCGGGAAGCATTCGTGCTTCCGAGCCGGTCGCCAGAATGATATGCCGCGCCGCAATTTCGGTTCCCTCGTCGCCGTTGGAGACCTCGACCCGTCCTGCCCCCAACAACTTTCCGAACCCTGCGATCGAATCAATCTTGTTCTTCTTGAAGAGGAACTCGATGCCCTTGGCGTGGCCCGCGACGATTTCGCCCTTGCGCTGCTGCATCTTGGGGAAATCCAGTTCGACACCGCTTGATTTGATCCCGATGTGTTCGCCCTGAAGGGTCTGTTCGTAGACCTCGGCGAAATGCAGAAAGGCTTTGGTGGGAACGCAGCCGACGTGGAGACAGGCTCCTCCTAATTTCGCGTTCTTCTCGACGACGCCGACCTGGAGCCCGTACTGTGCCGCTCGGATGGCGGCAACGTATCCGCCGGGGCCGCTACCGATGATCAATAGGTCGTAGGACATGGAGCATCCAGTTTATCAAAGGGGAATTCTGGTCCGTTCTGCCAGAGTTGTCCAATACAAGATGAGCCTGAAGAGGAGGAGTGTTTCCAGCACAAGATGAGCCTGAAGACAAACAGGACGGATCCGGGCACACTGCGGGTGAATGCAAGTCACCATGCAGGAT
>Ga0114996_10001728_pt1 | contig 28979 bp, 40 predicted proteins | sample ArcticOcean_MG_C_4_FD_87039 | JGI IMG/M metagenome (GOLD analysis project Ga0114996, IMG submission 87039) | Marine microbial communities from western Arctic Ocean - ArcticOcean_MG_CB4_134 | ecosystem: Environmental > Aquatic > Marine > Oceanic | place: Arctic Ocean: Canada Basin | collected... | reverse complement strand
GTTGTTATAGCAGTAGCTAATCTCTCATCATAATAACGGAAATATTCATTACCCATAGAGCCGTAAGAACTATTTAGAGCAATCTTACGAGCCATTTGAATATTATGATAAGTTGATATCTGTGCTAAATACTTTTCGTCTTTCGTATCCTCATATCGTTGTTTAGCTTCGAGCATATACTTTTTAAACTTCACACGGTCATTGTAGAACTTCTCCATCAACTCTGGTAGAAACCCTTTAATGTCTGTGCGGAAACAAGCACCGTTGGGAGTAACAGTCAATCCCAATTCGGGCAACATACTGGTATCTACTTCTTTATCTAAAAGTTTATCAACTGAAATTTTATGAGGGAAACTTTCCTTTATCAAAGTCTCTACCGAAATATTATACTGCATAATCAAATGAGGATACAGACTATTTAAATCAAACGACATCACCCAGTTGTGTTGACCGACTTGGGGATCTTTTACATAAGCACCTTCATACTTCGCAGTCTTATCATTCCTCATTCGTTGTGGTATGACTTTATTCTTCTCTTTAAGATAATTAAAGATGATAACATCCCACATACGATTCTGTGAATAAACATCGTTATAATTAATCTTAGCTTCATATGCCATCGTAAACATTAACTGGATCATACCCAGATGATTCTCTAATGCATCGACCAGTTCCACATCCTTGATGTTGTAATCAATAAACGATTGATAATCTTTAGTATACCATTCTTTGAATGTATCATAGGGATTGGGATCCTTTTTAGTACCCAACTCAACGAAAGCTATGTTGTCTAATGTGAATGACTCTTGGTCAGTATATGTAAACTTTTTATACAAGTCCAGATAATCAAGATTAGAAACACCCCATATATTATATCGTGTTACATCTCTTCCAAATGTGGAAGTATGTTCTTCAGTCACCACTTTCCACGGTGATAAAGTTTGCATAAACTTATTGCCAAAGAGTTTTTTTATTCTAAGGCAGAGATAGGGAATATCAAAGAAGGTGGTATTCCAACCCGTGATAACATCTGGTTGAACTGCTTCCATAAAAGAAACAAACTCCCTAAGCAACTCCCCTTCACCATCACAATGCACATATTCAACATCATCACGGGTGTTGTTGTAGTCGTAGATACCCCACACCATAATCTTCTTAGTGGTATAGTTCTTGACAGTAATGGCAAGGACTTCTTCCTCTGCCAGGTTGGGGTCAGGGAAACCATTCTCACTTGCCACCTCAATATCAAGAGATAGAGTTAGAATCTTATCTTGATTCCATTCTATAATGCCTGGGTAGTTATCCGATATATAACAATACTGAAATCTCTCTTGGCCATACACCAAGTCGGGCTGTTCTTGATAGTTCTTTAGGAAATCTCTAGCCTGATAAATGCTATTAAACTTGACCGGTTCTACTGTCGTACCAGACAAGGTTTTATATTTTGTTTTTTTCTTAGTGGGAACAAATAAAGTAGGTTTATACTTTATCTTCTCCATAATCCGTTTGCCATTACTAATGGCACGCAGATAAAGGGTATCACCTTTAAGAATTATATTTGTGTAAAAGTTTTCAGACATATGGATAGTATATCACATATCCATCATCCAGTCAAGATTTGTTTAGTATTTACTTTTACTTCGGGTACTACTATACCAGAACCAAACATTTGTCTATAATTATTTACTATATCATCAGCAGGGTCTGCAATAAAAACAACATGTTCCCTTGGCACTTCAAAAGTCTTACTCTTTGCAAAAGGAACCCACGGCCCGAAACCCATTTGAACTTGTCCACCAGGATCTGGATTACCCACAGGCATTATCATTGCTGGGTTTTCCAAAGTCACTGTATCGGTATTGATATCAATATCAGCTACCAAATCTTCACCACTTTTAAGTCTAACTAATTTTATTGCCATAATATATTTCTCTCTCAAACAACCTTTTTTTTATTTCCTATATTGTATTTTGTTTCTAACAACCACTCATTTTTCTCTTTGTAAGTTAGTACCTTTATTTGTGATAAAGGTGCCTTATCCTCAGCGTTCCCCATAATTTCCACCAATCCCCAATCAGATAATAAAGTAGCTATTGTATTTCTACGTTGCACATCATTAATACTAATGTTTGAGGGTTTACCATCTAGAGCAAAAAGCTCTTTAAAATGAACTAAAAAATATCTACCTTGTTTATGTAATATATGACACGACTGGTATAATTTTCTTTCTTTACGGGAGGCTATACCAATGCGGGATAAAGTTTCTCTAACCTTTAAGAAATCATCTGGTTCTGCCAATTTGATTTCCAACATCAAATCCGGATTCCACTCCAATTCTTCCATGATTAATCTCCATTATTATCACATTATGATCATGATTATGGAGATATTTATTTCTTTCCGCCTTTAGACAATGCCCTTTTCATTATTACTAATTGGTCCTCACTCAGAATAGTAAGTGCTATTCTAGCTTTCTCATTACTATATCCAAAATACTCTTTAACTAAATCTAAATTTTGTACCTTAGAAGGTTTCATCCATGGAGAAAATCGTTTCTTCTTAGGCAATCCGTGCAGATAAAAATCATACTGTAATTTCTTATCCATATGATGGAACCCATTCATTTCATTAGCAAACAAAACTGTATCAGCAAACCCAGACAAACATTTATTAACAATGAATGTGGGATATTTTTTCTCCCAAAACTCATCACCATCCTCCGGCATCAAATTATTCTTTTTATAATTTACGGAGTTTAAATAATCTTTTAAATCATACACTAAGTGGGACCTCTTCCATAATTATACACCGAAATGCCCTTGTTTGTCAACTCTTCCGTATGGTAAGTTTTGCCAAATGGATCAAAGATAATACTTCCGGGATTGAAATCATAAGTAGAATATTGTTCATGATGATGCATAACATAGGTTAATGGATAAGTTACCTCATCAGGATGACCATCCCAATATACATGAAAGGCTTTATGTTCTATAAAACTACCCAATAAAATTGATGGAGAACCTACCTCTTGGTCTACTCCTGGTTTAAATCCTTTACCCAAAATACATACATCATTATTAAAACTAATAATTTTTTCAGCCATTTTCTTAGCTTGTTTTTCTCTAGTAGTCATAATAGCTTCAAACAAATCATAACCCAAATCTAACTCTTTTGCCAAATATCTAAGAGCAATGTTATCTCTAGGATGACAACCACCACCATCACCTAAACCAGCCGACATATATTTGGGTCCCATAATTCTATCTGTAGATTCTTTGAGAGCAGTAGTAATAACATCTACATTCATATTTCCTATACTTTCTGATACATCAGCAATCATATTAACTAATGCCAACTTGGTAGAAATAAATGTATTATAGAATATCTTAATACCCTCAGACTCTTCCCAAGTACCAGTTACAATTCGTGTCCTTTTAAATACAAATTTATTATAAAACCATTTCAACATCTTAGCATCTTTACTTTCACCACCATCTTCTGTTCCTATAATAATCATCTCCGGATAAATCATATCATACTTAACTGAACCTTGAGCTATCAAATAGGGATTATAAATGAAACGACCATTCTCAACTAAAGGAGCAATCTCCCTTCTTACTGTACCAGGCAAGACAGTAGATATTAATACTATAAGAGTCTTATCATTTATCAACTTATCAATAGAACTAACAACTGTCTTAACTGCTGTATAATCAAAATCTCTAGGTTCTAGATGACTAGTAGGATATCTTCCATCATAATCTTTATGGTGGGGTGTGGGCACCGCCACAAAAACTATATCTTTATTTTCTACAGCCTCTGCCAAAGTTTTAGTCATATTAAGAGTAGTATCTATCTCTTGTCTGATATCAAAACCAACAACATCATAATGTTGTGCCATAACTTCAGCAGCATCTTTACCTAAATTGCCTATGCCCACAAAACCTACTCTCATTTTAAACTCTCCACAATAAATTTCCTCAATTTTAAATTTGTAACATAAAAAAACCATTACCAGTAGGATGAATTTGCCAGTTTTCTTTGTAGGGACCCATCTCATAACTAGCTTTAGCTATCTTAAATCCAACAGATTCAAATAGATTAATCCACCAATCTAAATTTTCTCTAATAACATGGGTAACATCTTTCTCATAAGCCTCAATAAAATATTTTTCACCATCACCCAAAGGAACCATTACCATCATCTTCTTACAACTGTTCCGCAACATCATCAATTGACTATCAATATCTTCATAAGGTATATGTTCTAAAATATCTTTGCAGATAATCCAATCATAAAAACCAAACTCTGCCAAAGGTTCAATACAAGTTACATGACCATTAACTTCTTTAGGTGCTTTTGATATAGCATATTCGCTAATATCAACACCGTAAGAATCATAACCTAATAATTGTAAAGCATATACCAAATATCCCTTTGCACATCCAAAATCACAAATCGTCTGGTGTTTATCTAAGTTACAATCTAAAACTATATGATGAGCCAATGGAAGAGTTAATTCTGGCAACCATCGATAATTAGTATATAAACTTTTACCTGTCATAGGACCTTGTTCATAATATTCACGGTCAAACTCTATCATACAAATTCCTCATGCATCAACGGACTGCTAAACTCATTAAATTTATCTATCTCACCATTAATAAAACCTTTCAACATATTCACATTATCTGTAAAAACACACCCGGTACACTGTTCCGCAATAGAAAATTGCTGGTCTATCTTCTTATCCAAATAATCAAGTATATCACCAGGAGCACACAAGGAATACTTTTGCATAAACTTTGTATTCTGGTCATTCAATACTACACTATCACAGGGAAATACTGAACCTGGTTGCCCAGTTTCATGGTGTACCTCCTCTGAAAGATAGGGTCTGAAATAAGATTGGTGACAAGTAACACTATCTGGTGCACCATGTATTTTAAACTGATGAAAGAACCTGGGGTCATCCAAATCTTTTATTAATTTTTCTACCAAGTCATGGCGTTTCAATAATTCTTCTTGAGGCAATAAACAATTTGGTAACAGTCTAATATATTTAGCTTTCATTCTGGTTGCAATCTTAGAAACCATTCTCATTGTTTCTAAATCATAATCTTCATCATAACAAAATGAAGAACCAATGACTGTATCACCTGTAAAGTGTTCCGTGGGTAAGTTAATCTTTACTTCCCAATGAGGAAATACATTAATAGATACCCTGACCCATGACAACATTGGCCATATGTCTGGATTAATTCGTCGTGTTAATGTACCATTAGTTATCAATGCAACCTTTAAGTCTTGGGATTTAAGCCATCGTATCAATTCATTAATATGTTTATATGATGTTGGTTCTCCCCCACCAGTTAAAATGGCAGCCTTGAGTCCTCTTGTCTTGAGTTTGGTTACATAATCTTTTATAACATCCATCTCAATACGAGAATGGGTATCTCTATAGGTAACAGAACAATAAGCACAAGTTAAATTACACGCACCTTCTGGTGATATGTGGGTAGAAATAACTGTATTGGGATTACCATTCTTATAATTATTCATCTGTTCTGGATGTCTCCAAAACTTGATACCTGTAGAGGTAAACTTGTGTTCTTCAGCCGACTTAGGTGGTATTAGCATTCATGTAGTCTCGCATTTCTTTAGGCATTTCATATGCCTCTGCTCTAGGAATTAAATGAGTATGATTCCTAGAAGGTTCTAAATTTGTTGTCTGTGGTGTCCAATGTAACCATTTATCAAAGTACCAATTCTCTGCTGGAACTGAATCACCTATCTTTGCAGAAAAATCTAAAGCTGCCTTATGTTTATATTCCATTGTCTTCTCATTAAGACAGAACCCAAAGTTATAACAACCCGTCTGAGACAAAACAGGTTCTACACTTTGTTCTGAAAACTGTCCGAATCCCAAGTTAGGAATTTCTCCTTTATATGCGGCAGGTCCAAATCTATTTCTCATCGGTATTCTCCAATCCATACTTTTCCATAATTCTATCTGTGGGGCATACAAATAAGGAGAGCGATGTGATTCAAACTCATCAATAAATTTTCTAAACATACCAGGCGCCCACACCATATCAGGTTCCATAAAGACAGTCATATAATGAATATCATGGTGTCTAACAGATAATTCTGCCAACAATTTAAATTGATTTTTCGGAGTATCATAATGTTGAAATGTTACATGTACCTTATCGTCATCCATATCTTGGATAACCTGTTTTGGAGTTACCTCTATATCATTTATTCTTATAAAATTCTGAGGCCTAGACCAAGGTTCATCAGAAAAATAAACACATACCTGGTCTGCTACTTCTCTTACACTGCTAATGGATCGTTCCAGAAAATCAGTTCCGTATAAAATTCTATATATGACTATTAAATTTTTCATCCGCAGGCCGGGCAATATATATATTTATTACAACTTGAAGGTAAGTATTTTAAATCTAATGCAGAAGGATCCATAGAGGCCATAGAGGAACATACCCATGCAATTACACCGCCGCTATTAACTGCTCGTAAAGCTATCCGCTTACCAGCAGCAGCACCAGCATTGTCATTGAAAGTTATAATCAAATCTTGGTCTTCCTTCAATTCAACTCGACCTCCAATATGAATATTTTGAACATAGGTTCCTATTCCACTTTTTCCAAAGGAACAACTTTTACCAGCTCGTAAGGATGCTCCACAATCACCATCTGATCCCATACCGATACAAGAATTACATCCTTTTTTAGGAAATTCTCCATTCATAAAGAAATATTCCATCATCTCCATTTTCCAAGGACCTATAACTGAAAATGCTTCTGAAATTTTAGCCTTAACTGTATAATTGCTATAAGAAGGAATTGCTACTGTTGCTAAGATTCCAATCACTGCTACCACAATCATCAACTCTATTAATGTAAATCCTTTCTGTTTCATATCAACCTCTCAATTGACTCTATCACCACCATACTCAAAGTTTAGTGAGTCTACATTTTCCCTCACCAAAACTCCCCCGTTACTTAGATGAAACTTACGAGCCATCTCTGTCTTAGGAGACAGTGTAACAAATCTTTTTATCCACGTTCTGGTTAGTTGTAAATAATTTAAAGTATCTATAACTAACAATCTACCAGAACCGGGGCGACGACTCCACACAGTATAAAATATTGCGTGGTCTAATCCGGTCATAGTATCCAAATGTGCTATCGTGCTGGGAATACCCCTACAATATGCAACACAAACAATAGCACCACCATTTGTAAATACTTCTCTGCCGGCCGTGTGTCTAAATTCTCTATTGAGTTCCGATCTAACTGGATCTTCCTCCCACGGAAGATTGAGAGGCCAGATGTCACCATATTTAATTTGTTTAACTCTCATTCATAACTTCCTTTAATTTTTGAGCATCTGCCACACGTTGTTGTCTAGTCTTTTCATGTATCGCCGCATCACCTTGAAATTTACCTTGTCTATTTTCCAGATAAGTTTTATCTTGAACAGACTTCCCTACGCTAAAATGCATATGCTCACCATGAACATGTTCAAGCCATTGAGTTCTACCAACTAACTGAGCAACTTCAAAAATCCATGTATCATTATAACCAAAATTGTAAACGCCCGGTGTAAAATAACCTAAGGTATCACACCACTTTTTACTCACAATAGGAAAGGCACAATGATTTCCTCCATGTATATCATCATTCATCCACATACAATAAATATCATCAGGATAACTATCACTATTCTGTTCAACAGTTCTATCCCATCCTGGAGTTCTATATAACAGGTCATCATTACCCATTATAATAATATCACCTAAACACCTTTCATACAAATCATTCCAAGACTTAGATACACTTTTAGGTTCACCAAAAATAATATGAACTCTAAGAAATTCTGAAAATTCTTCCTGTGAAAACAAAAGATAATCCATATAAGCATTTTTTGCTTCATCATCACTGTCAACATACATCAACATTTCAATTCTCTGTCTATCAGTAGCTGTTTCATAGACCGATTTAATAAATTCACCTAATCTACCAGGACGACCCCGTGTTGGAGTTAATATAGAAATAGTTTTCATGGCATTAAATTATTACGAATATGGTTTTTTCCAGTAGGTCCAGTCCAATGCACTATCTTTTTATTTGGATTATCATATCCATTAGCTAAAGATATTCTCAACCATTGATAGATTAATGGCAATTGAACTATTTGAGAATTTAAAGATGGAGCTTCTCTAACCATTTGCAACAATTCTTCTTGGTCACCTCTATTGGTACTATGTTGACAACGAAATGCCCAATACTTTAATATGTCCGACTTTCCTTTAGAACAATTAACCCCTGTAGCCCAAACAGGAGTTGAAGTTGTTTGGGGAACTTCATTCACACCCATTCTAATAATATCAAGACTTAATGCAATCTGTGTATCAGTAGGATAATTAAAAACATCATCAATTGGTTTCATAACTTCACAATCAGAATCTACCCAACATACATATTCATAAGGAGCATCTAACATAACTTGGGGTTTATAAAACCAAGCACGCCCTTCGTTGATATCATACTCCAAAAAAGTATCACTATGTTCCTGTGACCACTCTCTCATTCTCGGACTCATTCCCAAATCTGCTATTGTTATATGTGGTTTAGGACTGTATTTCTTAATATTATAATACCACCATGGCAATAAATCTTCATGGTTTCTATCCGTACCAACTGCAAAAGTTTTATTCATCTCTTTTCTGAACCACCTCACCGACCCACATCCGGTAAATATTTTTTCTTAGTATCTTCCCAGCTAAGGTAAATCAATTCATCATAAAATAGAGTTTCCTTTTTTACTCTATTACTTTCTATAAGAGACTTAATTCTTTTACTCGCATATTTATCTTTCCAAAGGTTAACCAAATGTTCGGTAGAGGTGTCAAATCGTTTTCTTAATTTAGTCTCTAATATTTCCTCTCTTAAAAACTCTGATGAGTTTTCATAAAGATGGGAAAAATAAATGCCACGTTGGTGCATCGTCTTTGTATCTTTTATCTTCAACTGAGAATAAACCCAATTCAACATTCTAAATTTGTGGTCACGTTTAAGTTTATTACCTCTATCGTCTAAAGCAAAATACCATTCCCAATATTTAACAGGGTCACGTTTATGGACCCAATCTCTAACTTTATATAAGGTGTCTCTTGTTGGCTCAAATACAATAGAACCGGATGACTTTCCTCTTTTATTCCAATATTTTAAATTATTGTATTGTGAAAACGAACCATATAAAGATGTTGTAGTCACACCCACCAACGTCTGACCATATCTTCTTTTCCATTCGTTCTGCACTTCATCAGACAAACACAATAATGCTAATAGTTTACCGCCTACATAATTATACCCTAGGGGTTGGGTTGGTAAAATTGTTGAGCCTATACAAGTATGTTTCAATCTACCTGCGTTTCTCTGTTCTCTGGTCCAACCTATAAAATTATCTCTGGGTGCTAAGTCAAGAAAATCTCCTGTAATAACAATCACACCAAGATACTTACCTGTAAGTTTATCCATAACAAGGTAAAACATATTTCTACCTATGTTATTATTGTTTCGTTGTGTGTGACAAAAGGTTCTTACTGTTGTAAACTGTTCCTTTAACCAATCATTATAATTTGTAAGAACCATCTCTGGTTCCAAGTTCAAATAATCATTAATAGATTTTGGTTTCCACATCATAGATTTAGCTTTGTCTATAATGTGGGTACCTTCAATCAATACCTTTTCTTTACCAAAAAGAGTTGATACTTCCTTAGTTGGATATTTACGTTGTATCTCATGCCATTTTTGCCAAAGGGTATATTCTTCTACGGACATATCGGAAGTAAACAATAATTCTTCCTCTAGGAGATTTTTCATCTCCTCATCACTAAGAGCCTCTACGTTGTGATTGTATTTCTCCAACCACTCACCGTATTCTTGCTTTAGTCTATCACTCCAAGCATCATTCATTTGAATCTACATTGGCTCATAATTTCTGTTAAACACGCCAACAAATTAATCTCTTGGTCAGCTACAAATGCTGATTTATATTGATACTGACCAATTAAAATAATAGCAGACGGTATAGTGCTCGGTTCCATAGTATAATACAAGTTGTCGTAAATTTTACGAAAGATTTTCGTAGGGTCATTGTCGATATTATCGACTACCCATTTACGCACCTTGGTAAACTCCTTATTCTTGAGGTGGAGGGTCAATTCTTTCAAATTAATATCTGAAAGATTGACAAGAATTCCGGAGTCTATTTCACCCGCAGCACTATACCGCTGCAGTTCATTCAACACTCGCCGGTTATCCGGAAAGTGTTTCATAATAAGTTCTGCTACAACCCTGTTATCGTATTTTATATTTTCCTCATTCAGTATATTGCCACAACGATTAAGCAATTCGTGAGCTAATTTATCACGACTGCCATTTATCTTGAATTCAATAACTGAACATCGAGAATGTAATGGTTCGATAATTCTATTTTTATAGTTAGCTGTAAATATAAATCTACAGTTGTTATGAAATTCCTCAATGAACCCACGGAGAGCGGGTTGCGTACTTTGAGGATTGAGGTAATCTGCTTCATCTAATATCACAACTTTAGTTCCACCAGTCAATGATACAGTAGAAGCAAAACCTTTTATTTTACTTCTAAGAACATCTATGCCAGATTCTTCACTACCATTGATGATGAGGTAATCTGTTTCCAGTTGCTCACACAAAGCCCTAGCAACCGTCGTCTTACCAACGCCAGGTCCACCAGACAATAACAAATTAGGAATTTCTTTATTCGTTACGAACTCAGAAAAGCTCTTTTTGATAGCCGGCGGAAGAATACAATCTTGTATCTTCCTTGGCCGATACTTTTCCACCCACAGTATCTGCTTCATGCTTATTCACCTCACCACACCAAGGACAATAAAAGTCCCTATGATTAAAATAGTTTTGTGCCCTATCCACTATCTCACTAGCAATAGACCACCACTGACTACAATGCACACAACTGAAGTGTGCAAGTAGTTCAAACGACCTGTTAGTCATTAGTTGCTTCCATAGCAATCCAATATGATGCTTCTTCACCAACCCACTGACTAACATTAGCTGCTGTTGCAACTCTAACAGCATAATCACCCGGTAACATCTTCAAGTTCTCTGCTTTAAAGTGACATCTAAACATTCTCCAAGTACCGTTTTCAGCTACATCCTCTGGAAGTTCTACAGAAAAATTATTAGATGTTGTATTTTTCAAGTCAGTTACTGTCACTTTACCGTTGTGCATAACAACATCAGGCAACTGCATTACTGCTGAAGCTTTCAAAATATTTTGTAACAGTTCTTTATCGATATTAAAATTCAAATCAATTTCTGGTTCATTGAATGTTTCTGGCGGCAACGTCAAAATGGACGTATCAGAATACATATAAGTAATCTTGGTTCGACCAGACTTCATAACAAGTTGGTTCTCTTCAAAAGTAATGTCAGCATCCTTTGCCATACTAAGAACACCAAGAAACTCATTGAGATCATAGATACCTACATTCTTAGGGAACTCCTCGGATACACCCGCCGACGCCAAAATATTTTTCATTGTGGACATTGTCCGAATCTGTTTACCTTCTTCAATCAAAATATTCTGATTAATCTCAGCAAAATTCTTCAGCACACCCACCGTTGCGTTACTCAATTTCATCATTCAAACTCTCCACATATAACATAATAATACCGTAATGTAAAATTTTCATAAGGTCAGCACGGTTCTTTCCACCCTTACGGCCATATCTCTTGGCATACTTCATAATGTTACCCATACAGAACCCTTCACCGTGGCCTGCATCAATAATCATATCTGTTGCTTGGTACTTATCTGTTGAGTAATGTGCATTGTAAGTTGTGTTGATATACTCCGTCAACTCTTTGCACGCCCTATCTTCATCAAATTTGTATTTCATATCTATAAGTATAACATAATTATCTGCCAAAGTCAACACCTGATGTAACTTTATTCATAAGTCTTTTTATACAATACATATTTCATTCTTATATGTTCTGGAGTCTCATTTGGATCAAACAACATCCATGCACACCTACCTGTTCCATTTCCATTCACTATTCTACCATTGATAGTTTCAAATTTTATTAAGTCAGAAACAATATGCATATCGGTCATATGTTTAACAACATCTTGTCTAGCTTTTGCAGCAATATATTCTACTCGCAACAATAACAATGCTGGTATTTTCCATTCATATAATGATTTTTTAATCAAATCATAACCAAGAGTAAAGGGTGGATTTGTTATAATACCTTCAATGTTTTCTGGTTTATCCATTGTCATAAAATCACTTCCTTGAACTTCTGGTGATCTAGGTTTTAAATCTGTACCAAGAATAACATTATCGAAATGTTTTAAAATTCTTCCATCACCAGCACAAGGTTCCCACCACTTTTTATTTTGATCTAAAAGAGGTCTCGCAAGTTCTACTGCATCTATCGGTGTTGGATAAAATTCGTGTTCTTCTTTATCTTGTTTCTTTCTACCTCTCATAAAATATATACCTTACATCCGTCAATGTCTTTAGTTGTTTTAATCATATCAGTCAACATGATTTCCTCAATACGAATTACATCATATCCTGCCTCTGTTGCTGGTTGTATAGACCACTCATCTGATAATATTTTTAACTCATCATTGATAGCTGTGACATTTTTTGAATCTTTGACATAATATATACTCAAAGGCTGTAGAGTATTTTTATCCCATGTACAAAATGCATACCTATCATACGATATTAAACCTTTTGCATGAAAAGCAAAAGTTGCCTTTGGATATCCTTTCTTCCTTTTATATTTTTTGACTTTTGATGTTTTAGATTCTACACCAATTTCTTTATCATCTTGAATAGTAAATCCATCATGGCCATTTCGAGCAAAGTTTGGTTTATAGTCAGGATCAATCTTTTTAATAATAGGTGCAAAAACTCCTAAACTTATAGTATCGTTATCAAGAGCATCTATACCACTCTCGGCAATAAGTTCATTGCGAAGTTCTATTATTTTTGTGATAGTATCTGTGTAATTCACCCTAATTCTCATAATAAAAGAGGGGTGCCCCGAAGGACACCCCATCAAAAAACCTATTTGATTTCAATAATCTTGGGTTTCTTTTCCTCAGGAACGATGCGCTCTATTTCAACATAAAGCATACCATCTTCCATCTTGGCGTTTTGCACCACTGAATCATCAGCCATTGACCAGGTTCTGGTAAATTGCCGTTTAGAAATACCACGATGCACTAACTCACTATCATCCACCTTAGTATCTTTATTCACAGTTGACACCATCAAAGTACCTTCAATAACCCTGACTTCGATATCTTTCTTATCGTAACCAGCCAACGCAACTTCTACCTGCCATCTATTCTCATCCAACTTACGGATGTTATAGGGCGGAAAATTTGCCGTTGTGTGTAATTGATAGTGGGAATTGAGTCTGTCAAAAAGACTATCAAATCCTACAAAGTGGGGGTCCAGGGCGGACCGATCAAATATGTTTGCTATTGTTCTGCTTGTAACCATTTTAAGTTACCTCCATTTCTGCAAGGTTAATATATAACAGAGAATCTTTCGACTTCTCTATCACTATTTATAAGTATAACACATTTTAAGGGTGTTGTCAACCCCTAAAAGAAATAAAAATATCCTGCGGTTCCTAGTATGAAAACCATCCATAAAACCTTAGGATAATACTCATAAAACCAGGCATAGGTTCTAAGGGCATGTAAATTACCATTTCGTTGGTGTAATTCGATGGCCTCTCTAAGTTGTGCTTTCATGGGGGGAGGAAAAGGTTTGCTAACTTCACACCAATCATCATATTCCTGCAAAGGTTTCAAATTAGCATGTTTATATGCTACTTTATAAACCTTCTCTGGTTCCCAATCCTCAAGCCAACTTAAAATAGTAATAAAATCATTATCATCCATTTGACCAAAGACGGGTTCCTTATAAGGTAAATACCTTGAAAAGGAAGCAGCTAACACATCTAATATTTTATATTTTCTTGGCAAGTCTTTTCGTCCTACGTTGTGATAATTTTCTATCTTTTCTACCCTTCTCTAAATGATATCTATCTGCTCGTTGAGTAAAAACAATTCCTTCCAAATGGTCTAATTCATGTTGAATGATGCGGGAAGTAATACCACCAAAACTTTCCTCATAGGGTAGGCCATCCACATCGTGCCATGATATAGTTAAATTTTGTTTTCTTTTTATCTCTATATATAAATCTGGAAAACTTAAACAACCCTCTATCATTTTTATCTCATCTGGCATAAGGGACTTTACCACAGGGTTGAAATATGCTCTTTCAAAATCCTCAACACCCTCTGTCTCAAAACCACCCATACCTATCACAATAACCCTAGCATCTATACCAATCTGACTAGCAGCTAATCCAACTCCACCACTCTCTTTACGAATACGTTGCATCTCGGCAACCAATTCTTGAGGTGACATAATAGGATTCTCAAAATCAAACGGTTGTAAAACCTTCTTGAGAATCGGATCTGTTTCTTTTACTAATTTCATACTTCCATCCTATCATATACTATTGAAAATGTCAACTGGTTAAATGGGTAAACTGTTGACGTTTTTCAAACCTAATTAAATTATCAAACTTATCTACAGACAAATCTGATTTGTGAGAAATTATAAAAACATTCTCCTGACTTAGAGTATTCAAGATTTTCAAAAACTCATCCGTACCAGCAGCATCTAAACTACTATCAAATATCTCATCAAGTATTAATAGGTTGGTGTTGGTACTATTCTTCATCTTGGCTATCTGTCTCCATGTAAACAATAAGGCCAAGTCAATTCTCATCTTCTCACCTTCACTAAAGTTGGCGTAACCAAACACATCACGATAACGAGACTTAATAGTTTCATTAAACTGCTCATCAAGCTCAAACTTAACTTGAAACTCTAGTGCCGACAGATAACTATTAATCAACTTGTTCATCACCGGAAGATACCGTTTGATAATTTTTGTCTTGATTCCAGAATCTTGCAACAAATGTTTAGATATTGTTAAATAATTATTATTCTCCAATAACTTATCATTTTCTTTCTTTACTATCTGAAGTTCTTCTTCATAGATTTTCAGTTTAGTTTTATCTTCCACCAACTCTGTATCTATCTCTCGGAGTTCTTCTATCTGGTTAAGTAAATCTTTATTATATTGATTTATAGCTTCAATTGATGTTTTGCGTTTGGCCACATCGACATACGACTCATCTCTTACAGGTCGCCTCTTGTCAAGGACTTTGAGGTGACTTTCGTTGTTGCCTAGTTCCTCATTCAATTTGGTCAGACCACAAGTTGTAGCTATCAACTGGTTGCTTAACCCTTCGATGTGTTCCTTTTTGTAATGTTCTGACAATGGTTGGTGACAGGTATGACATTCATCATTCTCTTCCAGAAACTTGATGTCTCTTTCAAAACCTTGAGTCTTCATCCGTATCTTGGTTTCCATCTGCATCAGTTCACCTTTGTTATTCTGCAACTTCTCCCTTTCTGGTGCACTGACGGTATCATAATAATCAACCAAACCCTGTAAACGGTTTATCTCCTCGTCTAACTTCTCCATATCTTCTTTATTCTTCCCTATCTTTTTTAACAAAACATCACCAGACATTTTACTCTTTTCTTTAATGTTGGTGATATGGGAAGTAGTCATAGATATTTTAGTATTTAACATATCAGACTGGTGTGTTATTTCTTGTTGTCGTTCTTTGCTATCCTTAATACGTTGTTTTAATATTACATTCATCAAAGAAAATATCTTGATGTCTAATATTTCCTCCACCACCTCTCTCCGAGCAGCAGCTGTCAATTGCATAAACGGAACAAACGATGATGACCCAAGTATAACAACCTGAGTAAATGAACGGTAGTTTAGTTTAAGAATATTAGTCTCTAAATGTTTTTGATAATCTCGGACACTGGCATCTTGGTTTAACATTTTACCATTAACATAAATCTCAAAACGATTGGGTCTAATACTGCGTATAATATGAAACTTCTTTGTACCAATATCAAAATTTACTTCTACACAACAACTCTTTTCATTTACCGAATTAACTAATTGATCCTTTTTAATATTGCGAAAAGGTTTGCCAAACAGACCAAAGGTCAATGCATCCAACACGGTAGACTTACCTGCACCATTGTCACCTATGACTAGGGTGGTATTATGTTTATCCAACTCTACTTCAATGGGGGTGTTGCCTGTAGATAAAAAGTTTTGCCATGACACTTTTCTAAATATTATCATTCAACTTCACTAGCCTCAACATACAATGACTTTAACAATCTATTCAATTTATTTTTATCTAATGCCGCACTTTCAATTTCGTGTACATATTTCTCTAACATCGTCATAGTATCTTCTATGTCCTCTAACTCCTCATCAGCTATAGCATTGGGATTGAGGTCACTAAAATCTTCTACTATCTTGAGGTCAAGAAAATTACCTTCTGAATAACACTTTTGGACAAATCGGTCAAAGTTATAGAAGTCATTTTTCTGTATAATGAATATTTTTACATAACTACCCTCATACTCTGAGAGATCCATATTCATCATCTCATCACAACTATGACCGTCATCATAAAATATCTTTTTAAATAGTCTATTAGGGTTCTGATAAAACTCTAACTCTCTTGTTTCGGTATCAAGAATATGGAAACCTTTCTTAGTACCATAGTCACCCCAATTCATTTCATAAGGGGCACCTAAATATCGTATGTGACCATCGTCTTGTTGTAGGTGGTAATGACCAGAGTAGACACGCTCATATCGTTTGAAGATGTCCCGTTCTAATCCATGGTCACAATAAAGGTTAGGCATTATTTCATTACCATTAACCTCTAAATGTCCCATGACAAAATCTGCCTTGGCAGTTTGTATCTCATGGATAGCCTCTACACGATGTGCAGGAGCAATCCAAGGAACAAACAAAACATCAAGGCCACCAATATCGGCGACTCTTGGAATATCTTCATAACTCGTAATGTTAGTGTATTCTTTGAGAACCAAACTGACCGAATTGACCTCGTTTGAGTTCTTGAAATAGCAGTCATGATTCCCAACAAGCATATGAATAGGATAATTATTATTGTAACAGGGATCAAAGAACATCTCCTTGGCTAATGCCAAAGTATGGTAGTTAGAATACTTCCGCCTATCAAACACATCACCCAGATGCAATATTTCTGTAACTCCCTCCCTTTCACATATTGGAAAAAAAGTGCTGTCGTAGAATCTTCGTTGGAACTCTGCAAAGGAAAGATTATCATTTTTTCCCCCATAATGAGTATCTGTAATTATTGCTACTTTCATTCTTCATCGGCATGAAAGGTATACTTATCTATCATTTCTGCAAACTGTTGTTGATATTTAGCATCATCATCATGTTGTTGTAACACAATACGGGATTCTATATTAGATTCTTTAAGCAACTTTTCTTTTATAGCTTGTTGCTTTTTTTCTTTTTGTATCCTACGAATAAACGCATAGTAAATAATCTGAGTAAAATAAGCAAATGGATTAGTAGATTTTTCAGGATTAAATTTATCTATATACTGCAAACAATTTTCTATACCATCGGAAATCATTTCTTCCCGATAGGTATAGTTAATAAAGTTTGGTCGATATGATAGGTGATTCGCAATCTTTAGAATACACTCACCCAAATAATTAGTAATTTGGGGTGGCTCATCTCCCGATGCTTCCATTTCTTTTATTTTATCTTGTCGTTCTACTATTGCAGCTAAAAACTCTTTATTATTAACGTAATGTATTGGTATTTTTTTTGTTCTTGCCATAAGAATTATCCTAAGGACCTTTTAGGCCACTTGTGAAATATAATCTCCAAACAATCCAGAAATAACTTCAACAGCTTCATCAAGATTATTTAGACGCCAAGAAGCATTGTGTTTGATAAGAGGATGATCCATTAAATAATTATCATCAGATACAATGATAAGTGGTTTCCTCAAACCAATTGCCCAACCAATCTCAATAATAGTTCCAATAGATGGACGTCTATCACTAAGTTCTTTAGGAAGATAAGCAAGTACTAAATCAGATGACTCAGTATCCAACCAGTTTTTTGTAGCAATAGCTCTAGGGTCAGACCACATCTTTACAACACTGCCCGGTGCCGAGTATCGTTTACCCTTTTCTAAGGGTTCACAACGCAAAGGAGATATACCCACAATGCCTGGTTCAAACTTTTCTTGGCAATATACTCGCCATTCATTTGCTTCTTGGTAATCGCAGTCCGCAATGGGTCCTGCTAAATAAATATATTTTTTCATATTAATGACTCTTTTTATGTTTAGTCATCTATAAGTATATCACAATTCCTATAGGTTGTCAAGACCCACCTCTTCCCAATCAACATAATTCCATCCCTCATCTCTTTCTAAGTTTACTGAATGGGCTTTGTCTCCTATGGATCCTATATCGTTTATCAGGATACGGCCTTCGTCTGCCATACCCATAAGTAACATATCAAAGGGTATGCCTAATCTGCGGAGTTCTGATTCTGTTCTTTCTCTTACGGACTCTCTACGACCAGTAATAAGAATGATGTTGTGTCCTTGTGCCTCCCACTTCTTCATTCTGTGAAATACACCAGGTAACAACTCATGAGCATTATCTATCACCGCCCTATGTCCCTCACTCATATATTTCGTTAAAGTTCCATCTATATCAATAATTAATGTTTTCACCTTATCCTCCCTCAATAGGCGGCATGATAACTACTTCATCACCTTCTGTAATTGGTTGCAACCATGAATTAGAATACATAGTTCCATTAATTGCTATATTACAATCACCCCAACCATGATTGGGATGAGTATTATCTAATACATTGAGCAATCCTTTTATAGTAGTAAATCCACTTATATCTATTTCTTTTTTGCCTACACCTAATGCAAAATCACCTGTTAATTTTATTTTCATATTCTCACCCAATGGTTTTTAGCATAGTCAAATATATCATACTTAAAATATTCTTTACTGTAAACATCAAAGGCTATTGTAATCCTTTCCTTATCATTATCACATCTATCCGTCCAATGAAGAACATTGTTTGGGAAAAAAACCATAGTCTTTTTCTCATTTAAAATAGGATTACCTCCATAATATGTAGATGTTAAACCATCTACCTGAACATTTAAATGTCCACACAGATGTCGGTCTGATGTAATTATTCTATCATTATAACTACAATGTTTATGGGATTGTATTTGTTCTCCCCTTCTCATTACATTTGCCCAACACTGTACATACAATGTTGTACCTTTTATTCCAGTGTAGGCCTCATATCCTTTACGAATCCATTTTCTTAATGATTTTGTTCCCAACCAGTTTAACACATTAAAATGGAAAAATCTAGATGTTAAAGAATTTTCTCCTAATCCAGTCTGGCCATCTGTAAATTCTCCATTACCACCTAATGGAGAATATTTTTTTATAATCTCTACTTCCTTTGTAAGAACTTGTTTGGATAATTTATTAATATTAATATCGGTGTCTATACAAAGAACTTTCATCGTTTCCTGAGCCAATTTCATTTTATAATTTCATTTCTATTTACGCTACACCACAGGGTTACCCCTATATTTGATTTAAGATGTGGTGCTAACTCCCATTGAATAACTTCCTTTGTTTGAACACATCGTTCTACATTCTCAAACTGATCTATAAGATTCTTCTCACATTTTGTTACGCCCTCATCATTCGCAAGACATATCATTATCAACAAAAATACTAGATCCATTTTATTTATTTCGGTATATTATGCAACCCTAAAGCTCTTGGTATATTTGGCACACATGACCACGAAGCCGCCCACTCTCCATCATATAGTTCCATATAGTGTATAGTAGAGTCCATGCGATGATAATTATTATCCTCATCTTCCCTCAATGTAGACCATCCCCGGAATAATTCAGCAGCGTGGGCATTACATTCTTCTATAGTTGAAAAGGGAGCTACAGCAGACATTGCGTGAATATCTGCTGTAGTCAGCAAAGAAAAAACTAATATAAAGGAATTTATCATTAAATTTTCTTACCAGTATCGGGTCTCTCCGGTATAGTATGTCCTAATGCAATGTTAGCATCAATACTCTCTTGTTCCGTCATACATCGGAATTCATGGAACTCTGATAACATATTTCCAATCGTACCTTGTAGTTGCATAATAAGTGGTAGTGTATTGCCTGCGGCAAATGCTTCGCAATGTTCCTTATTCTGAAATGGCATTATAAATTGGGTCCAGCCTTGTAATGGGCTCAACCCCGTCGCTGCATTCAATGTAATTAAAGCAGAGACAAAAAACGCTGTGACTTCAACAGTCATTCTTATTTCCTCCTAGGGGTTGACAAATATAGAAAAGTATGGTATACTTAAAGAGCAACCTTTGAGGAAAACCAATACCAGCTCAATGTAATGTAGGTTTAGGTCCCAACATATTCATTTGTACTTCTGAATTATTATCTTCTTCATACTCTACATCAATCTTATGGGAATCTTCCAGATACTTAGCTACTTTGGATAGGTTATCCTTCATTTGCTCCATCATAGTTTCCTCTGATTTACTTTCGTTATCAGAGATTTCATGTCTAATCCTTTTACAAAACATTTTATAATAAAAGATTACTTCAGGAGCTAAGGTACCGAAGGATAGAATTCTATCCTTATAAATTACATATGAGGAATCATTACTATAATTAATCCACCTATGTAATCCTGTATGTTCTACTACATGCACTTCATCTTGATGCACTTGGTGTTTCATTACCGACATAGGTAACTCTACCAACAAGGCATCATCGTATTCTTTTAATACTTTACAAAAAACATCATCACCGTTTATCATTTTAAGTATCTTATAAGGAGACTTTTCTTCTATCTTTTCCATATACTATTATTTATGTTTTTAATTTTATCGGAACTATCTCATATTGAAAGTCCTGCTCGTTATACAACCTAACTCGTTCCTTTAAGTGTAAAAGTGTGTAGTTTTCCTTATTATTATACACCAAATTGTCGCTTATGTCAAATATTTTTAGCATTTCCTTGTCTTTTGATACTCTTAGACCCCTTCCAATTGACTGTAAAACCCTGATTTGTGACTTATAGGGGCTTGCTAATACAATATTATGCAGTCTTTTGATGTTAATTCCGGTGGAAAACGTACCATATGACGCAAAAATAACACTATCAATTTTACTGTTTTCTACCAAACCCCTTATCTCTTCCCGTTCATCTGTTGGAGTACTACCATATACCAAATAAATTTGTTTATCAATAGTTGACGCTAATTCGTGTAGAGGTATCAAATGTTTTTCTATATACTGAGCCAATACTAAAGAATTACCTTCTAGGGTAGAAATTAAATTAATAAGAAATAGATTTCTTGACTCACTAGAAACTAGATAGTCCATCTCTTCTTGATAGTTTCTTTTAATTTTATTAGATTTGGTGTGTTCTAATACAAGACATTTTATTTCTAAGTTAGATAAAACCTTTTTCTTTACTAACTCTGCCGTAGTAGTTACTTGGTCACATACTCCAAAAAGTCCTTCCAAAACTAAACGGTGAACCTCTTTACCATCTAAAGTGCCTGTTAAACCTATTCGATATTTACACTCATGTAGTTTGGTCATTATACCAGTTAAGGATTTGGCTTTAGCTAAATGTGCCTCGTCTATGAACACTGTACCAAATTGATGAAAGTAACTCTTAGGTAACTTGTAAATAGATTGCCATGTAGATATAATTACATCCTTTGTAGAATACTTTTCTTTACCTGCATATAACCTATGACAATGTTCTTCTGGAAACCATCCATACTCCGAGAAATCTTTATACATCTGTTCAACTAATGATGTGGTAGGTACAACTAAAAGAATTTTAGTTTCTTTGAGCAGATAATATCTTATTAAAGCATAGATAATAAAAGACTTACCCGACCCAGTGGGTGAAAGTATAACGCCTCTATCACGTTCAATAATATTATGTATGGCTTCTACTTGATAATCTCTTGCCCTAAACTTACTTATACTATTAACAAACTTTCTGGTCAGTTTTTTATCTACTTCTTTTGGTCGGAAGACCTCTTCAACTTTAACGCCATATCCTTGGTCCTGGAGAAATCTTTGGACATACGGTAATAGTCCCGCATATATTTTACCAGTAGCAGGGCTGAATAAACGTACACGACCATCCCACATACGATTTCGCACCGACGGCATAAATCGTGCATTCGGAACTTCAAAGGTAAAAAACTCTGATAGCTCTTTACCAATCGACGGCTCACACCGGACTCTAAGATAGGCCTCGTTAAATTTTTCAATTGTTACTTCATTCACCGTGCAAAAACTGTTTCCAAGCAATAGTATTCTTGATATTCCAGTTCCTATTGTTAATCTCTCTCAATATTCTTTCTAAATAATTTACTATAGTTTTTACATACTCTATTTTCTTTCCAAGTTCTTGCATCTCATCATCAGCATCTATATAGATACCAACATCTGCTTTGAGAACTTTTAAATCAAAAGGTTTATTCGCATAAACTTCCGCTGGAGATTTTCCAGTATAATACTCCCACTTATCACGATAGAGTATTTTACTATCGTCTTGTAATTTTTTAAGTTGAAGTGAATATTTTGTATAATATTTAAGATACTTATTATGCAATTGAGGAGTCCTAATAGACTCCATATCTAATTCTGTATCATCAATTTTTAAATCTTTATCAACTAAAAGTTGTAACTCACCAAAATCCATTATATAATTCCCTTAAAGGGAGATGGTCAGCGGTTGAATCGTCCTTGCTGTAGGTTTCTATATTTCTTCGATTCTATAATTAGTCAGAAGATAAAATACCGTTATTATTCAACTTGACCATCTCATTTTTATTTATCTAAATACAACTTGTAAAAACTTATGTAGCTTTTATATCAAACCAAGTATAAGCAAATGAAACATCACACATAGCATATGAAATATCTGTTTCTGCTTGACTATATTCCACACTACCAAGACTAACAGGAAACGCTTCATATATATGAACCGCAGCCACAGCATTATTTTTAGAACTTAAAATAGTTAGCACTATATCCGTATATAAATCTCTATCATTAAGTTTATAATATACTCCATCTTTAGGATTGCGTTTGTCAGAATTAGCACTCCTATTCATATTGTCGGGCCTATCTGTTCTGTTGAATTGTTGTTTGCCACTAAAAGGAAACCCTATATTCATTACCCAGTTATACATTTCCATATAATTATTTAATGATTCATCAACAATAAAAGTGCAATTGAAATTATCATATTGCATTTTATCTCCAACAACTGCTATATCCACAAAGGGTGTATATTGATCTGCCTGACCCAATGTACACCCAGGAATATTAGCTCTTGTCACAAACCATTCTGTAGTAGGAAAAATAGGAAAATATATCTTAAATTGATTACTTTGTGAATAATCAAATACGGTGGGTTCCCTATTAGTCGCCGAAATAACTCCGGTAACAGCAGGAGAACTGGTAGAACCACCAACCTCTCCTGCTCTATTATCAGTAGCTGCCACTACGCAGCCCAACCAGCACCGGTAGCATTATTAACTATTTTATGAAATTCAATTACTACAGTTCCCACATTGGCCCCGGCATTTGTAAAACCCACGTCACCGGCAGCAGTTCCAGCCGGAGCGACTGCATGATAAATCGCTGGTTGACCAGGTTGATAACCATATTCACCAGTACTGCTATTCATAGATAAATGAAAGGCATCCGCAGGGGTGGTTCCTAACCAAACTAGGGTTGAGCTATTTGCAATGGCCGCAGGTGATATTGACCAAAATACTTTTGCTATGTTTACTAAACTTCCCGTTTGCCATCCAACCAAACCAGAAACATCTAGGATTGATGCGGCACTATTTGTTCCGCTGACTAGTACTTTGACTGTAGTTCTGTATCTAGTATCAGCAAGTGTATGTAATGAAACTGCCATGATTTTTTCTCCTTATTGTGGGGCTGGAGTCTACTCTCCCCCTTTTACAATGACTCCTCTTAACTACTATTTATGCGACTTTTTCGGGTTCGTTTATCTTTTCATCTATGTCCCAGAAGTCCTCTGGACCTCGGAGACCATGCTTGTATTCGTAATATGTTTTTCTGGTGATACACTGGCATTTGTAATCGTGATGTACACAGCCACGGGTATACCTATAGATAGGTCTTTTTAGCATTTTAGCATCCTCTTTGAGTAGACGGATGCGAAGTAATATATAAGAAAGGAGGGAGGAATCGGGGGACATATGTTGACCATATGCCCGAAACATTTTAGAGGGTACGCCTTGTCAATAGTACATACATCCTAAAATACTATTTAGTAAAAAAAGATCCTAGAGATAAAAAAAATCCCCGCCGGAGCGGGGATCTAATTTACTTCTTCATAGTTCTTAGACTATTTAAATCAACTACATTACATCAGATTATTAATCTGAACACGACGGTAGTATACATTGCTGTTGCGAGCACCTGGACCATCAGTGGCCGCTGCTGCTTGTGCAAATGGATTTACCTGCATGCCATAACGAGTCTTAAAACCAATCTTGGGCTGGAAGGAATTCTCACCCACCGCACGAACCATCTGGAGCGGCACATATGGGCAGTAGAAAAGACCTGCATCATATGGGGATGAACCCTTATAACCAACTGTGTAGTATTGGCTAGCAGTTGCACCACCGTTTGCATAAGGAACAGTCATGTTCATGTATGGATCAACATACACTTTAAAACGACCATTCAATACACCAGCGAAGGTATTACCTGCTGAATCTACATCTAGATTAGTTGACATAGCTGGAGCATAATCCATCATGCCGGCCATAACGAATGCGGAAGCAACGTCGGCTGAACAGATGATAATATTACCCTTACCACGTCGAGTATCACGAGCAACTACGTTTGCATCACGCTCAATGGCAAACATCATGCCTTTGAAGCGTTCAACAGACCAACGACCATTTGAGTCAGTATCTAAATCGAAGATACCAGCTGTAGTGACATTAGCCTGAGCACCGACTTTTGAATTCTGATAAATTGTACGAATAACCTCTCGGTTAATTTCTGCCAAAATTTCAGCACTAAGAATATTAGCCAACTCAGTCTCGGCATCCAGACCATGAATGGCCTTGAGGTCTTGAGCAAGTTCCATAGTATACTCAGCTTTGAGCGCCCGTGTCTTTGCAGTTACGGTTGCTTTTTCAATACTAAAAGCCATCTCAGCAAAATTGTTAGTACCACTATCACCTAATGCTTCGCCTGCAGCTGTAGTCATACCAGTACCTGTGGTAAACGTAGCAGCTGACAATGCTTTAAGTACTTCTGTACCAGCCTGTGTGCCTGTTCCTGCGAAAGCCGTATCGGCCTCGTTAAACAGAGCTTCTGTACCGCTTTGTGAAGTATAATGTGCCTTCATTGCAAAGATTAGACCAGTAGGTCCAGTCATTGGCTGTACGCCGCAGACATCATATGCAATCAAGGAAGGCATCGCACGACGAACTAGTGAAATCAGGATTGGATCCCAATTTGCTACTTGTGCGCCTGTTGAGTTAGCAGGTGATCCCTCAGAAAGGAAAGATGCATCTTCTCTCATAGCCTTTTCTTGGTTTTCTAAAATTACAGTTGTAACGGCCCGACGATAAGCATCCTTAATCTCTGGGAGGTCAGGATGCCCTAGCACTGGCTGCCACTTTTCCTGTAAGTGTTCCGTTTGAAACATTGTTTATTTTCTCCCTATATTTGTAATAAACTATTGTGTTTCATGTCCACTAGAAGTTGATCCCATACCAAAAGGTTTGGATCGTCTAATAGCAGTCATGTAAGCAGCCATTGTGTCGGACACATCTACATCAATTTCCGTTTCCAGCGGTGCTGCTGTGTCATCATTGTGAAGTGATTGAACTTTTGGAAAATATGATTCTTTGATCGTTTCGACTTTCTCACGAAAGTTGGCTTCGGTCTCATACTCAACATTTTCTGTTAGTCCAGCAAACTTCTCAACTTCTGTATCAGCTAAATCGGAAGCGACATCACTTAAAATTTCGCTCTTTTTTAACTCTGCCACTTCCTGGGATAGTCTAACATTACTTTCTAGGGTTTCATTCAACTTGCCTTCTAACTCACCAACCTTCTCGGCGGCGGCATCAAGCATATCAAACTGTTCCGTAGGAATAGCAATATTATGTTCTTCAAAAAGTGTTTTTAGGCCTGTAATAAATCCCTCAGCGATTTCAGTCTTCATTTTATGTTCGACTGCCATCTCGTTGGTCTTCATCCATTCCTCAACAACATAGGAGAGATAACCGTCAACTTTCTCGGTCATATCTTCCTTAGCGTTCTCAAAAGCTTGTGCATATGCTTCTTCATATTCTTCTTCGATTCTTTCTAACTCTGAACGAATCTTAGCTTTAACAGCTGCTTCAAAAATAATAGCAGCCTTTTGCTTAAATTCTACAGTAAGTCCTGATGTTGATTCTTCATCATCATCACCACCTTCTGTAAGAGCCTTAACATCAGCGGAAAAGTCCATAGCAGCAATACGCTCATCAATAGTAATTTCTTCACTATCTTCCTCATCACTATCAAGAGAAACTTCCTCTTGTTTAGCAGACGCATCAGACGCAAATCCTTTACCACCGGGTGCACCAGGAGGTGTAGCCCGTTTAGCTTTCTTAGAAGCTTCTTTGCCTGGATCAGACGGAGCCTTTGGTGAAACAACTGCTGGTCCCATATCCTCAACTTCATCCTGTCCATCGATGTGTTGCATCGGCATCGCTGGCTCGGCATGGAGGGTGGGGGCGTTAGCAGGTTCTTCTACCAATTGTTCGTCCTCATCGACAAAGACATCTTCAGCAATAGCTTCTAATTCTTTGTTGATGTCTGTCATATTGGATAAACTCCCTAATTAGGTTTCTTGTTTTATTTATCAAAATTATAACTTAGACATGAAATTTGAGAATATTCTTATATTCTTATCTTCGTTATTCTTTTGTTTTGTGTCTAATAACTTTTTATATAAAGCTATTTCGACCTCTTTTACAACGCCATTCTCCCACACCCACTCTTTACCTTCCATAATACCTTCTACGAAAGCATTAGGAGCAGATGGATCTGCGACAATATCTGCTGCAGTTGCTAAGTAAAAATCATCCTTAACAACCTGCATATTTTTTCTTGGTTCTAATGAACCCATACCTCTTGATGAGACACCAAGTTTGGCACCTTCATCAATAAGATTTTTTACTATTTTACCATAAGGAGTGTCCATAATCTTAGCTTCACCAATAAAATTTCTACCTTCTGGTGAAAGTTTTGTAATCATATGGGATACTCGTTCTAGATTTACAGTAGGACCATCAGGATGGCCTAACTCTCCGAAAGCACGTTTCTGTTGAACATACTCTTTATTGTATCTTTTTACTTCGTTTTCTAAAACCGCTTGCGGATACATACGTCCGTTTCTATTTTTAATTTCGGCTTGCATAAAAACGCCACGAATTTTATAATTCTTTTTGCCGTCTTCTGCCGCTTCACAAATTAATTCTACTTCATCAACGTGTTCAGATATTAATTTCATTCTTATTCCTCTGATTCCTCTGATTCCTCTGGAACTTCTGGTGCATCTGCTACTATTTCGTCCGCTTCTTGCGGCTCTTCTAAATCGTCAGGCATCTCAGCATCACCAAAAACTTGGTGTGCTAAATTTAATTTGGCATTTTCCCAATCAGCATCACGTTTCATCTGCACTGCTTGTAAAAATTCATCGCCAGCTGTATTGAGGTCACCGGCTACCACAGCATCAACAAAACCTTTACTCATAATATAATCCTCTTTCTATATTTATAACTTTTTTAAACTTCAGGTGCCATATCATTATAATCATCATATGGATCCTGTTCTACACCCCTACTTGGATCTCCAAATCCACCTTCTGGACCTCCCAAACCAAGTCCTGCTTTACTATCTATTTCTCCAGTTTTCTTTTCAGCTGCTATTTGTTTATCAATAGCTGCTATATCTAGATCGGTTTGTTTCAATACTCTCCTTCGTACCCATTCTTTTGAAAAATATGTTCCAATATATTCAGTTAATGTACCCAACTGTTCAATACGACCAGATAAAATCTCTGCGTCTTGAATTTCGTGAAAATGATTATCACTATTGAAATCATAAACCAGGGACTCTTTCATAATATCCCAATCTTCAATAGTCATAATACCTTTCAGTATTAATTGGGTCTTTAATAGAGTTGTAAATAAGGCAGAAAATCTTTTTCGTAGTTTTTGAATAAACTTACTAAATTTTATTTCATCCCGTTGAATCTCAGAAGCTTTACCCATATTAAATCCGCTATCTGTTAAAAGACGAGAAGCAGGAATATTTAATGAGCGATAAAGTTTTTCTTGGAAGTAAGTTACATCTGACATCTCACCTAGATTTTGTCCACCAGGCAATGTTGTAATCTCTGTACCTCTACCACCTTCTCTGCGTGGCAACCAAAAGTCTTCTAACATAGACATTTGATTTCTGTCATCTTTTATTTCACCTGTAGAACCATCATACACAACCTTATTACGATAGCGACTCATCACATCTTTGAGATAAGCTTCTGCCTTAGGTTTGGGTAGATTACCTACGTCAATATAAAAGATTCTTCGTTCTGGTGCTCTACTGATACGATAGATAACCAACGCATCTTCCATCATACGGAGTTGGTTGGTAGGTTTGATAGCCTTTTGAAGGAAACCATAAACCTGTTTAGTTGTTGGGTTATAAATTCC
>Ga0114996_10001727_pt1 | contig 28981 bp, 33 predicted proteins | sample ArcticOcean_MG_C_4_FD_87039 | JGI IMG/M metagenome (GOLD analysis project Ga0114996, IMG submission 87039) | Marine microbial communities from western Arctic Ocean - ArcticOcean_MG_CB4_134 | ecosystem: Environmental > Aquatic > Marine > Oceanic | place: Arctic Ocean: Canada Basin | collected... | reverse complement strand
CTGATAGAATTTAGCCTGCAATGCCATCTCTAGTTTATCAATTTCATGTAGTAGTATAGATTCATTTGAGGATTTTTTTTGATACTCATCCCAAATATGATAATAATCATTTGATATCTTTTTTGGGAGGTTTTTCAATATTTGTTTCATTGCAGTATTCTCAAGTTTATTTTTTTTATTTTTAGATATTTGATTAGGTGTTAAATCACCTATTACTGATTCTGCTAAATCATGTATCAATGCCATCTTGATGATTTTTTCAGTATCAAATCCGTGTAAATCAGAAAATATCATAGATAAAATTGCTGTAGAGTAAGTATGCTCCGCAACAGATTCAACATCATTTAATCCAAGTTTATCTTTCCAACCTTGTCTAGGAACAGTTTTTAATTCCATGACTCTTTGAAAAAAATTTAAAATCATAAAGTATCTATTTTGATCATACTCATAAATTTTTTTTATTTTACAAATCTTAGGTTATTTTTATAATGTTTAATGATATACTTCATAAAATAAAACATAGAATTGGTACTAATTTGGATTATGTTTGTATCAGTTTAATCATAAATTTTTTTAGATATAATCTAAAATTAAGATGTGATTAGTTGTTCCAAACCCAAATTTAATAATTAACAAATAATAGTATAAAAGACAACCTTAAATCCCTATTAATTTGAATTTCGTTGTGCCAGGGTAGCTCAGCCTGGGAGAGCACTCGGCTGAAGACCGAGCTGTCGCGCGTTCAAATCCCGCCTCTGGCATTAAAATTTTGCATTATTTCATAATAACAATATTTTAATAGAAGATTTTATATTCATTTTCTGAAAATATATGGTTGAAAAAACTGCAAAAGCCAAAAAAGCCAAAAAAGAGGCTTCATCAGTAACTACAAAGAAGAAAGCAAAAAGTAAGAATTCAGATACTTATGATGATTCTGGGATAGTTTTGATTGATGATGATTTAGAAATTGATACAGAGAAGGTATCAGAAGAGAGAAAGGCATATTTGGAAGAATCACGTTCACAGGATGCTTCTGAATAGTCTAACTAATCTTTTATGCATGTTTAACATAGTATTCATTATGTATGCATTATGTCTAATTACAGTCAATCCAGGCAAGGTTGATAAAGTAACAAGCTATCTTTCAAAAAAACGTAAACCGATGAAAGAAATTATGACTGTTACTGGAAGAGCAGATGTTTCTATTCTTTTTAACGGTTCATTAAATGACATAAATAATGGAGTAAATGAATTGAAAAGAATCAAAGACATTGTTTCTACTGAAACCCTTATAGAAGTTGAGGTTGATCTAGGATGGTAAAGGCAATAGTATTAGTGAAATCACCAAAAAAACTCATTGCTGCAAGACTCAAAAAGATTAATTTTATCACTGTATCATTTCCTGTTAGTGGCCAATTTGACGCTGTAGCAATAATAGAAGTTAATGATTTATCTCAAATCAAAGATGTCACAACAAATATCCAAAAAATAATTGGGGTTATACGCACTGAAACAATGGTTCAGGTAAAATAATAAAGCATTTAGGACGGTATGTAGTGATAATGATATGAATGTTAGAAAGATTGGAAATGTTATTTTGGCTGTAAAGGATCTAGAAAAATCACTTGAATTTTATAATAAAATTTTAGGGATGCCGATCAAAAAGCAAAGACAGAATTGGATAGATTTAGGACAGTCTGGTGCATTACTTAGCCTTCACCCAGCTTCTTCATCTACACCTCATGTTGGTACTTCAATAGATAATGGAGTGTTGATTGGGTTGGTTGTTGGCGATGTTAGTTCTGCAGTTAATGAACTAAAATCAAAGAATGTAAAAATCCATCGTGATATACAAGAACATGAAGCAGGAAAAAATGCAATAATACTTGATCCTGATGAATATATGATTTCATTGTTTGAACCAGACTTTGATGCAGAAAAAAACATACAAGCAGGAGGATACATAGGTTTTACCCCTGCTTAAATTATCAGAATAAATTATACATAATCATTAAAAAATCTAAATATTGGATTTTGAATCCTGATTCTTTAATTTCTTTTTTAGTTCAATATTCTCTTTTAGGATTTTTTCATTTTCTTCCTTCAGTAATGTAAGTGAATGATCCTTTGAATATAATGGGTGACCAGGAGGAATTAGTTTATCAACTGACATGTTGAGAAGGCTTGCTGCCATTTGACGATACATTTCGGCAAAGTTTTCTAATTTAGGACCAAGTACTGCATTATCAGAAGAAAGTTTTTCCTTGAGTTTTGATGTGTTTATCAAACCTTTAGGAATATTTGAACCGGGTGGATAACGTATAGAATTTGGCATAGCCAAAAAATCATGCATAAAATCGTAAGGGTTCAGTTTTTTCATATTAATGAAATCAGTCATATTTTTTATATTTTTATTGCCATATTTGTGCTTTAGTATGCCTGAAAAAATCTTAGTAAAGAATTTTTGATCAATTCATTCAGGGCTTATCAATTTCAGCTGATCGCTGATCCTTATAGCGATCATATGGTTTTGATAAAAAATGATTCAGAGGAAAAAAAAGACATGTTTGAAATGTAAGAAAGAGATCAAGATGATGGAATTACATAAAGTTGTTATGTATGTTATTGAAGATGAATTCACTGATCATCATTATGAACATGTAGAGTGCCCTGATAATTTTACGATTTAATCAATATAGTGATAAATTGGATATAACTTATCTGAATTTCTATAACGATACTTCCATTTAGCCTCACTTAAGATTTCTTGTTTGCATTTTGTTTGTAAAGTAGGATGGATTTTATTATAGACATCTTCTCCAATTAAAATTTGCTGTGGTTTGGCTAAACCTTGTATTTTTGATGCAACATTCATCGACGGACCTAATAAATCAACATGAGATGTTTTTTTATCGGATCCATATCTTACAATCATATTTTTACCAAAATCTATACCAATTTTTACCGCAAGTTCTGGATAGTCAGATTTAGCTAAAACAGGATTTATTCCCTCATTGATTATTCTAATCATAGATCTAGCACATGTTACTGCATTATCTGATGCCAGAAGATTACTTGCATCTATAAAATAACCAATCACAGCGTCACCAACAAATTTTAACACCATACCGGCATTCTGTTCTATCAAAATTGCCATTTCCTGTGTAAATGAACTGAATAACATAGCCACCTTTTCTTCAGGCAAAGATAGTACCATTTGTGTTGAACCAACTATGTCTACATACATAACCACCATTGGTAATTTTTTCCAAACGTGTTCTCTCAAAAAATTATCTGATTCATTGGTAGTACCATCATATTCAATGCCACGTTCTAATGAATTCATTAGTCTTTCTTGTGTTTTTATAACCATTGTATCCATATCTAGTGCACCGTTGATATGCTTCCCAAGCATCATTCCAATCATATCTAATTGATTTTTTTCTGTCTCACCACTCAAAATTTGGTTCACCTCTAAAACAAAATATGTTTTTCATATAATACCTCAATTCACTTTTAGATTATAATAATTGTTATGAAACTCAGTTATATTGTAATCAATATCTCCTTCAATTAAGATTTTATTTGGTATAATTCTAGTTAGATAATGCGATTGGGTCTAGATACTGAAGATAAATTTCTGATAAAATTAAATGAAATAAATGAACAAATTCAAGATATTTTTCTTGCTGAGGCTAAAAAAATGACGGAAAAAATACCGGTCGATGTTATGTTACAAGATGGAACTGCAAAAAAACAGGATACTTGCAGTATGGAAATGATAAAAGCATTTTATGATAAAATTGCCAAAAAATTAACAAATTGGACATTGCAAACTACTTCTACCACAAATAATGAGGATTTACGCCGAGATTTTATCAAAATGCATGCGACGGTAGATGATTACAGAATATTATTGCATATATCAACGCAATACCACGTTTTACTATACTACAAGCCAGATTATCAGGTAATGAAAAAACAAAAAGAATTAGCAGATTTCTTAACGATGACAGAAAAAAATGAAAAAAAACTTGCAGAGAAAAGTGATCAAGTAATACTCAAAAAATTAAAAGATGAGGGTTATAAGGATCTCAACCCTGAAAATCTTTTTGAAATTTTCTTTAAAGATGATAAAATTATGGAAAACGTCACCAAAGAGATTGATAAACAAACTGATGGTGATTTAAACAAAATTTATGATCAAAAACAAAGTCTTCTAAAAGAATTGGATAATTTTCTACTAGAAATATATCAAATTGAACCCGTATTGATTGATGAAGCTAGATTAGTTTCTGGCGAGGAAGGATTTGTTTTTAATTTGGATGTAGAACGAATCAATGATGAACAGTCAAAACAATTCTCTTCTGACAAAATGTCAGAAGAGACAAAAAAGAATATTACCATCAGGGTTGAAGAAATTCTAAAAGTTATAAAGTAAAAATAAATTATAATTAGTACTAATCATTAAGTTTTGTAAAAATAAAAGGTGTATCAATAGGTTGATCAGAAGTCCAATATGTTGGTAATGTAACAGTTTTCACAATATTAAGATCAAAAAAGTCTATTATTTTTCCCCATCCAAACTTTGAATCATCTTTTGTATATTTTCTCTTTGAATAACTTCCCATAAATACAAACATAGCATTATTTTTTAAATTAGATATGTTCAGAATTTTTTCAATTACACTATTAGCTAATAATTCTCCCTGTTCTGGTAAACCAGAAAGAAAGAATATTGGCTGAGATAAATTTAATGAAGTATAATCAAATTTTGTAGCATCGTCTAATTTTATATTAAAATTAACTTTGGTATCGTTTGATATTGATTTTTGTAAAAGAACAAGATTTTCATCTATTTCAATTCCATACGATTCAATTCCTACAACTTTACCACAATATGCTATTCTTCCATCCCCTGAACCAATATCAATAATATGATCAACACCAAGATTTTTTGAAATTAATGCTAAAGTATATGCAGAAAGCATCCATGTTGGATAAAATGGCGCATAACTTGTATCATGCTTGATACTATCCAGCCAAAAATGTGTCACATCACCTTCATAGATCGTGCATGGAATTTCATCAATTTTTGATTCATGGAAGCTTGAATAGATGGGATTATTGAGCATGAATTGGTGAAGTAATTCCAAGTGATTCTTATCAATCGATAGAATATTTGATGAAGAACTAGGGATAAACTCATGAATATGAGCATGACTGGTATTATTAGTCATATATTCCGTCTTTAATGTGACTATAGTACTTGAGAGTGTATCAGTCATCTATACTATACAGATTCAGTATTGAGATTATAAAATTATTAGAAATATACAGTTGCAAAAAATCAAATATGGAAAAAATGCAGGAAATTGATGACAATTTCATATGATGATGTAGTAAATGCACAAAAAACACAGGACAGTGTTATCAGAAAAACATCTCTTACATTTTCTGATACATTTACTAAAATAACAGGCTCGATGGTTTACCTAAAAAATGAATTTGAGCAAAAAACTGGCTCATTCAAACTACGTGGAGCATATTATAAAATCAAAACTCTGTCTGAAGAAGAAAAAAGGAATGGTGTGGTTGCAGCTTCTGCTGGCAATCATGCACAAGGAGTTGCATTTGCTTCAGCGTTAGAAAAAATCAAATGTGTTATAGTCATGCCAAAAAATGCCTCACCAGCAAAGATTGCCGCAACAAAAGCATATGGTGCAACAGTAGTTTTGGCGGGAAAAAATTATGATGAATCTTGGATAAAGGCACAAGGAATTGCTAAAACAACAGGTGCGACAATTATTCATGCATTTGATGATCCACAAATTATAGCTGCACAGGGTGTAATAGGATTAGAAATAATGGAACAACTTCCTGATGTTGATGAAGTCTATGTTCCAATAGGTGGTGGCGGATTGGTAGCTGGTATTTTGACAGCAATTAAAGATAAAAACCCAAATGTAAAAATCATTGGCGTTCAGTCTAAATTATCTCCATCCATGAAAAATTCATTAGATTCTGGTAATATACAAACTATAGATGGTGGATTTACCATCGCTGATGGTATATCAGTAAAAACTCCTGGTAAACAAACATTTGAAATAATTAAAAATAAGATTGATGAAATTGTGCTTGTCGATGATGATGAAATTATTAATGCTATGTTTCTTTTGATGGAAAGATCAAAATCAGTCGTGGAACCTGCAGGTGCTGCCGGTCTTGCATATTTAATAAGCAAAAAACCATCACCTGGAAAAAAAGTTGTTCCAATCTTATGTGGTGGAAATATAGACATGTACTTACTTGGTCAAATAGTTGCAAAAGGTCTTTCAACAATGGGCAGAATGATGAAAATTTTCATCTTGCTTAAAGATAAACCGGGAGCATTGAAAGAAGTTGTTGACGAATTGGCATCATTCAACGCAAACATTGTTGAAGTTGTTCATGATAGATTAAGCTCAAGTGTACGTGCTGGTACCACAGGTGTCACACTTAGCTTAGAAACAGAAGATCAAAATCATATGGATAAACTGATACAGCACTTGAAAGAGAAAAACATAGAATTCAAAGTCCTAACATAGAAAATTAACTAAAACCTACCTCTAATTTTACGCCTGACTTTCTTTTCTTCCTTCTTGCCAAAACTCTTACGCTTCTGGCTGGCCTTTTTTCTTTTGTTTATCTCGTGTTTTCTCATGAATAGACCCTCTTAGACAAAAAGACCATACCTACTTGAATTTTTTCTTAACAAATTTTTTCAGACCCAATTTTTTTAATTCTTGGGACTCCTTTAGAACAGATTTGTGCTGCATATCCTTGTGAGATTTGAGCATTTTTCTTATTTTAGGGGATTCGTTACCCAATATTTTCATCGCATAAATTGCCGCATTTCCCGCCTTATTCACACCAACAGTTACAACAGGAGAACCAGATGGCATTTCCGAGATTGAGAGTAATGAATCAAGACCTCCAAACGCAGAAAATTTATGCTGTTCAGATTTTTTTTGTTGCTTGTCATTGTAAACCATGATTGGTACTCCTATCACTGGTAATACTGTATGTGATGCAATCATTCCAGGAAGGTGTGCAGCACCACCAGCACCAGCTATAATCACCTTAAACCCACTTTTTTCTGCATGTTTTGCATATTCATCTAATCTTGTAGGTGTTCGATGTGCTGAGATTATCTGATCTTCGTGAGCAATGCCAAAATCATCAAGAATTTCTCCAGCAGCATGCATTATTCTGCTGTCGGAACTAGAACCCATTATAATCCCTATAAGAGGTTTTTTCATACTAGCACTATACATACAGCTGTTTTTAATGTAACGAACACTGGTTTTTATCTAGTTTATTTCTAAGATAATTATGAAAAACAGGCTTGGAATCATAGGAGGAGGTCAGCTTGGAATGATGATAGCAGAGGCCGCCCAAAATTTGACTGATGAAATATCAGAAATCACTGTACTTGACCCAACAGAAAATTGTTCGGCTGCTCAGGTAGGTGCAAAACAAATTGTTGGTGATTTTAAGGATGAACTTGCAATCCTAAAACTTGCAGGACAGTCTGACATCATTACATATGAAATAGAATCTGGAAATACAGATGTGTTAAGCAAACTAAAGGCAAAGATTGAACCATCACCATCAACTTTAGGAATAATCCAAGACAAGCTTTCACAAAAAATATTTCTTTCAGAAAATGAACTTCCTGTTTCAGAATTTTATGAGATTACATCATTGGATGATTTGCGTGAAAAAATTAATGAACTTGGGCTACCCGTCCTACTAAAATCAAGAAGAGATGCATATGATGGTAGAGGAAATTTCAAGATTACATCATCAGATGAGATTGAAAAGGCATACCAGTACTTTGGCGGAAAAAGTCTGATGGTTGAAAAGTTTGTCAATTTTAAGATGGAGGTTTCTGTAATAGCAGCCAGAAATACAAAGGGTGAGATTGCTACATATCCTCTAGTAGAAAACATCCATGAAAATAATATTTTGAAGATTACAATTGCACCTGCACGTGTCTCTCAAAATATCATAAGAAATGCAGGCGAAATTGCAAAAAAGACAATGCAGGTCTTGAATGGTGCTGGTGTTTTTGGAATTGAGATGTTTGTTGATCAAGATGATAAGATTCTCATCAACGAGATAGCACCACGTGTACACAACTCTGGACATCATACCTTACAATCATGTAAAACATCCCAGTTTGAACAGCATCTTCGTGCAATACTTGGTTTAAAGCTTGGAAACACTGAACTGGTTCATAAAACTGTCATGTGCAATATTTTAGGTCCTGATGGATTTGAGGGAAAGTACAAGCCAGTTCATCTAGAAAAGGATGGTGTGTATCTGAAGATGTATGGAAAGGACATCTCAAAGCCACAGCGTAAGATTGGTCACTTTAACGTTGTAGATCTAGATGATTCAAAAGATGTATCTGAATTACTTCAAATGGCTGATGAGATAAAGAATATTGTCACAGTCTTGCCTGCATAGTAAAACAGGTTTTTAACTTAGTTTTGCTCGAAAACTGATCTATGAAAATTAGAATGCGCCGTCTTCATTTATTCATCTTATTATGTGCAACATTCTCACTTCTCATCCATTCTCCGTATGAGGTGTTTGCGGAAAATGAGGTTGTATCATCTATTGTGAAGATTAATGATACTACTGATAACGGTCCTACATTAGCAAATGGTTATTGGTTTGGCGGTTCCGTTGCAAACATAGGTGACCTTGACGGCGATGGTGTCAATGATTTAGCAGTAGGTGCCAATCTTGATCCTGGTGGTGGCTGGCACAAAGGTACAGTACATATCATGTTCATGAATACAGATGGTTCTTTAAAGAAGCCAACTGTGGAGATTGATGATGATACTGCAAATGGTCCTGAATTATCAGATAATGATCGTTTTGGTGCTTCCATTACAAACATAGGTGACCTTGACGGTGATGGTGTCAATGATTTGGCAGTAGGTGCTCGTTTGGATGATATCAAGTCAGATGGTACAGACAGTGATGAGGATTGGAATGCAGGTGCAGTACACATTCTATTCATGAATATAGATGGTTCTGTAAAGTCAACTGAGGAGATTAACGATTTTACTGCAAATGGTCCTGAATTATCAGAAGCGGATTTTTTTGGTACTTCCATTACAAACATAGGTGACCTTGACGGTGATGGTGTCAATGATTTGGCAGTAGGTGCTAGTGGAGATGGTACAGGTGGTATTAGACGTGGTGCAGTACACATCATGTTCATGAATACAGACGGTTCTGTAAAGTCAACTGTACCAATTAACGATTCAACTACAAACAGTCCTGAATTAGCAACTGGAGATCAATTTGGACACGGAGTTGCAAACATAGGTGACCTTGACGGCGATGGTGTCAATGATTTGGCAGTAGGTGCAATGCAGGATGATGGAATTGGTTCCAATCGTGGTGCAGTGCATATCATCTTCATGGATGAAGGTAAAGGTCCAACCATCACAATCACATCATCGAATGGGAGTTCTGGTGATACGACATCATCAACCACATTAAGTTATACAGCTACATTTTCAGAATCTACATCTAACTTTACAATTGATGATATCACAGTAACTGGGACTGCAAATGATGGGTCTCCTGCCGCAAGCAACTTTGCTGGGTCTGGTACTACTTACACCTTTGATGTTGTAAAGGGTTCATCTTATGGAACAGTGTTAGTTAGCATTGCTGCAGGTATCGCAACAGACGCAGCTGAAAATACAAATATCGAGACGAATATCCACACACTCATTACGAAGCTACCCACCGGGGGTACCTGTTCAAAACATATCATCCTTGGAAACTGTGGAACAATAGCAATAAACAATGATGAATATCGAATTATAGACACATGGACAAACGTTCCAACCACCGAGGTTCTGGTTGGACAGCCTGTAACAGTCACACTCAGCACACTTAACAATCCAACACACACAAAAATCCACTTTGCATCAGTGTATACAGAAATTTTCAACTCGCCAACAAACTTTGAACAGGGTGTGCATATCGACTATTCTGTTTTGAGCGGTAACCATTATGTTTCAGACCATGTTTCACAGTCTCAACTGTTCCAAGTTGCAGGAGCCACACATAGGATAACAGAAGACCCTAACGTAAAGAATCTGGAAATGTTTGAGGTGGTCTTTACTATGATATTTGCAAAGCCGATGGAGACATCCCACATTGTAATTGAAACAGAGAACAAGTTTGGGATTCCAGAAACGCTGTACCTGATCAGTGCGCTGAAGGTGAATGAAAATCTTCCACAAGCGTTAACATTAGAAGAAAAGTCAAAGTTTGATATTGAATATGAGCAAGAAGTTATTCCAGAGATAATCATGGATCAAGAGCCTGACATGGACAAAGTAACCTGTGGTGATGGAACCATACTCAAAGATGATATGTGCGTAGCAAAAGGATGGTCGTTCCTTGATTTCTTTAAAGATTTTATGAAATTTTTTAGCTAAGCTTAATTTATTAATTCTGTAACTTTCAGCTAAGTATGGCAAAAGCAGTAGCATTGGTAATAACTGGCATATCAATTGCATTGCTAGTAATTTATGGTGCAGATGCCGCTGCTGGTGCAGGTAATCCTGATCACCAGGGATTTCTAGACATGGATCATAAAACAAGAGGGATTGGTCTTGGTGGTCCTGCAATGGTTTTGCCATTAATTGCATATTTTATTTCACGAAATGACTCGTCCAAAGGGCTTGGTGGAATGATACTCATTACGGGCATTCTAATCATAATTGGTGCTATAACAGTGATTGGTATGGCTGATCTTTCTGAAGCACAAGAAACAGCTAGAAACCCATTCATGGAAACTGCTCCACTATTGATAGTTGGCGCAATTCAAGTTGGATTGGGTGCGCTAAAGATAAAAAAATCCTAGTTGACATGCCAATTTGCACAAAATGTCAAAACAAAGTTCCAGAAGTGCATAATTGTGAGCATACAGACGAACAGGATTATTGTACAGATTGCTATACTGAATTGCACTATTATCTGACTGAAGAAAAGAAGCATTAGATAACATACTTTTAATTCAGTTTGTGATTGACATTTTTTATGGAAGCTATGATATTGTCTGGTGGACGAGGTACAAGATTACGACCAATCACAGACTCCATACCAAAGCCACTAATCTCAATTAACGGTACACCACTGATTGATTGGTCAATAAAATATCTAAAAAAATTTGGAATCACTGATATTATTCTATGTAACGGTTATAGATCAAAACAGATTGAAAAGTATCTTAAAGCAAAAAATAATTTTGGTTGTAAAATACAATACTCAATTGAAAAAACACCATTGGGTACAGCAGGTGCAATTAAAAAAGCCATGAAAAAGATTTCTGGCAAATCATTTATTGTAATTAATGGAGATATAATCACAAATCTTAACCTGAAAAAAATAACAAGCAGACCTAACTGTATAGCAGCAATTGAGCTACGTACAAAATTTGGAACGATGAAAATTAATAAAAATAAAATTGTTAAATTTAATGAAAAAACTGATGTTGAAAATATATGGATGAATCCAGGAGTATATCATTTAGATACAAGTATAGGCAAAATTTTACCAACAAAAGGTAGTTTGGAAGGTCTGACATTCCCAAAACTTGTTAAGAAAAACTCGTTAAGTACGGTCAAATTTAAAAATGTGCTATGGCACTCGATTGATTCGCACAAAGATATTGAAATTTGCTCGAATGATATGAAATCTAAAAAATATTCTAAATACTTTAAAAAATAATGGTTGGTATGAGATTATCATATAGTTTGGGTTCATTATTGACAATTGAGCAGGTATTAGAATGCTCAAAAAAACTAGATCAATTAAAACCAGATACTATATGGATTCCAGAAACATGGGGAATGGAAAATTTTTCCATGCTCAGTCTAGCCAGTAAGGAAAATCCTACTTCAAAAATAGGTTCATCTATAATCAACATCTATTCAAGGAGCCCAAGTTTGGTTGCAATGGGTGCCGTAACGGTTGATATTGTATCTAATGGCAGACTGATTTTAGGACTAGGAACGAGTAGCCAACCACTAGTCGAAGATTTTCATGGAAGTAAATTCGAAAAGCCAGTTAAACGTATGGAAGAATATGTAAAAATAATACGACTGATTTTTGCTGGAAAAACAATTAATTATTCAGGTGATTTTTTCACCCTGAAGAATTTTTCATTGTTAATCAAGCCTCCTAGAAATGATATTCCAATTTATCTTGCTGCAGTAAACCAAAAAATGGTAGAACTTGCGTGGAATGTTGCAGATGGTGTAATTTTTTATCTTAGACCAAAAAATGAGCTAAAATCCACACTTGCAACAATGCAGGCTAAGAAAAAGATTGATGCATCTATTCAGATCATCACATGTGTTCATCCAGACTCTGAAAAAGCCATAAACCGTGCTAAAAAAACACTGGCATTTTATGTTTCAGTCGGAAAAATTTATCGCGAGTTCCTAGCCTCAAATGGATTTGAAAATGAAACAAAGAATATTTTTGAGGAATACAAAAAAACAGGTCTAAAAAATAACTCTGAATTAGTACCTGACTCTATGGTGAAGGAACTTTGTATTTCTGGTACACCTGATGAATGTAAAAAACAGTTACAAGGGTTCTATGAAACTGGTATAGATTTACCTATAATACAATTTAATCCTATAGACAATGTGCAGGAATCATTTGATTTAGTTACGTCAACATTTTCGGAGGAATCTAGATGAAAAAAGTTGCAGTTGTTGGATATGGAAATACAAAATTCTCAACTGATGATATACCAATTGAGTCACTTTTACTTGAATCAACGAAAGAAGTATTCAACACAACTAACAATCTTTCACAAGATCTTATTGATGGAGTAATAGTTTCAACAAATGATAATTCAAAATATCTTGGAGCAATTTTATCAGAATTGTCAGGAATAAAACCAAAAATTTCTCATACTGTAGAACATTTGTGTAGTTCTGGTACCGCTGCTGCTGTTTCTGCATTTTCATATATTGCATCAGGGTTAGCTGACATTATTTTGGTTGCTGGTGCAGATAAAAGTGATAATCCTGGGCAAGTTTTGGATTGGGACAGATCAAGAGGTGAATTTACACGTCCTATTTACTGGGCTTCTATGTTTACAAAAGCCCATAAAAGAAAATTTAACACTACAGAAGAAGAATTAGCAGTTGTATCAGCAAAAAATCACAAACAGGCGTTAGATAACCCGCATGCATATTCGCATAAAGCCTATACAATTCCTGAAATAATGAACTCAAAAAGCATTACAGACGATTTACGTATGTTAGATTGCTCTTATTCTTGTTCAGGCAGTTCATCAATTTTACTTGCATCAGAAGATATGGCCAAAAAATTTACAGATTCACCAATATGGATTTCTGGAATTGGCCAAAAAACTAATTCTGCAAGTTTTACTAAAAATGATTTAACAGGTTTGGATACCACAAAAAGTGCAGCAGATATTGCGTATAATATGGCTAAAATCACAGCAAATGAAATTGATGTTGCAGAAATTCATGATGCATTTTCTATATGTGAATTAATGGCTGTGGAAGATCTTGGTTTAACAAAGAAAACAACTGGTGCGGAATTTGTTAGAAATTTGTTTAACACAGAAAATCGTCAGATAAATCCAAGAGGTGGTCTAATTGGAGCAGGACATCCATTAGGTGCAACTGGTATTTCACAAATAATAGAAATCACTCAACAATTACAAAATAAGGCTGAAAAGAGACAAATTTCTAATGCAAGTAAGGGCCTTGTTCACAATATGTCTGCGGCTGCAACATCTAGTACAGTTTTAATTTTGGAATCATGAACAAATTTGAAGAGGAATTAAAAAAAGGGAATTTTATTACTAGTGAATGTCATAAATGTGACAAAATTGTCTGGCCCCCAAGTGATTATTGTGATAATTGTTTTGGTAATGTGAATTGGAGAAAAATTTCTGGGGATGGAGAAATTATAGAATGGTCCAAAAAAGGAAGCGATGTATTTTGTATTGCTGAATTTGAAAAAACTATACGCATTATGGGAAAATTAAATACAAAAAATACTGATGCGAAGATTGGCCAACATATTCAATTAAGTGAATGTTCATTTAATCAAGGATGCAGATTCATTTTTACGTGATTTTTGAAATTTAGTATTATTTTCAATGTATTTGATAGCGATCATTAACACATTGTTGATAATATAATTACCAGCTATTCTATATCCTCCAAAAATACAGGCTAGTATGTCATTTTTGATTAAAGATTATAAAAAAATTGCAAAAACTAGAAGGCAGAGGGGCTATCAATGGGAAGACACATTGGTAAAAAGATTCAATTCACTTGAAGGATGGAAAGCATTTCGATTGGGTTCTCCTAGTGTTGCATTACCAGATGTTTTAGTTGTTAATAATAAAAAAAGTGTAATTTTCACAATAGAGGCAAAATCTGGAACTGGTACTACATTGTTTGTCCCATATGATCAAATAGAAAGATGCCAAAAATGGACAAATAATTTTGAAGTTTATAAAACAAGAAAGGTTATTTTGGCATTCAAATTTCTGTCAAAAAAGAGGATAGGTACGGGTAAATATGAAAGAAGGAAATTACATGAATTTTACAAAGTATGGGGTAATAAGAAAAAGGCTGTTAACTTTGTCTGTACATATAATGGTGAGATATACGAATCATTTAATGGTAAACGAAAAGAATTACGTCTTAATGATTTACCTATGCCATTTAAATCTAAATATCAAATAATAACAAAATAACCAAATGTAATCATTTTTTAATAATCAAATACAACATATATTATGAATATCAAGGGTTATTTTAAAAAAATTCAAAATAAATCTAATAATAAAAAATCAAAATCTAAACTAGATGATAAAAGAGATGCCCCAAAAGAAGGATTAAAGGCATCAATTCTTGCTAATGAAATGGAAGCCAACATTAAAACCACTTTGAATTTTGGAGATAAAAACAAGGATCCACATGAATATTTGAAAAGGTATATTCAGGAACCAGAATACAAAGATTGGTTTAAGCGTAATTTTCCTAATCGAACAATCTATGAAGCAGTTGGATTAACAGCTATGGATTATCTTGAAGTCAAAAGAAGTATAGATAATGAATCAGAACGAGGGTCTGAAGTTCATACAAAACTAAAGAATACAAAAAAAGAATCCAGCTTTAAGCCTATTGTTAAAGAGGACCCTAAAATCAATTTTAATGATTTCATTGATGAACGCATGTTAGTTAGTCATAATGCATTTGGTGATAAAGAAATGAAAATAAAAATAGTTGAAGTTTCTGATGAAATAGCCCCACTAGTAACAAAATTTGGTGATCGGGTAAAAGTAAACAAGGTATTAGTTACTATAAAACATCTAAAAACTCAAAAAGTAGAAGAAGCCGAATTTGACATTGAGGCAATTGAGAGAGAATTAATGGAAAAACGACATTACACATCTACAAATCGATGGGTTCCTACTGAAGAAATCAAAAATGGATATGTAACTAATACAAGACATACCGTTCTAATCACTGATGCGGCATCATTAGATTATATCATATTTTAAATCAATAATCTCTAATCATATTTTATAATTGAGAAGAAAAAGTATAAGAAGCTCACAAAAAAAGCTCTGATATGATCACAAAAGATCTGAAAATCGCAGGACAGAGTTTTCATCTTACGTTGACCGACCAAACGATAAACCAAGTAAATATCTTAAAATCACTTTATAGCACTGCATATGAAGATCCAGAAAGTTTTGAACAAGTTAGCGCTGAAATTTCATCTACTATCAAACAAATTTCTAGTGCAGTAGAACCAGAAATAAATGATGAAAATTTGGATAAATTAATACAAGAGATTATCAAAATAGTTGATGCTAAAACTGCTCAGATTCAAAAACAGTCAGAAGAAAAAATTAAAAAGCCATCAACTAAAAAATCAAAAAAATAAAATAATTAATATTTTGATTAATACGAATTTAGAATAGAAGTAAACGTGACGTTTTAGTTATATTTAACCGGTACAATATACTATATGGTAAAACACTGTGAATGTGGAATATGTGGACATTTTACTGAAGATGACTGTATAAAAAATAAATGTAAATGTTGTAGTAATTTTCATCTAAGATCTGGCTAAGTGATAATAAACAACTGCTTAAGGTTATAATCTATTAAAAATCTCTTGAAATTTCTCAATCAATTTTTTATCATTTAATGATTCAATTATTAATAATCTTAAATTTTTTAGTCGTAAAGGATCATTATAATAAATCTGTGATAATAAATTAATTTCTCTACTAAAATCATAAGTTTCTGTATAATATAATGAAATTTTATAGAGTGTAACTAAATCATCAGACTGATATTCCTTACTTTTTAATTTATTTTTTAATACAGTCAACTGTCCTCTTATTTTTGACAATTCTTTCTTTATAATTGCCAAATCACTTGGTTCATCATCTAACTGAATGATTATGTTATACGAATCTAAAATTTGTCGCATAACTCCCTTCAGATATTTAGAAAAATTCTCCAAAACAATTTTCATTAGATATAGCCATTCAAAAAGTTTAGTAATTTGGATCAAATTTGCATAAATATCTTATTTCTTATCTTTAAATTACTCAAAAACTGAATTAGCACGTTGCAAATGAACTCATATTTAAAATGCGTTAATCAGAAATGTGGAAAAGAATATCCTATTTTATCCACAGATTTCAAATGTTCTTGTGGTAACCTTCTAGATGCTAAATATAAAAATAGCCCATCAACTAATCTAAAAGAAGTTTTTTACAAAAGAAGAAACCCAGAAGGTAGTATATTCAATGAAAGTGGAGTATGGAGATTTCGTGAACTTTTAAATTTTTGTGAAATAGATACTGAAGATTTAGAACAGTGTTCAAAAAATCTTGTGTCATTAGATGGATCTGAAGGTAGACAGTCAAAACCATACCACATGTCAAAAGTTGCTTCATTTGTTGGAATTGATAATGAGAGATTGATGTTACAGCCTGAGGGATATAATCCAAGTGGCTCATTCAAAGACAATGGTATGGCAGCTGCTGTTACACATGCAAAGATGGTTAATGCAAAAAAAATAATCTGTGCATCGACAGGTAATACCTCTGCTTCTGCTGGTATGTTTGCTGCCAATGAAAACATGGAGTGTGATGTGTATATTCCAGAAGGAGAAATTTCACCAGGTAAACTCAGTCAAGCGTATCAATTTGGAACACAAATGATACATGTTAAAGGCACTTTTGATGACGCTTTTATAAAATCACTTGATGCTTCGAAAGAATCAGGGAGTTATACAGTAAATTCAATTAATCCATTTCGGATTGAAGGGCAAAAAACTATTCCATATCGTGCGTTAGAATTTTTGAATTGGGAAGTTCCTGATTGGATAGTTTATCCTGGCGGTGCATTAGGTAATACGTCAAGTTGTGGAAAATGTATGATGGAACTTTATGAATGGGGATGGATAAAAAAAATTCCACGGATTGCTGTTATTAATGCAGAGGGTGCAAATACATTGGATGTTTTATACAATGGAAAATTTGAAGATACTGAATTAAGATGGAATAAAGGAGATCCAAATGTCGAATTAATTGATCAATATTATTCAAAAATGAATGATGACGGAATTAGGCCACAAACAAAAGCAACAGCAATACAAATTGGTAAACCTGCTAATATTTTGAAAGGATTGCGGGCATTAGAATTCACTAATGGTGTTGTTACATCTGTAACAGATAATGAAATGTTGGATGGTATGTCAATTGTTGGTTTAAATGGATTTGACTGTGAAATGGCTTCTGGAGCTGTTCCTGCAGGTGTAAAAAAATTAATGGGTGAAGAAATAATCAAAAAAGATGATACTGTTATTGGAATTTTAACTGGAAGACAGAAAGAACCTTTACTTCCAATAGAATACCATAATAATATATCAAATAAATTTGCACGCCCACCTAAAAAATAAATTGAGCGTCTACTCTCTATCTAAAAATGTGAAGGCTTAAAAGTTCCATTGAATATAGGGTTAGCAAGAAATGTGGTGTTTTCTGAGTTAATGAGTAACCGTTTGATATTAAAAAAATGGAGTAATCAATGCAGTTAGAGTATGAAATAATTGCATTGGTATTGTTAATAGCTCTTTCTGGATTTTTTAGTGGTCTTGAGGTAGCTTTAGTTGGTGTTAGACGCTCAAAGGTTCGCCAAATGTTAAGAGAAAAATTACCAGGTTCAAAGTCACTTGACAAATTGAAATCAAATCCGAGCAGAATGATGGCTAGTGTTAATCTTGGTAATAATCTTGTTAATGTTGCAGCAACTGCTTTGGCTACTGATATTGCATTAAACATATTTGCTGATCAAGGATTAGCTATAGTAATTGGAGCGATGACCTTTTTGATTTTAGTTTTTGGTGAGATAACTCCAAAAACATATTGTAATGCAAATGCTCCTAAAATTGCTCTGAAGTATAGCAGAGTTTTATTAGCATTTAGCTATGCATTATATCCTATAGTTTTAATGTTTGAAAAAATTACTAAGGGAATAATAAATCTGACCGGAAGTGACCAAGAACCACCAGGATTAACTGAGGAGGAAATAAAAGGAGTGATTGAACAGGGTCTTCAGGATAAAGCAATAGAGAAACAAGAAAGTGAATTAGTTCACGGTGCACTAAATTTTGATGACATTGTCATTAGATCGGTTATGACATCAAGGACAAAGATGTTTACATTAAATTCAAAAACAATGTTATTTGAAGCGTTACCACAAATCAATCAGTGTGGATTTTCTAGAATTCCAATTCATGGTAATAATAAAGATGAAATTATTGGAATTATTCATGTAAGAGATGTTCTTAAGGCGTTAGAAGATGATAAAAAAACATCAACACTAGAAATGATTTCTAGAAAACCAGTCTTTGTTTCTCAAGAAAAAATGGTGAGTGACTTACTAAAAGAAATGCAAGGTAGACAAACGCACATGGCAATTGTTATTGATGAATTTGGAGGTGTAGAAGGTTGTGTAACTCTGGAAGATCTATTGGAAGAAATTGTAGGTGAAATTAAAGATGAAAAAGATACTGAACAACAAATATTCCAAAATGATGGTTCAAATGCAATAATTACAAACGGTGATATTGAGATAGATACAATAAATGAGATTTTTAAAACAGATTTATCAGCAGGGGATGACTATTCACAATTGAATGGCCTATTACACGAACAATTACATGATATACCCAAAGAAGGTGACAAATTAGAGATAAACTCGTTACGAATAATAGTAGAAAAAGTTTCAAAAAATAAGCCTGAAAGAGTAAAAATTGAAAAAATAAAATAGTTATTTTTTACTAAAATGTTCTTCTAATAATTTTTTCTTATCTTCAATATGAAATAATTCATTTGTATGATTAAATGCATCTTCATATGATCTTTCAAAAAGCATTGCTTGCATTAGTATATGATTTTCTGGTATGACAATTCCAGTTTGATCATCTGAATACATAATTTGTACTGTGTCATTAATCGAGACACTCATGTTTGCATGAATATGTACCATATTTGTATCCTTAAAACTAAACTTCATAGTATTTGCAAAATCTCTAACATCCTTTGTATTTGTTGCAGTCCATAATACTGCAACACCATTTTCATCTTTAAACAAACTATGAATTTCATCCACATTCGGCGCTGTACCACTAAATCTTATATCCATTATATGAAGATGCATTTGACGCGTAGGAACTTTAATTGCACGTACAAATAATGGTGCATCCTTTCCAAAATATGATTTGACATCATCACCATGATGAGGATGTTGACTCATTTCAATGGTATCCACTAATTGTTTATCAGATTGATCAAGATCAGCCCATCGTCTTACTAACGTAACATCAAAACGTATTAAATTTGAACCATACTTAATACGTAGTGGCTCTAAAATTTTTCCCATTCCTGTAACATTACAACTTCCTTGCATCACATGTTTTTTCTGAAATACTTTTTCATAATTTACACGTGAGTTGAAAATAATATCTGAAACTGCATTATCACCATAAATTGTTTCACCACCTTGATAAATTGCCATAATATTATTTGGCTCGTAAAGATTTTTTTTATTAACAAATCCATGTCCCTCCGGAGATGCATCTATTACTAAATCACAATCAGGCAGAACAGATTCAATTGAACCTGAAATATTATAATTTTTAAAATCATCAATTTTTTTCTGTGGAACATATACAGAAAACCCATTTTTTATTACAAGATCAACTTTTTCATCTGGAGAATGTTTTCCTACACCAATCACATTTATTTCCGAGTCATCTTTGATAAATTCAGCAATTCTACTTCCAATTGATCCATATCCGTTAACAAATACATTCTTCATGTATATTTTTCATATAATTCATTTATTTACATACTGGTACACTTTCTGTACGCATGAATTAGATTTTTCTATATGATGTAGCGATCTAAAAATTGTAAATTATATAGAAAAATTCACTTGGAAATGTATATATGCTAAGTTTCGAAGGCAGGCTATGGCAGCAGGAATAGACGATATTTCGCTATATATTCCAAATTTGTATCTGGAAGCATCAGATTTTGCTAAAGCACGAGGCTTAGATCCAGCAAAATTACAACGTGGTCTAGGTGTAGAGCAAATGGCTATTGTAGATACTAACCAGGATCCAGCATGTCTTGCAGCTAATGCATGCCTTAATCTCATGCAAAAAAATAAACTATCACCAGAAAAAATTGGTAGATTATACGTTGCAACAGAATCTGCTTTTGATGAATCAAAAGCGATGAATTCTTACGTTATTGGAATGCTAGAACAGGTATATGGTAATGAATCATTTGGACATTGTGGCGGAATTGAATGTAAATTTGCCTGTGTCAGTGGTTCATATGCATTATATGATAACGCAAATTGGATAAGAGCCGGTGAAGCTGAAGGTCAAAACGCTATAGTTGTAGTGTCAGATATTGCAAAATATGATCTTGGTTCCAGTGGTGAAGTAACACAAGGTGCAGGTGCAATTGCTATGTTACTTAATGACAATCCTAGATTATTAGCATTTGATCCAAAAGTCACATCAACATCTATCAAAAATGAATATGATTTTTACAGACCATTTGGTAAAGAAACTCCAATTGTTCATGGACAATATTCTAACCTTTTATATCTAATTCAAGTTAAAAATGCACTAGCAAGTTATAAAGAAAAAATTCTAAAAACAGGACTTGTTACGCTAAAAAATGATGAAACAATTCTTGATCATATTGATTACCTCAACATGCATCTTCCATATAGTAATATGGGTAAAAAGGCACTTGCTTATCTTGTACGGCATGAATGGAGAGATTTACCAAGATGGAAGAACATAATTGCAGAAATTGGTATGGAAGAACCAGTACCTAAAGATCCACGTGGAACTATAGAATCAGTTCTTGCTGATTCAGAATTTATGGCAAAAGATCATGAATTCACAAAATTATTTACAAAAACAGAAGAATATGTAGAAGTATACGAATCAAAACTTGCTAGTTCATTAATTGCTTCGAAAATGGTTGGAAATCTTTACACTGCATCCTTGTATCTTGGATTTCGAAGTAGTTTAGAATTTGAATATCAAAAAGGAATTGATTTGAATGGTAAACGTATTGGATTTGGTTCCTACGGAAGTGGGGCTAGTGCAATGGTGTTTAGTGGTTTAGTACAGCCAGAATACGAAGAAGTTGTTAAAGATATGAATCTTGAAGCTGAAATTGGTGTTAGAACTAAACTCACATTAGAAGAGTATGAAGAATTACACGAAAATAAACGTAAGACAGAAGAAAATATTCATTCAGCTAAGAAAGAATTTATCCTTACAGATATAAAAACATCTCCCGAAAGTAGAGGAGAACGTTATTACGAATATATTGAATAATACAAATGAGTGAAAATTCATCTATCAAAGATACACTATATTCAAAAATAAATGCCATTGGGCAGGAAACAATTCATAAATTACTTTTAGAGAAAAAATATTCAGAATTATTTGAATTAACATACACAAAAGCATTACAATCCGTTAATACAGAAATTGATGAGATAGAAAAAATGGGAATATTAGCAGAAAGTTTCACCCATTATCTATTCACAGAAATGTTAATTCCTAGTCAAAGAAAAATCTCTTATGAAAATATAGAGTTAGATATGATTATTCCAAATTTAGTTGAATTAAAGAAAAATTCTGATAATTCAATTTTAATATTTTTTGTTAAATCATCAAATAATAATATAATAAAACAAAGAATACAAGCAGTAAAAAAAATTCAAAAAACTGATAAAAATATTTGGGTGATTTCTAAAGACGAAATCAATATTTCACAGAAGGTTTACAAAATTGAAAAAGAATCATTTTCTATATTTTTAGATGATGTACAAAATTTTACAGAGTTAAAAAATATGAATAAATTAAACATCCTCAAATCCAAAATTTGAAACATTAACAAAATTTGGAAAATTATCTATATACATATCCAATTCAAAATTTTTATGGTAAGGAATTGTACAATACACAATTTGGTTAGTAAGTTCTATAATCTGTTGTTTTAAATTAGACAATTTGTAACCGTCATGTTCTGTTTGGTTGATCACAAATCCTTTTAATTTTAATTGCATTTGTTTACAATGTTCATATGTTAGCAATGTGTGATTAACAGTACCAAGTTTAGATCCTGTAACAATTATTGTATCAATATTAAGTTCAGAAATAAGATTTGAAACAAAATAATTTTGAGTTATAGGCGTCATTAATCCCCCTATCCCTTCAACAATAAGCAAATCATGAGAAGAGAGTAACACATGATACGCATCAGTTATTTTCTTAAGGCTGATTTTCTGAGCAAGGATTTTGCATGCATCGTATGGGGAAGTTGGAATTTCAAAGAAATATGGATTGACTAAATCTACAGGATCATGAGAGCCGGAATATTTCATCAAAATTTCAACATCTTCAGATATAGAATTAGAATTTTTTTTATAGCCAGATGCAAAAGGTTTCATAACACCAACATCAATATTTCTATCTCGAAGATTTTTTACAATACTAGCAGTAACACATGTTTTCCCAATGTTTGTATCAGTTCCCGTAACAAAAAGAGATTTCATTATAATTTTCCAGAAATTCCTTTAATTGTTTTTATTGTACCATCTATTAAAAAATTCAAATCATTTTGGGATATAGCCAATGGGGGGACCAGCATTATGATATTACCAAGAGTGCGAAAATAAATTTGATGTTTCCTTCCTTCTTCAAATACAATCTTATTTATTGAAATATCAGATCCAGTGATTAGTTTTGATTTCTTGTTACTTAGCAATTCAATACCCATTACCATTCCTTTATGCCTGACATCCACAACTGAATCCAATTTAGAAATTTCGTCGATTCTTTTTTGAAAAACTCTAGATGTTTTTTGAATTTTAGTGATAAGGTTATATTTTTCATATAATTCCAAATTTTTCAAAGATAATGCCGCAGATATTGGATTTCCTGTGTAAGTATGTCCATGGAAAAGATGTTTCATTTCAAAGAATTTTCCCAGGAATGAATCAAATATTTTTTTAGTGGCTAATGTTGCAGCGAAAGTAAGATACCCACCGGTAAGCATTTTTCCAAATGAAACAATATCAGGAGTGCAGTTTTGAGATTTATATTCAATCATTGACCCAAGCCTTCCAAACCCTGTAGCAATTTCATCGAGTACCAATAAAACATCATTTTTTTTACATATTTCACTAATCTTTTTCTGGAAATTTTTTGGATAAACTATAACTCCACCAGCCATTTGTGCACCGCTTTCCATGATAAATGCAGCAATTGTGTGATCACTCTCTAATTTTTTTTCAATTTTTGATAAACATTGTTGTTCAAATTCATTATATGTCATATTTTTTGGAATTCTATTATTTTGTGGTACAGGTAATTGTATTGTAGAAAATAGTTTTGTCTTAAATTTAGAGAAAAATTCTGGCACATATCCTACTGACATTGCACCAAATGTATCACCATGGTAACCATTTTCTAATGTAGCAATTTTGGTTTTATTATTTTTTCCAATATTTTTCCAGTATTGTAAGGCAATTTTAATAGCAATTTCCATGGCAGTTGAGCCATTATCAGAGAAAAAAACACTGTTCATATTATGATTCAATCTTAACAATTTCTTAGAAAGCTGTTCGGCTGGATAATTTGTTAGATTGAATAAAGAACAATGTTGAAGGATTTTTGTCTGTTTAATTATTTCATTCACAAGTTCAGTTTTTGAATGACCCCATACATTACACCACATGCTAGCCACACCATCAAGCATTTTTTTCCCGGTCGTATCATATAACCACATTCCTTTTGCAGAAACAATCTCAGGGAAATTATTCCATTCAGACATCTGAGTGTTAGGATGCCAAAGAGTACCTTCTTTTTTCATATTAAACACATAAAATCATACTAATTAATGGTTAACCATAAGATTTGATTAAGTTAACGCTTATTTAGAGAAATTTTCACAGTAAAACAATGAATCAAACACAAAAATTAATCAGTTTTTGTAAAGAACAAGTTCTTGCTGAAAGAAATGTTACAATAGAAAATGCCTCATTTTTATTTAATTTAAACAATTTTTTTTTAACACAGTTATCAGACGCAGCAAATGAGATCACTAGAAAGTTTCATGGTTCAAAAATTGATCTAGAACAATTAGCAAATATTAAAAAAAATTACTGTAGTGAAGATTGTTCTTTTTGTAGCCAATCAGCATTTTTTGATACAGGAATTGACAAGTATGAATTAATGTCACCAGAAGAAGTAGTAAAAGAGGCTATGAAAGCAAAAAAATCAGGAGCCGACTCATACTGCTTGGTTGCTGCATGGAAAGAGCCCTCAAGGGATGATTTTACTAAAGTTTGTAATATAATAAAGGAAGTTAATGATAAGGTTGGTATTTCAATTGAATGTAGTTTAGGATTTTTAACAACTGAACAGGCAATAACATTAAAACAACTTGGTGTGATTAGATATAATCATAATCTAGAAACATCAAAATCTAAATTTCCAGATATATGCACTACTCATACATACCAAGATAGAGTTAACACACTAAATATTGCAAAGGATGCTGGATTAGAACTATGTACTGGAGGAATAATTGGAATTGGCGAAACAAAAAAACAACGTGAAGAACTAATTTTTGAAATTGCTTCATTTCAACCTGAAGAAGTAACAATCAATTTATTGGTTCCAATCCCTGGTACGCCACTAGAAATTCAAAAACCTATCAAAATTGAGGAAATTATACGTGTTTTTGCTACTCTTAGATTCCTTTTACCTAAATCTATAATCAAGATATCAGGTGGGAGAGAAGTAAATCTTGTGGATGATGGACAAAAACTGTTACTCAGTGGGGCTAATGGAATTATTAGTTCTGGATATTTAACAATGGATGGTAATTCACCAGAAAAAGACATCAAAATGCTCAAAAAGATCAATCTTGAAGTCTAGATTATCCTTCATAAATCAACAGTTAGAATACATTAAAAGAAATAATCTCTACCGAAAAATGTATGATGTTAAAAACATCGGTCCGAATATTAGGGTAAATTCTAAAAAATTAATTAATCTTTGTTCTAATGATTATTTAGGAATAAAATCACCAAAAATATCTAGAAAACAAAATCAATCAAGCTCCAGATTAATTGCGGGTAATGATGAATCATTTAAAATTCTTGAATCCAAACTTGCAAAACACAAGTCACAAGATAATGCATTAATTTTCCCAACAGGTTACATGGCAAATCTTGGAGTGATATCTTCACTTATTCAAAAAAATGATCATGTTTATAGCGATGAGTTCAATCATGCCAGTCTTATTGAAGCATGTAAAATGACTGGAGCAAAAATTACAATTTTTAAACATAATGATATGTCTGATTTAAATTCTAAAATAAAGACTGATTCTAAACGAAAATTTATCATCACAGAGGGAATTTTTAGTATGGACGGTGATTCTGCTGATCTTAAAATAATTTCAGAAATATCTCAAAAACATGATGCAATTACAATATTGGATGATGCACATGGAGATTTTATAATAGGAAAAGATGGTAGAGGTTCTGCAAATTATTTTGGGGTGGAGAAAAAAATTGATATTTACACTAGTAGTCTAAGTAAAGGTCTTGGATCATTTGGTGGATATATTGCATCACAAAAAAATGTGATTGAATTATCTATAAACAAATCAAAGTCATTTATCTATACATCAGCACTTCCTTCATTATTTATTGATGATGCGATTAAAAGATTTGATTCTGACAGAGAGAAAAGAAGAAAGCAATTATGGGAAAATACTAATTATTTTTCAATTGGTTTAAAGAAAATTGGTTATGAAAATGAATCAAAATCACATATCATACCAATAATGATTGGAAAAGAAAAACTGGCAATAGAATTTGCAATATATCTTCGTAAAAATGGAATTTTTGTTCATCCTATAAGATACCCAACCGTACCAAAAAATCAAGCACGTATACGAATTTCAATCACTGCATTATTAACAAAAAAACAAATTAAATTCTCATTAGACATATTTGATAAAGCTAGGAAAAAGTTCCAGATAGGATAATTATCTATTTAGATCAAATCCTCCAAACATTGGAGAACCCATCAAAAAAGCTGCAATAACTATAAAGGCTAAAGCACCACCGGCAGCTATCAACCTAGTATTCATATCAAAATTAAAAATTATCCAGTTAAAAAGTCATTCAATATCAATTATCAAAAATGAGCATAAAATATGTATAGAAATGTATCATCATAAAAATTTACGCGTGATGATAAATTTTTGTAAAAAAAGTGATCCTTTTAGATCATTTTTTTTTAGTTAAGCTACAAAATTGATATTTTCTGACTGAGTATGATTGGGATATTTAATGAAAAATTGGAATGATATTAAAAATGGTTTAAGTTTGTCACAAAGAGTTCTAGATAAAGTTGTCAAACCAGAATCAGCATTAAAAAATAAAATATCCAGCGCACAATCAGTATTACAAATTCAGATTTCTAAATTAGAAGGTACACATAAAAAATTACAGGATAATCATGATCGTATTTTTAAAAAAATTGTTGACGCAAAGCAATCAAGAGACGAATCAAAGGCTAGATCATATGCAATAGAATTAACGGAATTAAGAAAAATAAAAACAATGATAGGAAATGCAAAATTATCAATGGAGCAAATACAACTCAGACTAAGTACAGTTTCTGAATTGGGTGACGTGGTAGTAACATTAAGTCCATGTATGTCACTCATAAAGGGATTAGCACCATCACTTTCTAGTCTAATGCCAGGAGTTAGTTCTTCATTACAAGATTTAACTGGAGTATTAAATGATGTAATGACAACATCATCATTTGATCCAGAATCAATTATATCAAATGATCATCTGGATCAAGATACCACAGCAATATTAGAGGAGGCACACGCTGTTATTGAAGGTGAAACAATATCTAAAATGCCTGAACCACCAGCAATATTTACACAAATTGCTAAAGAAAAAAAGAAAGATCATGAATTCATGATCTAGTTTTTTTACTGATCTGACGAAGTGCATTTTTAATTCTAGAAATAGTTGGGTAACTATAACCACGTCTACGATAATTTGCGATCATCATTTTCCAGTTCTTCAATCTCCATTGAGCCTGTTCAGGAGTGACTGAATGAATTTCTTTTTTCAATATACTTTTTCTGCCTACATTCAATACACCCGCATCTTTAGCTATCCAACGACTATTTGCAAATTTTAACCCAGAAATTATTTCATCTACAGGCATTTCTTTAAAATAATTTTTTAATTTTTTAGTTTGAATGATAGTGGGTGCTTCAGATAATTTCAATTTAATATCAAATTCTTCCATAGTCATAAATGATTATTATTATTTAATAAAAATGAGATTAATTAGAATTCACAATCAAAAGAAAAATACAAGCGTAAATTAGCATATGAACGTAAAAAAACCATTACAAATTATGTTATACACGGTTGAAATGAAAAATCCAGAAATGAACACTCCTATTGCAATAACAATAATTTTTTGTAGGTGTTTCATACAGTATTAGATCCTAAATTACATATGAATTATGGTACTAAACCATCAACTAGACTTAAATTAAACTTTTATTGAGATGAATTAATTTGATGCCAGCACAGCAAGGTTATGATAGAGCAATTACAGTTTTTTCACCTGATGGTAGATTATATCAAGTTGAATATGCTATTGAAACTGTAAAAAGAGGTACATTAGCAATTGGAATTAAAACAAAGGATGGTATTATCATAGCAGCTGAAGAACGACCTAGAAAATTACAAATTGACGAATCACCACAAAAATTATTTCAAGTAGATCATCATATAGGAATAGCTGCAGCGGGATATATTCCAGATGCTAGAAGTCAAGTGGATGATGCTAGGTTTTTCTCACAAAGTAACAAACTAGTGTATGATGAACCTGTAGATGTTGAAACTGTTGCAAAGCATTTAGCTGATCAAGCTCAACATTATACACAATATGCAGGTGTACGACCATTCGGTGTATCATTAATTATTGGTGGAATTGATCAACAAGGATCCTCATTATTTTTAACTGATCCAAGTGGAACATATATTCCCTATAATGCAGTTGCAATAGGATCTAATTCTGATAAAGTTACAGAATTTTTACGAAAAGAGTATAAAGATGATATCACTATCGATGATGCAAAAATTTTAGCGATAGCAGGTATAAATCAAGTTGCTGAAAATACTGAAAATTCTAACTATATTAAAAT
>Ga0114996_10001725_pt1 | contig 28995 bp, 25 predicted proteins | sample ArcticOcean_MG_C_4_FD_87039 | JGI IMG/M metagenome (GOLD analysis project Ga0114996, IMG submission 87039) | Marine microbial communities from western Arctic Ocean - ArcticOcean_MG_CB4_134 | ecosystem: Environmental > Aquatic > Marine > Oceanic | place: Arctic Ocean: Canada Basin | collected... | reverse complement strand
TGTGCTCAACCGCTACTCGCCACCGCGGGACCGCCCGTTAAAGTATAGAGAATGCTCATATCGGTCGAACTCAACGTCAACGGCAAGGTTCGGGCTGTCGAGACCGACCCGGAACGCCCGCTTTTGGACGTGCTGCGCGAAGATCTTGGGCTGACCGGCGCCAAGTACGGTTGCGGCGAGGGACAATGCCGTGCCTGCACGGTCTTGCTTGACGGCCGGCCGGTGACTTCTTGCCTAACTCCGGCGAAGCTGGCGAACGGTCGGCGGATCACCACAATCGAGGGGCTAGCCGGCGATCGGCGCCTGCATCCTGTCCAGGATGCGTTCATCAAAGAAGGCGCAATGCAATGCGGCTACTGCGTACCTGGAATGATTCTTCAAACAGTCGCTCTGCTCGAGAAGAATCCGAGCCCAACTCAGGAACAAGCCATCGAGTGGATGAATGGCAACCTGTGCCGTTGCTGCGGCTATTCCAACATCTTGGCGGCGGTGCGGCGAGCCGCCACAGAACAAGGGCGCCAACCGTAGGGCCGGGCGAGTCCCCCGTGGCACAAGCTCTCAGCTAGCCGCAATACTGTCGACTTAGCGAGCCCCCGCCGCGAGTCGAGAGCCGTTCAGCCGCGAAGCGGCCACCGCGTTGACACTTCTGTCGACTCTTGTGCCGCTCGCGAGCGCGAAAAAACGATCAGACACCGTTCCCGCGGGCCATACCCCGGGCCCGCGAAATACCCCGTACTCCCGCCAAGTTACGGCCCATCTCCAGCGGATTTCCAGTCGCGACTTGACATACCCGGCACTGCCCTTACAATGAGGCTAGAGGCCAGAGCCGGGACGCTCTCGGGGCCAAAACAAGACCGCCTCTCGACAGAGGCGGCCAACTGACTCGTCGTCTTTTGGGGAAGGTCCGCCCCACTGGATAAAGGCGAACAAAAGACGCATAGATTTTCTGAAATCCGCTCAAATCCGCTCATTTCCAGCCAGCGATCTCAGTCCTGTCGAAATCTTGTCTCGAACAGGTAGTAACCGGATCGTGGATGCCGCCTGCCGCGGGCCGATTTACAGCTTCGGTTTCGGGGCCGGAAGGTCCCGTGCCTCAACCGCGGACTGAAATCCCGCCCCGTTGTGCGCGCCATCGCAGAACGGTTTGTTTGCGGAATGACCGCAGCGGCAAAGGCTGATGACGGTGCGTCCCGCCAGCCCGAAGGTCTTGGCGGAGGGGTCTTCGATTGTGAACTCTCCTTCCAAGCGAAGGGGACCATGGTTGCGAACGGTGATCTTCATAGTTTTACCAACGAACGTTTTACCAACAAACGTTTTACCAACAAAGAATCGGCTGCGAAGTCGCAGTGTGTCTAACCCGGCATCGGAGGCAGGCTTGCCTTGGCCGGAAAACTATACCCGAGCCAGTGCTGAATCGCGATACTCCGCCAAATGAAGTTTCTTGAGAGTCCAAATGATCAGCCAAGCGGGATCGAACTCGAAAGTCGTCGCCTTCATGCGCGCCGACATCGGAAACTGGTGGTGGTTGTTGTGCAAGCCCTCGCCGCCGGTAATGCAGGCGACCCACTGCAAGTTAGTCGCCAGGTTGTCGAAATTCCGGTACCCCACTTTGTGGCAGATACTGTTGATCATGGCGTTGAGAAAGACGTAGAAACCCGCGTTCAGCCACCAAGTCGCTACACCGAGCAAGGCGCCCAGCCAATAGCTAGCACCGGTGAGCCAGGGGAATATCAGCGCCAGCAGCAGCATGCCCACATAGGGCCCGAACTTCCCGATGCGAGGGATACGATCGATGACGTCATCGTCCCAATTGGGAGTAAAGGTTTCCAGCGTCCCCTTCTTCTTGATTTCTTTCTTATACATCACAACGTTGAGGAACAGAACGTTCCACATCCCCTCAATGTAGGGGCTATGCGGATCCCCTTCTTGATCGGAAAAACGGTGATGCTTGCGATGCACCGCCGCCCATTCTTGCGGGACGATACCGGTGGCGAGCACAAGCTCGAGATGCATCACAAAACGGACAACCGGGTGCAGGATCACAGCCTGGTGAGTCAAGCTGCGATGCAAATAGATCGTAGTGCAGAAGGTGGAAATCTGAGCAATCGCGAAGGCTATGCCCACAAACCATAGAATCATTTCAAGTGTCATGAATGCCTCTATTTGATGAAAACTATCGGGGAAAATTTAAAATAAACGTATTTGGATACCTGACCGGGAGGAGCGGAATGAACTTCGTTCTCAAGCGCGGCCTTCGGCGTCTCAAGCAAGGTTCGTTTGAGAATGCGACAAGGCTCCGCCCAATATCTCTGATTGTGGAGGTAGGCTCCCAGCACTACTGAGTCTAACAGGCATAAGTTGCATCCGAACTCCATTAGCCTGCATTTCTCACCACTTGGCGAGACGAAGCGCGTGAGAGGTACGGCAGTACGAGGCGCGCGCCGCTTGACGACCCCCACTTGATCAACGACGCGTACTCAGACAGTACGTTGAGCACGCCGAGCAAGCGCAACGAAGTACTGGCGGGCCTATGGCGTGCTTCGACCGTCAGGTGGTGAGAAATGCAGGCCCGTACCCTTTCTATCGTATCAAGCGGAATGGAGGCTCAACCCAGCCGTAGCTACAAAGAGTACTCGGCTCGGCTGTTTAAAGATCCGATCTAGTGCGGCTCGCTGAAAACGGCAACTCGTTCCCGGCATTGCTCGAAACAAGTGCGCCCCGGCTTGCTCCAGGGTTTAGCTAAGACCGTATTCCCGGCGGCTCTGGAGCTCAGTCACGTAAGCCGAACACAAATAGCGAATGGCCCGATCCTACCGCGACTTGCTGCTTGCCATCCACCATATAGGTGATCGGCGAGTTCGTCATGCGACTGCCCAGATTCACTCTCCAGCGCAATTCGCCCGTAAAAACGTCCAGCGCCACGAATTGGCCCTCGATGCTGCCCGAGAACAGGACATCTCCGTCGGTCGACATCAAGCCGCTCTCGGAAACCTCCGCCATCTTGAATTCCCACTCCATCTCGCCGGTTTCCGGATCAAGCGCTCGGACCGCGCCGTATCCCGGCTCCTCGTCCTTGACCACATCGGGATAGATGCCCTGCGGCAAGCTGCCCACGTAACGATTTCCACGCGTATAGCTGGGATCGCCCTTTCTGAAGTCACTCGGATAGCTTTCCCAAACGGACAGATAGAAGAGTCCGGTTCGCCCGCTATAGGTCGGCGAATACCAGTTCGTGGCGCCCTGCACGCTTGGGTAGACCTTTGTTCCTTCGCGGCTCGGCCCCATGCCGGGGATCCTGATCGGACGCCCGTTCTCATCCAAACCCTTGGCCCAGTTTTGATGAGCGAAAGCCTTGCCAAGCAGGAATTCCCCGGTGGCGCGATCCAGCACGTAGAAGAAGCCGTTGCGATTGCCCCACAGCATCAACTTGCGCTGTTTGCCCTTGAATTCACGGTCCACCAGCACGGGCACTTGGACCGAGTCCCAGTCCCACAAGTCGTGAGGCGTGAATTGAAAGTGCCACTTCAGCTTGCCGTCGTCGGGGTCGAGCGCGATGACCGAATCGCTGTAGAGGTTGTCGCCTTTGCGGACATCCCCGTTCCAGTCCGGAGAGGGATTTCCGATGCCCCAATAGACCAGGTCGAGTTCGGGATCGTAGGAACCTGTCAGCCAAGCCGAGCCCCCGCCCCGTTTCCAGGAATCCCCTTCCCAGGTTTCGTTTCCGGGTTCACCGGGCCCGGGAATCGTATAGAAGCGCCACAGCTTCTTTCCAGTCTTGGCGTCATAGGCCTCGATAAAACCTCGAATCCCGTACTCGCCGCCGGCCGTTCCGATGATCACCTTGTCCTTGACGATCAGCGGCGCCATGGTGAGAGAATAGCCGCCGGTGTAATCCACCACGGTCACGTCCCAACTGACGGCTCCGGTCTTCGCATCGAGGGCCAGCAAGCGCCCGTCAATGGTGCCCATGAACAACGTTTCGTCCAGGATCGCCAGACCGCGATTGACCCGGCCGCAGCAGACGTTGACCTTGTCGGGGTAGATATGTTCGTAGGACCAAAACTTCCGGCCGGTCTTGGCATCGAGTGCAAAGATGTCGTTGGGCGGCTGGGTGACATACATCACGCCGTCAACAACGAGCGGCGTCGACTGAAACTTTTCGAGCGACTCGGTGTGGAAGACCCACTTTAATTGCAGGTCCTTGACATTCTCGCGGTTGATTTGGTCGAGCTTGCTGTGACGCTGGCTGTCGTAGGACCCCGAATAGGTCAGCCAGTTTCCTGGGTCATCCGCGGCTTTCAGAAGGCGCTCGGATGAAACTTGAGCGGAAGCCGCGACGGCCAACGCCAGCAGCGCTACAAATAGACGGAGTGACTTCATCGGACCGCCCCCCTTCGTCTGAGACTGACGAGATACGCGACAATGTCATCCACTTCGCTGTCACTCAACACGCCCTTATAAGAGGGCATCGAGGATTTCTTGACGATCTCATAACTTTCCAGGTCACTTTTGGCAAGGGACACGAGCCGGTCGTTGGAATCGAGCAACTGAACCGAGAACGTGTCCTCGTTGAGCCGCCGCCCCGATACCGCCTCGCCTTTCTTCGTCTTCGCTTTGACCGTCCAATGAATGGGCAGCACCTGGTCGCCCGGTTCCAGAATGGCTGCCTTTAAATGGTTCGGCGATCGCGCGGCGCCTATATCGTTGAGGCTCGGACCCATACGGCCTCCCTCGCCGCCGGCCATGTGGCACTGCAAACAACCGCCTTTACCACCGGCCAGGGTAGCGCCCCGTGCCGGGTCGCCTGTCACCTGCCCACCATCGGAGCGGGCCGCGACGGAGCGAACGAACGCAACGATCTGCCATAACTGCTTGCCCTCGAAGAAAATCCCCGACATCTCCGATCCCGGAATACCTAGGGAAATCGTGTTATAGAGATCCAAGTCCTCGCTGCCGTGGCGGTAGACACCCGGAGTGAGATCAGGACCCTTCGCACCCGAGCCGTCGATGCCGTGACAACTGGCGCAATGAGAGCGAAAGATGCGGCTCCCGGCCGCAACGTCCTCGGGCGACGTGAAGCTGTTGACAACAACCCCGTGCCCGGTCTGCGCGCCAACAGGCACCGCGAGCGCAGCCGCGCAAGCCAATACAATCCATCCTCTCAAGGAACACCTCCTGGATCTGAACATGGCGACGTAAGCGGTTTAAACAGAGTGACGCCAGCGAACGCCGATCGGCCTATCTTAGCTCATTGCGGAGCTGTGGCGCAGTATGCTAACCGCGAAACCTCACGCGCGTGCTCCGCTCAGGCCGCACTGAGGCTACCGCGATGCGTCATCGAGCCGCCTGGCCCAGATATTGCGGTAACGCACCGGATTGCCGTGCGACTGCAATAGCAGCGGGCCCTCCGCTTCATGGGGCTCATAGTGGGTGACGGCCTTGTGCCGCATCGGACCCATCAGCTCCTGGCGATGATGCGCCAGCACTCCATTGTGAAACACGGTCGCAAAAGCCGGCCTGACGAGCTGGCCGGCTTCGAAGCGCGGTGCTTCGAAGATGATGTCGTAGACTTGCCACTCGCCCGGTTTGCGCGAAGCGTTGACGAGCGGCGGATACTGCCCGTAGATTGCCGCGGCCTGGCCATCCGCGTAAGAGACGTTGTTATAGGAGTCGAGCACTTGAATTTCGTAGAGCCCCATGATCAGCACGCCGCTGTTGCCCCGGCCCTGGCTGGCGGCCCGAACGTTTTTCGGCGTAGCCCACTCGATATGGAGCTGCATGTCCCCGAGTTTTTCCTTGGTGAAGATACTGCCGGTCTTCGGAACGGTCTCGATGTAGCCGTTCGCCACTTTCCATTCGGGGGCCACGCTATTTCCCTGTTCCTCTCCTCGGCCTTCGGCCTGCCAGTTGGAAAGATCCTCGCCATTGAAGAGCACGATGGCATCGGAGGGCGGGCGGCCCGGCTGGTCCTCGGTGCTGGCAGTTCCTGGCGTCACGACGCGGGGGCGCGGACGGTTGATGTCATGCACGCGCCACTTGCCGCCAGGCAGAAACGGCGTGTCGGTGTAGCCGGCGGGGTAGTCCTGCACGGTTTTCGAGGTCTGCTGCGCGTGGGCGGGATTGCCGGGCAGGGCCAGGAATGGCAACGCCGATACTAGAGAGAACAGGAGAGGGGACACCAATGACGCCGCAACAGAATTCACTTTCGAAACTGGACGCTGAATAGCCATGAGGAGCACCTTCCTTTCACATCCTACCGAGCCAGCATTATTCCATTCAGAATTCCATTCAGAAGCGGGCGACGCCGCAGCGCTGGATCGCTTCCCGCCGCATTGACAGCGGTCTTTTGGGGCGCGCGGTGATGGCTCGCCATCCGTTGCGGCTCGAGCCCCAACACGGCACGGCTGATCCGCGCGCCAGGTCATTTGCACCACCTCATTTAACTGGTGGATGATTAACCGCTGGACGATCGTTAACGGCCTGCCCTCCGGGAACCAGGCTGGGTCTACGCTCCCAACTGCTCGGCCAAGTCAACGAAGTCTTTCGCCACCACTTCGAAAGAGGGATCGGGCGTGAGGTCACGCTTGACGTTCGGGCCGCTCTCGAGCGGCCTCGGAACGAACGCGGCCTTAAATCCCACCGATTTCGCGGCGTGCAGATCCCCTTTGTGCGCCGCCACCATCATGACTTGCTCGGGCCGCAACCCCAACAAATCGGCCGCGGTCAGGTAGACTTCCTTGTCGGGCTTGTAGCGCCTGGCAAGCTCGGCGGAAAGGATGGCGTCCCAAGGCAGGCCGGCGTTCTTGGCCATGTTGGTGAGCAAGGCAACGTTGCCGTTTGAGAGCGTCGTGATGATGAACTTCTTCTTGAGACTCGTCAACCCTGGAACCGCATCAGGCCACGGGGTGAGCCGGTGCCAGGCGCGGTTGAAGTGGTCTTTCTCAGCTTCGCTCAGCCCCACTATGTTGAACTGTTCCAGCAGGCCGTCGAGAATGAGCCGGTGCAAGTCGTCGATCTTCATCCACGGCAATTCACCGCCGCGGACGCGGTTCATCGATGGGCCGTAGCCGCCTCTCCAGGCATCAGCGAACTTCGCCCAGTCGACTTTGAGGCCCTTGCGTTTCGCTAGTTCCTCACCCTCCCGAATGACGGATGAGCGCCAGTCGACAACGGTTCCAAACACGTCGAACGTGAGCGCTTTGACGGAGTCGAGATTCGCGGGCATGTTGGACTGATTGGGGGTCTTCGCGGGTTCCGCTCCGTCCGCCGGTTGCGTCTTATTCAAGCCCGTGGCGAACAGCGCGCTCGTGCTGAAACGCAGAAAGCCGCGCCGATGGTCGTGGTAGGGCATTCTGTCGGCTCAGCGAACACAGCACTCGCTCGGGAAAAGTGCGTTGTCGATTTCTTACGACCCTTGTCGCTCGTTGCTGGGCTTCGAGCGATCCGAAAGGGTTTCTAGCGGAAGCGGTAGACAATCCGTCCGCGGGTTAAGTCGTAGGGCGAGAGCTCCAACTGCACGCGGTCCCCTGTCAGGATTCGAATGCGATGTTTGCGGAGTTTTCCCGCGATTTGGGCGAGCACTTTATGCTTGTTCTCGAGTTCGATCGAGAAAATGCCGCCCGGATGCTTTTCAATCACAGTGCCCGTTACTTCAATTCCTTCTTCTTTTGCCATTCCCCTCCAATTCTTCTTCAGCCGGCTCCAATCGGGACAGCCGGATACGGCCATACGCCGCTAGTCCATCCGTTTGGGTTGAGCGGTTTACGTCGCGCGATTTGCGTCGCGCGGAGGCATGCCGATCAAATACCCACACAAAGCAGCCATCTTAGTGTCGCAGATCACGGTAGGGCAGGCAAGCACGGGGCGAGCATTTGTCACGGGGCGAGCATTCTGAAACAGAGCCGCGCCCGCAAGGGTGCGGTCCTGTCTTGCCGAACCCGGATTCCGACAGCAGCCCCGACCCTTGCGGCCGCGGCTCTGTTTCAGCGATCACGCCGCGCTTCAGGCGGCTCACACACGAACGCGCCGACTTTCAGGGCGTAGTTTTTCAGTCGAACAATTCCGTGAGAGGCACGATGATCTCCGGCGCTCCCCGCAGTTTGCGCGTACGAAGCACGCCGTCCTTGGCCTCGGATATTCCCGCGGACGTATGTACCCAGGCGCGGCGCGTCTTGGGATCGATCACCCAGACGTAGCCGACGCCAAATGCGAGGTAGTCATCGACCCGTTCCTGCATGCGGCGGACGCGGTCTTCGGGGGAAAGAATCTCGATACATACAAAGGGTGGAGAGGTGAAAACGGCTTCCGGCGGACGCCCCCCCCGGAGAGGACGCAAATATCCGGCACGCGGAAACGCATTGGCGAGACCTGGATACGCTGTTCCTGTATCACATAGATACCGAGTTGTTTCTCTCGCGCGCAAAGGTAGAGAAGAAACGCCCTTTGCCAATAAGCGTGATCGTTCTCTCCCACGTTGCGCTCCAGGATGACTCCGTCCACGTATTCGCGGTCGGGCCGGTAGTGGGTGCGGAGGTATTCCTCCACCGGTGTCAGCGCGCTCATTGGAGTGCTTGCCATGGCTGAACCTGCCCGTTAAGTCCGCGGCGGTCTCGCTGCCGCCGCGCAAAGCCCAATCGAACCCTAATCGCATTATAGACCGCTGACAACATCGCTCAGACCGAATGTGACGACCGAGAAAGCTTAGCCACAGCCCGACCATCGCCGGCTGATTCCTGTGTGGGCGGCTGCTCGGTGGCGCTGCCCCCTACGTCATGGAGCCAATCAGCAATCGCCTCGGCCATCGATTTGGTGCGGTCAGGGAACTTATCGGCAAGTTGGCTCTGCTCACCTAAATCGTCCCCCAGGTTGAACAAATTTCCGAAACATCTTCCGCCGGTCATCTTCCGCCGATCAAGGTTGTTTTGCTCTAGCAAGACGGAAACGAGGCTGACTCCAAACACAACACCGTTGCTAGAATACGCCTGGAAGCCAAACGGTCTTGACAGCGGCACGGCCCTGCAGTTCCCGGTCCTGTCAATATGCAGTGAAGGGCTTTCACTATCCCGGCGCCGACGGCAAGGACGCAGGACGTTTACGAGGGTATCGATGCAGAAAAGTGACGGCATGAACTACGCCCCGGTTGGCAAGGGCGAGCCGGTCTGCGGCAAGGGTGACTTCCCCATCGCGGCAATCGGACTCGACCACGGCCACATCTACGGCATGTGCAACGGCCTGCTGGAAGCGGGCGCGGAACTGCGGTCGGTCTATGATCCTGACACCGCGAAAGTGGAGGCCTTCCGCAAGACCTATCCTGGCGTGAAGCCCGCGGCGTCGAAGCAGGAGATTCTTGACGACGAAGAAATCAAACTCGTGGCCGGCGCCTCGATCCCGGCTCATCGTTGCGCGCTCGGCCTCGAAGTGCTCGACCACGGCAAAGATTATTTCGTCGACAAGGCTCCGCTGACGACACTCGAACAACTCGCGCAAGCCCGCGCAAAGACAGCGGCAACAGGAAAGAAATACGCCGTCTACTACAGTGAGCGGCTGCATACAGAATGCTCGATCTACGCCGGCAACTTGATCGAGGACGGAGCGATCGGGCGCGTTCTCCAGGTAATCGGCATGGGACCGCATCGGCTCAACGCCGGGTCCCGCCCGGATTGGTTCTTTCAATACGACCTCTACGGAGGAATCATCTGTGACCTCGGCTGTCACCAGGTCGAGCAGTTTCTGCACTACACGGGCGCGAAGGACGCCAAGGTTATTGCGAGTAAAGTGGCCAACTACAACAACAAAGAGTATCCGGAACTAGAAGACTTTGGCGACGTCTCGCTCGTGGCCGACAACGGAGCGACAAACTACTTCCGGGTCGACTGGTTCACGCCCGACGGCCTTGGCGCCTGGGGCGACGGCCGCGCCTTCATCCTGGGGACCGACGGCTACATTGAACTGCGCAAATATATCGATGTCGCCCGCGATCCCGAGCTGGACCACGTCTATCTTGTGAATGGGAAAGGCGAGCAACACATTCCGGTACACGGGAAGGTGGGCTACCCGTTCTTCGGACAACTCGTGCTCGACTGCCTCAATCGCACCGAAAACGCAATGACGCAGGAGCACGCCTTTAAGACCGCTGAGATTACGTTGATTGCACAGAACGAAGCGATGCGTATTGAGTGATCCGGCCGTGACGATCAAGCTTGCCCGCGCCGCCATGGCGAACGGCTCTCGGGTGCGCCACAATTCGGTCAACGCTCGGCCGTCGCCTCTACCGAATCGCCACCGTCACTACACGATCGCGGCCGCGAACCTGAACAATTTCACCCGGAGAAATTGCGCCGACCACATCGAGCAAGTCGGATACCTCAAACGCTTCGCCATCGTAGTAACTCAACAACTCCTCGAGGCGAGAGAGGGGCACCCGGACATGCACCTCTTCGCCCCGCGTTTCCACATCGATGACGAGATTGTCGCCCACCTTAGCAACGATCACTTCCTCGTGCCGGCCCGATATCCGCACCAGCTCGGCGTCCGGTGCGTCGGCGAGTAACCGAACGATCTGTTCAGCTTCGGTGATGAAGCGGGCCAGCTCGGGTATTTCGATTCGCGCGTCGTCCTCGTCCACGAAAAGCAGCGCTGCCCGCGCCAAAGTCAAGGGCAGCGGTATCGATATGTAAAAAGCTTCCGGCTCCGTTTGCCGGACGTCCACTACCACCCAGGGCAGGGCCGCGAGAGTGACGCCGGCAAACAGAATCAATGAACCAATGACGACAAGAACGGTTTTCATTTCTTCGCTCTCGGGCTAGCTCTTGTTCTTGTCGATCCACACACGCACCAGCTTCTCGCCGTCGCGCACGGTGACGATGTCACCCCTCTCTTCGGTGAGTTCGGCCAGGGCCGCTTGCAGATCGAGATGATTACTTTCGCCGCCAAGCAGCGCGTCGACGAGCGTGACGGGGACTTCGATCCGAACCTGCTTGTCACCCTCGTCTTCCTCACCCTCGCCGGCCTTGTCCACATGAATCCGAATGCGATCACCTTCGCGCACGATTCGGATTTGCTTGTCCTTCTCCTGCAGTGTCAAAAACTCGGCGTCGCCGGACGCCTTGAGTTCCCTCCACACCAGGCGGATATCCTCAACAGACACATCGTGCTTGTCGAGCTTGATCTGACCTTTACTGAGGATCTCGCCGGAGATGACGTTGAGCGCCACCTCGGCCAAAGCCAGCGGCAGATTGACGCGGGCGTTCTTACCGTCCTCGCCGGGCTCGGTCACTTGTACGTGAATCCAGGGACGAGGCTGCTGTGCTTCCACCGTACGGACTGCCAAGGCCGATATCGCGGCGAATGTCATGACGGCTAATACTCTTCGAGTCATAAGAATGTTTCCTCCGTTTTCCCGTTGCCGCTAGGGCGCCGGGTTCGATCGAGCAACGCTCTTGCGTGCTTCGTATGTAACTACGAAGGTCGCGGCCGAGAAGTTCAGCGAATATCGGTCAAGCGTTTCCCGGCGGCCATCGCCTCGTTACAATCAAGTCATGGCTGCCGGCGATTCCACAACGGCGCGGCGTATTGATCTGGTTTTCCAGATTGCGATGCTGCTGCTGGTCGCCAACGGCTACCTCGCCATTCTCCTGGGCGGAGAACTCGACGGCCTCTCGGCCACCGTCATGGCGATTGGCTTGGTTGTGCGCGGGCTGGCGGTTCTTGGCTGGGGACGCTCGGACCTGCCCAAACCGCTGATAGCAACGCTGAGCCTGCTCTACGTTGCTTTCTATCTCGCTGACATCTTTGTTCTCCGGTCTGGTTTCATGATCTCGACCGTGAGGATGTTGTTCTTCTTCACGGCCCTGCGACTGGTGACCGCCCAGACCAGCCGCGACTACTTTTATCTGGGGGTTCTGGCCTTCTTGCACCTGATGGCGGCATCCATGTTCGTCGGCGGTGTCAGCTATCTCGCGGTGCTGCTGCTGTTCTTGATTTTCTCGATCCTGACGTATACGGCGTTTGAGATTCGGCGTGGTTGCCAGGCGGCGGCCCTGCTTGTCGAGGACGCCAACCAAGCCCGCGGAAAGCTGCTTTGGGTGCGGCTGGCAACCCTCAGCATTGTCCTCTCCGGCGGGATTCTGATTCTAGGTTTCGCATTGTTCCTGGTGATCCCAAGAACGCTGGCGTCGAGTTCTATTTCGCCCCTTCGTGGCAACTATACCGTTGGTTTCTCCGACCAAGTGAATCTAGGCAATATCGGGTCGGTTCAGTTGGACCACACTCCTGTCATGCGCATCAGGGAATCTTCCGGCGCTACCTTGGAGAAGCTCAAGTGGCGCGGCTTGGCGCTTCGACATTTCAGCGGAACGCGCTGGTCGAACCCCTCGCCGCAAGATCATTTCGTCGAACCGAACAGGGGCCAATACCTGTTGCGCGCCCCGGTTCGCCGGAACGAACGCGGACGGCGCATCCGCTACGAAGTCGCGCTTGAACCGATGCCGGTCTTCGCGGTGTTTCTCGCGGGCCAGCCCGAGCAAATCAGCGGTACTTTTCGAAGTTTGCACGTGACCGATACGGACTCCTATCGGGTACCGCGCCAGCCCCACCAGCCGCTGCGTTATCAGGCCGAAAGTTGGATTCCCGGCGAACTGCCCGAGCGCGCCGCTAATGTCGCCGAACTTTTCACAAAGCAATTCCGCGGCAAATTCCTTCAGCTGCCAAAGCTCGACCCCAGAGTTGCCACGCTTGCCAAACAAATTGCGGGCGCCGGGCAATCGCCGCTTCGCCAAGCCGCCCTGATCGAGCAGCATCTGCGCAGTCAGTTCGGATACACCTTGAATCTGCCAGAAACCAAGGTCGACGACCCGCTGGCGCATTTCCTGTTCGAGCGCCGTGAGGGCCATTGTGAGTATTTTGCCTCGGCCATGACCGTCATGCTGCGCACGCTCGGAATCCAGGCACGACTCGTGAATGGATTCTTGGAAGGCATCTATAATCCGGTGTCTGAAGAGCAGGTGATTCGCTCCAGCGACGCCCATAGCTGGGTGGAGGCTTATATTCCCGGGCACGGCTGGCTGAGCTTCGACCCCACGCCGCCGAGCCCCTATTCCGCGATGGGGTTTTGGGCGATGCAGTTTTGGATGTATTGGGACGCCCTCGAGTCTTCCTGGGGAGCCTGGGTGCTCGATTACGACTGGAATCGCCAGCTATCTCTCGCCCGCGAGATGCAGGGGCGCTCCCAACTGGCGGCCGGGACGATCCTTTCCTCGATCCAGGCCGGACGCCGCTGGGCAGCGCAAATGTGGGCCATCGCGGGGGCTGCCTTTGAGCAGCCTGGAGCCCAACGACAGACTGGCTGGTTGATGTTGCTCGGGCTCATCGCAGCGGTCGTGGGCCTGGCCTTGGGTCTGCCTCGACTGGCGCCGTGGCTGGCCAGAATCTACCGCCGCCGGAGAGTCGAAACCGGCCACGGGCGAATTTCCGATGCAACGTATTTCTACGGGCAAGCATTGCGGATTCTCGAGCGCCGCGGTTTCAATCGGCGCCCGACGCAAACCGCCGACGAATTTGCCGAGTCGGTTCAGGAGCCGCAATTGCGAGGTCTCGTCCAGCAAGTGACGAAAGCTTACAACCGCGCCCGCTTCGGGCATGACCGCGCCCAGGAGAAACGGCTGCCCCAACTCGTGCAAGCTCTCGACCGTAGCCGCTAGCAGCCGCTAGCCTGCATGCCGCACGCTAGAATGAAACTTCCAGCCGCTGGATCCCCATGAAAATCGGTTTTATTAGTTTGGGCTGTCCCAAGAATCTCGTGGACAGCGAGGTCATGATGGGCCTGCTCGAAGCCCGAGGCCACGAGCTGACCAATCGCCCAGGCGACGCCGAAGCGCTGGTCGTCAACACTTGCAGCTTCATCGACCCGGCCAAAAAGGAGTCGATCGATACCATCATCGAGATGGCGGAGTATAAGAAGTTCGGCTCCGCGCGCCGGCTGGTCGTCGCCGGGTGCCTGGTCGAGCGCTTCCGGAACGAGATCAGCGAGCAAATCCCGGAAGTCGACGCCGTTCTGGGAACGAACGAGCTGGACCACATTGTCGCCCACTGCGAGGGTGTCTACGATACGCCGCTGCCGGCCGTCGAGCCCTACCTCTACCACGATCTGACGCCAAGGCGGCTCGCGACCCCGCGGCACATGGCCTACATGAAGATCAATGAAGGCTGCGACCACCCTTGCACCTTCTGCATCATCCCCAAATTCCGGGGGCGGTTTCGCAGCCGGCGATTCGAAAGTGTGATTCGCGAGGCCACTCAACTGTTCGGACAAGGCCTGGGAGAGATCAACCTGATCGGCCAGGACACCACCGCCTACGGTGATGATCTGGGCATCGAAAACGGCTTGGCGACGCTGCTCGAAGGGCTGGCACGAATCGAGGGCGCGGGCTGGATCCGTTTTCTTTACGTCTATCCGAACCGGGTCACTCAGAAGCTTCTCGACACGATGGCCGCCCACGAGCCGCTATGCAACTACATCGACATCCCGTTGCAGCATGCCAGCGCGCGCGTGCTCAAGCGCATGAAACGCGGCGCATCCGGCGACATTTTCCTGGAGTTAATCAACAGGATTCGAAGAACGGTCCCGGGAGTCGCCATTCGCACCAGTTTCATCGTTGGATTCCCCGGCGAGACCGACAAGGACTTTGAAGAGCTGTGCCAATTCGTTCAGGCCGCTCAGTTTGACCGCGTCGGCGTATTCGGCTATTCCGACGACGAGACAAGCGAAAGTTATCATCTGGACGGTAAAGTGGATGGCCGCACGATCTACAACCGCAAGCGGCGGCTGATGGCGCTGCAGCGCAAGATTTCCCGAAAACGAAATCAAGCCCTGGTCGGCCAACGCTTCCCGATTTTGATCGTCGGCCCCTCCGAGGAGACGGACTTGCTCTGGGAAGGGCGGCTAGCGACTCAAGCGGAAGACATCGACGGAAAAACGTATATCACCGAATTCGCCGAAGCAACGCCGCAACCGGGAGACTTTGGAGAGATTCGCATCACCCGCGCCGGTGACTACGATCTTTTCGGTTGTCTGGAATCGGTCCGCCCGCGGAACCCGGTTCAGCGGTTAGCCTCGGCTGGCAGCCCGGCCGCGTCGCTTCCTATACTGCAATAGTCGTGTGAGGGATGAAGTGAAATTCTCTCCCGAGATTCGCTCTTCTTCTGTCGCCAAATTCACTTCTGTCGCCAAATTCACTTCCGTCACCAAATTCAAATGACCAAGCACATCAAAGAATGCCCCATCTGTCACAAGCCCATCAATCCGTCTGGTGAAGACTACCCCTTCTGCAGCGAGCGCTGCAAGACTGTCGACTTGGGCAATTGGGCCGCTGAGAAATATGCCACGCACTCACCGATGACCGAAGCGGACGAGAATCTCGATAGCGAATATCCGCCGGAATCGCTTAATGGCCACTAGCCGGCTCGGGCTGGTGCTGGCCACCTGGGGCGGATGCGGCTATTTCCCCGGCGCACCAGGCACGGCCGGATCGGTCGCGGCTGTCCTGGCCGGCTACGTATTGGTGCATCAAGCCGGGCTTTCCCCATGGTGGCTGGGAGCCCTCGCTGCTGCTTTGTTGTGGCCGGCTTGCTGGGCGTCTGACGTCGCGGCGGATCACTTCTCTCGTGAAGACCCGCCGCAAGTTGTCGTGGACGAGGTCGTCGGTCAATGGATCGTGCTTTCCGCCGTTGCCCCGGACAACTGGCTCCACTGGCTGGCTGCCTTCGTTTTGTTCCGTCTTCTCGACATCTTTAAGCCCTATCCGATCCGACGATTGGAGCGGCTCCCCAAGGGCATTGGAGTCGTCGCCGACGACGTTGGAGCGGGCTTGTGCGGTATGATCATTCTTGTGGTTCTGAGGCGGTTTTTGGAGTCCTAAACGGAACAAGAATGTCTTTTAGCCCTCCGTCAGCGCAATATTCGGAAGCAGGATGAGTTCAAAAAAAGCCCGTTCTACAGACCTACCCCTGATCGATAGCGTCACGCCTCCCGCTGCCATTCACGGCGGAGAGGTAGAGGTTCGCGGTTCCGGTTTTTCCGACAACGGCGCGGGCCACGCCCGCGCCCGCTTCGGATCGGTGGATGCACGGCTGGTCGTGGGCGGGAGCCGGCATCTGGTCATCCGCGTCCCAGAAGCCGCGACCGAGGGCGCCCTGACGCTCGTCAACGGCTCCGCCGAAAGCCAGCCCTACCTCTGTGCCATCGGCATTCGGATCGCGGAGAACATGCATCCGGTGGCCAACCCCGCCGTCGATGTGCATGGAAATATCTATACGACCCGAAGCGGGTCCCGCGGCGAAAAGCTGCCGGTTTCCGTTTTCAAAATCGACTTGAATTTCAACGTAAAACCTTTCGTTTCCGATATCGTCAACCCCACCGGATTAATCTTCAACAGAAACGGAGACCTGCTGATCTCGGGACGCAACAACGGATCGATCTATTCAGTCAGCCCTCGCGGCCGAGTCGAAGTCTATGCCGAGGGTATGGGCGTGGCGACCGGGCTGGCCTTCGACGAGGAAGAGAATCTTTACGTTGGAGACCGTACTGGCACGATCTTTAAGATCAGCCCCAGCCGGCAAATCTTTGTTTTCGCGACGCTGGAACCCTCCATTTCCGCGTATCACCTGGCCATGGGCCCGAATCAGACCCTGTACGTAACCGGGCCGACCACTTCCAGTTTCGACTGCGTTTACGGTGTCAACCCAAATGGTGAAGTGGACATCGTCCATCGCGGCTTCGGACGTCCGCAGGGGATGATCGTTGACGCCCTGGGCGATCTCTATCTCGCTGCTTCTCATGCCGGCAGCAAAGGCATATTCCGTCTCCGGCCGGGCGTTGATCCGGAACAGGTCGTATCCGGTCCTGGGATCGTGGGGCTCAATTTCCTGCCGTCCAATGAAATGGTCGTCGCTACAACCAACGCGCTGTTCCGGATCGACACCTCGCGGGTCTTGAACAACTAACGTATGGCGAGCTGGCCGCCCGCTTCCGCCGTCAGCGCGTGAGACATCCAGGTTAAGATCCAGTGACCGCCGAAATCATCGCTGTCGGTTCGGAGCTGCTGACCCCGCAGCGGGTCGACACCAACTCGCTTTTCCTTACCAGAAAGCTCAACGAATGCGGCATCGAGGTCGTCCGCAAGACCATCATCGGCGATGACCGTCAGCGCCTGGCCCGGGAAATCCTGCGTGCCCGCGAGTCCTCCGATGTCGTCATCATGACGGGCGGGCTGGGTCCGACCCTCGACGATCTGAGCCGCGATGCCGCCGCGGACGCATTGGGCCTCAAATTGGTTTTCCACCAGCAGATCGTCGACTGGATCGAGGAGCGCTTCCGGCGCCGCGGCCGAAAAATGGCGGATGTCAACCGCCGCCAGGCCTATATCCTCGAAGGCGCGGAGATTATTCGGAACGCTCAGGGAACAGCCCCCGGCCAATGGTTCGAGGATGACGCGGGAATCCTGATACTCCTTCCCGGTCCACCGCGCGAGTTGGAACCGGTGTTCGCCGAAGAGTGCATGCCCCGCTTCGAGAAGATCGAGTCGCCCTACCAGTACTACACCGTCTCGATGCGGGTCACCGGAGTTTCCGAGTCCGATCTCGATCAGCGCATTGGGCCGATTTATTCGGCCGAGCAGCGAGTGGCGACGACCATCCTGTCGGCTCCCGGTGACATCCAAATCCATCTGCGGGCCAAAGCGGCGACGCAGGCCGAGGCACGCACCATTGCCGAAGAGCTTGCGGTCCTCATTGAAGCGGAGTTGGGGCAGCAAATCTATACGCACAAGGACGAGCCGCTAGAAGAAGTGGTCGGCCGCCTCTTCCATGAACACGGTATGACATTAGCCGTTGCCGAGAGCTGTACTGGCGGTTTGTTGGCGGAGCGAATCACTGCGATTGCTGGAGCGTCCCGATACTTCGCCGGTGGCTTTGTCAGCTATACCGAAGACGCGAAAATCGGCTGGCTCGGCGTCGATCCAAGCACGATCGATGGGCACGGGGCCGTCAGCCGTGAAACCGCCGCCGCCATGGCGCGGGCCGTGCGCGACAAGGCGAAGGCCTCGGTAGGAGCAGCGATCACAGGCGTTGCCGGCCCCGGCGGCGGCACGGAAACAACACCGGTCGGTACGGTCTTCATCGGTATCGCCAGCGAGGGCGGTGTCGACGTCGAGGAACGCCAGTTCGGCGGCGAACGCGAGCTGATCCGGTCTCTCGCGGCACAGAAGACCCTCGAGCTACTACTGCGGATCGTCCGCCAAGGTCGCTAACCTGGCGCTGAAGCGGCGCGCATTCCCAGCGCGGGCAGGACTGCCCGCGGCAGTCTCAGGGTCCAATTCGCGGGCGCCGGCCGGCACGCCGTCACCTTCCCTTGCGGTTGGCCGCGTTGATGAGGCATAGTTAAATTGGGGTCGCCATCCGTAAATCCGCGGCGGTCCAGTCAAATTGATGAAACCTGATTATTGGTTGTTAGGCGAAATGAACGATGGCGACCATCACAGTAGACGCCGAGCGAATCGTCTACCTGACCGAGCTGACCGGCATGCGGGTCGACGGGCCGAATGGCCGCCGCATTGGACGGGTCCGCGAGGTGGCGATCGCCCCCAGCGAACACCCGCACCGTGTCTCCCGGTTCCTGATCGGGTCGGGCAAAACCCCCTTCATGGTGCGCTACGATCAGGTCAAGTCCATCTCCATGGATGGCATCCAGCTAGCCGACGACCACTTCGTTCCCTACTATCCTGACGAAGGCCTGCTGCTTCTCTGCAAAGACCTGCTCGACCAACAAATCGTCGACGTCAACGGACGCAAGGTAGTTCGCGTCAACGACATCGCGCTTCGCATCATAGCGGCATCGGAGCGCGACGAACTCTGGATTCAGGAAGTCGGCGTCGGACTGCAAGGAGCCTTCCGGCGGCTGACCGAGGGGCTGATGCCTTCCGCCTGGATTCGTGACGTTCAACGGCGCATCAAGCCCAATTCCATTCCCTGGGACTTCTGCAATATCATCGAGCCGGATCCGCGGCGGCGACTGAAGCTGCATATCTCACATGACCGTATCGGCAGCATCCATCCCTCTGATCTCGCCGATATCGTCGAAGAGCTGGCGCCCGCCGAGCGCGAGGCATTGTTTGAAACCCTCGACGAACATGTCGCGGCCGAAGCGCTGACCGAAATCCGGCCCAAGATCCAAGTCAGCATCGTCGAATCACTCGACAAAGAAAGAGCCGCTGACATTATCGAAGAGATGGCGCCTGATTCCGCCGCCGACGTCCTGAGCGAACTTCAGAACGAGACCAGTCAAGGAATCCTCAAAGACATGGAGCAGGAGCCGGCCGCCGAGGTCGAAGAGCTGCTCGAACACGAAGAGGACACCGCCGGTGGCTTGATGAACACGCAGTACATCGCGCTTCACGAGCATGCTTTGGCCGAAGACGCAACCGAGGCCTTGCGGGGTAACGACAATCTGCTGGCGACCCTCACTCATCTGTTTCTCATCGATCGTGACGAGCACTTGGTCGGGACGGTTCCAGTGGCGAAGCTCTTCATCGCCGAACCCCGCTTGCCGCTGCGGGACCTAGCCATCCTCGACCCCATCAGCGTGGATCTTGACGCTGACGAGGAAACGGTCATCGAGCTGTTCGATAAGTACAACTTGTTCGCTCTGCCTGTCGTGGATGATGACGACGAATTGTGCGGGGTGATTACCGCCGATGATGTCATCAGCGTCCTGACACCGGATCCCTAGATTTTTTTCAGGAATTCCAATCGGACTTATGCTCAAGCGCCTGAGACAACGAATCCTCGTGTACCTGGCCGTGCTGGGTCCCGGTGTGATTACCGCGGTTGTCGACAACGACGCTGGCGGCATCTTCATGTATTCCGAGGCAGGCGCCCGCTTTGGCTACACCCTGCTGTGGACGATGATTCCGGTCACCGTGATTCTCATCATCACTCAAGTGATGTGCTCGCGGATGGCGGCGGTTACCGGCAAAGGGCTTTCCGATCTGATCCGCGAAGAGTTTGGTCTGCGTACGACGTTTTTCGTCATGGCGGCCCTGCTTCTGGTCAACCTCACGAACGTCACCGCCAACTTTGCCGGGATCGCCGGTTCACTGGAGCTGTTCGGCATCAGCAAGTACTTTTCGGTTCCGTTCGGAGCCATCCTGGTGTGGACTCTCGTGGTTCGCGGCACCTACCGCACCGTCGAAAAGATCTTTCTTGTGGCCAGCTTTTTCTACCTCTCTTACGCTATCTCGGCTTTCCTGGTCCAGCCGGATTGGACCGCGGCGATCAGCGCCAGCGTGACGCCGGTCGTCTCGCTGGAAGGCCCGTACTTGGTCCTGCTGATTGGCCTCGTAGGCACCTCGGTCGCGCCCTGGATGCAGTTCTACTTGCAGGCGTCGATCGTGGAAAAAGGCGTCGACATCAAGCAGTACCCCGAGTCGAGAACCGAAGTCATCGTTGGCTGCATCGTGATGGCGTTCATCAAGTTCTTCGTGATCGTCGCCTGTGCCGGCGCGATCTGGTCGAATGGCCCACGCGAGATCCATGATGTCTCCGAGGCCGCCGAAGCGCTGCGTCCGCTGGGCGATTACGCCTACATCCTGTTTAGCGCCGGTCTGTTCAATGCGTCGTTGCTGGCGGCCAGCATCTTGCCTCTCTCGACCGCCTATTCGGTTTGCGAGGGACTGGGGTTTGAATCCGGGGTCAACCACCGATTTTCCGAGGCAAAGGTCTTTTACTGGCTCTACACTTTACTGATCGCGGTAGGAGCCGGGCTTGTGCTGTGGCCCAACTTCCCAATCGTTCGCATGATCCTGCTTTCGCAGGTGCTCAATGGCTTCTTGCTGCCGGTCATCCTGATCTTGATTCTGATTTTGGCGAATCGCCGCGAGCTGATGGGCAAGTGGGTGAACTCGCCGATCTACAATCTTCTGGCCTACGCCACAGTCGCGATAGTGATCGTTCTCTCGGTGACGTTAACCCTCGTTTCGGGTTAGCTTTCCTGGCCGCTCGAGCCGGGATTAGAAGCCCAGCTGCAGGGTGAACTTGAAGGCCCTGCCATCGTTGAGGGTATTCGTGATCTGGCCGAAGCTGGGCGACGTCAGATCTTTGCCGGGTTCGGCGAATTGCGGGTGATTGAAAACGTTCAACGATTCGGCGCGCAGGGTCATCGACGCATCGCCGCCCAGCGGCCAGCGCTTGGACAATGCCGCATTCACATTGAAGATGCCGTCTTTGCGAAATACATTGTGGCCAAGGTTGCCGGCCAGGTCCGTCGGCTGAATGAAGGAGAACGAATCTGAGTTGAAAATTCGCCGCGACGTGTCCGGATCGTCCACCGAAATGCCGAGGATCGAGGGGTCCATCAGATTCGGGCGGTCTCCCGGCGAGCCATCGACATTCCCGAAACCCTCACCGTCCGAACCGGCGCTGACGTCAAACGGCGTGCCGGCTTTCGCGAGAAAAACAGTGCTCAACTCCCAGCCGCCGATCCAGCTCGCCCATCGAGACTGAAACGCCGGCATCGCCCAATTGGTGCGCAGCAGCAATGCGTGGGGCTGATCAAACCAACTGACGGACCTCATTTCCGCTTGGGAGTTGAACTCGGTCTGGCTACGTCCCAGCCGTGCGTCTCGGCCAGATGCGGTGTTCGAGAAATTGTTTCCCAAATCGATTGCCTTGCTGAACCAGTAGGAAGCGTCGAGAGAAAGCCCCTTCCAATTGGGCACTCTCAGGACGGCCTTGGCTGCATCGAAATAGCCGCGCGATCCATTCAAAACGAAGCGGTTGTCGAAGAAGCGCGGGTCGGGCCGGCGCTCGTTCACGGTCGCCGTGGTCTGCGCTATTCCCTCGACGATCCGCGCCCGGTTGACATACCACATGGTCAACAGCTTGTGAGTCCGGCTGCCGACGTAGCCCAAGTTCAGGCTCCAGTCGCCGCCCAGCGGGAGCTGCCAATCAAAACTATACTGATGCGAATAAGGCGTCGCCAGTTCCGGGTCTAGCGAGAAGACGGTCGAGCGGGCATTGGGGTCAAAATCCTCCGGACTCAGACTCCCGAGCGGATTCGCAAGATCAGGAACCTGCACCGAGATGTTGAGATTCCTTGGCGGGCTGAAACGCGCCTGCCCGTAGGTGACGTTGAAGATCTCGCCGTAGTGGATCCCGTAAGCTCCGCGGATCACCCCCCAGCGCTCACCCAGTCGATAGGCGAAACCAAAGCGCGGCGCCAAGTTGTTGCAATCGCAGTCGTAGGGAATCTCGGTCAAGCCGTTGACCTCGGCCGGGCGCGTTACTGGCTCATACCGCAGGCCAGCGTCTAGCGTCAGATCGGAGGTGACCTGCCACTTGTCAGCCGCATAGAACTGCATGTCCCAATTTCTGAAGCCGCGATGAGTGTCGCCGATCGCTACGCGATAGACGCTGGGCAGCCCCATTCGAATGTTCGTGATGGCGTCGTTGCCGAAGTCGTTGCGAAAGAAGAAAAGACCTCGGTGGCTTTCGGCCTCCAAACCGTTCACTTGGCGCCGTACCAGTTCGCTCCCCGCGGTCAGCAGGTGACGGCCTCGGGTATGCCGCACGCGAGCTGCGTAGCGAAACCGGTTCTGCACCCGGTCGATCGGGATGTTCGAACCAGGCCCCAAGAACTCCACAACGAAACCGGTCAGGATCAAGGGCCCAACCGACGACTCCTCGGGAACGATCAAAGAGCCGACGCGTTCGTACCCAGCCGTGACGTCGGTTGTCGTCGCGGGAGTCCAGGAGCGGTTCCAAGTGATCTTGGCATCGTGGTTCTTCGTCGTCGTATCTGGATTCTGGCCGCCGACGAGTTGGAACGCATCGACATTTTGACCCGTGAAACCGTATCGCAGCGTGAGCCGGTCTCGTTCACCGAGAACCTGGTCGAGCGTAATGCTGCCGCGGTTGTTGTTGATGCTCTGAATGTCGTTGGTGTTGAGCGCACGTTCGTTGATGTCGGTGCGGTTGGGCAGCTCGGCGGGATAGGCGTCCAGCAGACGCTGAACGATCGCCCGCGTTGCCGGGTCGTTTGTCAGAGGCGTGCGTTCATCGGCAGCGGGCACAAGGACGTTTCCGTTGACGCTCCCGCGTGAGCGGCCTTGGCTGCCGTTGAGCGTGAGCGCGGCTCCGCTCCACAGCGGGACACCCACCGTAAACCCGTAGGAGTTGTCGCGGGACGGCTTGACGCTGCCGACCTGAAAGAACGACCGTGCACTGAAAACACTGTTCTGGTGAGTCCAATAGAAGTTTCCGTGGACTCGGTCCGCTCCCGAGGCGGGCTGATGACTGGGACGCTTAGAGGGCTGCCCGAACTCGGTGGAGAAATAGCTCTGATCGATCTGGAGTTCCGGCGAGACCGTGGCGGTCGTTCCCATGCGCGTCGTCAACTCGCGGAGCACGTTATTGTCGATCAGCGTAATCCGAACGTTCTCGTTTCGACGACTCTCGCCTTTCTCGGAATCAACTTCACCGAGCAGGTTGAGACTCGTGCGATCGGCATCGGCGGAGGCTTCGGTGTTTTCTTCCGGCTGATCGGCCTCGGCTGAGGAGGGCGATTCGCTCTCGGCCTCGGCTGGGGGGCTCTGCTGAGCAGGCAACGATGCCGGGGCCAGAAGCAGCAAGGCCGCGCACAGGGCGGCGCACGGAAATGCCTGGTGTGTTTTCGATACCATGTTTCGGTTCGATTCTCCCACGCTCGGGTTCGTTTTTCAGGTGAGTGCGGCGGTCGAGCTTTCGGGGTCAGAGCCCAGAACGCAAGTGACGGGCCAGCGGCCGCGCTCTGCATCACGAAAAGCTTGCGGCATTCGGCTGGAAATCGGCGCCGGCGTGCAACCGGGCCGCGCTTCTCGCGAAGGATTGCGCGGCTCTTGCGAAGGATTGCGGCGGCGCTTGCGAAGGATTGCGCCACTCGGGCCCGTCACTTGCGTTCAGGGCTCTGACACGGCACTAGCTCACCAGCCGCTTGGGAACGTGGGAGCCCTCCTGAAACTTCGAGAAAAACTGGGACGTGAGGGGATGGAGAACCCGGTCGCCGGACCGGTCGGCTTCGAGATTCTGCTGCGCCACGTAAGTCTCGTGGTCACTGCCGTCGACCAGAACACGATACCAAGGTTCGTCCTTGGGCGGGCGAGAGCGCGCCACTTGCTCGTACCATTCCTCGCTTCCGAGGAAGACCGGGTCGACATCATAGATGACGCCGCGATAGTCAAACAGGAGATGCTGAATCGTCTGCCCGATCGCGAATTTTGCTTGGGTATTCATCTTTCGACGCTACCGCTCGCGCGGCGACTCAGTCGCCTTCCACGGGCTGAATCTCGCCGTGCCCAAAGATGCGGCGAAGCATTCGCACCATCCAAGACTTCAAATCAAGGACCAGACTGAACAGGGCCGGCACAAGCACCAGAGTAAACACGGTCGAGATTAGAAGTCCGCCAATCACGACACTTCCGATTCCTCGGTAAAGCTCGGCTCCGGCACCAGGAAAGATCACCAAAGGCAGCATCCCGAAAACGCTGGTCAGCACGCTCATGAAAATCGGCCGAATGCGGGTGCGGGTCGATTCGCGGATAGCCTCGCGCGGGCCCATGTTCTCGCTCCGGATGTGGTTGAGCGCTTGATGCACCAGCAGGATTGCATTGTTGACGACGGTCCCTATCAAAATAAAGAACCCCAGCATCGTCAGTATGTCGAGCGCCTGGTAGGTAAACCGGTTCATGACGCTGAGTCCAAGCAGGCCGCCGAATCCAGCCAGCGGTACGCTAAAAAGAATCACCAGAGGGTAGGCAAAGCTTTGGAATAGCGCGGCCATCAGCAGGTAAGTGATGACCAAGGCAAGCAGGAGGTTCCACGCTAAGGCGTCCCAGGTCTGGCTGAGTTTGTCGGCTTCACCACGCGGAATGATGCGGTAGAGGCCGGTGAGAACGCCTTCGTCCGAGAGCGGCCGGATAATCTTGTCCTCTATTTGCTCCATCGTCGTTTGCAACGGAACGCCTTGGGGCGGAGTCAGCCGGATCGTGCTGGCGCGCTGGCGCTCGCGATGCCCGATCTGAACTGGCGAGCTCGTTAACTCGACATTCGCGAGGGCATCGAGGGTGACCAAGCGGCCACTCGGGACAGCGATCGGCATTTGGGCCAAGTCGTGCGTCCGATGACGGCGATTCCCCTCGACAATAAGCTTTAGATCAATTCTCTTGCCTTCCCACTGATAATCGGACACCTTGGCGCCATCCACCAGCGCATTGATAGCCAAGCCCAGCTCGCGCCCGCTCACCCCCAACTCGGCGCTGCGGAGCCTATTCGGAACAATGCGAAGTTCCGGTTTGCCGCGGTCGACGCCGCCCAGAGGTTGCGCCTGAGCTTCCGGCAATTCCTGCTGCAATCGGGCGAGCGTAATTCCACCGATTTCCCGCAGACGGTCGAAATCGGGTCCTACGATATCGAGGTTGATATAGCCCGCGTCCCTGCCGCTTTGAAATAAGTTGCGTGGGCGAAAACCACCCAGGGCGGCCGGAATCTTACTGATAGCCGAGCGGAAGACCGGGACCAGCTCCGCGACACGGAGGGGATCCTTTGCCACGCCGCCGGCGAACATGAAGTTCCCGAGGGCGACAATGTAAGAGTGAGCAAGGCCGCCACCGGGACAGTTTTCGACCGACGCATCGCACTCGTAGGCCGGCCGCAGGGTCTCGAAGTAGCCGTGCCGCAGGCTCTCGCCCTCAGCCAGGCTGTAGTTCGACGGCAGGATCACCTGGCCGAAAACAAAGTTGACGGTGCCGGCGGGGAGGTATTCCACGGGCGGAATCAACCTCGCGGCCCCCACGATCGCGACCAGCGTAAAGCCAACGGCCACCGTCAGCCGGCGAATCGTCCCCCCGCAAATCCAGTACACAAGATCCGCGATCCTGCCGCTCAACGAACCAAAGGTACCCGATTTTTTGAGTGACGTCCTCGCTTCGGGCGTTGCGGACTCACCCCCGCCCAGCACCTTTGCGGCCATAGCCGGGATGACGGTAATCGCCACGATCATGCTGAGAATTACGGCCCCGCTGATAGCAATCGCAATGTCCTGGAAGAGCTGACCGGCCTCTTCTTCAATGAAGATCACGGGCAGGAAAACGGCTACGGTTGTCAGAGTGCTGGCCAGGATCGCGCCCCAAACCTCCCGCGCCCCGTCGAAAGCCGCTTGCGCTTTTGACTTGCCCATCTGGCGGTGGCGAAAGATATTCTCCAAAGCCACGATCGAATTGTCGACGACCATACCGACAGAAAACGCCAAGCCGGCGAGGCTGATCACGTTCAGCGTCCGGCCGGTGAGGCTCATGATGAGAAAGGTGCCGATCAAGCTGATGGGCATCGCGAGGGCGATGATCAGGGTGCTGGTGAAACTCCGCAGGAACAGCAAGAGCACGACGACCGCGAGCCCTGCCCCAATGTAGAGGCTTTCCCGGAGAAGAGTGATCGCGCTCTCGATGTAGTCGGTAGCGTCGAACATCTGAATGATCTTGAGATTTCGCGGCTCCAAAACCTGGCGGTCCAGGCGGTCGGCGGCTTCCTTGACCCCCTTCATTACCGCCAGCAGGTTCTCGTTCGGTGCCTTGGAAATGCTAAACGGAAAAATCGGCTCACCGTTGAAGTAGCCCTGGGCGCGTTTCTTCTCGAATCCCAAGCGGGCATAGCCGAGATCGCGCGCAAAGATGGGCACGTCGTTTTGGTAGGCGACCACGACTTGTTCCACATCCTCGGCCGACGCGTATTCGGCGGAAGTCCTGACGACGTAGTTGCCTTTGCCCTCGTCAAAATCCCCTCCGCTGACGTTCGCGTTTTCGCGATCCAAGGCACTGGCGAGTTGGCTGATTGTGATCTTGCGCGCCGACAGCTTGACCGGATCGGCCAAGAACTGCATCTCATGCCGCTGGCCGCCGTAAATATTGACCGCCGCGACGCCGGGTACGCGTTCAAACTCCGGGGCGACTACGTCCTCGACAAAATCTCGCTCTTGCGCGATCGGCCCCGCCGCGGCATCGCGATCGATGTGCATGACCAGGAAAAAGGCGATAAATTCCGTGTCGGAGCTAGCCGCGCGAACCGCCGGCTTCAGGGCGTCGTCGGGGTAGCGGGGCACTTGTTCCAGACGGTTCGAGACGTCCAGCAGGGCGGTATCGGTATCCGTCCCGATCTTGAAGGTCATTAAAATTTGCCCCTGACCCTCCGAGCTTGTGCTCTCGATGCTTTCCAGTCCTTCTAGCGCCTTGAGCTGGTCTTCCTGTTCCTGGACGATTTGGCGTTCAACCTCGAGCGGCAGCGCGCCCGGCCATTGCGTGGTGACACGAATCTGCGGCTTGTCCACCGTCGGCGTCAATTGGATCGGGATTTTATAAAGGGCAAGGCCGCCGAACAGCGCCAGCAAGATCACCCCGACAGCGGTGGTGACCGGAAACTGAATCGAGTCCTGAATGATCTTCATGGCGCCGGGTACTCCCGTGGCGCGGGCCGCACCGTCTGCCCGGGCCGCAAGCGTTCGTTGCCGCGAGTGATAACACGCTCGCCAGGCTGCACTTCACCCCGGGATTCGACCCATTGACCGACACCCTCCCCGATCACGACCGCAACCTGCTTGACCGTATCGTCGGGCTGCAGGAGGAAAATGATCCAGCCGTCCCCTTCACTGACAAGTGCGTCCTTGGGAACGATCGTCGCCTGGCGGGGACTGGAGGGCGCCAGGGTGACCGTGGCCGTCATGCCCGTGCGAACGCGACCGCCACCGGACGGCACGCTGATTTTCACGGGAAAGGTGCGGGCGGCGGGATCGGCTTCCGGCACGATCACTGAAACTTTGCCCGCCAACGGCTGCGTGGGATAGGCATCGAGTTTCACGCTGGCTGACTGGCCTAAGCGCACTCTGCCAATGTGAACTTCCGGAACATCGATGGCGACTTCGAGTTCCTCCAGGGACAGCAGCGTGACCACGGCCGCACCTTCCTGCACCCATTGACCGACTTCGGTCAATTTTGCGGTGACCGCGCCGTCGAATGGGGCCAGGATGACGCTCTGGCGCAGTTGCAGTTCTAGCTCGTCGATCGACGCCCGCAAGGAGACGCGGCGCGCTTCGAGGGCCTCCTCTTCGAAGCGGGCGCTATCGAGTTGTTCGTCGCTGATCAGCTCGCCCTCGAAAAGGGACTGAGCGCGCCGGTGGCGCGATTGCGCCGAGCGCAATCGCGTTTCCGCCTCGATGACGTCGGCCTCGAGAGTTATCTTGCGCGCGTCAAGAGAGGCAGTATCGAGCTCGGCTAGCTTTTGTTCTCGCTTGACTCGATCTCCTTCGCGGACCAGCAGTTTCACAACCAGCCCTTCCACCTGGGTTGCCACGTCGGCTCTGCGCAGGGCCTCGACGCTTCCAGGAAGCTCGAGACTGGCTCCAAGTGAGTAAGACCTCGCTTCCGTGTACTCGACGGGAGGAGCGGGTCGAGCGCCGCCGGGAGGGCCCTGCGCAAGCAGGAGACCTGGGGAAGAGGCAAGCACCAGCGCGGCCGCGAACCGTTTCATTGCGAGCCGTTTGATTGCAAGCATGAATCCGCCTGAAGGAGCTGTCGCTTCGCGAGGACTAGCCCAAAGCCCAGCCCTACGCAAAGACGCGGACACAGCCAAATTTTCCTCTCTTCTCAACATCGCATCCACGAGTTCACTATCGTTCATTCGCTGCACGTTCACCTATAGGCAATCTGTCACGCCGAGAGGTTGCCTCAAAACAGCGAGTAGAACCTTATCATTGGATTGCCCCGTCGGAATTGGATTGCCCCGTCCGAATTGGATTGCCCCGTCGGATTGCTCCGAGGGATGGAGCATTTTCCAATGCAAGGATGAGCCTGAAACGGGTCAGGGCGGAAAAGGGCAAGCGGCAGGGTGAGGATCTCCTTTCTGAAGGGTTAGGTGTGAAAAGTT
>Ga0114996_10001722_pt1 | contig 29026 bp, 23 predicted proteins | sample ArcticOcean_MG_C_4_FD_87039 | JGI IMG/M metagenome (GOLD analysis project Ga0114996, IMG submission 87039) | Marine microbial communities from western Arctic Ocean - ArcticOcean_MG_CB4_134 | ecosystem: Environmental > Aquatic > Marine > Oceanic | place: Arctic Ocean: Canada Basin | collected... | reverse complement strand
GGGATCCTGAGATAAAGAAATCGCCTCTTCGAGATCAGCACGAGCTAGGTCAGGTTCAACTTCGGCGGAGATATACAGTTGTGCCCTATCGAGATATAGAGCCGCCTGAGCCGGTGCCAGTTCAATAGCCTTGTTGAAATCTTCCAGTGCGGGGTTTCCTGCGGCAAGGACATCGCGGTAGAACCTTCCGCGCCACCACCAAGTCGAGGCATCTTCAGGGTCGGTCGCAACCGCTAGATCAAACCATTCGAGTGCGCTGTCGGGGTCGCCCCTATTCGCTTCGACCCGACCCAACACTAGGTGAGCAGCAACAGATTCATCATCGAGTTCATATGCTCTACGAGCATCACGTTCAGCACCCTCCAAATCACTCATCGCTACTCGAGAAAGACTGCGATTAGCGTATGCAACTGAAAGATTTGGCTTGAGCTCAATTGCACGGTCGAAGTCAAGCATCGCTTCGTCGTACTTGCCTTGAAGCATAAATGCCTGGCCTCGGCCATCCCAACCACGAGCAAATTCTGGCTCTAGCTCGACAACAGTTGTGAACGTGCGTTCGGCATCTACATATTCGCCACGGCCTAAGGAATTAAAGCCCTGCAGATAAAAAGTGACACTCTCGGATTCGGGAACTTCTGTTCCTTGCGGTTCAGGAGTCGGGGTGACAGTTGCTCGAGGTACGTCGGTCGCTAGCGGCTCGGCTGTCGGTCCAGTAACTTCGGTGGCGGGCGGAACTTCGGTCGCATCTGCCAAATCGTTGTCATCAGCAGAGCAAGCGATTGCTAGCAATGCTACTAGGCTGATCATGAGGATATATATGGGGTGGCGGTTCAGCATTCGCTCAATTATCGGCACTTTTTGGTTTTGATGCTTTGGGACATCTAGCACAGATACGTCGAAACTATGCTCCGAGGTTTCTATATCAGGTGGAAGAAAGTTCACCAACGAGAATTTCTACTGCTAGACGTTCGTCAATTTCACCTTGCTTTATAGCGAGGTCGGCCGCAAGCAAACGCCTTAGAATATTGGCGAGATGATCAGCGCCAAAGTTGTGCGACTGTCGCATCGTTTTATCGAGAGCGTATCGATTTGTTAGCCCTATTCGTTTGCCTAATTCCTCAGATTGAACGCCCTGCTGCTGAAGTTCTATCGTGAGAATCAGCAGCCGTACTTGTCTTGCCAGCATTGACAAGATGCTTTGGACGGTCGATCCACCTGATAATAGCGAGTAGAGCAGCTTCATAGCCACAGCCGGTCGGCGTTCAAGCACGGCATCTATGGCAGCGAAGATGTTGGCTTCCCTAGCATCGGAAACCATGAGGTCGACATCTTCCGATGTAATCTCTCGGCTCCCCGCGTATAAGGCTAATTTCTTTATTTCTTGGTCAAGTAAGCGAGTATCCATACCGGCAAGCCAAGCCATTCGTGCAACAGCATCTCGATTAGTTTTGGCGCCGTAGAACGCGAATCGATCTCGCACCCAAATTTCAAGCTCTGGTCGGCGCATCGTTCGATATTGCTGAATCCGTGCGCTGGGGCCGACCGATTTTAGAGCCAATCCGTTGTCACGAAGGCTTACTTCTTCAACAAAAACTAACTCGGTCGTAGCAGGAATTTCGCTGAGCCTGTCAGTCAGTTCACGCCATTCGTTACCCAGTGATTTGTCACGCTTCTGAATTTGACCCAACACGCCGTAAACGATTACAACTCGGCGATCTGCCATAAACGGAACGAACTGTGCTGCGCCAATAACATCATTCAGCTTGAATCCACGACCTTCAAATACAGTGGTATTCGGGTCGCGCACTTCCGGTGGGGCAGCCGATTCACGAATTTTCACGAGGGCTTCCGACCTTGCGTATTCGTCTTCACCGTGCAGGACTCTGATCATGAGCTTTACGATTTCCTGAGAATTAGCTGAATGGGCTACGCGACAGTCGATTCTATCGATACACTTTCTAACATGCTCAGACTCTTGGCGATACGCTCGGTTGTCCTTCCATTCATAAAATTGGTGTGGAGACTGCTGCTCGACAGGCGCGTACCAGTTTTCACGAAAACTATCCCGCTCTTGGCGGTCGCCTATATCATCTCGCCATACGACTTCATTGCCGATTGGCGTCCCGTGCTCGGGCAATTCGACGATTTGATCGTCACAGTGATTCTGTTCCTCTTGTTCATAGTGGCATCGCCGAGGTACGTCGTACTCGACCAGACTATTGGGCGAAAGCTACGCAAAATGCAAGACGAACAGGGATTAGGCGGGCAGAACCCGTTCAATTTCGGAAATCCCCATAACCCGAATCAAGATGAACCGACAGACGGTAAAACCGTCGATGCCGAGTTCAGATATGTTGATAATGAACAGATCGAAGACAGCGACGAAGAAAAATAGCTGAGAAATTACATTACTCCGGCGTTAAGATTAACAGCCGGTGCAGTTGGAACACCAACTTTGCCGTTTCTCGATAAACAAGACTGGCCAGTACTAACGACTTATGAAGATCGGCATTCTCGGTCTGCCCGCTAGCGGCAAGACAACGATATTTAACTCACTGACACGCGGTAAAGCTGACGTTGGTGGCTTCGGCGCTACTCGTTCAGCAAACATCGGCGTCGCGCACGTTCCCGACGAACGCGTCGACATCCTCACCAAGATGTTCAAGTCCAAGAAGACGATCTACGCCGAAGTTCAATACGTCGACCTTCCGGGTAGTAGCTCGGGTGAATTGTTCGAAGGCGAAGCGATGGCTCAGCTTCAACAGGTCGACGCTATATTGCACGTGGCTCGGGCATTCGAGGATGGATCAGTTCCGCACCTCGAAGGCACGGTCGACTACAAACGTGACATCGAAAAAGTAGCGTTCGACATTTTGTTTGCCGACATCGCACTGCTGGAACGTCGTGTTGAGCGCCTAACTGGAAGTCTTAAGACTATGAAGGTTTCTGATCGCGACGAAGCGGACAAGAACATCGATATTCTCAAGAGAATACAAGGTGATCTGGAAAACGGAATCGCCATTCGGGATCGTGATCTTGAGCCTTCAGAAATCAAAGCAATGTCCGATACCTTCACGCTGAGCAGCCTACCGTTATTAGTCGCATTAAATATCGGTGAAGATGATGTCGCCAATACTGATGAACTCGAGCAAGAGTTAGCAGGTCTGCTAGACGGTCGTTTGACCGGAGGAGCCGCAATCTGCGGCAGCCTCGAAGCCGAGCTTGTCGGCATGTCTGAAGAGGAAGAAAACGAGATGCGAGCTGGTCTGGATGCTGGTGAGCCTGGACTTTCTCGAATGATCAAAGTGTCTTACAAAGTTCTTGGCCTAAACTCATTTCTAACTGTAGGTGAGGACGAAACTCGAGCCTGGACTGTCAAGATCGGTGCGCTAGCTCCAAAAGCGGCAGCCGTTATTCACTCCGACATCGAACGTGGGTTCATCCGCGCTGAAACTGTCGCCTACAAAGATTTCATTGAAGCCGGAACTATGGCCGAAGCGCGTAATCGAGGGCAGTTCCGCCAAGAAGGTCGCGAATATATCGTGCAAGACGGCGATATTTTGAATTTCTTGTTCTCGGTGTAAATTCAATCTCACGAATCTGAAGTATTAGCAAAAGGAAGATCATGGCTGCTGAAGAATTAGGCAATATCGGTAAAACCCCTGCAGGCGATATTATGACAAGCCGCAAGGTGTACATAGTGACGTTGGTTCAGCCCTCACCGGGTGCGCCCGCAGGTTTCGAAGAGCGTTACAACGCCTACTGGGCAGCTGTTGAACAGCAGGTTTCACAGCTTGAGGCGAAAGCCGGAATTGTGATGCGAATCTTTGCTGAAGGCGTAATTGGTCGAGGTGACGACGCGATGCTGATGGTTCAGCAATCGAACCCTGCCGCACACAGCTTCGTTCAGCGACGTGTGTTTGCCGGAGCGGTGTTTGAAGAACTCGAAGACACCGATTTGTTCGGTCAGGTAATCGACTGGGGTCGATGCTTACAGAGCGGCCTAATCAACAGAAACGTTGCCGACACTATTCAGGCTCATTACACAGAAGCAGCCGATAAGCGAATCGCTCATATGTCACAACGACTGTCGGAAGGCATTCTCGAATCGGAAGCGGCTGTTTTGCTCACTGGCGACCAGAACATTGAACTTCCTGACGGTGTCGAGCGATTCATCGTTTCGCCACCAGAACTTGATGAATTGAGTCGATGGGTAGAGCAAGCAAACCAAGCCATTCAACAGCAGATGGCTGAAGAACAGGCTCGTGCTGCTGCAGGCGAGCCACCAACCGCACCCGGTCCTGCAGACCAGGGCAATGGCGGCTCAGAACTCTGGACACCAGGCTCGTAGTCAATTCAGAACAGCCTGAACGCTACGCCTCCGACGGAGAATGAATGCCAAACCTGGCGCAGATTAAACACAATCCACCGAACTACAGATCCGGAATCGGGCTGTATCTCCATGTGCCGTTCTGCCAGACCAAGTGTCCGTATTGCGATTTCAACACCTACTCTGGGATCGAAGATCAGATCTCGGGCTATGTAGTGTCGCTTCAGGATGAATTAAGAGGTTGGGGAACTCTACTTTCTCAACCTCCCGTCAAAACGATCTTCCTCGGAGGTGGTACCCCTTCGTATATACCGACCAGTGACCTCAAAGACATCCACAAAACAATTCGATCTTCATTCCAAGTTGAGCCATCTGCTGAAATCACGATGGAGTGCAATCCCGGAGATGTGACTGCGGAGAAAGCCGACCGCTGGTTGGCGTCGGGTGTGAACCGCATTTCGATGGGTGTGCAGAGCTTCGACGATGGATTATTGTCGTTATTAGGTCGCAGGCACACAGCGCTCGAAGCGAAGCAAGCGTATCGCACACTACGCGACACAGGATTCCGCAATCAATCGATAGATTTGATCTACGGACTGCCGTATCAATCGGCCGAACAGTGGTCCCACACGCTCGACGAAGCTGTTGGGCTTGATCCAGATCACATATCTCTCTACTCATTGCAAATCGAAAAGGGCACACCGCTCGCGGCAGACGTCGCCATCGGAAAAACCCCGATTCCAGACGACGATCTTGCAGCCGACATGTATGAAGAGGCGCAGCGTCGATTGGATGTAAATGGCTTCATACAGTACGAAATATCGAACTGGTCGAAACCCAATTTAGAGTCGCAACACAATCTCCTCTATTGGCTCAACGAACCGTATTTGGGAGTTGGGCCTGGTGCCCACTCTTGGATTGCGGGTCAGCGATTCGCTAACCTGAAATCACCTCGTCGTTATGTCACTGTCATTGGCAAAAATTACGAATTGGTTGGATCTGACCCCGTCGCGTTAATGCGAACCCCATCTGGCCCCGTTGAAGATGTAGCCTTCACTACTCCAGCTATCGATGTAGCAGAAACTATGATGATGGGCATGCGCCTGAATAAAGGTGTGTCTCACAATCGGTTCGAGAAGCGATTCGGCGTGGGTTCGGATATCGTCTTCCCCTATGAAGTTAAACGTCTTCTGAATCTAGGATTGGTTGAAGTCACCAATGACACGTTGCGGCTAAGTGAACATGGGCGATTATTGGGTAATGAAGTCTTCGCTGAATTCATCGGTGATGGCGACGACGAAGACTGAACTTTGGAGATTCGAACTTAGTCAGTGTTATCGTTGCCAATTGGTCGCATATGGCTTCTAGTGCATCTAATATTCGACATGCACAGATTACGGTCATAATTATTCGACCTGCTCTGGCTTTACAGAGCTTAGGTTACAGCGAAACGAAGGTCTCTCAGATTGTTTGTTGTTGGCACAGCGGGACATGTCGATCACGGCAAGTCGACGCTGATTCAGGCGTTGACCGGTATCGACCCGGATCGACTACGCGAAGAGAAGACTCGCGGAATGACCATCGAGCTCGGATTCGCTTGGCTTGAGCTACCTTCCGGAATCGAGATAAGCATCGTTGACGTGCCCGGACACGAGCGCTTCATCAAAAATATGCTGATGGGTGCGGGTGGGGTCGACGCAGCTCTGCTGATAGTCGCTGCCGACGAAGGAGTGATGCCGCAAACACGCGAGCACGTAGCCATTCTCGATCTGCTTGGGATAGAGACTGGTATTGTCGTTATGACGAAGAAAGATTTAGTCGATCAGGACTGGCTCGATCTAATTACGCTCGATGTTCAGGAATCGCTTGAAGGAACGTCGCTTGCCAACGCTGAGGTCGTAGCTGTTTCAGCAGAAAATGGCGAAGGTCTCGACGAACTTCGTGCTGCTCTAGATAAGCTGATATCCGAACTTCCTCCACATGAGAACACCGGAAATGCAAGATTACCCGTCGACAGATCATTCACTATTACTGGTTTCGGTACAGTTGTGACCGGTACGCTCGCTGGTGGCTCGCTCAAGACGGGACAAGAAGTCGAGATTCTTCCTACCGGACTTAAGGCTCGAATACGCAGCCTGCAGGTGCATGAAGAATCGTTAGATCAGGTCAGACCAGGCACTCGACTGGCAGTAAACCTTAGCGGAATCGATCACGCAGATATTCTGCGTGGCGATCTTCTAACCAGCACTAAATGGCTTGATCCTTCCACAGCATTCGACGCAACATTTAGGGTTATCCCAGATGCGCCCAGGCCCGTTAGGCACAATCACAAGGTAACGCTGTTCGCTGGCACTCGAGAAGTACCGGCGACGATTCGAGTGTTGGAAGGGAGCGAAATACTACCGGGTTCTAAGGGTTGGGTTCAATTGAGAACTCAAGACAGAATTCCAGTAGTGCGTGGTGATTCGTTTGTCGTGCGAGATACAGAGAACACTCTAGGTGGCGGGCAAGTTTTGGAACCGAACGCACCGCGCCGGAAACGAAACGATACCGATACAATTTCACTGCTTAAAACAATTGCTAGTGGATCAAGCGAGGATATTGCGTTCAACGCGCTTATCGGCATAGAGCCAGCTACATCAGCTCAATTGGCTGGCACTACAGGAACAAGCCATGCTGAGAGTGTTAATACCGTTGTTGTGCTCGAATCCGAAGGCCGTGTGAAGCGACTTGGAACAGATCTCGATTACGCTATTTCGACTGGCGGTTGGCAGAGAATCACCGATACCGCTTCAAGAACGTTGGCGCAGTTTCATATTTCATATCCACTTCGACAAGGAATGCCACTTCAAGACTTTCGTGGTCAGATCAAACTGAAAACGGCTCCTTTCGTTGCAGTTTTACAGTCGATGATCGCTGCCGGGCTGGTTTCGACCAATGAGGCGTCGATTTGTATCCCCGCCCACACACCTTCGCTATCGCCCGCGGAAGAAGCTGAAGCGAAGGAATATCTCAGCTTTATATCGACCGAACGCTACAGCCCATCGACCGAACGCCTCATCGATATCGAACTTCTCCAGTTTCTATCCGAACGAGGCGATGTAGTTCGAATCAGCGGAGATATTGTTTATACAGCTGACGCTTACGCTGAAATAGAAGTGAAAATTCTGGATGTCGGTTCTGACGGCAGTGAGATTACTATCACGGGTGTTCGCGCACTATTCGGTACAAGTCGCAAGTACACACTCGCAATTTTGGAACACATGGATTCAAAGGGGTTGACTCGTCGAACCGGTGATTCTCGGTTCGTTAGATAACAAGTTAGGAATCAACTTTGACGACCGTGAAAAACCAACGCAGTGCTGTACTTAATTGATAAGTACAGGAAGCGTGAACATGAAGCGAGTTCCTTCGCTAAACTTGCTCTCGGTCAAGAGTCGGCCAACTTGTGACTCAACGAATCCTTTGGCGATAGATAGACCGAGATCCGAGCAGCTCACTATAGAAATTCTGGCGGATTTACTCTGGTAGAAACTTTCGAACACTGCCTCCAATTCATTTCTTTCAATGCCGAGATTAGTGCCGGTCATTATTACCCTCAAGAATCGTCAGGCAACGTTCTAATATAGCCCTCGTCAAAAACATACCGAGAGGTACAGAATCGGTGTGGGCTTATAAAACTGTGTAGATTACTGCGTTACCCGAACTCACAGATATATGTTTTTTCGCCGGTAGTTGCAGTACGAACTATCGGTGACTGTTCAGACGAGTTCGTTGACGCCGGCACTATCGGAGCCGTACCTCCGACGAGGGCTTCCGTGAGAATCCGCCCCTCCATATGAGTCGGTACCGGAATTCCAAGTAGTTCCAGCACGGTCGGAGCGACGTCAATATTACCGCTGGCAATTTGAGAGCGAATCCCAGAGGAATTGGAAAGGAATGATGGGCCACTGGCAATCAGTGTGTTGTGTAGTTCAGCTGGACTACCTCCTCCATGCGAACCGGCCCCGATAACACCACCAGTAGCGGTCCCGGAACGTTCCAATGGAGCCGATTGTCCTGTTTCGACTGATCGCATTGTCACAATCACATCGGGCGATCGCGGACCATCCAGTCCAATATCACTAATGCTGGCAAATTTATGGTTCGACACCGCAGCGAAGTCGGTTGCAATCGCACCGACCCAATCTTGAGCGTGAAGCCAGTTGACGAGGTCGATTGCCAATTGATCGTTCTTTTGTGGCAGATACAACAATACCGAACCACCGTTTTCGGCGGCCACCACAGATCGGGCACCTTGATCGGGATAAAATCCCGCTGACGCAAGTTCTACGTGTACATCTATGACTGAATCTATTGTCGAATAGCCGTGGTCTGAAACAACAAATACGTCGGCCTCTTCACCACCCTTTGAAATTGATTCAAGCAATTTTCCGAGATTTGCATCGGCGAGCGAATACATTTGTCTGGCTTCAGTACTGTCGACACCGTAAGCATGTTGCGATGTATCGGGCTCAGGAAACCAAACGAGTAATACATCAGGGTTTAGCACATCAAGTGCGTATTCGATAGCCACATCGGCCGTGCGCTCAACCAGAGCGGTCGCTGGCGCTTCCTTTATTGGCCACGCACCGAACTTGTTAGTGATTATCGAGTGGTGCTCAGGTGGATTTGTGAATTCCGGATGAATTATTACGTCTCCGTACTTCGCAGCGTTTGGGTGCTGAACGAACGCGTTCCCGCTCGTACCACCGACCACTGATACCCACTTCAAATTCTTCTGACTAATAAGCTCGCCCAAAGTCGGGACAAACAGTAGCCCGCCGTCGGTCAGATCATTAATCTCGGCGAGTTTGGGGATTAGCGCATCAACGACTTCGGTCTGCGAGTATTCGCTGTACACCGATTTATTGGCAGTGAGACCGTGCTTGCCGGGTGTGACACCAGTTACCAAGCTTGCCGAATTTGCTCGAGTAACGGTAGGAAATACAGCGTGATTGTGCTGGAATCGAACGCCCTTGTCGGCGAGTGCGCTTACGACCGGCATGAGTTCGAGAGAAACCTGCGACCGCTGAAGTCCGTCGAACGCAGCGATAACAATTTTCGGCATCAGCCAAGTCCCATTTCTTCAGTTTCGGAGTCATTGAAGCCGAAGAAATGCGCAACTTCGTGCCTGACAGTAATTGCGATTTGATTCTCTAGCTCTTCTTGAGTGTGTGACATGTGCTCGATCGGATTTTGGAAGATCGTAATGATGTCGGGCAAAGGAGGAACATAGCTACCTCGCTCGGTAAGCGGCACACCTTCGTAAAGACCATAGAGAATGTCGGTGGGTTGTAGATCATTTTCAGCCATCTGATCAGGCGTAGCACTGCCACCAACTATAACGCTGATGTTTTCCATTTTCATAAGAAATTTGCCAGGCAAAGACATAATCGCATCCCGTACAAGATCTTCGAAAATTTCAGTGCTCACGTGGATCGGCATACTACCCAGCACCCACCTGAGACCGAATGGCTTTCAATCGATCGATGTTCGGCTTGTCGGGTCCGCTCTTGCCGGTACCCGGTACTTCCAAGTAGAACGGCACACGTTTGAATGCTTCATGAGACATGATCGTTGAGAAGCCTGCAGTTCCAATTAGGCCGTCTCCGATGTTCTCGTGACGGTCAACCGACGTCCCTAGTTCTCGCATCGAATCGTTGGCGTGCACTGCTTTGAGCAGCCCAATACCAATCTCTTTATCGAACTCGTCGATTGCCGCGTTAAGTGTGTCGGCTACGGCGATGTTGTACCCAGCAGCGAACACGTGCTGCGTGTCGAGACAAACAGCCACACGGTCATTTCCGATTGCCTTTATCAACGTACCGAGTTCAGCGAACGTTGAACCGATGTGATCGCCAGCGCCAGCGCTGGTTTCGAGCATGAGAAGCGAATCACCCGGTTCATTGTCGAGAACTTTGCGAACCGATACGGAAAACTGATCTATGATCGCTTCAAATCCCTGCCCGCGGTGGCTTGCAGGATGAAAAATAACGCCCAATGCACTGAGCTTGTTTGCGGCTGCGATATCTGCACTGAGTGCGGTTTCCGACTTCGCCAAAAGTTCAGGGTCGACTGAACCTAAAGCTACGAGATATTTTCCGTGAAGCACAGTTGGCCCCATCATAGTCCGCTTCATTTCAGCGGTGTACTTTTCCACTACTGCGTCAGCGATAGGTTTTGCGGACCACATTCGTGGTGACGAAGCGAATATTTGGAAACATTCTGCTCCAATTTCTTCTGCTCGGACAATGGCTTTATTTGCCCCTCCAGCAGCAGATACGTGCGCGCCTATCAGCATTCGAAACCGTTCCTTTTGAACACAAAGGCACGCCCAGTTACCGCGCCCGACCGGCGCATGGTAGTCGAATAATCTTGTGGGTGCGACTTCGAACTAAGAGTTAAGAGTTTGTAGCAGCGGCTTTGCGCCACGGAAGGAACGACCGACGCTCCCAAAGTACAAGAACCTGAGCAGCCACAAACATCGAGCTGTAAGTTCCCACGAGAACCCCGAGAAGTAGCACGATGAGGAAGTCTCGCAAAGAAGCTCCACCAAACAGCAACATAGCCATAATCACAGTTATGGTGGTGATACTAGTGCCCAATGAACGAGTAATAGATTCGTTGATCGAAATGTTCACTGTAGTCCTGAATTCCCTACCGGGAGCCAGAGTCACGTTTTCACGAATTCGGTCAAAGATCACGATCGTGTCGTTCACGGAGTAACCGATCACAGTAAGAATACCCACTATAAAGATCGCATTGACTTCAGCGTTGATTGCGATTCCAAGAACAGTGAATATCCCGAGCACAATCACAACGTCGTGTGTAAGAGCAATGGCAGCTGCGAAGGCATACTTGTACGAACTAGGTACCGACCGGAACGCGTACATGATGTAGATCATTACGAAGATTGCAGCAACGATAACGGCTGTAATCGCGTTCTGAACTGTGTCTTCAGCAACGGAAGCTCCGACGGTTGAAGTGTCGAGAGCATATGCGCCTTGATCAAGTTTCAGAATTTCGATATTCACGTCGTCTAGGCCAGCTACGCCGAGGTCGTCAGTACGAATGAAGAACTGATTGTCACCAAGTGCCTGAACAATTGCTTCAGGATGGCCAGAATCATTCAAAGCACCGGTAACGTCTGCAGCTGCAGTTTCGCTATCGGAGAACTGGTACGTGACGGTACTACCCGACGTGAAGTCGATACCTAATTTCAAGCCTGAAGTTCCTAGAACCACAACCGAAAGTGCAGCAAGCACTATCGAAATAGTGAGGAAGATTCGGCGCTTTCCAACGATGTCCATTAGGAGTTACCTCCAGCCACTGAGTCGCTGGTATCACTTTGACCACGCACAGGTACGAACAGGTTAGGGTTGTTACCCAATCCCGTCGATGCAAGCAATCGAAGCAGTAAGCGGCTGGCGAAGAATGCGGTGAACATACTCAACAGCACACCAATTGCGAGTGTCAGAGCGAAGCCCTGCATAACGCTAGTGCTGAAACGATCACCGAACCAGAAGAGAACAATAGCTACGATTATCGTCGACATATTTCCATCTCTAATCGATGGCCATGCACGATCGAATCCGGCGGTGATAGCAGCCAACAGGCTCCTACCAGATCGTAGTTCTTCCTTAGTACGCTCTGCAATCAGAACGTTTGCATCCACTGCGAAACCAAGCGACAGGATGACCGCTGCAGCACCTGAAAGTGTCAGGGTTACAGGCAGCATTTTGAATATGCCAAGCAGCATGATCGTGTATGCAACAAGGGCGATCGCAGCTACGAGGCCAGGGACCTTGTAATAAGCAATCATGAAGAGTAAGAGCAGAGCAAGTCCAACACCACCGGCGATAAGGCTCTTCTGTAGAGAGTCCTTACCGAGCACAGCGTCGACGTTCCGTTCTTGAATAAGTTCAAGTTCGACAGGCAGTGCACCAGATCGGAGTTGAATTGCGATTGTGCGCACTCGCTCTGTAGTGAAGCTGCCACCCTCGATGATCGCTCGACCACCTGAGATACCACCGGAGCTCACACCAGGAGCAACGAGTTCCTCATTATCGAGGTAGATAGCCAAACGGTCACCCTGCCGGGATACTCGGTCGGTCACTTCGAAGAATGCGTCTGCACCTTTATCGTTGAACACGAGAGTAACGATTGGTCGCGGGATAGTTCCCTGCGAAACCTCGGGGAATGCGTCATCAAGATCGGCAGGATCGATTTCCGTTGCTGTTTCATTGAAGTACGCAGGATTAGTACATCGTTCTGAATCCCACGCTTCAGGGGATAGCCCATCTGGCGGCCAAGGAATGTCATTGGAAGGAGCAAGGGCGTCGCCACACTCCCTGTATCTGAACTCAAGTTTTGCTGTAGAACCTATAACGGCCTTAGCTTCCTGAACTCCACCACCCTCAATCCACTGAGTGAGTGTGCCCTGTCTGGAAGTGAACTGAATACTTCCTATTTCACGAAGAGCACCGAGAATTCGCTGGTCTTCACCAAGAATCGGGTTACCGTCATCGTCAGTAGAAGTTATATCGAGACCGTACATCAGAATTGAGAAGAGACCTTCCGCACCGTCAACCTGCTCTACGTCAGCATCTGAACGACCTACCGAAGCGAAGGCGGCCTGAACCTCTTCAAGTGTAGGAAGAGTTTCGATGTCCTCAGCAGGAACTGGGTCGATTGCAGTGTCATCGCTGATCACCGGTGGATCAACCTGCGGAACCACGTATCCGACCTGAAGTGCGACTGGGTAATGAGCAATAATTGCTTCACGCCATGAGTCGGCTTCGTTCTCGGTTACAACATTGCCAGCAGCGTCGAGAACTTCTGCTCGGATGTCGTCGAGCTGTACCGTGAGAGAACCGTTCTCGTTTTCTCTCACCGTTGCGTCTGGTCGCCCAAGTTCGTTCTGGAAGAACGCTTCGAGCGTCTCTGCACCAACGGTATTGGCACCGAAGTTCAATGTAATAGATGCGCCGGTTTGTCCCGGAATCTGAACCAATACTTTATTAGCTACAGAGTCGACACCGCCACCGAGTAGTTGAACACTAGCTTCGCTCACACCAAACTCGTTGACACGTTTGTCGATTATGTTTCTTACACCTTCCATGTCCTCACGAGTCGGCTCTCTTCCATCTTCGGGAACGACTTCGTAAACGAGATGCGTTCCACCCTCCAGATCGAGTCCGAGAGTCAGGCCCAACGGGCTGTCCCCGCCACGGATGAAACCGAGGACACTAACTTCGGAAATTGCCAATACAACAACCGAAGTGACAACCAATATTGCAATGAGGACTAGGCCTCTAAATCTACTCAATAGTTCCAGGCTCTTACGCGAAACGCGCCGCACAGGCGGCGTGTCTATGTGATTTATCCTGACGTTGATTCACCAATCTGGTGCCGTCAGCATCTTGCTAGCACGAACTTCCGATACCGCCTTGTCGAAATTGACTCAAACAGCGACATCGATCAAAACTTGAAATTGCTGGTTCACGCCGTGGCATGGCATCGGATGAATTCAGACAAGAGAAAAGTATAGCACCGGCTCAACGTAAATTCGCTTAGGGATTAGGGTCACGTTTTAGCATTATTTTGCTGTTCTATGGTTCCAAGATGAGCCGTCTAATGCGAATGGTCGGAGCCAAGAACTACGCCGCCATCTAAGTGAGGATCGTCCGATTCAATGTGATCGTGCGTATGAGCAGTACTTTTTGGTACATCGATGACGAACCCGGCTTGCCGTAAGTCGTACTCCATTTGATCGACCGACGATTCCGAATACAGATCGTTGAATTTAATAGTGGTGTGAACCACTTCGATGTCGGATTCCTCAGGTTTAGCATCCTCGTCGCTGTGATCGGCGTGTATTTTGACCTCGACGTCGTGCATGTGAGGTTCGTCGTCTTCTACGTGACTTCCAGCCGCTGCCAGTTTTTCGTGGGCGAAAAGGTGATCGACGTAGAGAATGCCATTAAGGTGGTCGACTTCGTGTTCAAGTGCCTGGGCAAACAGATCTTCGGTCGTTATCTTCATCTTTGAGCCGTTCTCATCGAGCCACCGTGCTTTAACGGTGACAGAACGAGTGACCATTCCTTCGTATCCGGGAAACGAAAGGCATCCTTCGATAACTTCTCGCTCACCTTGGGTTTCTCGAATCTCAGGGTTAACAAGTACGAACGCGTCTTCGTCGCCGGGTAAATGAAGTGTTACTACTCGTTGAAGTGCGCCAACCTGATTGGCAGCGAGACCTATTCCGCCCACTGTATCCATGGTTTCAATCATGTCTGCGGCGAGTTTTTTTACCTTGTCGTCGACGCGGCGAACTACTCTGCACTTCTTGCGCAGAATCGGATCGGGAAACACCCTGATTCGCCTAATTGTCACTTTCTATCCTTCTATGGTCCGCAGGCTATGCTGTACGGAACTTCATATTAATTTTGTTAAAAGAAACCGCCGAGTAGCGTTTACCGACACCCTACTAAGCCGGATCGACATCGACTGCCCATAGCGAGCCACTCGGAACCAGTTCTAGAAGTCTCTCAGGATGTGATCCCTTGAGCAAGATTTGCCACCTGTACATATTCCGCATTTTTAGTGGGTATCCGGGCGTAGGACCAATGACTTCAATGCCAGTTTCGCCGTGAGCTTCTCTCGCTTCCGATAGAGTTTTCGCCATTCGTTCAGCTTCAGCTTTAGCAATTTCGGCATTACCTGCTGAGTGCATCAATTTAAGTAATCGAGTAAAGGGAGGATTCGCCTGTGACGCTCGTAGTCGTATCTCGGTGTCGTAGAACATTTCGTAGTCTTGATCGGCAGCGGCAAGAATAGCGTAATGATCGGGATTGAACGTTTGGATTACAGCTCGACCGCCCCACGCTCCCCTGCCACTTCTTCCAACGACCTGAGCTAGAACCTGAAACGCCCGCTCTCCTGCTCTGAAATCGGGAACAGCAAGACCTGTGTCGGCTGAGATAACCCCAACCAACGTGACACTAGGAATGTCGAGCCCTTTGGCGACCATCTGAGTCCCCACCAGAACGCCTGCTTTGCTCTGAACGAATTCGTCCATTATCCGCTGGTGATCGGCGGCCGTTTTGGCAATGTCGGAATCCCAGCGAACCACTTCTACTTTAGGAAAGTATTGATTCACGGCCTCGACTGCCATTTGTGTGCCGGGCGACGACCGATGCATCTGTTTCCCATCGCATGCCGGGCACTTCGTACCTGCGCTAACTGTGTAGTTACAGTAGTGGCAAACTAGTTTGCCGTTTTGTGCTCGTGAATCTTCGGAATTACGATGAAATGTTAGTGAGGTGTCGCATCTTTTGCATTGCCGAACCTGTCCACAATCCTTGCACTGAATAAACGATGCGGAACCACGTCGATTCAGAAAAAGAATTACCTTTCCACCAACATGAAGGGCATCCCGCATCGAATCGATTAACTTGCGACTGAGCATCTCGAAATGCCCGTCGGATCGTTCATCTCGCATGTCGACGATATCGACCTTGGCCATCGAAGGAGTGGTGCTCAAACCTGATTCGTATCCAGCGCTATCTCCGGCGTCATCTTCGGTGCTTTGAGACGAGCCGACACGATCAGGAAGTGTCAGTAATTGATAGCGCCCGGCTTTGGCGGCTCGGTAGCTGGAAATTTCAGGTGTCGCACTTCCAAGCACCAGAGTTGCTCCGGTCTCTTCCGATATTCGTTCAGCAACTGCCCTAGCGTGGTATCGAGGTGTTTGATCGCCCTGCTTATACGTCCATTCATGCTCTTCATCGATCACGATTAGGCCAAGGTTATCAATAGGCGCAAATATAGCTCCTCGCGAGCCAAGAATAATCGGAAAATCACCGTTTTTCACTCGCCACCATTGGTCGTACCGCTGCCCTATCGTCAAACCTGAATGGAGAATCCCAACCTTGCCTGGAAAACGTGATGCAATCCGACGTAGCGTTTGCGGCGTGAGGGCGATTTCAGGCACAAGGAACATCGCTCGTTTACCGACGGCAATGCACGCTTCGATTGCCTGAAGATAGACCTCGGTCTTACCGGAACCTGTGACTCCGTGAAGGAGAAATTGCCGATCACTCGGATTCGAGGCGGGTTGATCGGTAATGATCTGAGCAACGATTTTATCAATTGCGTCTTTTTGCATTTCCGTTGGTGAGTGGGCAAATTCCTGTTGGAAAAAGTAGCCGGCTAAAGGGTCACGATCACGCCGTATTTTTCGAGTACTGAGCAAGTTTTCACCAAACGCCCATTTAACCGCAGTAGCCCCAAACTGCTTGTTAAGCGCTGATTTGGTCTGGGCAACTTTCCCAGTGAGGAACCATTCGAGCAGATCAGAACGCTTGTGAGAACGAGTTTCAGCATGTTCAGAGACAAGACGTTGAGCCTCAGTTTCGCTCACAGCGAGTTCGATTCGATTTGAATAGACCGCTGATACTCGTGGCTTCTCCCATTCAGATTCGGCGTGAAATATCTGCTGCCTAACTAGTCGGTCGACTATTTGCCTACCGCCTAAACCTAATCGTCTCGCTACTCGTGACTTCGGGGCTCGGTCTTTTTCAATGACGTAGCTAACCGCAGCCTGTTCGCGATTAGAAAGCTCCCGATTTATCACTCCGGGCGAAATCCAAGTTCGCAGCCGGGATGATGCACCGGGGGGAAGTAATAGCGAACAAGCTGTGAATAACGTAGTTCGGTAGAACTCGGCTACCCATCTAGCTACTCTAATGAGATGTTCAGAAACGAACGGACCATCAACCGTCCGGGCAGTGACGGGTCGAATCTTTTCGAGTTCGGTTTCCGCTGTTGCAATCGTTTCGAACACCACGCCCTGAATGGTTCGAGAACCGAATGGAACCCACACCAAGTCGCCAACCACCAAGGTCAAAGTTTCAGGAATCGAGTAAGTAAACGTGCGCGAGTGTTCGTCGGGAAAATCGACGGCTACTTCTGCGAATCGCACTTACAACCTACTCCGTAACATTGGGTCACCTAAAATGAACTAACGGTGCTGGCAATTATCTGCTCAAGCCTAGCCTGATCAAACTACGCTGACACACAGAAATAAAAAACCCTCTCCCGTTTCAGGGAGAGGGCATTCAAATTTAAATTCGACACTTAATGTCGAAATGTGACTATCGACGTTCCTTAATTCTGGCCTTCTTGCCAGTGAGACCACGAAGGTAGTAGAGGCGTGAGCGTCGTACCTTTCCTCGTCGATCTACTTTGACCGAGTCAACATTTGGTGAGTGGAACGGAACGATTCGCTCTACGCCCACGCCGTACGAAACTCGGCGCACCATGAACGTGTCACCCGGGAGAGGGTTCCGTTCAACTCGGTGCTTGCCAGAAATAACAGCGCCTTGAAAAGCCTGAACACGCTGTCGGTCGCCTTCCACAATGCGGAGGTTAACCGTGACTGTGTCGCCAGGTTGGAAGTCTTCGATATGGTCAAGCGTTTTTCGCTCGATCAGTGATGCGGCGTCCATGTCAAAATTCTTTCGTCGCGAAAAGACGCCCAGAGGCGTCGATGTGTTTCAGTGAAGAACGATAAGTCTACAACCGAAAACCGTGATCCAGCAATACCGCTAATCACTATTTTTCACCTAGCAACGCCCGAGAGCATCGACTGTTGAGCAGATCAATCGTTTACGGGCCAGCCGTTTAGCAAGTCGGGACGGCGCTCTTCAGTACGACGTAACGCCTGCGTCCGACGCCATGTTTCTATTTTGGCGTGGTCGCCAGTTAGAAGTATTTTCGGAACTTCGTGTCCCTGAAACTTGGCGGGGCGGGTGTAGACCGGACCTTCCAACAGAGAATCGGAACCGGGAGCGAACGAATCGTGCTTCGAAGAATTATTGTCGCCAAGCACACCCGGAATGAGGCGAGCTACGGCATCGGTTACCGCCATCGCTGGTATTTCGCCTCCTGTAAGAACGAAGTCTCCAATAGATATCTCTTCGTCGACTCGTAGTTCGATGAACCGTTCGTCGACTCCCTCGTAGTGGCCACAGACGATAGTTATGGCGTCAAGCTCCGACAGTTCCTGAACTCGTCGATGTGCTAGTGGCGCTCCTTGGGCCGACATCAGTACCACGTGCGGTTTCCCTAATTCAGCCCGCAAAGATTGTGCGGCTATCGAGTCGACAGCGTCGACTAGCGGACCAGCCTGAAGCACCATGCCTGCGCCACCACCAAACGGAGGCTCATCTACGGTGCCACGTTCGTCCAGTGCAAAATCTCTCAATTGAACGATATTGAGATCAACTTTGCCATTTTCAACTGCGCGTCCAATAATGCTCATCCCTAAAGGACCTTCGAACATTTCTGGAAACAATGTGACTATTGATATCTTCATGAAAATTGATCGTGATCGCTTGGTAGATCACCTAAGACTAACGCCCGATGCACTCATAATTTTTGTGTATTTACGTGCATACCTAACATGAGTGCACACGCGAGAAGCGGCTCCACAACAGAGTGGCACAGCTCTGCTTTAAAGCATCACGCCGACACCTAAATCGGATGGTCACCTGCTTGTCGATCGTGAAGCACCTCGACAGCATGCTCGATTACTGGCAGTACGATACCCAAATTATCTCTAACTCCTCCGGTACTTCCCGGCAGATTTATGATCAGCGTGGAGCCGCGTGCTCCCGTAACAGCACGAGATATCATCGCCATCTTCGTGATCTTTAGCGACTCTGCTTGCATAGCTTCTGCCATGCCGGGAATTTCGAGATCGATCAAACCACGGGTAACTTCAGGCATCACATCACGAGACGACAATCCGGTGCCCCCGGTCGTCAAAACAACATCGATTTTTCCCGAGTCGCACCACGCCGTTATTTGGTCCGAAAGCGGGTCGATATCGTCGGGCATCATGACCCGACCTACCACTTTATGACCTGCGCCACTCATGATCTCTACGATGGCGTCACCACTGGTATCGGCACGTTTCCCGGCGGAGCCAGTATCGCTACTTGTTAGCACTACGTAGGTGACTATTTCGATATCTCCGTCTCGGCGCACGTTTTTTTAGGTGACCACAAGCGACCTGAGTACGAAGTTACCAATGAACTCAACTCTCAACTTGGAGTACTAACGTACTAGCGTGGCAAATTGGATGCTACCACGCCAAAGAGTACGTTCGTCACATCATTTTTTCGCAAAACCTGTATGCGGAACGTATTGTCGTAGAAAGTGGATATATGGCACAATTTGGTGCACATTGGGTAATAAAGGGGTGAAATTGGTTTGAACTCCGCCTGCCCATTACCAAGAGAACTTCTTTACCAGCATGATTTTCGCCGGCGAATATGAGCACCGAATCGACCCTCAAGGCAGGGTCGCTATTCCTGCTCGGTTCAAATTGGCGTTTATCGATGGCATCGTTCTCGGCAGGGCTTACGACAATTGCGTTGTCGTCTACACCCCTGAAGAGTGGGAACGAGCTGCAACCGATATTTCTCAGCAGCCCGCCACTTCGGCAAGCGCCCGCAAGTTGGCGCGGCTCACATTCTCTGGAGCGTTCACCGGAACACTCGACCGTAATGGCCGAGTCGTAGTTCCGGTTCAGCTTCGTGAGTATGCCGATTTGGGTGAAGACGTAGTCATTGTCGGCACCGGCAGGTTTATCGAGATATGGTCCGCAGCAGCATGGGCGGAAGAGCGTCGAGTGCTCGTTACCGAAGCCACTGATATTGCAGAAGATGCTCCCGGTGTTCAGCCTCGACCTGAACACATAGTTCGACAGTTTGAAGTGGGGACGGAAGAGTGATTCTCATGGGATTAGAACTTCACCACGAACCGGTAATGATGCCGGAAATCATGCTGGCACTTAACGTCCAGCCCGGCGGTCGCTATATCGATGGAACTCTTGGTGAGGGTGGTCACTCAAGGGAAATACTTAGGGCTGCAGATCCCGGCGGGCAGGTTCTCGGACTTGATGCCGATGCTGAAGCTATAACCGTGGCAACCGAACGGCTCGCCGAGTACGGCGATTCATTCAGGGCCGTAAACGTCAACTTCCGAGATGTTCGAGCAACTGCCCTTCAACATGAATTTGTTCCAGTACACGGGGTGCTTTTCGATTTAGGTGTGTCGTCACTCCAACTCGACCGTGAATCACGCGGTTTCAGTTTCCGGCGCGCAGACCCGCTCGATATGAGATTCAGTTTCGATCAACAGATCACTGCCGCCGACATCGTCAATCGCTACGCTGAATCGGAACTTGCCGACATCATTTTCCATTTGGGTGAAGATCGAGCCTCTCGACGAATCGCTCGTGCGATCGTACGAAGTCGGCCGATCCTAACGTCAATCGAACTTGCAGAGGTCATCGAAAAGGTGAACCCACGTCGCGGGAAGCGCACTCACCCTGCGACTCAGACGTTCCAGGCAATTCGAATCGCCGTAAACGACGAACTCTCGGCTTTAGAGACAGCACTCGAACAGGCTGTTTCGCTGCTCGGCCAAGGTGGCCGAATGGCAGTTATTTCATATCACTCACTCGAAGATCGAATCGTCAAAAACTTCGTTCGCAAACAAGCATCCGATTGCGTATGCCCTCCCGGAACTCCGGTCTGCCGTTGCGACCATTTGGCGACATTGAAGGTAGTAACCCGTCGCCCTTTGATTCCGACCGATGTTGAGATCGCCTCAAACCCACGTGCACGCAGTGCCAAGCTACGGGTGGCTGAGCGGATTTGAGTAACCTCATTATTTACAGAAAACAAGGTCTCTATCTACGAGTACGCTCGGCGATTTCAAAAGGAACGGCAGCAATAGCCGAACCACCAGATACGACGCGGTCCTTCCGCTAATCAGAACTCCCCATCCATCCCACCCGAACATACATCCCGCACAGGAGACCATCATGTCGCAAGATAATTTCAGAGTAGCCATCGATATCGGTACCACTAAGGTTTGCACGATCATCGTTCGTAAACGCGCTGATTACCGCGTAGAAGTCTGCGGCATTAGCACGGTGCCTTGCAAAGGCATGAGCAAAGGAACGGTAGCCCAGTCGGCTTCCGTAACAGCAGCAATCAAAGAATCTGTAGAAGCAGCGGCAGCCGATGCCGGTGTTGAAGTAAACGCTGTTTATGCTGGCTTAACCGGCAGTCACGTCGAGTCGAAGAATCGCTGGGCAAACGTTCCACGATCTGAAGGCATGCGTGCTGTGACAGATCTCGATCTTGCAGCAGCGAAGAAAGTAGCTGGTTCGATGGATCTTTCCGACGACCGCCGGCTTCTTCACGTTATTCCACGTAGTTACGCCCTCGATGGTCTTCACGGTGTTCGCAATCCTCTTGGAATGCACACTGGCGAACTTCACGTCGAAAGCCATGTAATTACCGGTTCGAATTCAAAAATAACTGAACTTCACAATGCCGTTTCGGACGCTGGAGTTCGGGTTTCCTCGATGGTGGTTGAACCTTTAGCGAGTGCGGATGCCGTTTTGACTGCCGACGAACGCGAAGAAGGCGCAGTGCTAGTCGACGTTGGTGGTGGAACTTCCGACATCGCTGTTTACCACGACGGATCGGTCGTTCACACGGCAGTGATCCCAGTTGGTGGATTCCAGTTCTCAAACGACCTCAGCATCGCATTTGCAATCGACTTCGAGTCGGCTGAACAGTTGAAGATTGAACACGGCACGGCAGCACCTGAACTTGCTGGAATGAAAGAGGAAATCACTCTTCACCCAACGACAATGAAACAGCCTCTCACTATTTCTAAGCGTGAGATTGGTCAAGTTCTTAAAGAACGTACATCTGAACTGTTCCGCATGATCCAGCTCAAGCTTGAAGAGCCACATCTCGCCGACATCCCAACCGATCGAATCGTGTTCACGGGGGGGGGAGCTAAGCTCAACGGATTCTTGAACATCGCCAAGTACATTTTCCAGCGGAAAGTTCGACTCGCATCACCTCGGGGTCTCGATGGAATGCCAGAAGGCACCAACGACCCCGCCTACTCAGCGGCTGCGGGAATTGCTCTTTGGGGCATGCGCAATCTTCCTGCAGAAAACCACGTGGGAGAACGAAAGATATTTCACACATCTGAATATTCGAAAACCACAACTTCAGCCAGTAAAGAATCGATAGGTGCACTGTCGATGATCCGTGGCTGGTTGCCAAAACGAGAGAAGGAGACTGCTGGCACGTAGAAATCGTGCGGACAGATCCTCTAATCGGGCGCTAACAAAACTTACAACACCGCTCACAAGGGCGGCGTAACAAACCCCAACATCCGCGGTTACGAATTTCACACGAAAAGTGAAAAAGTAATCCCTAGGAGAACAAAAACAATGGTCGAACAGACGACAAACATAATCGAAGAAAACATCGGATCAGCAACTATTAAAGTCGTTGGCGTGGGCGGCGGCGGTTCAAACGCCGTTTCACGTATGTACCGAGACCGTATCCCTGAAGTTGAGTACATCACAGTTAACACTGACGCGCAGGCACTAACCCGATCTGATGTCCCGATTCGTATTCGAGTCGGTGACCGCACAGCACGTGGTCTTGGTGTCGGCGGAGACCCCTCAAAGGGTCGAGAATGTCACGAAGAAGATCGTGATGAAATCAAGCGAGCACTTGAAGGTGCGGACCTTGTGTTTATCGCAGCAGGCATGGGTGGCGGAACAGGTACAGGTGGTTCGCCAGTTGTTGCTGAAGTAGCCCAAGAGCTCGGAGCACTTACCGTTGGTGTAGTAACCAAGCCATTCAACTTCGAAGGAGCACGACGACGACGACAGGCTGAAGAAGGCATCAAGGCTCTTTCCGAAGTAGTCGACACGCTTATCGTTATTCCAAACGACCGACTTCTAATCATGTCCACCGAAAACCTTTCGATGGACATGGCATTCCGCATGGCAGACGACGTTCTTCGTCAGGGTGTCCAATCGATCGCAGAACTAATTCTTATGCCGGGTGAAATCAACCTCGACTTCGCCGACGTCAAAGCGATCATGTCGAACGCTGGTCCTGCATGGATGGCTATCGGTCAAGGTTCCGGCGATGACCGAGCAATCATGGCTGCTGAAGCTGCTATCGACAGTCCGCTGTTGGAAGTATCGATTGCTGGCGCACGTGGAGTGATCTTCAACGTTACTGGTGGTACCGATCTGACTCTTCAGGAAGTACAACAAGCATCGGAAGTCATATCAAACATGGTCGACCCCGATTGCAACATCATCTTCGGTATGATCACCGACCCAAAGATGGAAAACGAAGTAAAGATGACGATCATCGCAACTGGTTTCCCAGGAGCAGAGGCATCAGCAGAGAAAGAAGCGGCCGTAACAGCTGCTCTAAGCGATGTGCTTGGCGACGAAGAAGCACTTGATCTTCCTCCCTTCCTACGGCACCACCGTTCGGCTCGCCGACGCTCGACTCGTGAGTTGGCTGCAAGCGACTAGGACTTTTGTAAGAAAACCACTATTCAAATAGCTCTGATCGATAGTTTTCTTCGGAAGGCAATCAAGTACGAGTCAAAATAAGACCCCGAGAGAACCAACCTTCTCTCGGGGTCTTATACTATCTGTTATTGGCAGCCGCCTTCGATACGAAATGCAATTCAAGGGTTATAAATAACTCCGAAGTTTCGTGAGTTCTGTCATAGATTGAAGCAAGCAAATAACGAAGCAAGCAAGCCTGAAAAGGCGACTTTCCAATCTTGAACGGGAAATAGAGCGTGGATTTGGTGATTTCAAGCATTAGTTATTACCGTTGCCAACATACGAACATAAGCGACGTCTTCAAATTCGATCCACAAGACCAACCGGCGCACCTCAAAGTTGGCGGCATTTATGTGCTGCATGACATTAGCTAGCAGCCGTTGTATGTGGGACAGGGTCGACCGAAAGACGGGCGAAACATTAATAACAATGACAAATTCTGGTTCAAGCCATCAATAATCGAATCGGCACCAAACGATCGTATCGATGATCAGATTTTGAGAGAACGATTCGAGGTGGTATTGATTAAGTTCCTAAAGAGAAACGCCATAGCCAATAAGCATATGGTCGATCGCCAGGAACTCTAGACTCTTATTCAGGTCGCTTCCCAGTGACAGCTTCTAGCATTGCCTGAATGTAGCCTTGAGCAAAAATCCTTGAGCGGTATCCGCCCCAGTTTCCAGGGAATGCAGTGTCTCCAACGATCACCGGGCAGTGGTCATCCATGAACACACCTTCGTATCCGGCTGCAGCGTAGGTTTCCATCGCCCGCTTCATATCGACATAGCCGGTGTTGATGAACTCTTCATTGAAAGACGGCAATGTCGAAGATACGTTGCGGAAGTGGACGTATAGGATTTTGTCGCGCTCAGCGAAATACTTGATCATGTCGTATATGTCACCATCCTTGACATCTTCCATTTCGGAGAACGTTCCTTGGCAGAACTCGATCCCGTTATACGGACTATCAACGATAGAAATTAGGCGTTTGTAAGCGTTAAAGCTGCCAAGAAGGCGAGATACGCCGCCCAGTTCGGGTACAGGCGGGTCGTCAGGGTGAATACCAAGTCTAATACCAGCCGCTTCCGCTACCGGTGTAATCGCCTTGATCCAGTATTCGAGACACTCCCACATATTCTCCGCTGAAGTGTCGTACTCAGCCAATAGCGCTTGAGTTTCGTTGGATATGTCCAAGATTGAACTCTGATCCGAAGCTGCGCTATCCCACGCCGTAACGTCCGTACCACCGCGAATTTGGGTTCCACCAGAACGCCAAACTGAATTGGGCATCCAGTTGTAAGCGAGAATCGGAATTCCGGCTCTACCCATGTCGGTAATTTCAGCAGCCAATAGATCGATAAGTTCGTTACGCATCGGACCACCGAAGGCAATATCGTAGAACTTAGGGGTTGAAATAAAACCGTTTTCGCAGCCGGCGACTGTGAGTCCGTAGGTTTCGATTCGTTCTCTAAACGCCACATAATCGTCGTAGGAGTTCCGTTCTTTACCATGCGGCACGTCGCTTGCCGGAAGCATGTCGACGCCCGGGCCGCCGTAGAAAATAATATTTTTCACACCGAGCTGTACCGATGTTTCTAATACTTCGTCGGTGGCGCTTCTAATTGCCCAAGCGGTCTTCATCCCGTCATACTCCACTACTGCTATTTGTCTTATTGCACTGAACGTGTGTTTCTCGGTCATAATGGCTAATCAATGATCGATCGTGGATCCGCATCGAACATTACGCCTTTACTTTTATATGACACCGATCATGTTGCTCAATTCCCAACAATCAGGGAAATGGATTTCTTGAACTGCCAGTCTGCCTTAACTACGAAAAACCTCAGCAACATCGTGCGATTTATCACAATCCAATCGAGCCAATTTTGGCAGTTGCAATGACCAATATCTGAGTAGAACTTGACATATCCTGCTGACACCAAGGATTGACAGTACCTCTACCTCTAGTGGTAGGGTGCATTACACACCACTAAATGTGGGGTTTGGCTGTGTCCGCAGCTGTAAGGTGGCGTGTTCAACAAATTGTTTTACACTCTGCTCCGTCAACTTGTTTCAAATCGCAAGATTTCATCCAGACGGTTCTAGAACCTCGCGGCTGTTAGGAATTACTTGACAAGGCACATTTCAGGCAATGCATTGTCCCTTCTGCGGAAACAATGAATCACGCGTAATTGACTCGCGGGAAGCGCCCGATGGCGTGCGACGTAGGCGTGAATGCATAAGGTGCGAACTACGGTTCACCACTTACGAACGAGTGCATTCATTGCCTTTGATGATCGCTAAGCGTGATGGCCGCCGTGAAGCGTTCTCGCCCGACAAGCTGGAGCGGTCGCTACAGACAGCTTGTGCCAAAAGGCCCTTGGAGGTCGGCGCCATTTCGAAGATGGTTGTCGATATTGAAAACGAGTTGCACAAACTCTCGAAAGCTGAAGTGGAAGCGAGAGTTCTCGGAGAAATGTGCGTGGAGCGTCTAAAAGTTCTCGACCGAGTCGCATATATAAGGTTCGCCTCGGTATATCGAGACTTCCAAGACGTCGATTCCTTCACTAAAGAGGTAGAGGCACTGACCGATGCAAAACCCGATGGTCCTGGGTCAAAAAGCCAATTACGGCTTATAGATGATGATGTCCCTCGGCTATCTCAAAGAGGCCGCCGCCGGATTGTTAGACAGAGCTAATCCCACTGTCTAACAATCCGGGTTCATCGGCGGCAGTTACAGCAGAACTGCCAGGGGCTGGCGACGACGATATAACCACATAGATGCACGAAAAGAAGATAGATGACAACTACGCAGGACGCACACATGAGCACGAACGGCACTACTCCAACAGAAGAATTCACACCAGCGGTGATTTCAGACAACGCACGTGTGGTTCTGGATAAACGCTATTTGCAAAAGAATGACGCTGGCGACATTATCGAAGACCCAGAACGCATGTTTCGCCGTGTAGCTAAGGCTCTCGCTGCACCAGAGTTCAAGTACGAAAAGACTCCAAACGAAGTTGCTGCAATTGAAGAGAGCTTCTTCCGGATGATGGCAAGCCTCGAGTATCTTCCTAACTCGCCAACAATGATGAACGCTGGCACAGGTGCGGGAACTCTTTCAGCATGTTTCGTACTTCCGCTTACCGACAGCATGGAAGGCATCATGGGTGCAGCTCACGATGCTGCAATGGTTCAGAAATTTGGTGGTGGAACTGGTTTCGCACTTTCAGAACTACGTCCTACTGGTGCAGGTATCGCAACGACTCACGGCAGGGCCTGTGGTCCTATCCAAGTACTGCGCCATCTTTCTTCGGTTTCAACTCTAGTAACTCAGGGTGGTAAGCGAGACGGTGCAAACATGGCGGTTATGGATGTTCACCATCCAGATATTCTCGAATTCATCGAGTGCAAACAGGTTGAAGGTGAAATCCACAACTTCAACATCTCTGTCGGCGCATCCGACGAGTTCATGCAGGCTGTAAAAGACGATACAACGTACGCATTGCGTGCGCTGAGAGACCCATCCGATATTGAGAGTGGAATGGTTGAGGTTGAACGGCTCAATGCTCGTGACGTCTTCAGCAAGATCGTATACGGCGCTTGGAGAAACGGTGAGCCAGGAATGATCTTCTTAGACGAAGTAAATCGGAACAGCCCAGTTCTTCACCTCGGACGAATCACTGCCACAAACCCATGTGGTGAGCAGCCGCTTCTTCCGAACGAATCTTGCAACCTAGGTTCGATCGACGTTGCGAAGTTCCTAGAATCTAACGAAGCCGGTATGACCGACCTGAACTGGGATCGACTTGGTTATACGGTCCGAACTGCAACTCGCATGCTCGATAACGTTATCGACGCCAATAAGTATGCAGTTGAGGCCATCGAGACGATGACCCAGTCGACTCGTAAGCTCGGTCTTGGCCTGATGGGCTTCGCCGACATGCTTGTTCAGCTCGGCATTCCTTACGACACCGAAGAGGCCGTTGAACTTGGTCGCAAGTTGATGGCATTCATTCGCGACAACGCAGACCAAGAGTCGCTGTCGATGGCTGAAGAGCGCGGAGCGTTCCCAGCTTGGCACGACTCAGACGCAGCGAAGCGAGGCGACAAGCCTTACCGCAACGCCTGCCGACTAACGGTTGCGCCTACTGGAACAATCTCGATGATCGCTAACGCGTCCAGCGGTATCGAGCCGATATTCGCACTGGCGTTCCGCAAGCAGAACATTCTTGAAGGCAAGACTCTGTTCTATGTGGACAAGAACTTTGAACGAATTTCAAAGGAACGTGGGTTCTACAGTGAAGGCTTGTTGGAGTTCCTTTCCGATGGTGGTTCACTGCAAGAACGTGACGATGTGCCAACTGACATCAAACGACTGTTCCACGTTGCTTCTGACATTTCGCCTCGGGACCACGTAATGATGCAGGCTGCTTTCCAAGAGGCTACCGACGCTGGAATTTCCAAGACGGTCAACTTCCCTAACGAAGCGACTGTTGAAGATGTTGAAGATGCGTACTTGCTTGCTTGGGAAACTGCCTGTAAGGGAATCACTGTCTACAGAGCTGGTTCACGTGAAAAGGAAGTTCTCACTGCTGGTACAACCGACAGTTCTAAGAGTGACGACGCTTCGACTTTCGAGACTCAGGGGATTCCGCAGTACATCACTCCAGCCGAGCGACCTGCAATGCTCAATGGAATTACACGTCGGGTACGCACAGGTCGTGGAAACCTGTTCGTCACAGTCAACATGTCTAACGACAACCGCCCGTTCGAAGTGTTCGCTACCCACGGTAAGGCCGGTGGTAACGATGCTGCGATGGCTGAAGCCGTTTCTCGAATGGCTTCGCTTTCACTCCGATCAGGTATCAACCCTGTCGATGTATCTGAGCAGCTTCGTGGTATCACGGATGTTCCTGCATGGGACGAAGGCGAAATGATTCGATCGGTTCCGGATGCAATCGCATCAGTGCTCGACCGTATCAACAACGAAGCCACAGCTATGCCTACTCAAGAGCAACTCGGTGAAGCCGAGTCCAGTCAGTCTGGCATGTTCAACCGTCCGTCACCTGTTGAGATTGGTTTACCCACAGCTCACCCAGTTCCGATGATGGGACAGGAGCAAAAGGTTGCCGTTCCAGTCGGTGCAATGACGGGCGAGC
>Ga0114996_10001716_pt1 | contig 29089 bp, 27 predicted proteins | sample ArcticOcean_MG_C_4_FD_87039 | JGI IMG/M metagenome (GOLD analysis project Ga0114996, IMG submission 87039) | Marine microbial communities from western Arctic Ocean - ArcticOcean_MG_CB4_134 | ecosystem: Environmental > Aquatic > Marine > Oceanic | place: Arctic Ocean: Canada Basin | collected... | reverse complement strand
TCCTGCGCGAACGCCAGCAGTGGCTGATTCGCAACGAACTCGCTCGCCTTTACCATTGGAAACAACGTAATCGCTTAGCTCCATTAAACATAAACAAGAGACAAATCTAAAACAGTCGAACTAAGCGATTTCGGATAATTAAATTGCGCAGAGACGAGTCTGCAGCGCAAGTAAGGGTTTGAACCGCGGTTGTGACCTCAAACCCTTGCTTGCGCTGCGGGCTGTTGTTGTTGTCCAACATGACGTCATTCCCGCATCGTTGCGGCTTCCATAATCGCCTGCTCGCGGAAGTCTTCTCGCGAGAACTCGCCCGTCTGGCGACCTTCGCATAGGACGAGAATTCGATCGCACAACGTGATCAGTTCCGGTAGTTCGCTTGAGGTGACGATGATTCCCATGCCGTCGCGACAGAGTTGATCGATGACTTTGTAAATTTCTGCTTTGGCACCGACGTCGATGCCGCGCGTGGGGTCATCGAGCAGCAGGACTTTCGGCTGAGTTCGCAACCAGCGGGCGATAACGCACTTCTGCTGGTTGCCGCCGCTGAGACTCATCACCGGCGCGTCAACTCCGTCCGTTTTCACTCCCAGCAATTCGACCGACTCGGCCGCACTTTGTCTTTCCGCCCCCGCACCAATTAGCCCGATGCTGGCAACTTCATCGAGCGTGCAGAGGGTGATGTTCTCGCGAACCGACATTTCGGCGAACAGCCCCAGCCGTTTGCGATCTTCGGTGACCAGCGCGATCCCGGCGCGACAGGCGTCGGCCGGGTGAGAGAATTGCACGGATTCACCATCGAGGACAATTTGGCCGGTCGGTTTCTCCGCCGACGTGCCGAACAAGCATTCAAGAAGTTCCGTTCGACCCGCTCCCATCAACCCGGCAATCCCCAGTACCTCGCCACGCCGCAGTTGAAAGTTGATGTCTTGCAGCCGCCACTTGCGGGCGTGACCGGCCCACGGCAACGACAGATTTTCGACCGCGAGAACAGAATCACCGGGTGAACGCTCACTGCCTAAGTCAACTTCCTCAATTTCTCGGCCGACCATCAAGTGTGTCACATCGCGGGGACTGGTTTCGGAAGTGTTCACTGTCGTCACAAGTTGACCGTCGCGCAGGACGGTCACGCGATCCGACATCCGAAAGACTTCGTCCAGCTTATGCGAGATATAAAGAATCGTGACGCCGGAAGATTTCAGCCGTTCGATGACGCGAAACAGCCGCTGGACTTCGGTCTCGGTCAAGGCGCTGGTCGGTTCGTCCATAATCAGAATTTCTGATTGCAAGGACAACGCTTTTGCGATTTCAACCAGTTGTTGGTCGCCAACCCGCAGTTCGCGAACCGGGCCGGCGGGTGAAATGTGACATTCCAATTGCTCGAAGAGTTTGCCTGCTTCGCGTTGCATCGCGCGGTCGTCGAGCAAGCCGAACGCGTTGCGTTTTTCGCGACCGAGGAAAATGTTGGCCGCCGCCGAAAGTTCTTCGACGAGGTTCAGTTCCTGATGAATGATGCTGATGCCAAGTGCTTCGGCATCACGCGTTCCCGTAAAGCGGGCAGGTTCTCCGCGCAGCCGCAGTTCCCCTTCATAATCCGAAATAACGCCGGCGATGATTTTCATCAGCGTACTTTTGCCGGCTCCGTTTTCGCCGACGATGGCGTGAAATTCACCCGCGATGATTCCGAGTGAGACGCCAGTGAGCGCAACGACACCGCCGTAGCGTTTGCCAACGTTTCGGATCTTGATGTGCGGTGATGCGGGCATGCGAGTTTGTGTCGGTACGATCCCACGGGCCGCGGCCCGTGGGCTTTGCGGGAGAATGACTCCACGTGTCAATTAGCGGGGAATTGTGGCACGCGATGCGTTGATGCGTTCGCGTATTGCGGCGGCACCGAGCAGTAACAAGGTGACGACGGCAGCGATGATCCCGTTTCTTAGTTTGTCGGTGGTCGAGGTGACAGCGGTGATGGCTCCGGCGAGTACGGTCAGAATCAGCACGTTGAGAATTCCCAACGCGCCGGGGAAAAACTGCTTCCGCAAACCGCCGGTCCCACGCAATTCGTTGAAGGCGACCGCCAGCACGACCAATCCGCCGACGACCAATCCTTCCAGTATGTCTGGTTTCTGTTTGAATATCTTTGCGACGGCATCGATGACGACTCGCAGAAACACGGCCCCGAGCATGATCCCGCCAATGCTACCGATTCCGCCGCTCAAACCGCAGCCGCCAACGACCGCGGCGGCAATCGCGCTCAATTCATAACCCATCCCGTTATTGGCCGGTTCGGCCATGCTGATTTCGCTGCTGTACAGGATGCCGGCAATGGCCGCCGTCACCGAACCAATGCAGTACGCCATCCACTTCAAACGCTCGGTGCGGATACCGCTCAACCGGGCTGCTTCTTCGTTGCCCCCCATTGCATATAGATGGCGACCGTAAACCGACTTACTTAAGAGCAGCCAAAGAAAGAATGAGAGCAACAGAAAAGTAACAACCGGAATCCACCACACGCTACCCAACTGGTGATAGAAATCGTCGCCGATATATATCTGCGAGCTGCCGGTTTGCTTGTCGTAGACGAATCGGGTGACGTCTTCAATGAGCAGCCGCGCGAGACTTCGCAATCCAACCAACGATGCCAGTGTTGCCACAAATGGTGGCAATCCAATTGACGTAATCAGCCATGCATGAAAGCTGCCGACGAGAAAAGCTGCTAGTAGGGTGCCCGCGAATGCTGCCAGCAGAATCCACAAACTGAGGTCGTAGGTGTCGGGCGAATTATCGACCAGCGGCGAGAGTAGCAGGATGATCGATGTGCAGATCGTTGCACTGAAAGCGATGACCGATCCACTCGAAAGGTCGATGCCACCTGAGATGATGACGGTTCCCGCCCCGAGTGCGAAGATACCCAGCAATGCCGTCTGTCGCAGAATCTCTTTCGCGTTTTGCGACGGCTTCATGCGGTAGGAATCGCTGAAGTAGGTCGTGATGCCGATCACGACCAGGACGGCAACCAGCAGTCCGATTTCATTGCCGAAGCTTCGCAGGAAATGCCCGGCCGGACGCGTCTCACGATTCAGCAGCGGCATAGACTCGTCCGAATGGGATGGGGCTTCTTGGTGATTCGGGCAAATAGATCTGGAATCTCTCCGGCGATCGGGTGCCACTGGCGTGCCGCCAATGCAATATGCCAGGCATTGGCGACAAGCCAGTGGCACCCATCATTCAAGGTTGACAATGTGACGCTACGAACTCTTCAGGTTGTATTTCTTCAGCCAGATTTTAAAATCGTCGAGCTTCAAAAATTCGGTTTCTGAATCGAAGGCGTCCTTCTGGAGCGGCGACCCTTCGTTGGGGATCACCACCTTCAGGCCGGTGCGGAACAGGTCGCCATCGGGTTCGCCGTGATTGGGGTACATTTCTTTAATGACTGCTTGGTCATCTTCAACCAACGCCTTGAGAACGCGGACTCCCTGGTATCCCATGTTGAAGGGGTTCTGCACGACCATCGCGTCCAGGTTGCCTTCGCCCATGCCTTTGATACTCGCCTCATCGGCATCGAACGTGAGGATACTCGTCTTGTCGCGAAGTTTGCGTTCCGTCACGATTTGAATGGCTGCCGGTCCGTCGTATGCCCAGATACCGACAAGCGTGTCAATTTCAGGATGTCGGTCGAGTGCGTCGCGGACCATCTTGCGAGCGACTTCCGGCTTTCCACCGTCGTCGAGGCTTTCGACTTCGACGAATTTGTCGCCAGCCCCTTCGGCAAATCCTGAGATCCGCGCTCGGGCATTCGAGTTTCCTTTGTTCCCTACGAACGTGGCGTACTTGCCGCCCTCGGGACGCAAACCCGCCGCCGCCCGTCCCAATTCGCGTCCGCCGATGACGTTATCGGTACCAAGATATCCGAAGCGGACGTCGCGAAATCTCTTGCGATCGATGTCGCCATCGATGGTCACAATCTTGATGCCCGCCTCTTTCAGCTTCTTTAACTCGTTGGCAATGGCCGGGCTGGAGTCGTCGTAGACCGAGATACCGATACCGACAATGTCGGTTGCCAGACCGTATTGTTTGAGCTTATCGACCTGTCCTTTGACGGTGAAATTGGCTCTTTCGAAGCTGACCGTGAAACCGGCTTCTTCCAGCTTCAACTCGGTAGCGGCTTCCATTGCACCCGCTTCGCACGGGTCCCAGAACGGGTTGTCGCCATTGGTCAGAATGACAATCCGCTTCTTGGCCGATGTTCCGCTGCCGGAACCGCCGTCTGCGTTGCTCCCTGCTTCGGGGACTTCGCCGCCACAACCGGCAATAGTTGCCGCTAGACACATAGCCAGATAGAGCAGGGGACGGCCAATTCGGTCCTCACCAGATGTCCGCATCGTCAGTTTCCTTGTGAATTTCCCTTGAGAGTCACCGGACGATCAGCGGAACTGCCAATCACCGGACTGGAAAGACTCAGAATACCGGTCACAGTACGGGGCGTCAACGAGATGCAATTGTCCGCGTCGGTTTCACTCGCTAGAATCACGCCGCTTTGGCTATCCGAATTCTTTCCATGAGACACAACGTGATGATCGGCGGACGTGATTACAGTGCCGACAGCGAGTTCCAGAAGCTGTGCGCGCGCCGCGACGATGTCGATTTGACCGTTGCTGCTTTGGAACTGGCCCGCGACGCCTACCCGGGGCTTCAATTCGACGAAACGCTCGAATGGATTGATGCACGCGCCCGTGATCTCTCCGGGCCGGTCGCCCACGCACGTACCGAAATCGACATGCTGGGCGAGTTGGCGACCGCGATCGGCCAGACACACGGCGTCTTTGGCGATTCCGCCGCCTACGATCGAGTCGAGAGCAGCTACCTGCACAAGGTCATCGAAACCCGCCGGGGAATCCCAATCAGTTTGTCGGTGTTGTATATCGCCGTGGCAGGTCGCGTCGGTATCGATCTGGCTGGAGTTTCGGCACCTTCACATTATCTCACGCAGTACGAATCCTCGGACGGGCCGTTATTCATCGACGCGTTTTCGCGCGGCAAAATTTTGCGTTACGACGAGTGTGTCGAATGGCTGCAAGGGATGACCCAGTTGCCGCGACATCAGGTCGAACCGACGCTGCGAGCCGCGACACCACGGGCGACAATTATCCGGATGTTGAACAACCTCAAGGCAATCTACGCGCGACAGGACGATTGGCCCGCCGCTTGGAACGTTCAACATCGGCTATCGACTCTGCAGCCGGCATCCTACACGGAACGTCGCGATCTGGCGGTGATGTCTGTTCGCGCAAACAAACCCGCCGACGCGGTTGATTTGCTGGACGCTTGCCTGAAGTCGTGTCCGCAATCGGACCGCGAAATTCTGAAATCGCATCTCGAACAGGCCCAGAGTCAACTTGCCCGTTGGAACTGACCGTTGTTCCCCGTCACGCGCGACGCAGCAGGTTCCAGTCGATGTCCCTGCCAATGGGCGAAGTGACCGAATGCAACAGCCGGCCGCCGCTGTGGTATTGTCCGTCGCGCGTGAAGCGGCACCACTTCAAGCGGGTCAGTATCGCTTCGACACCGCCGTCCGGCAGGGCGAATGTCAGTACGACGTCGCGAAACGGCAGTGGCAATTCGTGAACAAATGAAATGCCCTGAAGCGAAACGTTGCGTCCGGTGACCAACTTTGGTTCGCCGTTGGGAGTTGCCAATCCTGCATCGAACGGTGTCAGCACAACCGACGCGGTGAAGGCCGCACGATGATCGCTGCGGCGATGCACCATGATGCTTTCGCCCCACTCGGCCGAGATTGAATCGATCAGCCGCGAGACTTCGTCTAAGCGACTCAATGCAGAAAGTGTAACAGAGGTGGCAGTTGCAGCATCCGTCTCGGAATCGACGAGCGGAATGGGCAACGTCGGCAATTGCGTTGACATAGGCAGTGTTTCCGGGTGTATCGCAAAGTGGCAAAGAAAACCTACGTCGCCATCGAAGCGAGTCAAACCGGAAATCGAGAATCGGCCGGCTGTCTGCGAAAAAGCGGCATTCCATTTAGCCGTCCCGTTTGCGGGGCGTGTCGGTGTCTCTGTACACACGGGGCAAGCCCCGCGGCTAAATGGGACGGCGTGCTTCGTCGCGGTTGTTGTCGGAGATGTACGCCGATGCCACCGCACCGTGGACAACCACCTCTTCACCCAACTCGGCCGGCACGATGTCGAAAGAACTGGCGAGCGGCCCGAAGACATGACGCTGCGCTGCTGAGCGGAGCGGGGCGAAGAACAGGTCTTCGCTCATCAGCGATACGCCCCCACCCACCACAACGACATCTGCCGCCACCAGTGCGACCACCTGCGCGACGGCCCAGCCCAGACAGTCCACGCCGCGGCGAATGGCAGCGTTGGCTATCGAGTTGCCGCGCCGTGCGGCGTCGGCAATTTGTACCGCCGTGATTTTGTCTACGTCGTTGCCGCATGAAGCGAGCAGCTCGGCCACGTCGTCCGTCGCCGATTTGTTATCACGGGTGAGTGCCGCCTTCACAGTGGATTCAATTCCGGGACCGCTGGAAATCGACTCGACCGTGACGTGGGCATCGGCAATATCGAAACCACACGGTCGCAGGTGGCCGATCTCCGCAACCGCCGGCCGACCACCACCGTGACGTCGGCCGTCGATGACCAACCCGCCCCCGATGCCGGTTCCCACCGTCACATAGAACACAGTTTGTTTTCCACGTCCGGCTCCAAATCGTGCTTCGGCCAGGGCAGCCGTGTCGCAGTCGTTCCCCAGCACGACGGGCAGACCGAACCGTTCGTCGCACCACTGGACCAACGGGAAATCGTCCCAGCCGTCGATCTGATGGCTGGTGATGACCCGGCCGGTTTCGACGTTGATCGGACCGCCGAAACCGATACCGATCGCGCTGACGTCGTTTGCATCGATCAGCTCACGACCGGCCTGTTCAATCTGATCGAGAATTCCAGCGGCACCGCGATTTGCATCGACTTGCCGTCGTTCCAGGCGTTCTAACACGGCCGACTCGCCGTGACCGACGCCGAGTTGCAGCTTTGTGCCGCCGATTTCGATGCCGAGATACATTGTGTTGGGTTGTTTTCAGGTGGGATTGATCTCACGGGGCGCGGCCCGTGGGCTTTGGTGGGTTTAACAAAAGGAATTATTGGGAAGTCAGAACGGGAATTTCTCGTCGATGGGTGCGGCGGCGAGATCAACGAGAAAACCGCTGATCCGTTCGACCAGCACGTCCATCAACTGTTGCCCCTTCTCCTTCGTCGCGGCATGCGGATTTCCAGAGCCGGTGTTTTTCGTCAACAGATGCCACGGCCGGGTGATCGAGACCCAGCCCTGGTTCACCGCTTCAAATCGCGTGCTGTTGACGGCACCATCGTCGGCTCTCAGTTCACCGGTGTCCGAATCGCGGACAACCAAATCGGGAAAGAACGCCAACCCAAGCGCGGTTTCCATTTCGCCGGCATGATCGCCCGGTTCGTCGAAGATTGTCGCCTGCACGTCGGCCGAGGCACCGCGGAACCAGTCGCACAGAAACAGTTGCACCGGCGTCTGTCCGTTTAACTCGCGCAGCAGCGGTTTGAATTCGTTGCCCCCGTGGCTGTTGAGAATCAGCAGCTTGTGAATCTCGTGCCGCGCCAACGAATCGACGAGATCACCAATCACCACCGCCAGCGTTGACGGGTTGAGGTTCATCGTCAACGGAAATTCCATCTGATTGGTTTCCGTGCCATACGGAATTGGCGGCAGCATGATGACCCGCGCGCCGCGCTCGAATGCCGCTTCGCAAACGCGGCTGCCGATTGCTTCGGCTTCGTAGGTATCGGTGCCGTAAGGCAGATGCAGATTGTGCGGCTCGGTCGCCCCCATCGGCAACACGGCCACGTCATACGGGTGATCCTTGACGTACCCGTAATTCACTTCCGAAAGAATCCACTCGCGCATAAATGATGTCCTAACCAAAGCCCACGGGCCGCGTCCCGTGGGGTCCCCAAAAAAAAAGTTAATGATCGGCCGCGTGCAATTGTTTAACGACTCCGTCGAGAAACGACGCCAGCCGTTCGGCTGCTTTGAGTGCGGTCTCTCGCAAATGCCACATCTCTTTGACACTGCCCGGCCGTCTCCACACGGCACCGAGTGCTGCCCCCAAACGAGCCGAGCCGCTGGTGCCGATAACGGTTCGCACTTCGTCCGGCAGATCGGCCGAAAGGTCGTCGCTGATGACGCGAACGGCAAGAAACCGGATTCCCCGCTCCTGGCACATCTGGGCGACGGCCAGACTTTCCATATCGACGGCCATCGCGCCGGTTTCCTCTGCCAAGCGTTTTTTCTCAGCGACCGTTTTTACGATTTCGTCGGTGTTCACCAGACGCCCGACATGGAGGCCATGTTCCGGATCGGCCGGCATCTTCATATCGACTTTGAGTTCGTGTCCGTGCGTATCGACAATCGAATCGGCCATTACGATGTGGCCGACTTTCATCTCCGGCAGCAGCGCACCAGAAAACCCTGCCGAAACAACCCACTGCGGCGTGTGGGCATCGAGCATTGCCTGTGTCGCGCGGCGGGCGCGAGCAAAGCCAAGCCCCGTTTCAACGACGGCAATGCGGACTTCATCGTACCGACCGCCACGAAATACGAAGTCGCCCCCTTTGTATTTCTTCACGCGTTCGCAACGTTCCAGAAACGCGCCGAGTTCGATCGCCAGCGCGCAGACGATTCCGATATTGGCATGGGCGGCATCGTTCGGCGTTGCTGTTTCGTCGGGCATCACAGTCTTTCATTCATCGCTTGCGGTTTCGCGGTCCCTCGACGGCGTTCTCCGGTTCGCTAATCCGCAAGCGACAATTACGCGCCGTCGATTTCAAATCGCCGCATGGCGTCAATCAACGCATCGACACCGTCGGTCGGGAACGCATTGTACATGCTGGCACGCATGCCGCCCACACTGCGGTGACCTTTGAGGCCGTCGAGACGTTCGGCCGTGGCAAATGAAATGAACTGCTTATCCTTCTCCGCGTCGCCGGTGACAAAAGTGACGTTCATCAGCGAACGGCTGTCGGCATCGGCGGTGGGGCGAAACAAGCTGCTGTTATCGAGATACTCATACAGTCGCCCAGCCTTTTCGCGATTGCGTTCAGCCATCGCTTCCAAGCCGCCCAACTGTTTCAACCACTTGAACACCAGCCCCATTAAGTAGATGCCGAATGTGGGAGGGGTGTTGAACATCGAATCTTTTTCGGCGTGCGTGCGATAACTGAGCATCGTGGGAACGTCGGGATTGCCTCGCTCGATGAGATCCCGGTGGATGATGACCAGCGTGATACCCGATGGTCCCAGGTTCTTCTGCGCTCCGGCATAGACGATGCCGTATTTGTTGATGTCGATCGGCCGCGAGAAAATGTCGCTGCTGGCATCGCAGACGAGAAACGCACCGCCGGGTGTTTCCGGTTCACTGCGAAACTGCGTGCCGCAAATTGTGTTGTTCGATGTGAAATGCACGTAGGCCGGGTTGGAGCTGTTCGTCCGCTCTGCCGGAATGTAGCAGAAGTTGCGGTCCTCGCTTGTGCAGGCCACGTGCGTTTTTCCGAATCGCTTTGCCTCGGCGATTGCTTTTTTTGCCCAGGAACCGGTGACGAGATAATCGGCCGTGTCATCGGGCGTCAGGAAGTTCATCGGCGTCATGCAGAACTGCGTCGATGCGCCGCCTTGTAAAAACAGCACGGCGTAATCGTCGGGAATTCCCGCCAATTCGCGGCAGAGCCCCTCGGTCTCTTCGTAGACGGCCAGAAATGCTTTGCCACGGTGCGAGTGTTCGAGAATGCCGATGCCGGTTTCACCCAGCGACAGCAGATTGTCGCGAGCTTCTTCGAGTACCGTCACCGGCAAAACGGCAGGTCCGGCAGAGAAATTGTGGATGCGCTGGCTCATTGCGTCGGTTCTGTCCTGTTTACAATTCAGAGAGGAATGGATGGAATGCATTCCCCGCACAAAGCCCACGGGCAGCGGCCCGTGGGACCGGAAGGCGTTTTATCGAAAAAGTCGTCACAACCCGCCTCTATAACGATTGCCTGCGAGCGACGTCAATCGAGCGCTTGAGTTGCCGCCCCCGACCGATATGATGCATGTACCAGAATTGGTCCCAAAACCCGGTTGCGGTTGTCCGTGATACTTCCCGGTGAGTGTCCGGGTGATCCGTCAAAGGGTTTTCGGACGACTTGCAATATAGTGCCGCTACCGGAGGGTCGAAAACGGAACTCCGTTGGGTTGCTTGCTAGATTTTCACCTTCCGCTTTGTTACGGGCAGATCACCGCCGATGCCGAAACCGAGTTCACAATCCACGCCGATCGCAGGTCCGCGTGCGCAATCGTTTCAGGCTCCGCAGGGCGATTTGGCCGTGCTGGCCGGTTCGGCCAACCCGGAATTGGCCGCCGCCGTCGCCGCCAAACTCGGCGTCAAAACGTCGCCGTGCCAGTCGCTGTTGTTCAGTGAAGGCAACGTGTTCGTTCGCGTTTTGGAGAATGTCCGTGGACGCGACACCTTCATCATTCAGGGCGTGCATTTTCCAGTTAACGACAATTTCATGGAACTGCTCTTCTGGATCGACGCGCTCAAACGCGCCAGTGCACAACAGGTCACAGCGGTCATCCCGTTCTTCAGCTACGCCAAGGGAGACAAGAAGGACGAACCACGCGTTTCCATTCGTGCCCGCGTTTGTGCCGATGCCATCGAGGCGGCCGGTGCCGATCGTGTGTTGACGATGGATTTGCACAGTCCGCAAATTCAGGGTTTCTTCAGCATCCCGGTCGATCATTTGTACGGTCGCAACGTTCTCTGCGAGCACGTACGGAGTCTGAACATTCCCGATCTGGTCGTGTGCAGTCCCGATACCGGGTTTGCCAAGGATGCGGCTGCATTCGCCAATCTGCTTGGCGCACCGGTGGTGATTGGCAACAAACAGCGCGACGATCACTCCGAGCAGGCCAGAGTGTTGGAAGTCATCGGTGAAGTCGAAAATAAGAACATTGTCATCGTCGATGATTTCACAATTACCGGCGGATCGCTCATCAGCATGGCCGCACTGCTGAAAGAGCGCGGCGCGCGAGACATTTACGCCGCTGTCACTCATGGTGTCTTCTCGGATGGAGTTGCCGCACGAATCGAGCAGAGCGAAATCAAGCAAATGTTTGTCGCCGACACAATCGAGTCGCCCGGCCGAAAACTGCCCAGCAACATCGAAGTCGTTTCGGTCGCGACTCTATTCGCTCAGGCCATCCGCTCGATCCACGACCGCACCAGCGTCAGCATGCTGTTTCCTGAAACAAGTAAAAAGTAGAAAGGCAAAAGGAAAAAGTAAGGGGAAAAGAGCGGAACGCTGAAATCGGATGTTTTTTACTTTTGCCTTTTTACTTTCGCCTTGATCGCAATGACGGAACCAAAGCGTAAACTCACCCCCATGATGGAGCGCTACATGGAGGTGAAGCAGCAGAATCCCGGCACGATTTTGCTGTTTCGAATGGGCGACTTTTACGAGCTGTTTAACGAAGACGCCCGGCTTGCCGCCAAGGTGCTCGGGCTCACACTCACCAGCCGCGATAAAGCCTCGACGAACCCGGTTCCGATGGCCGGGTTCCCGTATCACTCGCTGCAGACGTATCTAGCCAAACTCATTCAGGCTGGCTATCGGGCTGCCATTTGCGAGCAGGTCGAAGATCCCAAGCAGGCCAAAGGATTGGTCAAACGCGAAGTCACACAAATCGTGACTCCGGGAACTCTCACCGACGAGCAACTGCTCGATCCCCGCGAGAGCAATTTCCTTGCCTGTGTTTTTCCAACAAAAGAAAACATCGGTCTGGCGTGGCTGGAAGTATCGACCGGCCGTTTCGTTTCCGCCGAGTTGGAGCCGCATCACTTGCGGGACGAACTGTCGCGGATCGCACCGGCTGAATGCATCGTTCCCGATGGTTGCGACCAACGCTTGCTGCCCGAGGGATCGCTGCTCACCGAGCGACCCGCCTGGACGTTCGCCCGCAATGAATGCCAGCGGCTGCTGTGCGAACACTTCGGGACGAAAACGCTCGACGGCTTCGATCTCGATGCCGATTCGGCTGGCGTCACCGCTGCCGGCGCGCTGTTGACCTACGTGCAGGAAACGCAGAAAAGCAGTCTCGGTCACATCACGCGGCTGGAACCGTTCCGCCGTGGGACGAATCTTGTGATCGACGAAGCAACCCGCCGTAGCCTGGAATTGACGATCACCCTGCGAGACAGTCGACGCGACGGCAGCCTGCTGTCGGTCATCGACGAGACGGTCACCCCAATGGGAGCGCGGCTGCTGGCCGAGTGGCTGTCGAATCCGCTGTGCGAAATCGCGGCAATCAACCGTCGGCTCGATGCCGTAGAAGAATTGGTCGGCAACCCGATGCTCTGCCGAGACATCCGCGAACAACTCGACGAAACCTACGATCTGCAGCGACTGACCGCGCGGATTGCCACCGGGCGGGCCAGCCCGCGCGACTTGGGATGTCTGGCGCAATCGCTCGCGCTGCTGCCGAAACTCAAAGCGAAACTTGCCGGCCGCGAAGCAGCGTTGTTGATCGAAGTCGAAAACAAGGTTGATCTCTGCCCGGAAGTTCGCAGCGACGTCGAAAGCACGTTGGTCGATGAACCGCCCGTATTAACGACCGATGGCGGCATGATCCGCACGGGCTGTCATTCCGAATTGGATAAGCAGCGCGAGTTGGCACGCGGGGGCAAAGAGTGGATCGCCCGTTACCTGGGTGACGAAATCAAGCGGACCGGCATCCAGAATTTGAAAGTCGGCTTCAACAAGGTGTTCGGCTACTATTTGGAAGTCACTCGCGCCCAGGCTGACAGAGTACCCGAGGATTACATTCGCAAGCAGACATTGAAAAACCAGGAACGGTACATTACGCCCCAACTGAAGGAGCATGAGGATAAGGTCTTGCGGGCAGAAGAGCGGGCCATCGCGTTGGAACAGGAGTTGTTCAATGCGCTGCGCGAACGGGTTGCCGCCGAATGTCGGCGATTGAAGCAAACTGCCGAAGCGCTTGCGGAAATTGACGTTTTGACGGCTCTGGCCGTACTTGCCGTTTCCCAACATTACTGCCGCCCTGAAATGACGGCCGAACCACTGCTCGACATCCGCGAAGGCCGCCATCCAGTCCTCGACCGCCTGCAACCAACCGGCGAATTCGTCCCCAACGATGTCGTCATGGCAGTCGATTGTCGCGAGGCGAGCATCGAGGATGGTAAAGCCGACGGGCCGCGTCCCGTCGGATCGAACACCGGCCGCATCCAAATCATCACCGGCCCCAACATGGCGGGAAAAAGCACATACATTCGGCAGGCGGCCTTGATTACGATTCTTGCGCAGATGGGCTCCTTTGTACCCGCCACTGAGGCCCGAATTGGCATTGCCGACCGCGTGTTTGCCCGCGTCGGTGCCAGCGACGAGTTGGGCAAAGGGCAGAGTACGTTCATGGTCGAAATGACCGAGGCGGCTCGAATTCTCCATGCCGCCAGTCAAAGTAGTCTCGTAATCCTCGACGAAATTGGTCGCGGCACCAGCACGTACGACGGCATTTCTCTTGCCTGGGCAATTACCGAACATTTGCACGATGTCGTCGCTTGCCGCACCTTGTTCGCGACGCACTACCACGAATTGACCGAGCTGACACAAACTCTCAGCGGCACATCGAACTGGAATGTCGCCATCCGCGAGCAGGATGACGATATCATTTTTCTTCACCGGATTGTGGAAGGGGCGGCCGATAAAAGCTACGGCATCCATGTCGCCCGACTGGCCGGTGTGCCAACGGCGGTCATCGATCGCGCCCGCGTCATTCTCGACACGCTGGAGGCGGATCACCTGGACGACACCGGACGTCCCAACGTCCCGCCAAGGCAATCGCGCAGATCACGTGAACAGCAATTGTCGCTGTTCGAGCCTCCGCCGCATCCGTTGCTGGATGAGATCCGCGAAATGGATCTGGACCAGATGACACCTTTGGCTGCGCTGGAAGAACTGCATCGAATGCGGCAAACGCTCAAGGACTGAGGCGAGCGGCCGGTGTAAGCCGGCTGATTCATCTTGTCGAAACAACGTCCGACTTGTATCACTTCCAGCCGCGGCCTTCGAGTTCCAACACTCCGTCGTCGATCATCTGTTGGGCACGCGATTCGATTCGTTCCCGCCGCCGGGAAAGCCGCTCGTCCAGTCCGTGCCGCGGCAAATGTCTCAGGACCCGCAGCACCTGGCTTGGTCGCTCTTCGACTTCAACCAGTATGGCGGCCAGTTTCAGCCGCAGTCGGTTGTCATCCGGGTGCTGATCGACATGCTGTTCCAACAGCGGCCCTGCTTCGTTCCACAGGCGTGCCTCGCATAATCCTTCGATCAGCATTCGCATATCGGCGGGAGCAATTTTCTGGTGTGGGTCAAACTCGAGGACACGCCGATACTCCGTTAAAGCGCCGGTTGGCTTACCGCTTTGAAGGCAATACCGCATGTGCTCGAGCGCTTCGGCTGCTTTGGACGGATCGAGATTCTCCGTTTCGGTCGATGGTTTGCGGGCACCCTCGCGGAGGCGTGATTCGAGCGTCTCGCCGCGATAATCGACTTCGTCACTGACAGCCGTCGAACCGTATGTCCCCTGCATGACGGCGAACAGATCCCAGTTTTCACAGTCGACCCAATTCCACTTCAGCATCAACACGCCGACACCTAGTCCCGTCGCAGCTCCGAATAAATGTAGAACTGCGCTGCTCATAGCGAAGCCAGTGATCCCGGCGAAGATGAGTTGCATCACAAAATAAAATACCGCCAACGTGAGAATTGAGACGTCAAAATGAAAGAGGCGAAACAAGTACATGCCGAACCACGGTGCGCCGATCATCGAGACTTCATTTTTGGGTGCCCAAACCAGTGGAATTGCCATCAAACTGAAAACGACTCCCGATGCACCACCCGCCACCTGCTGTCCATCGGAGGCAAGCATCAGCAGTTGGATCAGAAACGCCTGAACCGCACCCATGCCGAAGTAGACGAGCAGAAATCGCCACCAACCAATTTTTCCTTCAACAACCAGTCCGAATATCCACAGGAAGATCATATTGCCCACCAGGTGCATGGGGCCAAAATGCACGAAGTGACAACTGATCCACTCCAGAGGGTGGAGCCCGGAACCGAATTGCATGGCCCACGATTGCCACTCCTCTCCTCCGTGTAAAACGCCGATGGCATTCATCACAAACGCGGCAATGTTCGCGCCGATCAGCGACAGCGTGACCCAGGGCCAATGGTAAACGGGGGCGTCGGTGCTGACGGGGATGAACATCCAGTGAATTCCGGCGCAAGGAGAGTGGATGCGACAAATGACGACCGGCTGCCGTTGATTAGTTGACGGACTTTACATTTTGTCCAACGTGTGATCGGAAGGTGCCACTGGCGTGTCGCCAGTGCAGCGCGGTGGACACCAGCGACACCCGAAAAACCAATCGAGATATGACGCAGTGCCTACGTCATATGATACGAAGATTCCCCGGCCGGGGATCAGCGAATTGCAAGAAAATGATTCAGAACACGTCCGACAGCCCGGTTGCGGTTGTTCGTGACACTTCCAAGCAAGCGTCCGGGTGACCCGTCAGAGGGTTTTCGGACGACTTGTCAATTTGTTGCGATGGACATGCGAACGCACTGCACGGGGATAATGCAGTCCAGCACAGCTCGCAGTACTTCGGTTGGTGACTGCAGCGCATTCACCTCGCGCTTCAGCTCGTCGGGATAGTACTTCAGAACCGGCATGGTGTCCCGGCGATAGACATTAAATCGATGCCGGATTATGGCTTCGTCGGCATCGTCGGGGCGGCCGCTTTCCAAGGCGCGTGACTTGATCCGCTCAACCATCGCGTCTTCGTCGAAGCTGACGAGGGAAATGAGACACAAGGGGGCAATGTGAGCATCAAGCGCCTCCGCCTGGACGAGGCTGCGGGGAAAACCGTCGAGAATGAGAATGTCGGTTTCAGGCGAGAACTGTCCGTCGGCGATCAAGCGATCCATCGCCTGTTTCCAAACTCGAAACGTCAGATCGTCGGGGACAAGCTCACCACGCTCAATGTGCGAGCGCGACTGCTTGCCCGCCGGGGAATCGGCATCGAGCGCGCGGAAACAGTCGCCTGAAGAGACGTGCCGGAACCCGGGAAGGCCCGCAAGGACTTGTCCCTGAGTTCCCTTCCCGACACCGGGTGGCCCGAACATCAGAACGGTGCGGTACTTCTGCTGCGGCATGTCACCCCTCCTGGCGACTCGTCCTATCGCGACAGAAAAGCGACAACCTGTCCAACGTCCACCGGCACGCTAACATCCTTAAATGTCGGCAGGGCGGTAACGATGGCTTTCAATTCCGACGGATCGACGGAAATCCAGTCACAGGCAGGCAGTCCTCCCGACTCAATCAATCCCTGGTACATCGACCGCAAATTTGGTCGATTACGCACAGTGACGACATCGCCGACGCGGACGATGATCGAAGGCGTTTTCACGGTGCGACCATTGACCTGGAAATGGGCGTGTGTGATTCCCTGCCGAGCCTGGGGACGCGTTAGCGCAAGGCCCGCTCGTCGGACGACGTTATCCAACCGTCGTTCGCACAGAATGAGAAGCTGTTCGCCAGTATTGCCCTTTAGCCGCCTGGCTTTGGAGAAATAATTACGCAACTGCTTCTCGCGGAAACCGTAGTAGAATTTGATCTTCTGCTTTTCCTTGAGTGCCATACCGTAATTCGACGTCTTGCGGCGACGTTGTACGGGACCTGGAGGCGTTTCGCGCTGCTCCAACGCCCGGACGGCGCCGGCATCCTCGAAAATCATGGCGCCCAGCCGGCGATTGATACGCCCTTTTGGGCCAGTGTAATGGGCCATAAACTGCTGCTCCACTCCCCGAAGTCAAATGACACGAACCGCGATTGGCTGGCCGCGACACTCGTTGTCGCCCTAACGCCAAATTCGCCGACGCTTTAAGCCGTTCAACTCTAAGGTCGCCAAACAGTTTTTGCAAGTCATTCGGCAAATGCTTATCGGCGAATTCCTGCCGAATTGTTTGGTGCCGGGCTGGTGACGCGACGGTAGCTTCCTGCTGTGCAAACTGCTATGCTCTCGGCAGAATCGGATAACCGCGGACGAGTCGTGGTGTTCGACTGTCTGGCGTGAATGGTCTAATTGTGTTGTCGTATCGGAAAGAGACAGGGAATGCAGGCGAAAAAACGGAAGTCCCCCAGCCGGTTGGACAAACGACGAGAAGTCGAAGCGGCTGACGCGCTTGAGAAGTCGGAATCCGATGGTGCCGGCACGAAAAAGAAGAAAACTGCGAAGAAAAAGGCCGCTAAGAAGGCGACGACACGTCGCACGAAGACCAAGGCTCCCCAGCGAAAGCGGCTGGTCTGGGCGGTATTCAGCGGCAATATGAAGGAAGAAGCCCGGTTTCCATACGATCAGCGCAAAGACGCCGAAAAGAAGCTGGAGTCATTGCGGGCCAAAGCGACGAAGAAAATGTACTTCATTCAGCCCATCAAAGAGCCACTGCCCGATGCGCCGACTCCAGCTGAGGCTGAAGCTGCAAAAAAGTAGCTCGGCTGCGTGACGACGCTCATTAACGGTTGATGTGAGGGTGCCACTGGCGTGTCGCCAGTGGCACCCGTTCATTGGTCGCTTCCTGCTCCGTCAACAAAAAAAGACGGCCCCAATTTCTGGGTGCCGTCTTTGGATGTCGTTGTTTCTTGCCTAGAATGGGCAACCGCTTTTCACATTCCTGAGAGGCGGTTGATTCGCGAACGGCGTTCAGCCCGGCGGCGTGCACGGCGTTTTTCGTCGCTCGGCTTCTCGTAATACTCGCGCCGTCGCATTTCCTTCTTAATTCCAGCATGCTCGACAAGCTTCCGAAATCGCTTGACGGCGTCGTTGATCGATTCGTTCTCACGTAAACGCAGCCTGACCACAAACTTCTCCTTTTAGACTCAAATTTGTCTGGTCGAAACGGTGCAGGTGATCGAGCGAAGCCGTCTCGTCCACCATTTATTGCTGAAATCGAATTGAGGGCAAACACGCAATTTCCCCACAAGACAATGGTGATCATAACACATCCCGCGTAAAGTGCAAACTCAGGCCGCCACTCTGCGGGCTGATAACGGATTCATGCTGCACTTCGTGTTGAGACGCCAATTCAATTTCAGGCAGAAGCGTTGGTGAGTTGCGCCAGTGCGGATATTACCGCAGTTCGTCCACTTCCGCGCCGCCCCTGTTTACCGAGAGGAGATTCCCGATGGGAAAGCCATTCGAGAATATTCGCAACCGATTTATCAGTTGTTTTCTGGCCGGCGTGTTTGCATTGCTGCCGGTGATTATCACCGTGGCCGTTGTTGTTTGGGTGACGGATTTTCTCGAACGGTTCATTGGCCCAGAAACGGTCATTGGCGAGCAGCTCAGCAAACTCGGCAAACTTCAGTTTGGCGACGATTCATCAAAGCTGCTTTCGTATGCCATCGGCTGGATTATTGTGTTGGCCGCAGTATTCTGTCTCGGCATCGTCATCGAGATGGGGGCCAGGAATCGCATCAAGAAATTGGTCGATGCCATTCTGTCGCGCGTTCCGCTCGTCGGCAAGATTTACAGTTCGTCCAGGCAGGTTGTCGATATGCTCGACAAAACGGACGACGAGAATCTGCAGGGAATGAAACCGGTTTTCTGCTACTTCGGTCAGCAGAATCCGACAGTCTTCCTGGCTCTGCTGGTCTCGCCGAAACACTTTCGCCTGGAAGAGGTCGATTATGCCATCGTCATTGTCCCCACAGCTCCGGTTCCATTCGGTGGCGGGCTGTTGTTTGTTCCTGCCGCGTGCGTTAAGGAAGCTCCACTTTCCGTCGATGCGCTGATGAGCATTTACGTATCGATGGGCGCAACCGCTGGGCAATTCCTGACAGAGTCCCCACCCCCGGCAGAGCGTTAGTTGCAGAGAAATCGCATGGCTGAAATTGCTTTAAGAGACTTGCTGTCGATCGCCGCATTTCTCGCCGGCCTCTTGGAAATCGTCGGCGTTGTGTTGGCTGTGCAGGCCATTCTTGAAACACGGACCTCGCAGGGAGCCATTGCCTGGGTTATTGCACTCGTTGCGGTGCCGTTGTTGTCGGTCCCGTTGTATCTCGTGTTTGGACGCAACAAGTTTGCAGGCTATGTCGATGCCCGGCAGTCGGGGCAGTCGGAATTACGCCAGATGATCGAGCAGGCAATCCCGCCGGTTGAGCCGTATATGGTCGATCTCGGAACGACGCACCAAAATGCCCGTGTCCTGGAGCAACTCGCGCGGCTGCCATTTCTCAAAGGCAATCGCACGCAGTTGCTTATCGACGGCGATGCAACCTTTAACGCGATTCTCGATGCAATCGACGAAGCCCACGATTACATTCTCTTTCAATTCTATATCGTCCGCGACGACGATCTCGGACGCCGTTTGAAAGATCGGCTCATCGAGCGGGCGCAAGCCGGAGTTCGGGTGTCGTTTCTTTACGATGAGGTCGGTTCCAGCAAGATTTCAGCAGATTATCTGAATGGGCTGCGCGAAGCAGGGGTGAAAGTCACCGCAATGCGAACGACGCACGGCTGGCGTAACCGCTTTCAACTGAACTTTCGCAATCATCGCAAGATTGTTGTCATCGATGGGCGAACGGCCTTTGTTGGCGGCCACAACGTCGGCGACGAATACGTGGGAAAGCACCCGGTACTTACGCCTTGGCGCGACACGCACATGCGATTAGATGGTCCAGCCGTGCTGCCCGTTCAACTCTCATTCCTCGAGGACTGGCATTGGGCCACAAACGAGGTGGCAGAGGTCAATTGGCAGCCACAGCCGGACGCGAATGAGGACAAAACGATATTCGTTTTACCGAGCGGGCCGGCCGACGAGTACGAAACCTGCGGCTTGTTTTTTACGCACGTTATCAACACGGCGCGAGAACGGGTCTGGATCGCATCCCCTTACTTTGTTCCAGACGAGTCGGTCATCGGGGCATTAAAACTCGCAGTGATGCGCGGCGTTGATGTTCGCATTCTATTTCCCGAGATGAGCGACAACCGATTTATCAAGCGGGCTGCGATGTCCTACGTACCGCAAATTGCTGGTGCCGGCGTCAAGTTTTTCTTATTTCAACGCGGGTTCATGCACCAGAAGGTGCTAATTGTTGATGATCGAGTCAGCACAATCGGCACGGCCAATTTCGACAATCGTTCGTTTCGGCTCAACTTTGAGATATCGATTCTGACGATCGACGAGGATTTCACCCGCGAAGTTGCCACGATGCTCGAAAACGACTTTTCTCATTCGCGCGAGTTAACGGCGGATGAGGTCTTGAACTGCTCCCTGTTGCAACGAATTGTGATGCGGGTCGCCAGACTGTTTTCGCCGATCCTGTGATCTGTGCCTAAATGTGGTATGACAGATCTGCGGTTTAACCCACCTTTCGCATTGCGTTGATTGCCCCTGATGCCGCCGACATCCAAGACGACCGAACTCGATCCGCGGGCATTGTCCGCCGAGATCAAGGCCGAGGCGCTGCGCGTCGGCTTTGATGCCGTCGGCATCGTTCCGGCGACTTCACCCGCCGGTTTTGACGATTTACAACGATGGCTGAAACGAGGGTTCGAGGGCGAGATGAGTTACATCTCCCGCCGAGAAACGGCCTACGAACATCCGCAGCACGTCATGCCTTCGGTGAAGAGTGTTGTCATGCTTGCCCTGAACTATCGCACCGAAGAGCGGGCCTCGCCGACCGCGGGGCAGGGCGCTGTGTCACGGTACGCGTGGGGGGAAGCCGACTATCACGATTTGATTCGCGGCAAACTCAAACGGTTGGGTGATGGTATTCACAGCCTGCGTCCCGGATGTCATACGCGCGGCGTCATCGATACGGCCCCGCTGTTGGAGCGTGATTTCGCCCGATTGGCTGGCTTGGGTTGGTTCGGCAAGAACACGATGCTGATCAACAAACAACTCGGCAGTTGGCTGTTCCTGGCGGCGATGCTGGTCGATTTTGAGTTGGAATACGACAGTCCACACGAAACATCTCACTGCGGCACGTGCACCCGTTGTCTCGATGTCTGTCCGACGGATGCATTTCCGGAACCCTATGTACTCGACGCCCGTCGTTGCATCTCGTATTTGACGATCGAACTGCGCGAACCGATCCCAATGGAGTTGCGAGATGGCATGGGCGAATGGCTGTTCGGCTGCGATCTCTGTCAGGACGTTTGCCCGTGGAATCGCAAGGCACCCGTCACGCGTGATGCAGTCTTTTCTCCATCGGCCGACCTGAATCCGGCCGATGCGATCGGGCTGCTGGGCATGAACGACGAAGAATTCAAGAAACGGTTTGCCAAAACACCACTGGCTCGCCCAAAACGAGGCGGCATTTTACGCAACGCAGCCATTGTGCTGGGAAACAGTCGCTGCGCCGAGGCAATGCCGGCGCTGGTTGCTGCCTTGGAAGATCACGAACCGTTGGTGCGAGGAGCGACCGCGTGGGCATTGGGGCAGTTAGGCAGCGCGACTGCAGCGGCGGCATTGCATTCCCGAATGCGCGTTGAAGATAATGCCGACGTGCTGAATGAAATTCGGCATGCGTTGGAACATACGAAAGATGTTGGAAACGACGAGGAACAGTAATGGCTGACGAGATTCGGATTGGTGTTAATGGGGCGGTGGGACGGATGGGACAACGGGTTGTGGCGTTGGCTCATGCGGACGGTGGCCTGAAGGTCGTTGCGGCGTACGAGACATCGGCCTGCCCGCGATTGGGTGAAGACGCCGGCGAGATCGCTGGAATCGGAAACATTGGGGTTCCGGTGCAAGCAGACGTCGGCCAATCGCCCGATGTGATTATCGACTTCTCGATGCCTGAAGGAGCCGTTGCGATTGCAGCGGAATGCGGAGAACGTCGTATTCCCCTGATCGCTGCCACAACCGGCCTTTCCAAACAGCAACACGAATCGGTGCTATCAGCCGCACAAACAGCGGCGGTTGTCATGGCACCGAATTTCAGCCTCGCCGTCAATTTGACAATGAAGCTTGTCCGCGAGGCTGCGCACGTTTTGAAGTCGCTGCCAGCCGGCGTCGATGTCGAGGTCATCGAACGGCATCATCGCTTCAAAGAAGACGCGCCCAGTGGAACCGCGCTGAAATTCGGTGAGATTGTCGCAGAAGAAATGGGGCAGACCGATCATGTACACGGTCGGCACGGTCGGCCGGGAGCCAGGCCGCGGCACGAAATCGGATACCATTCGCTGCGGACCGGCGACAATGTGGGTGAACATACGGTTGTGTTCGGCATGATGGGCGAAACCATCGACATCGTCGTTCGCGGCCATACCCGTGACAGTTATGCACACGGGGCACTGATGGCCGCCAAATTCATCGTGACGCAGGCGGCCGGATTGTATAACATGTCCGACGTTCTGGGGCTGTAAGAGTGGCTCTGACGCGGGATTTATCTCAAAGATCACAGAAGCTTGGCATTCCGACACTCTTCAGAACGAATTGTATCGGTTGACCGTTTAATTCTTCCCGGTCAACGTAAGTTACGTTTCTAAAACATTTTGTGTAGGAATCTCAAGTCAGCGGGAAAGGATTCCCGATAAATTCCAGAGAGGTACCGTATCCATCGTTTGCCGAGGGGTCTGCGGGCAGACCCGCTTGGCGTACCTTGATTACGACATGGAAGTCAGCATGCAAAATAGGCATTCGCCGAACTCGGCGGAAAACCAGAACAATCCAGCCAGGCGAATTCTCAATTCGCTGACGCAGATTCTGCTGTCGAGACTTCTCCGTCTCGTTGGCTGGGGGGCGGTTGTCGGCTTGCCGACAATGGTCCTCACCCCACGTCGCCTCGCCACCCTGGTTAGAGAATATCCCATTATTGCCAGTACGATTTGTCTTGCCGTATTGATTGGCGTGGCAGTTTGGAACGAAGGCAATCGCCCCCAACCGGGTGAATTCGAAATCGAGTCGATTGAGAATATTGGTGAGCCGAACGAGCTGATCGCAGTCTCCAGCCCGATTTTGCAAAACAGCCGGCTCAATGCAGCCAGCTCTCACCGAGATCATTTTGCTGATCGGACGGAATCCACCACAGCTGTTAAGGCGGGGCAGTCGCTGCGAAGCAATCCAAACCCCCCCGTGCGTGTCGAACAGGCCAGGTTGGACAATCCGCCGGCGCGAACGCAGCCCAACGACGAAACGCGAATCGTCTGGTTGACCGGCCGGATTGAGGAAGTTTCCACCGGCGAAGCGGCCACACCGGTCCGCAATGCGAACCGTTTTCCTTCTAATAACCGACGATAATGGCATGTCGATCTTTGCGACGTATTGGGGACTGAATCGCAGTCCTTTCGAGAACACCAGCGACGCCGACTTTTTCTTTCGCAGTGAAACGCATCGAGCCGCGCTGCTGAAGATGCGGTATGTGATCGAAAGCCGACTCGGTGCCGGCTTGCTCGTCGGCGGTGTGGGCGTCGGTAAAACTTATCTGGCACATCTGCTCGAACAGGAATTGCCCGAAGCTGCAGGGCCGATGGTTCATCTGGTATTCCCGCAGCTCAATTCCGCCGAATTGCTCGCGTATCTCGCCGTCGAATTGGGAGCCGACGAATCGGCGGTCGGCCGGGGTCACGATGATCTCAACCTCACACTCCGGCAGCTCGAACAGCGCCTGCGCCACTGGACGTCCGCCGGGCGGCATCCGGTCATTATCATCGACGATGCACACCTCATCGAGGATCCGCAGGTCTTTCGCACGCTGCAGTTGATGTTGAACTATCAACAGCGCCCGGAGATTGATTTTTCGTTGCTGCTCATCGGCGAACCGAACCTGCTCGGCCCGATTGAACGGATGGCTCAACTCAACGAACGGCTGGGTGCACGCGGCCTGCTGAAACCGCTGTCGCATGACGAAACCGCCGGCTACATTCGGCACCGTCTCGAAACCGCCGGACGCACCGAACGGATATTCGAAGACGACGCACTCGCCGTCATCTTCGAACTCTCCGGCGGCGTCCCCCGCCGCATCAACCGCCTCTGCGATCTCGCTTTACTCGTCGGTTACGCCGACGAGTTGAAAACGCTATCGGCCACAGAAATCGAAGCCGTCGGCGAAGAACTGCTGGCCGTCGTGCCGGACTGATGATTCGTTGGAGCCGAGCCGGACCTACCCCGCTATGACGTGCTCCCTCAGGAACCGCACTCGAGTCTGATGCATGACATCGGCATCGGGGCCGGTCCAGATTAGGTGTCCTGCAGCGCGAATGGATACGCGCTGGCAATGTGGAACCTTGGAAACAAACCAATCGACGTGATCGACCGGAGCCATTGGATCGAGCGCATCGTGAATCAAAAGTGTTGGTGTCTGCAGCAGGCAATTGGCACCGATGATGGATTCGTCTGTGAAGATGATAAAATCGTTTTCAAATCCGCCGTGTTTGGTCCCCTGAGCCATTTCCGCCAAGGTCAAAGCGCAGAGCGCATTCGACGCCGGATCATCGGCCACGTCGGAATAGCGGTCACCCGCTTCCATTTTGAGAAACTGTTTGGCACTCATTCGGGGCAGCTGAATCTGGTAGAGCTTGAGCAGCAATTTGCGGAGAAAGCGCCGCCGGAGAAGTGGCAGCGTCCAGCGGCTACTGGCCGGCAGCCATCGTTTGTGATCCCAACGGTGAAGTTGAGGACACAAGAGGACAAGCGATTTTGTTCGGTCTGGCTGGTTGATTGCGAATGAGGCAGCGAATGCGGCACCCCCCGAAGATCCCATGACACCGACTTTGGCGATGCCAAGTGAATCCAGCAACGCGGCCGCCACGTTGCCACAATCGGCGACCGATTCATGCGGTGAAAGCGGCGTTTGACCGTATCCCGGTCGGTTCGGGAGAATCAGACGAAAGCCATCGTCGATCATCCGCGATTCGACAGGCACCATCGCGTCACCTGTGACACCCGTGCCGTGAAAGTAGAGCACGGGATCGCCAGTACCGGCTTCCGTGAACTCGACCGGTCCGAGATTGGTCTCGATGACTCTGGTGAGCATGGTTCAAATACTGAGCGAGGATGGGCCGGATGTGGCACTGGATTCGGCGTTGACGCGAGATGGTAAAAAGAATGTCGCTGGCGTATCGCCTGGGGGGCCAACATTGGCCGAGTCCAGCCACGCCGCCTCCACACTATTGGTGGACTCCTTTGTCAGACCCTCTGGAATTCAGCCCGAAAGCGATGAACTGGTGGAGTTTCGTTATCGCGAAATTCTTCCAGTTGAATCAATGTCAAGCCTTCGTTGCCAAACGACTCCAACTCCCGCCGGGTGATTGGCCACGGCATCTGGCCTTTTGGTGCTGCTTCCTGTCGCGCACGACAAATCACAAGCAGTGTGCCATCGTCTGCGACGCAATCGGCTAGCGCAGCAATTGCTTGTTGCCGAATGTCGGGCGGCAAAACTTGAAGCGTATAGGATTCGAGAACAAATTCGTATTTCCGTGCCCATTCCTGCGGAACTTCGAGGACGTTCTGGACCAAATACTCGACGTCTGAATTCGGGACTCGCCGCTGACACCATTCGATGGCAGTGGGCGAGATATCAAATCCAGTGACGACGCCACCGCATGAGCTTATGTATTCGCAATCATCGCCGAGGCCACAGCCAACCTTGAGACACAGCCTACCGTCAAAATTAAATTTTGAATCGCTGTTCCATGAAACCAAATTAGGATTGGGTTCAAGGTTGGCCCACGGAATCGTGGCCACGTCGCCATTGGCGTACAGTTGGTCGAACCAGCTCAGCGGCTCGCCCCGAGCTATCGCATCGGCACAGAGTTGACACGCGTTCTTTCGATCAGCGTCTGCCATATTTGGGTCTATAGACGAAAGTCACAGGGGCATAATCGCGGACGATCCATCGAACACTCGAAGCAGTTTCAAAACCAGTTTTCCGTGGGTGGCCGGGGCTGGAGTCTTTACGAAGCCCCGGGGATTGCAGAACCGGGGCTTCCCTTCGGTCCAGCCCCGGCCACCCCTGAGACGTTTTGAAACTGGTTCTAGAGCAGTTGCTTGTTACCGCGGCGGGCGGCCCGCGATGAGTACCATCTCTTGACTGCTAAAGCTTAACCGCCGGCCGCCGGCGGTCAGGGTTGCATGGCTGCTGCTGAACGCCAGTCGCCGCTTCCCATCCTGTTTGTAGAAGTACCAGTCAAATGTTGAAATAATAGTCAGCCGTGTACCGCGGCGAATTGACGCGATTGTTTGTGTAGAGAATGTAGTCCTTTTTGTCTGTTGTCCGATAGACGGCCTGCCGTTGGACGCGGACAAACTTGATATCCCAATACTTGCGTTTTACCGGTTTCGTTCGCCCGGAGAGGACATTGTCCTGTTTCTCGACAAGCACGATGCGGCCGAATTGTGGATCGATAAATTTCACGACGACCGTTTTTTTTGAAATTCGTAAGTCGCGATTTTTCGGTCGCCGTCCAGCACGAGATCGTTCGACGTGAAGTCGCACGTCAGGCGGATGAACTTGTTCGTTCTGGGAACGACGGCAATCAACTCCCACAAATCGGCGATCGAGTCCTTCAGTGCAGCGGACGGTTTGCTGCCGATCATTGTTTCCCCTGAGGATTTCGGCAACGTGACGGGAGCAGCGGGTTCGGTTTGGAGCGTGGCGTTATTCATCAAGACGCGGGCGTTGAGCTGCCAGCCGCCGACCCAATTTCCTTTGAAAAAAGTCCCGCCCGCACGAGCCGACGCCTTACCCTCGCGACCGAAATCGACAGTACCGCGGTTGAAGGTCCAGGGAATTCCTTTGTCGGTCTTGCCATCCGACAGCAGTTGCAGCCGTCCGTTGTCCAGCTGCTTGCGATAGGTGGTGACGACTTCCCAGACACTGACCGGATCGGCCGCGGCGGCGGTTGCGATCCCCACGCTCAGCACGATTCCCAAGACAACGCCAAATCGTCTGGCGATCAAAATCGTTCCGATCATCGGTCGGGACCTCGGTCAGTCGGTTGTTGATGTTGCGGTAATGCTCAAATGAAATCTACGTGAACACAATAGTCTCGCCGGGGCCTGTCGAAAATGTCACGATAGTGCAGTGAATAAACAGGTGATGCAGGCCAAGCCCGTCGTAGCGGCTGAGAACACCGGTCACGCATCGTCTGGGGGCTCCCGTTGGTCGATCGCAGCTAACCTGCCGGATTTGTGCAGTTCCGAGAAGAACAGATTCGTCGGGAATCGTGATCACAACGGTTCCCCACCGGAATCCGGATCGGGAGACGAGGTGGCGATAACGGGCATCCTCAGTCATCGAAAAAAAAAAGCCGACGAAATTCGTCGGCTTCCGTGTCTTGCGAATTGTCACGACGATTAAATCGGTCGGACGTTCTCCGCTCGCGGCCCTTTCGGTCCACGCCCTTCGGTGTACGACACTCGCTGTCCTTCTTGGAGTTGATCGTAGCTCACCCCGTCAAGGTTTGAACTGTGGAAGAACATGTCCTTGTCGCTGCCGTCTTCGATAAAGCCGAAGCCTTTGTCCGTCAGCCGCTTGATCGTGCCTTCTGCCATCGTCTGTCCGTTTCTCAAAAAAGGTGTCTTTGCGGCCTTGCCCGACACAACTGGTTCAGGCTACTCGACCGCAGGAATTGAGTCTAACCGGAAACGTGAACAAAACAAGCGCAATTCTGAGGAAAGTGGCCACCACAATCGGGAATTGATCGCTGTTGACCAGACAAACCCTGTCTTTCAAACCTTTGCGAGGCAGAATCTTGACCACATTTCGGGCGGATTTGGCTGTGAAGACGGCGTTGGGTGGCTGGGGGCTTCGCTGCGCTACGACCCCAGCCACCCTGCCGCCCTCAGTACATCGAGATGACCAGTTCGACACCGCCCTGAATGCGTTCCTTCCATTGGTTTTCCAACTCGACAGACCACTGGGGGTCGTGTTTCTTTATGGTTTCGCACGCACTCTCCAGAAACAACGGATACAAATCGGGCCGAATGTTGAGTGCGTCACGATTGTGGGATCGCCCGATTTTTTCCAACGCGATACGAGTTGGCTCATCGTCGGGTTGGTACTTGATCAATAGCAGCAACGCCGCCCGCAAATGGCGTTTCTGCTGCTTGAAATCCGTCTCCGCAAACAGCTTTGGGATTTCGGGCGACTTCGTGAAGAAGATTTCGTAAAAGGTCGCGGGGAAATCACCATTCGCGCAACAGCGATCGTAGCTCTCGCGAACACTCTGAATCGGGGCCATCGTTTGTTCCTTGGCGTCTAAAATTCCACATAATTAGAACTCGCTTGCGCGAGTGTGATTTGGCATGTTGAACTCGGCAGGGTGGCTGGGGTCGTAGCAGAGCGAAGCCCGCAGTTGAATGCTTCCTTCATGCCACCGATTCTGACTGTCCGCTGAATCGTCGGTTTCGGCGTTGAAGCGCAAGGGTGATGAGAACGCCGGTCACGCACCGTCTGGGGGCTCCCGTTCGTCGATCGCAGCCACCCTGCCGAAAACGCAACGGTCGTGGAGACAGAGTCAGTGACGTAGCGACTGCGCCACTGTGTTCAGTTAGCTAGGAGTCTTGAAGGAACTTCGAGTCACTTTACCGACCGGAACTGGTCGTTATCAGGCCAGACTTTCACCGCTGCGGCCGCCTGGTGAACACGGCTATCGATCAGACCGGACAATCCTTTGCCATTCTTTCCGCGACGTGTGTTGAACAGCACTGCCCAGTTTAGGCCATCATACCTGCGAACAAGAATAGTCGATGTGCCGGACAAGGCACCGTTGTGCCAATTGTTGGACTTGGTAGAGCGACTAACGGGGCGGACCGACCAACCGCAAGCGTAGTAAACGGATTTTGGCTTGCCATTCTCGGTTCTTCACCGATTTTAATGGGTGTTTTCAGCACGGTTTGAGTTTCAGTTTTCCACAGAAGAACAGGATGCGGGTGCGGTAGTTCGCAAAGTTGCGGAAGCCGCGGGCGTTCGACTTGAT
>Ga0114996_10001714_pt1 | contig 29100 bp, 24 predicted proteins | sample ArcticOcean_MG_C_4_FD_87039 | JGI IMG/M metagenome (GOLD analysis project Ga0114996, IMG submission 87039) | Marine microbial communities from western Arctic Ocean - ArcticOcean_MG_CB4_134 | ecosystem: Environmental > Aquatic > Marine > Oceanic | place: Arctic Ocean: Canada Basin | collected... | reverse complement strand
TTACAACGAGGAGTGCACGCCGTTTGTCTGGACCGCGACCGCAGATGCGATTCTCGAGAAGGTGACACGATTCTGCGAACGAACTTCTGAGACGCGACACTAGGAGGCAGGAGACGGGAGAGCCGCGTGGGGCGACTCAGTGGACTCGGTCGTTGTCGTTCCCGCCGGGGTAGACATTGAACTTCCGGCGCAGACGACCCATTTTCCAGCGAAGATACCGATACTTGATCTCGGCCATGACGCCGAAGCGACCGAATTGGGCCAGACCGCCCCCACCGCCACGTTTCAGATAGACGTAGCCGACCACGAGTCCACCCAGATGCGCCATGTGGGCGACGCCGCCCCCCGTGTCATTGAGCGAGGAGAAGAACACGAACCCGCCAATGATCAGCACGAAATACTTGGCCTGAATCGGAATCGGGAACGGGAAGAGGAAGAGGGGGCGTGTGGGGTAGTAGATGGCGAACGCCATCAGCAGGCCGTAGACGGCGCCGGAGGCGCCGATCGTGGGGGTCACGTAGATGCCCGCGCCGAACACCGACGGTACGAGTGACGCGCCCAGCATCGCCGCCCCAGCGCCAACGCCGGTCACGAAGTAGTACCGCAAGAAGAACTTCGAGCCCCAGAGCCGCTCGAGCTCCGTGCCGAACATCCATAGCGCGAGCATGTTGAACACGATGTGCAGGAAACTTCCGTGGAGGAAGAGATAGGTGAACGGTTGCCACAACCACAGGCGGGTCAGCACGTCTCTCGGGATCAGCCCGAAGTAGAGCGTGAGCGACGGCACGATCTGGCTCACGACGAACAGACCAACGTTGGCCCAGATCAGCATCCGGACCATCGGTGTCACCATGCCGGGCCCGAACGTCTGGCTGGGAGGTGCGGGGGCGTATCTGCGCATGGGTTGCGTCGTCTGGCGGGGCGTTCATCGTACCACAGCGACTGCGTTCACTTCGGCACAAGGAGATCACGAAGCAACGCGCGTACCCGATCCGTAGGCGAAGCTAGCGCGGCCGCCGGAACCGGCCGACGACCTGCGAGAGGGCCTGGTTGAACTCAGCAATGTGAAGCAGTCGTGCCGAGGCGCCGAGGGCCGCCAGACCGACCCCGATCTCGCTGCTGACGATCACCAACTGGGTCAAGAAGGTCGGGTCCGGCCACCAGCCCATATACCACTTGTCGACCTGCCAGACGACCAGGCCCATCAGAGCGGCGGCGACGGCGATCCGGACAAAGCTGTCCACGAGTCTGGCGCCTTCCAGACCGTTGAGCCGCCCCCGTAGGAGCACCAGCAGCACGACCGCGCTGGTGAGCGCGGCGACGGAGGTGCCGAGCGCGAGTCCCTGATAGCCGAGGATTCGCACCAGAATCAGGTTCAGCACGACGTTGAGTAAGACGGACCCGACACTGACGAACGCCGGCGTCAGGCTGGTCCCGAGTGCGTAGAAACTGGGGACCGCGAGGCGAACCACCGAATAGCCGACGATCCCGGGCGCATAACAGACCAGGGCCAACGCCGTCGCCTGGGTGTCCGCCGGTGTGAACCTGCCGCGCTCGAAGATCAATCGGACGATCGGTTCCGCCATGACGATCAGACCGATGGTCGCCGGCACCATCAGCATGAGCATCAGGCGGAGGCCCCGTGAGACCGTCTGGCGCATCAGGTCGAGCTGGTTGAGCGCGGCATATCGCGCCATCACCGGCAGCGCAGCGGTCGCGATCGAGACCCCGACGACGCCGATCGGCAGATACATCAGCCGGAAGGCATAGGTCAGCCACGAGACCGCTCCAGGACCCTGGCTGGTCGCCAGGATGGTGTTGACCACCAGGTTCACCTGCATCGCCGCGCCGGCGATAGTGCCTGGCCCCATCAACCCCAGCACCTCTCGTAGCCCCGGGTCCCTCGGGTTCAGGGTGACGTGGAATCGAAAGCCCTCTCCTCGCAGCGACAGGTACTGGACGACGATCTGACCCACACCTCCGAGGAGAACGCCGAACGCGATCGCCATGATCGGCTCGAGACCGACCCGTGGCATCAATGGGACCAGCAGCAGGGCGCTGAGGATGATGCTGATGTTGAACATCGCCGGTGACAGCGCCGGTGTGAAGAACCGTCGCAGCGAATTCAACATCCCCATGCACGCGGCGGCTATCGCGGCCAGCGTCAGAAAGGGGAGCATCACGCGTGTCATCGCCACGGTCAGCTCGAACTTGCCGGGCACCGCGCTGAACTCCCGGGCGAACAGCCGGGTCACCGGCTCGGCGAGGAGAATGCCGGCCAGTACGAGCACACCGGTCATCGCGACCAGCGCGTTGATCAACTGGTTCCCGAGGCGCCAGGCAACCGCGCGCCCATGGGTGGTGAGTCGGCGGGTGAAGGCCGGGACGAACGCGGCGCTCATCGCGCCTTCGGCAAAGAGATCGCGCATCAGATTGGGGATCCGATACGCGACATAAAAGGCGTCCATCGCGTTGCTCGCCCCGAAGTAGTAGGCGAGCGCCTGGTCCCGGACCAGACCGAGCACGCGGCTGGTCAAGGTCGCCGAGCCGACAAGCCCGGCCGACCGGACCAGTGCCGCGCCGGAGGAGTCGTGAGCGGTCGTAGGAGTGTCGGACGGGGCCGCTGGGGGGGCCGGCTCGGAGGGCGTCATCGTCGCGAACGTGCGGGTGTTGGAGGCCTGGCCGGGCCGTGGGCAGCGAAGCTCCGAAGCCGAGGCCAGCGTACCATACGTTGGCCTCGCGACCCGGCGGCGGCGGTTTCACATTCGCCGGTCTTCGGGGTTATAGCTATCGGCCGGGCGTTGACGCCCAGCGGCCGATGGCGCCCGACGAGAGGGGAGTGGAATCGAGATATGGCGACGACGCGTCCCCAGGGCCGACCGGGCGACTTCGGTGGGTTGGTCGACACGCACCAGACCGAAATCCTGCGCTATCTGAGGCGACTCACGGGGGACCTGGCAACGGCGGAAGACCTGTTCCAGGATACGTTTCTGAAGGCGTTCCGTGCATTTTCTCGGCTGCGCCCCGGCTCGAACCACCGCGCCTGGTTGTACCGCATCGCGACCAACGCGTTCTTCAATCACCGGCGGGCGGGTGGCCGCCGCGCAGAGGTCGCGCTCCCGCCAGAGCTGCCCAGCGACGGTCCTTCTCCCGCAGCCGCGCAGGATGCCGCGGCGGCGATCGCCGCCCTGCGTCTGGCCGTCGGGCGGCTGCCCCGTCGCCAGCGGGCGGCGTTCATCCAACGGCAGTGGCACCAGCTCAGCTACCGCGAAGTCGGCGTCGCACTCGGCTGCACCGAGGCGGCGGCCCGAGCCAACGTCTATCAGGCGGTGCGCCGGCTGCGACGTGAGCTCGCCGCGTTCAAGGAGACATCATGACCTGTGACCAGTTTGCGCGCCAACTCGACCGCCTGGTGATCGGTGATCTGCGGGACGCGGCCGTGTCGGCGATGCAAGGCCACGCCGCCGATTGTGCGTGCTGTGGTGTGGAATGGCGGCGCAGCGGAGGGCTTCGTGGGCTGCTGGCTGCAGCGCGCGACGATGACCCCGACCTCTCGACGGTTGGTCAGGCGAGAGCACGGTTGCGGGGGGGCCTCGACCGCGCCGGTCATCCGCCGATTCGCTTCGGCTCACTGACGACGCCGGTCGGGCCGCTCTTTGTCGGCGTCACCGACCAGGGGGTCTGCGATGTCACCTTTGGCCAGTCGTCGGAACAGGCATACCGCAAGCGGCTGCTGGGGCGGTCACCCGAGGTATGGCGCGACGACACGGCGCTGGCGACCGTGGTCGCCAAGCTGAGAGCATACTTCGCCGGTGAGCTCACCCAGTTCTCGCTTCCGGTCGATCTGCGTCAGGTGACGCCGTTCACGGCGAAGGTGCTACGGGAAACCGGGAAGATCAGGTTTGGGCGTCTGACCAGCTATGGCGAGCTCGCGGCGCGGATCGGCGCGCCGAGCGCCAGCCGGGCGGTCGGCGGAGCGCTTGGCCGCAACCCGGTTCCGATCATCGTGCCATGTCATCGGGTCATCGCGCAGAGTGGCCGGATCGGCGGGTTCACCGGTGGCGTGCCCACCAAGCGGATACTGCTCGACCTCGAGGGATACCGGTTCGAGGAACCTGCGTTGAAGTTGTTCTAGCAGTCCGTGGTGAAACCCCGCAGCGGGGCTTTGCCCCGAACCCAACGCGGGCCCTGGTGGCGTCGTTCAGCACCCTGTCAGGGTCGGCGGATTCTGACAGGTGAGGGGGAGTCGCTATCGCCACGCCCTTGTCCGGCGGTCGTCGAGCCGAAAACGCCAGGCTGGGCGCCGTCGACCGAGGTTGGGGTACCAAACGCCCCGGTCGGAACGCCTGCAGCCTCCTGCCCGTCGGCGGTCCCCATAGGGAGGCCGGGCCGATTCGCCGGCTGGTTGCCGAACACCGGTCGCACGTCCGCCAGTTCCGGCTCGTCGTCACTGGAGTCATCAGACTGCTGTAGCAACTGCTGCAGCTGGTCGAGCTGTTCCTGCTGCGCCGCGGTCGCGGTGAACGGCGTCCGACCCCGCTGCGCGTTCGGGATCGCGCCAAGCCGCTGTCCACCAGCCTGTCTGGCGCTCGGCGCGGCCGTGGGGGCTGTCCTGACCTGGGACGCAGCGACCCTTGGGGCCGCCTTGCTCGTGGCCATGATCAGGATCCGGTCGAAGCGGGAGGCGCCGTCGACGGTGGCGGCGCGCGGAGCCGCCATGTAACCGGCGGCGCCCCGGAGCAGCGTCCGTAGCGCCTGGGCCTCCGGCACATCGACCAACTCGAGCGTCACTGTCTCGTTGTCCAACTCGTCCGCGTCGATGATCGCCGTGCTTCCCACGCGGCCCCACTCGGCCAGAATCGTCAGAACCGGGACATCCTCGGCGACAATCGTCACGCGGCCGCCGCTCAACGAGAAGGTGAGCTCGTCGGCCGCGGTGGTAACCGGCGCCAGCACCATCAGCACGAGCGCTAGCGACAGGACTACGCGGCATCGGAGCTGCGAAACGCTCTTCCTCTCCATCATCCGCAGTATACGACAGGAACGGCGCCCACGGTGCCTAGCGGCGCCCTTTTCGCTGGGTGCGGTGATGTTCGATCACCTTCGAAAGGATCTCTGGCAGCTGGACACGCGGCTCGTAATCGATCAGCGCCCTTGCCTTTGTCAGGTCCGGAACACGACGAGGCATATCCTCGAACCCGCTTTCGTAGGCTTCCTCATACGGGATCGCGACGATGTCCGAGTCGCTGTCGGCCATCGTCTTGACCAGCTCGGCCAGCTCCCGGATTGTGATCTCCTGGTTGTTGCCGAGGTTGAAGACCTCACCAATCGCACGAGGCTCGGCGACGAGGGCCATCATGCCTCGCACGACATCGCCCACATATCCGAAGCTTCGCGACTGGGTACCGGGGCCAAACACGGTGATCGGCTCGTTGGCAAGGGCCTGGCTCACGAAGTTCGGAATCACCATGCCGTAGCGCCCGCTTTGCCCCGGACCAACCGTATTGAACAGCCGGAGCACGATGACCGGTAGTTGGTGCTCTTTGTGATAGGCCAGGGCCAGAAATTCGTCGATCGCCTTGCTGCAGGCGTAGGCCCATCGATGTTGACGGGTGGCGCCGAGGACGAGGTCGGCGTCCTCCTGGAACGGGATAGCGGTACTCTTGCCATACACCTCCGAGGTGGAGGCGATCACGACCAGCTTCCCCTTCTTGGCGGCGTGCTTCAGCACGACCTCGGTTCCATTGACGTTGGTCTCGATGGTACGGACCGGCTCTTCGACGATGAGCTTGACGCCAACGGCCGCGGCGAGGTGAAAGACGACGTCGCTCCGGTCGATGTGCTCAGCAAGGACCGGTTCGTTGGTGATCGTGTTAATCGCGTAGTCGAATCCGGGATAGGTCTTGAGCGGTTCAATGTTGTCGATTGACCCGGTTGACAGGTCGTCGAGCACAAACACGTCGTGACCGGCTTCGAGCAGCGCCTTGGCGAGGTGCGAGCCGATGAAGCCGGCTCCACCGGTAATCAACGTTCTCATGACTCCGAAGATCCTTGGTTTGGTTCCAAGCTCAGGTAGCGAACCGGAAGTTGACGACGTCGCCGTCACGGACGACGTATTCCTTGCCCTCGAGCCTTACCTCACCGTGCTCGCGGCACGCCGGGTAGGAGCCCTCTCTGGCGGTCAGCGCCTCATAGGGCACAACCTCGGCCCGGATGAATCCGCGAGAGATGTCGCTATGGATTTCACCGGCCGCCTCCTGTGCCGACGTGCCTCGGGGCACAGACCAGGCGCGGCACTCGTCCTTCCCGACGGTGAAGAACGAGATATAGCCAAGCAGATGATAGCTTGCGCGAATCACCCGGTCGAGGCCGGCGTCAGACAGACCGAGGTCGGCGAGGAATGCCGCACGGTCTTCGGCAGCCAGTTCCGCTATCTCGAGCTCAATCTTCGCACAGACCGGGACCGCCTCGGTGGCGGCGCCAGACAGCACGTCCGTCAGTCCTGCTCGGCCGATGGCGCCGTCAGGGTCGGAGACGTCCGACTCGCCGAGGTTCAGCACAATCAGGAGCGGCTTCACCGAGAGAAAGCTGAACCCTCGAAGTCTTTTCGTGTCTTCCGGGTCGAGGGCGAGCCCCCGTAGCGGCCGCCCGTCCTCGAGCGTCGCGCGGCACAGCTCGATCACGCGGGCCTCTTCCTCCAGCTCGCGGCGCTTCCCCTTCTTGAGATCTTGACGGATCCGCTCCAGACGCCGCTCGGCCACGCCGAGGTCCGCAAGGATCAGTTCGTCCTCCATCTGACGCGCGTCGCGGGTAGGGTCGACGTTGCCCGCCGCGTGAGGCACTCGGTCGTCCTCGAACAGACGAAGCACGTGCAGCAGCGCGTCGGCGTTGCGGAATCCCGAGACATCGAGCAGGGCCTTCGCGTCTCCCCGCCCGGCCAGCTCGGTCACCTCGACCGTCGCCGGCACACGCCGCTGCGGCTCGAACAGCTCGGTCAGACGGTCCAGACGCTCGTCCGGTACCCCGGCCACACCCACCTGTGGTTCCTGACGACCGGCGCCGGTCCCCGAGCCGTCTCCTGCCCGGCTCAGCAACCGGAGCAGTGTCGTTTTCCCGGTCGACGGGAACCCGATCAGCCCTGCGCGCAGCATCGCTCTTGGTCCTAACTGGAGTAGGAGGGCCGCCGACGGTACCGGCGACGTGCCCAGAGAGGCTCGCCACACGCGCCGCGAATAGCGAAAATTAGACGTAAGTTGCTGAACCGATAGATCTTGTCTGTTGACACTCGGCCGACTGCCCCCTACTATCGCTGTGGACCGTGTTGGAGTTTGATGGAGTAACTAGGTGTTACGCGGAAACTTCTCAGCCAAGATCGACGATAACGGTCGTCTCAAGATCCCCACTCTGTTCAAGACGGCGATCGAGGACAGGTACGGCACCCAGCTCTTCATCACCAGCGTGACCGGCGAATTCGCCCTGGTGTACCCGATGCCGGTCTGGATGGAAATAGAGCGGAAGCTTGCGCAAGATGTTCCGTCCACCCTTCCCGCGCGCGGGAAGTTCTTCGACCGCGTGAACTACTTCGGACAGCCCGGTGAGTTCGACAAACAGGGACGGGTGTCCATCCACTCGCGGCTTCGCGACTCGGCCGCGATGGTCGGCGAGGTCGATGTGTTCGGTCAGTACGACCATCTTGATGTTTGGAATCACGAGCGTTTCGCGCAACGGCTCGACACACAGCCGTTTACCGAGGAGGACGCTGAGGCCCTTTCTCAGTTCGGCATCTGAACGCGAATGATTGTACACGAGCCGGTGCTTCGGGCGGAGACGTTAGAACAGCTCGCGCCCGACGGGCGCGGGCTGTTGGTCGATTGCACCGTCGGGACCGGCGGACACACCGAGGCCCTTCTGGAGGCCGGCGCGACACGGGTGCTCGGCCTGGACCGGGACGCGGACGTTCTTCAGATGGCAGGCCAACGGCTGGCGGTCTGGAAGGAGCGGGTGGAGCTGGTGCACGCCGACTATCGGAGCTTCGACGAGCTGCTGGACGGGCGCGGGATTGACCGGGTCGACGGCGTTCTCGCGGATCTCGGACATTCCACGGTCCAGATCGAGACCGAGGGACGTGGGTTCAGCTTCCGACGGGACGACCCGCTCGACATGCGTATGGACCGCACACAGGGGCCGACGCTGGCCGAGCTCCTGGACGGTGTCACCCCGGATGCGCTGGCGGACGTCATTTTTGAATTCGGCGAGGAACGGCACTCGCGACGGATCGCGCGCGCCATCGTCGAAGCCCGAGACGGGGCCGGCCTGGCCTCGACGCTGGAGCTGGCCTCTATTGTCCGGCGAGCGGTCCGCCAGCGCGGCCACGCTCGGATCGATCCGGCGACCCGAACGTTTCAGGCTCTCCGCATCTGGGTCAACGGCGAGCTCGACGGGCTCGCGGAGTTTCTCCGGTCCGCGGCCCACCGCTTGCAAACGGGGGCACGTCTCGTGGTCATCAGCTTTCACTCGCTGGAGGACCGGATCGCGAAGTACGCGCTACGAGAGCTCGAAGAGGGTGACGAGCCGGTGATACGCATTCTCACGCGCAAGCCGGTGCGCGCCGGACCGGACGAGGTGCTGCGCAATCCGCGCGCCCGGTCGGCCAAGCTGCGGGCGGCCGAGAGGGTGGCATGAGCCGACTCGACGTCGAATACGACATCAAGCGGGACGTTCGCAACAACCCGATCGTCCGCGAGATCGACAAGACGCGGCAGCGCGAGCTGTGGCGGTCGGTCGCAATCGGGGTCTGCCTCGTGTCGGTCGTGCTGTTCTCCGCCTGGCAGCACTTCGAATTGCTCCGACACGGGTACGAGATCGCCGAGATGAAGCAGGATCACGCCCGCGAGCTCGAGTTGAACCGACACCTGCGACTGGAGGTCGAGACACTGCGGTCGCCGCGTCGCATAGAACGGATCGCGATCGAACAGCTGAACCTGGTGGCCCCCACCCCGGCCGAAGCGCAGGTGATCGAGCGCATCACACCGGCGGCGCCGCCGGACCGCTCTGTCGTGGCGTCGCGCGACGCCGGCCGCCTGGCGGTCCAGCGGCCGTAGGACTTTCGAGACGACCATGGCTGCTCCCCAATCGTCCGCGCATCGCTGGCGCGACACCGTCAAACGGCGGGTGCTGGTGACCGCCTGTGTCCTGACGATCTGGGGCCTCGTCATCGAGGCCCGGCTCGTCCACCTGCAAGTCTTTCGTTACGACGCGCTCGTCGAGCGCGCCGAGCGTCAGCAGTCGCACTCGATCGAGACCCATCCCAAGCGGGGGGAGATCCTCGACCGCGAAGGGCGGGTGCTCGCCTACAGCGTCGATGCCGACACCGTCGTCGCGTTCCCGAACGAGGTCTCGGATCCGCTCGAGACGACCCGTCGGCTGTGCGAGGTGCTCGCATGCGACGACCAGCTGCACGATCTCATCCAGGACCGCCTCTCCCGGTCGCGCCCGTTCGCGAACATGCAACGCCACATCTCGGTCGGCGCGGCGCAGCGCATCCGTGAGCTCGGTCTGACGGGGATCGGGCTCATCAAGGAGAACCGGCGCTTTTATCCGAACAAGGAACTGGCCGCTCATCTGATCGGGTATGTCGGGATAGACAATCAAGGGTTGCACGGTCTCGAGTCGAGCTATGACGAGGAGATCAGCGGCCGGCCCGGCAAGTTGCTTGTCCAGACCGATGCGCGGAATCGACCGTTCAGTGGCGTCGAGCGACCCCCGACGGCCGGCGTGACTCTTAAGCTGACCATCGACAAGTATCTCCAGCACATCGCCGAACGAGAGCTGCGAGCCACGGTCCTCGAGCATGACGCGGCGGGCGGCAGCGTCATCATCATGCAGCCGGCCACCGGAGAGATCCTGGCTCTTGCCAACGAGCCGACGTTCAACCCCAACGCGTACGGCCTCTCACCCCCGGACGCCCGTCGAAATCGCGCGACCCAGGATGTCTACGAGCCGGGCTCGACGTTCAAGATCGTGACGGCCTCGGCGGCGCTGGAAGAAAACGTCTTTCAGCCGGAGGACATCATCGACGTCAGTCCCGGCGTGATCCGTTACGGGTCGCACCGGATAGAGGACATCAGGAACTATGGCGCCCTGTCGTTTGCCGACGTGATCGTCAAGTCGAGCAATGTTGGCGCCAGCAAGATCGGTGTCGCGCTCGGACCCGAGCGGATGGGGCGCTATATCCGGCGGTTCGGGTTCGGTCAGACGCTCTCCCAGGATCTGCCTGGAGAGAGCCGGGGCATCGTCTACGATCCGTCAGCTCTCACCGACAGCGCCCTGGCGTCGGTCTCGATGGGCTACAACATCTCGGTCACGCCCCTGCAGATGGCGGCCGCGATGAGCGCCGTGGCGAATGGGGGCGAGCTGATCGCGCCACGTCTGGTCAAAGCGCTGCTGAGTGAGGAAGAGCGTCTCGACATCCCACGGCGTGTCATCCGGCGCGCGATTGCTCCCGAGACCGCCGCGACGTTGACACGGATCCTCGAAGACGTCGTGGCCCGCGGGACCGCGCGGGCCGCGCAGCTGACCGGCTACACGGTGGCCGGCAAGACCGGCACCGCGGAAAAAATCGTCGACGGCCGGTACTCGGAGACCGACCACGTGGCCTCGTTCGTCGGGTTCGTGCCGTCCACCCGACCAGAGCTGACCATCCTGGTCGTGGTCGATGACGTGGCGCGGTTCGGTGGCAGTGTGGCCGCGCCGGCGTTTCAGAGGATTGCCGAGGCGGCGCTCCGCCATCTCGGCGTGCCTCCCAACGTGGACGCGCCCCCCCCGATCGTGGTGCCGTCCCCCCCGCCCGCGCCGCGTGCGCGGCTGACGTCCGCCGGGGCCGCGGCGTTCACCGCGTACGGGCCGACCGAACCCGTGCCTGGCCTGATGCCGGATCTGAAGGGGCTCAGCTTCCGGCTGGCGCTCTCGATCGTGACCGACCTGGGTCTGACGACCCACGTATACGGGCAAGGCGTCGTGGTCAGCCAGACACCAGCGTACGGCGATGCCGTCACCAGCGGGCAGGCGGTCACGCTGCAGCTCGCCCGGGTGGGCGGGACTCCGGTCGGATCGGGGTTCGAGCAATGACGGTGGGCGATCTTCTGCCGCGCCTCTCCGGCGCCATGGCGCCGGCTGGTCGGCCACTGGTCGATCCGCATGCCATGAGCCTGCCGGTCACCGCTATTGCCGACGACTCGCGTCGTGTGACGGCTGGCGCGGTCTTCGTCGCGGTTCTCGGTCATCGCCGCGACGGGACGACGTTCGCCGCCGAGGCCGTGACACGGGGCGCCGTCCTTGTCGTGTCCGGGTCGCCACGCCCCCTCGATGCGAGTGCGCCGTGGGTCATGGTGGAGGACGCACGATTGGCGCTGGCCGAGCTGGCGGCCGCCTTCCATGGCGACCCCAGTCACGAGTTGTCCGTCGTTGGTGTCACAGGCACGAACGGGAAGACCACCACGACCTATCTGCTCGCGGCGATCTTCGATGCGGCAGGGGTGCCGTGTGGCCGGATAGGGTCGGTCGGCTACCTCACCGGTGGACGCGATCAGGTCGCGGAGCGGACGACGCCCGAGGCGCCGGCGGTGCAGGCGCTGCTGCGCGAGATGGTCGAGCATGGTCAGGCGGCGTGCGTCATGGAGGTCTCGTCCCACGCGCTCGCGATGCGACGTGTGCATCAGACACGATTTTCCGCCGCGATCTTTTCTAACCTGACACGCGACCATCTCGACTATCACGCCGACATGGCGACCTACTTCGCGACCAAGCAGCGGCTGTTCGAGATGCTGCCGCCCGGGGCGCCGGCCATCATCAACGCTGACGATCTCTACGGTCAGCAGTTGGCTGCCGGCGTCGAGCGGCCCGTGACCTACGCGATCGACCGGCCGGCGGACGTGACACCCGAAGGGGTCGACTCGACGCTCACCGGCACGACGCTCCAGGTCTGCACGCCACGGGGCAGGCTGCGGATCCGGTCCCGCTTACCGGGCCGGCTGAACCTGTACAACGTGCTGGCGGCGGTCTCGGCGGCGGTCGCGCTTGAGTTGCCGTTTCCGGCGATCGAGCGGGGGGTGGCCGCACTCGAGGGGGTGCCGGGACGGTTCGAGGTTGTCTCGGTGCCGGAGGACGGCGTGACGGTCCTCGTCGACTATGCGCACACCGACGATGCGCTACGGGCCATGCTTGGCGCCGCCCGGCAGCTCTGTGACGGACGCATCATCAGCGTCTTCGGCTGTGGTGGTGACCGCGATGCGGCCAAGCGGCCGCTGATGGGCGCCGTGGCGGCCCGTCTCAGCGACCTCATCGTGGTGACATCCGACAACCCGCGGTCCGAGGATCCGAAACGCATCATCGATGAGATTCGCTTGGGGATCGAGTCGTCGACGGCTCCCGGCGCCGGCCCCCCGCACCTGGCCATCGCCGACCGTGGCGCGGCTATCGAGCGCGCGATCCAGGAAGCCGAGTCGGGTGACGTGGTCGTCATCGCTGGGAAGGGGCACGAGGCGTGGCAGGAGATCGGCACCGAGCGTCGCCCCTTTGACGACCGGCTGGTGGCGCGGGCGGTGCTTGCGCGAAGACGAGCCGAGACGCGTGTGTCGTAGGACGGCAGAGCAGCGTGGATGGATTGTGGCGACGGTGATGCGAGAACGGCTACCGGTGACTCTTGGCGACCTTTCGCGCGCCGTCGACGGACGGGTGATGGCCGGCGCCACCGAAACGCGGATCGACGGGTTCTCCATCGATACCCGGTCGCTCCGGCCGGGGGACCTGTTCGTCGCGATTCGGGGGGATCGCTTCGATGGGCACGCGTTCGTGGCCGACGCGCTCGAGCGCGGTGCTTGCGGCGCGCTGGTGAGTGACGCGACGGTGCTCGGGTCCGCGCCGGTCGGAGTGGTCGTGGGCGATACCGTGCGGGCTCTGCAGGCGTTGGGACAGTACATCCGTCGCGCCTCGAAAGCCCGGGTCGTGGCGATCACCGGTAGCGCCGGGAAGACGACCACCAAGGAACTGACCGCGGCGATCCTGCGTGCGAAATACCGCGTGTTTCGGAGTCCGGGCAACTTGAACAACCACATCGGCCTGCCGCTCTCGCTGCTCGAACTGCACACCCGGCCGGAGGTCGCCGTGGTGGAGCTTGGTATGAACCGCCCGGGAGAGATCAGTCGACTCGTGGAGATCGCCGAGCCGGAACTGCGGGTCTGGACCAACGTTGCCGAGGTGCATGCCGAGTTCTTTCCGTCGATCGAGGCGATCGCGAACGCCAAGGCGGAGGTGCTCGAAGGCGCGACCGAAGACACCGTCGCCGTGGTGAACGCGGCAGACCCTCGGGTGATGACACGCGTGGCCGGGTTCCCCGGTCGGGTTGTCACCTTTGGGGTCGGCGTCGAGGCGGATGTCACGACGAGCGCCGTCGAGGACCGCGGGCTGGATGGCACCCGCGCACTGGTCCGTACCCCCGAGGGCGAGATACGGGTGACCACGCCGCTACCCGGCCGAGGCAACCTGGCGAACGTCCTGGCGGCCGTGGCGGTCGCCATACATCTCCAGGTGCCGCTGGGTGCTGTCGCTGAGCGGATCACGGGCGTCGAGGCGCCCCCGCACCGCGGGCGTATACACCGGCTGGCGGATGGGCTCGTGCTCGTCGACGACACCTACAACTCCAACCCGGCGGCGGTCGAAACGGCGCTCGAGACCCTGTCACGAGACAGGCGAGGTGGGCGCCGGGTGGCCGTCCTGGGGGAGATGCTCGAGCTGGGAGCGCGCGCCGAGGCGCTACATCGGGCGACGGGCCGGGCCGTCGCGGCTGCCGGTGTGGGTCTGCTCGTGACGGTGGGTGGCGACGCCGCCCGGTCCATGGGCATCGCCGCCGTGGAGGCGGGTATGCCAGCCGACCGGGTGGTCCACTACGCGGATAGCGAGGCGGCCGCGGTCGGTATCACGGGGCTGGTTCGCGGCGCGGACATCGTGCTGGTGAAAGGGTCGCGAGGGGTGCGGACCGATCTGGTCGTGACGCGTCTCGAGGCGGAGTGCGCCTGATGTTGTATCACCTGCTGTATCCGCTGCACGAGCAGGTCTCGGCCCTGAATGTGATCCAGTACATCACGTTTCGCACCGCCGCCGCCGGTCTCACCGCGTTCGTGCTCAGCCTGGCGATGGGGCCTTGGATGATCCGCACGTTGCGCGGGTTCGAGATCGGTCAGGTCGTCCGTGACGACGGGCCTGCGACGCATCAGGCGAAGGCCGGCACCCCCACGATGGGCGGGATCCTCATTCTGGTTGCAGCGATCGCGCCGACGCTCTGCTGGGTCGACCTGACCAACCTCTACGTCTGGGTCGCGATGCTCTCGACCGTCGCGTTCGGCGTGATCGGCTTCGTGGACGACTACCTGAAGGTGTCCCGGAAGACTCACCGCGGGCTGCGGCCACGATACAAGCTGATCGGTCAGAGTGCGGTGGCCATCGCCGTCGGGCTCGCACTGCTGTGGCTGACTGCGCGCGGGCTCTACAACACTGAGTTGATCTTCCCGTTCTTCAAGCAGTTCACACCGGATCTTGGCTGGCTCTATGTGCCGTTCGCCGTGCTGGTGCTCCTGTCCTCCTCGAATGCCGTCAATCTGACCGATGGGCTCGATGGTCTTGCGATCGGCGTTTTCACGGTCGCCGCGGCGGCGTTCACGGCGCTGGCCTATGTCACCGGTCACGCCGTCTTCGCGGAGTATCTGCTGCTGGTCCGCTTTTCCCCCGCGGCCGAGTTGACGGTGTTCTGCGGGTCGCTCGTCGGCGCCGGCCTTGGGTTCCTTTGGTACAACTCCTATCCCGCCGAACTGTTCATGGGCGATGTCGGCTCCCTCGCGCTGGGCGGCGCGTTGGGCACGGTGGCGCTCTTGATCAAGCAAGAGCTGCTGCTGCCGATCGTGGGCGCCGTCTTTGTCATCGAGATCGTGTCGGTGATCATCCAGGTTGGGTCCTTCAAGCTCACCGGACGTCGGGTGTTCCGGATGGCGCCGCTACACCATCACTGCGAGTTGATCGGGTGGAGCGAGCCGAAGGTGATCAGTCGGTTCCTGATTGCCGCGGTGGTGTTCGCCTGTTTTAGTCTCGCGACGTTGAAACTGCGATGACCGGCTTTTCCGTGCGTGGGTCGAACGTCGTCGTGGTCGGGGCGGCGCGCAGCGGTGTCGCCGCCGCGCGCCTGCTGGCCGACCGCGGGGCGAGCGTCACCCTCTCAGAGCGTCGACCTGAGGTCGACGTGGAGGTCGAGCGGCTCCAGGAGATGGGTGTGGCGCTCGAGCTTGGCGGACACAAGCCGGCGACATTGGCGCGGGCTGACCTGGTCGTGATGAGCCCGGGTGTGTCCCCGGGCCTGCCCGCGCTCGACGAGGCGCGGCGTGACGGGGTGCCGGTGATCAGCGAAATCGAGCTCGCCTCGCGGTGGGTGCGGGGGCGGATCATCGCCGTGACCGGGACAAAGGGGAAGTCGACGACGACCGTGCTGCTGGGGCGGATGCTCGAGGCGGGGGGGCTGCTGGTGTTTGTGGGGGGCAACGTGGGCACCGCGCTGAGCACCCAGGTGGACGACTCGACGCCAGAGGCCGTCCACGTCGTCGAGGTGTCGAGCTTTCAGCTGGAGCTCACCACCACGTTCCGACCGTGGATCGCGGTGTTGCTCAACCTCCATAGCGACCACCTCGACCGTCACACGAGTCATGCGGCCTACGTGGCGGCAAAGGCCCGTGTCTTCGCCAACCAGGAGGCCTCGGACACGCTGGTCGTCAACGCGGACGACCCGGACGTGCTGAGCGTGGCTCGCGCGAGCCGCGCGCAGCCGGTGGCCTACGCGCTGGACACGGCGCTGGACGAGGGCGTGGTGGTAGCCGGCGGGGCCGTGGTGCGACGCACACGGAGCGGCGACCAGTCGCTGATACCGCTGTCGGCAGTGCATCTGGTCGGCCGGCATCTGCTGAGCGACGTGCTGGCGGCGAGCGCCGCGGCGAGCCTGGTCGGTATCACCGCCGCGGACATGACACGCGCCGTCGACCGGTTCAAGGGCCTCGAACACGCCCTGGAGCCGGTGGGTGAGGTCGGGGGCGTCCGGTTTGTCAACGATTCGAAGGCGACCAACGTCGAGGCGGCCAGACGCGCGGTGGAGAGTTGTGGCGACCACCTCGTCGTCGTCATGGGCGGTCGTTTCAAGGGGGGGCCGCTCGAGACGCTTGCGCCGCTGCTTGGCACCCGGGCCGACGCGGTCGTCACGCTGGGCGAGGCGCGGGGACGGATCCGCGAGGCGTTCGGCGCTGTCGTCCGTGTGGTCGAGACGGTGTCGCTGCCCGACGCGGTCCGCGTGGCCTATGGGCTGGCGTCACCGGGCGGCACGGTGCTGCTGGCGCCGGCATGCGCCAGCCTGGACATGTTCACCGACTATGCGGAGCGCGGACGGGTGTTCAAACAGGCGGTGGCTCGCCTGCGGGAGGACGTCGAAGGCAAGCGTGAGCAATGAGCAGTCATCAGTCGTGTCGCGGCGGTAAAGAGTTGGCCGCTGGGAACGCAGACTGCCCCAGTCTGCGAGGTTGACGTCTTCACCTCGTGCGCGACTGATGACTGCTGATTGCTCACGGGTCGATTGTAACCAGAGTGTCGGGTTGGGCCACGCTGATCTTTAGAGCGTCGGCCGCCGACGCCAAGGTCGGCGTGACCCAGTCCGGTCCGGGTGCAACGGGCGACAGCGGCGACGGCCGAACGCGGATACCGGGTCGGCGGCAGGCGGTGACATGGCGCGCACACTGAAGTCGGACAAGTTGCTGTTCCTGGCCACGCTGCTGCTGGTCTGCGCCAGTGTGGTGATGGTGTACAGCGCGTCCGCCGTCCTGGCGATGGGTCGGTATCAGCAGCCGCCCTATTACTTTCTCTTCAAGCAGGTGACCTGGGCGGTGTTGGGGGTCAGTCTGCTCAGCCTGGCGATGCGGGTCGACTATCGCAGCCTCAAGCAGCCGGTCGTGATCTGGACCGCCCTGGGCGTGTCGGTCGCCGCCTTGGTCCTCGTCTTCTTCGGGCCGGCCATCAACGGCACCCGGCGCTGGTTCGCGCTCGGCGGCATCGGCGTACAGCCCTCCGAGTTGGCCAAGGTCTCCGTGATCATCTTCACGGCGGCGACCCTCGAACGCACGATGGACCGGATCGGCGAGGTCCGCGCTCTGGCGCCGATCGCCCTGGTGACCAGCCTGGTGTGTGGGCTGATCGTTCTGGAGCCGGACTTCGGCACGGCGTTCACCTTGTTGCTGATCGTCGGCGTCATGGTGTTCGCGGCCGGGTTACCTTACCGCTATCTGGCCGGGCTCACGCTGGTCATGGCGCCGCTGCTCTTTGTCGTGCTGGCCAGCGCCGACTATCGCCGCCGACGGCTTTTGGCGTTTCTCGACCCGTGGGCCGACCCGCTGGGTGACGGTTTCCAGATCATCCAGTCGCAGATCGCGGTGGGGACCGGCGGACTCTTCGGTCAGGGGCTGATGGCGGGTGTCCAGAAACTGTTTTATCTACCGGCTCCACATACCGACTTCATCTACGCGGTCATTGCCGAGGAAACCGGTTTACTGGGCGCGACAGCCGTGCTGCTGTGCTTTGGCGTGATCATCTGGCGCGGGCTTCGCATCACGATGGCGGCGCCCGACCAGTTCGGGGCGTTTCTGGCACTGGGCTTCACGATGATGGTGGCGTTCCAGGCGTTCGTCAATATCAGCGTCGTGCTCGGGCTGATGCCCACCAAGGGGATTCCGCTGCCATTTGTCAGTTCCGGCGGCTCGTCGTTGCTGATCAGCCTGCTCGGCATGGGCATTCTCCTGAACGTGTCACAGCATGCGACGGCGGATCAATGAGCACATCGAGCGACGCGCTCGACGTCGTGTGGACAGATCGTGGAACGAGCATTGCGGGTTCTGATGAGTGGTGCCGGCACCGGGGGACACCTCTATCCCGGCATCGCCGTCGCACAGGAGCTTCGACGGCGTCATCCGTCGTCACGGGTGGTCTTCGCCGGCACAGGACGCGCCCTGGAGGTCCGGGTGCTACGCGAGCAGGGGTTCGAGCACCGTCGGGTGCGCAGCGCCGGGCTGAAGGGCAAGTCGCTCGGCGGGCTGATCGGCGGACTCTCGATGCTGCCGCTCAGCGCGTGGGATGCCTGGCGCCTCGTGGCACGGGTGGCGCCACATCTGGTCATCGGCTTGGGGGGCTACTCGTCGGGCGCCGTGGTGCTGAGCGCGGCGCTCCGCCGGGTTCCGACACTGCTGCTCGAGCAGAACGCGATGCCCGGTATCACGAACCGGCTTCTGGCGCGGGTCGTGACCGCGGCCGCCGTATCCCACGAGGTTGCTTTGCCGCATTTTCGCGGCAAGGGTTTTGTCAGCGGCAATCCGGTGCGCTCGGCGTTTTTCGAGGCCGGCTCTACACCGCCGCCGCCATACTCCGGGGTGCATCTCCTGGTACTGGGTGGCTCGCAGGGCGCCCACGCCATCAACGTCGCGATGATGGCGGCGGCGCCCACGCTCGCCGCGGTGTCACCGTCCATGCGCGTCACCCATCAGACCGGCGAGCGGGACCATGGCGAGGTGAGCCGGTGCTACGAGCAGGTGGGCCTGACGGCGCGGGTCGAGCCGTTTCTGGATGAGATGGCCAGCGCGCTGCGTGCCGCCGACGTCGTCGTGTGCCGGGCCGGTGCGACCACGCTTGCCGAGCTCGCTGCGGTGGGCCGACCAGCGCTGCTGGTGCCACTGCCTGGGGCGGCGGATGGTCATCAACGGCTGAACGCGGACGTGCTGGTGCGAGGTGGCGCGGCCGAGGTGATGCCGCAGGAAGAGGTGACCGGCGAAACCTTGGCCGAGCGTGTGCTCGGGCTGGCCGCCGATGACGCGCGGCGCGTCCAGATGGCCGCGGCTGCGCGGGCGCTGGCCCGGCCTGATGCGGCGCAGGTCATCGTCGACCGCGCCGAACAGCTGGTGCGGTCGTGAGCCGCGTGTCGACCGGGTCCGCGGGTCGCGACGCGCTGGCGGCCCGGGTGGATGGCGGTGGGTTGTCCCCGACCGCCCGCCGCGTGCACTTCGTGGGTGTTGGCGGCATCGGGATGAGTGGGATCGCCGAGATGATGAGTGTGCTGGGCTATGAGGTCAGCGGGTCAGACGTGACGGCGTCAAGCGTCACGGCGCGTCTGCGTGACCTCGGCATCTCGATCGAGACCGGGCACGACGCACGCTGGGTGGGCGACGCCGAGGCGGTCGTGATCTCGGCCGCCGTACCGGATGACAACCCGGAGGTCGTCGAGGCCAGGCGGCGGCGCCTGCCGGTCATCCTCCGTGGCGCCATGCTCGCCGGGCTCGCCCGGACCAGCTCCACGATCGCGATCACCGGTACCCACGGGAAGAGCACCACCTCGTCCATGACGGCGGTCATCCTGGCCGACTGCGGGCTAGATCCCACTGCGGTCATCGGTGCGCGAGTAGGAGCGTTTGGCAGCAACGTACGGGTCGGTCGAGGACCCCACTTCGTGCTCGAGGCCGACGAGAGCGAGCCCTCACTGCTGGAGCTCTCACCGCGGATCGCCGTGCTGACGAATCTCGAAGAGGAGCATCTCGAGCAGTACGGCACCTTCGCCAGGCTCCGGCAGACCATCATTACCTTCGCGAATCGCGTGGACGAGACGGGCGCGGTGATCCTGTGCGCGGACGACCCCGAGCTGGCCCGCCTGCGGCACCACCTCACACGCCGAGTCGTGACCTACGGCCTCGACGACACGTCCGCGGATGTGGTCGGCGACACTCCGGTGCTGGACGCCGCCGGCTCCAGCTGTCATGTGCGGTTCGGTCGCGAGTCGCGACGGCAGACGGTTCGGCTGGCGGTCGGTGTGCCCGGCCGGCACAACCTGTTGAACGCGCTCGGCGCATTCGCGGTCGGGCTCGAGGTCGGACTCGATCCGGCCCTGATCGCGGCGGCCCTCGGACGGTTTGGCGGTATCGACCGCCGGTTCCAGCTGAAGGGCGTCGCCGCCGGTGTGCGAGTGATCGACGACTACGCTCACCATCCGACGGAGGTCGCCGCGGTCTTGGCGACCGCGCGCTGCCAGCCGCTAGTTCGCCTCGTAGCGATCTTTCAGCCACATCGGTACTCCCGGACCGCCCGGCTTGGTGACGCCTTCGCGAAGGTCCTGGCGACCGCTGATGTGGTGGTGCTGACCGATGTGTTCGCCGCTGGCGAGGCGCCGGTGCCTGGTGTCACGTCGGCGCATCTGGCGGCCGCGGTGCGCGCCGCGACCGATGGTCCGGTGCACTGTGTGCGCACGCTCGACGATGTCGTGACGCTGGCCGTTGGGCTCGTGCGACCGGGGGATCTGGTGCTCACGCTGGGGGCCGGGTCCATCGGCGGTGTCGGAGACCGGCTTCTCGAGGCGTTGCGGTATTCAGATGGAGCGCCGGATCGGCCGGAGACACCATGACCGTCCCGACCCAGACGGACAAGCGTTTTCGCCGGGTCGGACAGCCGGCGCGGCGCACCCGCGCTGCCACCCGACGCTGGTGGCGCGTGGCCAGAACCGTGGCCGTGGCGGCCGGGGTGGTCGTCGGTGGGTATCAGGCGGTCGAGCTGGTGGTGGCGGCGCCGTTCCTGGTGGTGCGCGACATCGTCGTGCGTGGCAATGACCAGCTGTCTGAGGGCGAGGTGCTGGCGCTCATGTCAGGGCTACGCGGCGAGAACATTCTGACGCTCGATCTGGATGCCCACCGGCGTCGGCTGGTGACGTCGCCATGGCTCCGTGCCGGGACCCTGCGGCGCATTCTGCCATCGACAGTCGAGATCCTCGTTGCCGAGCGCCGTCCGGTCGCCCTCGCCCGGTTCGACGGTCTGCTCTACCTGATCGACGAACGGGGCACCGTGATCGACCGGCATGGGCCCCGTTTCGCCGAGTTCGACATGCCGATCATCGACGGGCTCGGCTGGTCAGAGGCATCCGGCACGGTCGTCGATTCGGCACGCATGACGCTGGCGGCTCGGGTGCTCGAGCGGCTGAGGAGCGCGCCGGAGGTGCTCGCCGAGGTGTCGCAGATCGACGTGACGGACCCCTATGACGCCGTCGTCCTCCTGAACGACGATCCGGCCCTGTTGCATCTGGGCAGCGACATGTTTCTCGAACGTTTACGGTCCTACGCCGAGCTGGCGCCGGCGCTCCGAGCGCGGGTGGCTGACATCGACTACGTGGACCTGCGGTTCGATCAGCGAGTGTTTGTAAAGCCGGTTGGGGAACCGGGGCCGGCCACCGACGGGCGCGGTAACCAACGGGTGCTGGCGTCGGTGCGGTGAATCGGTAAGACGACGCGGCGTGGCGCCGCGGACGGAGGATGCGTGGCACGTAAGGAGCATTACATCGTCGGTCTCGACGTCGGCACTTCGAAGATCGGCGCCATCGTGGCCGAGGCTCACGAGGAAGGGGGCCTGGACATCATCGGCATCGGCGTGGTCGCGGCCCAGGGCATTCGCCGCGGTGTCGTCGTCAACCTGGAGGCGGCGGTCGACTCGATCAAGAAGGCGATCGAGGAGGCCGAGCTGACCGCCGGGGTCGAGATTGACTCGGTGCATCTGGGGCTCTCCGGGGCGCACCTGAAGGCGTTCAACAGCCGGGGTGTCGTGGCGGTTGCGGGCAAGAACCGCGAGATCACCCGCGAGGATGTCCGTCGCGCCATCGACGCCGCCAAGGGCGTGTCGCTCCCCGCGGGTCGGGAGATCCTGCACGTCCTCCCGCAAGACTTCGTCGTTGACGACCAGGACGGCATCGGTGCGCCGCTCGGGATGACCGGCACCCGTCTCGAGGTCAACGTCCACGTGGTGACGGGCAGCGTGTCATCGACGCAGAACATCATCGCCTGTGTGAACCGAGCTGGCGTGGGTGTGGTCGATACGGTGATCGAGCAACTGGCCAGCAGCGAGTCGGTGCTGACCACCGACGAACGGGAGCTGGGCGTGGCGCTGGTCGACATCGGGGGCGGCACCACCGACCTGGCGATCTTCGAGCGCGGCAGCCTCTGGCACACCGCGGTGGTCACGATGGGCGGCGACCACTTCACGAATGACATCGCGGTCGGGCTTCGGACCCCGATCCCGGATGCCGAGAAGACCAAACGGCGCTCCGGGTGCGCGTTGTCCTCGCTGGTCCATGAGGACGAGACGATCGAGGTGGCGAGCGTCGGCGGCCGTGAGCCCCGCGTGATGTCACGACGGATTCTCTCCGAGATCCTGCAGCCGCGGGCAGAGGAGGTCTTCCACGCGCTGTGGGACGAGATACGCCGCGCCGGCTACGAGCGGTCGCTGCACTCCGGCATCGTGCTGTGTGGGGGCGGTGCTCTGCTGGAGGGCATGGCCGAGATCGCGGAACAGATCTTCGACTTGCCCATCAGACGCGGATGTCCGGTCGACGTCGGGGGGCTCACGGACCACGTCAACAGTCCGTCGTTCGCGACCGGTGTGGGGCTGGTCAAGTACGCCCATCGGAACCAGGCGCGGTCGCAGGATCGGATGGTGGCGGTCGGTGCGCTGAGCCACCTGGCGGGGCGTCTCAAGGGGTTGTTCAGAGAGTTCTTTTAGCGCAAGTGTCGGGTCGTCATCGGAGCGAGTCTTCGGGACGAGAGATGGAGTGGAGCAGGGGGACATATGGAATCTTCAGCGTTGACCGATCAGCTTGGTGAGAGACGGACCCGTTCGGGTGATGACCGAGAGCCGCGGCTGACGATCGAGGACACCGCTCGCGTCGGCGCCCGCATCAAGGTGATCGGTGTCGGCGGCGGCGGTAGCAACGCCGTGAACCGGATGGTGCAGTCCGGGCTGGATGGCGTCGAGTACAGCGTCGCAAACACCGATGCCCAGGCGCTTGGGTTCAGCGTCGCGCCTCTGTGTTTACAGATCGGGGCCAAGCTCACCAAAGGTCTTGGCGCCGGTGCCGACCCGAACGTCGGCCGGCAGGCGGCGCTCGAAGACACCGAGCAGATCATCGCCGCCCTCGACGGCGCGGACATGGTGTTTGTCACGACCGGGCTGGGCGGGGGCACCGGTACCGGGGCGGCGCCCGTGATCGCCAGCCTGGCCGCCGAGCTGGGTGCGTTGACCGTGGCGGTCGTCACCAGGCCGTTCACATTCGAGGGGCGGCGGCGGACGGCGCAGGCCGAGCGAGGGCTCGCCGAGCTTCGCGAGTGTGTCGACACCGTCATCACGATTCCGAACGAGCGGTTGCTGACCACCATTGATCGCTCGACCACCCTGTCTGATGCCTTCGCGGCCGCCGATGACGTTCTCCGGCAGGCGATTCAGGGCATCTCAGATCTCATCCTGGTGCCGGGGCTGATCAATCTCGACTTCGCCGACGTGACGACGATCATGTCCGGTATGGGGCTCGCGATCATGGGCACGGGGGTCGGTCAGGGCGACTCGAAGGCGGTCGACGCGGCCAGCCAGGCCGTCTCGAGTCCGCTGCTCGAAGATGCCTCGGTCAACGGGGCTCGCGGTGTCATCATCAACGTGACAGGGGGGCCTGACCTGTCGCTCCTCGAGGTGAGTGAGGCCACCGCCATCATTCATGCCGCGGCGCACGAGGACGCAAATATCATCTTTGGCGCCGTGGTCGACCCGGCCATGGTCGGCCAGGTCAAGATCACGGTCATCGCGACTGGGTTCGACCGGGAGGGGGCCGCGCCGGCGGCCGAGCGCGCCAACGCGAACACGCCAGTTGATATGCAGCGCTACGCCGCCTGGCAGCAGGAGGAGTCGCTTGACGGCGCGAAGCCAACGTTCACGGTGTCCCGCCGCCCGCTGATCGAGTTGCCGATGCCCGAGCCGCTCGCCGCTGATCAGGCCGGCGAGACGCTGCTGGACATGGGCGCCGACTCAGACGCCGACATGGACGTTCCGGCGTTTCTGCGGCAGCGCGCGGAGTAGCCGGCGCGCGGGGTTCGGGGCGCAGCCCGTCTGAGTCTGCGTACTACCCCGCCGCGTCCGGCACGTGGTCGGCGAACACCGCCAGGAGCGTGTCACGCAGCGTGTCCTGCACCTCAGGGTCGTCGGTCGGCCTGAGCAGATTGAAGGTTCGCCGCTCGCCGTTCACGACATACTGCCGAGACGGCAGGCTGACGCTCGGGCTCTTCCCGCCGCGACCCTCCCAGACCGAGAACCCCAGCAGCTTGAGGCCCTCCAGAGCGCCGGCGGTAAAGTGCAGCTCGACGTCGGCCAGTTTACCGGCGGGTGCGCCGGGGCCGGTCCGCATGACGTTGATCGCGACGGTGCTGTCCAATTGAGTCATCCGTGCCCTCCCTCTGAGTTCCTGTCCAGTCGACCGATGGGACTGCAAAGCGGTGGCCACACGCCACGCGCCTGAGCCAGCGCGGCCAACTGACTGAACTGGCAGGGGTTGCCGGGCCGACAGCACGGCCCTCTGCGGGACGGCGTTCGCGGAACCGTCAACCACCGGTTCCGGTTAGGGCTCTGACCAGAACAAGCTTGCATCTTGGGGCGTTGCGGCGCCCGTCCGGCAAGGCGTGAGGAGCGCGCATACTCGGGAGTATGCAAGCCGTCGTGACAAAGCCCAGCTCGGCCCTGCGTGGGATGCGCCCCGGCGGCCCAGTTGGTGAGTTTATTCTGGCCAGAGCCCTTAGACGAGGCTTCGCCCCGAACCCCACGCGGGCGTTACGCGAGGGCCCCGAAGCGGGCTGCTAGGGGGCGTGGCGGCTATGAAGCCGACCCCTCCGCTGGTGCCTCCACGCTCGCGGTGCTGTTCGGGTCGTGATAGAGGATCCGATTGCAGCTTTCGCACTGAATCAGCTCGGTGTTCGTCCGGATGTGGTTGAACACCTGCGGTCGCAGTCGAACGTTGCACAGGGTGCAGTGCCCGTCACGCGCCTCGACGACGGCCACGCCCTGGCGCTGGGTTGCGATGGCCTCGAACAGCGCCCGTGCCCGCGCCCCGATGTCCGCCACCAGCAACGACCGTTGCTCCTCCGTTCCCTGGCGTTGGCGCTCGAGCTCGGCCCGCTCGGCCTCCAGCTCGCCGCGCTGGCGATCGACCTCGGTCCGGTGCGTCTTGTGGGCGCGTTCGGCCGCCACGACCGTGTCCGAAAGGTCGTCGATCGCGAGCATGTGCTCGAGGATGGCGTCTTCTAGCCGCTGCACGTCCCGTTCGGCAGTGGCAATCTCGTGCTGCACCGCGGTGTATTCCTTGTTGGTCTTGACCGCCATCAGCTGTTCTTTGAAGCGGGAGAGTCGCCCCTGCACCTCGGCCAGCTTCTTCTCGACGTCCTGGCGCCTGGCCTTTTCTTCGGCCAGGCCGCTCTTGGCGGTATCCACCGCCGTACTGCTGGTCGTCAGGCGCGTGTCGAGCGCCTCGATGCGCGCCGGTATCGCCTCAATCGTACGCCGCGCCACGGCCGCAGCGGTGTCGAGTCGTTGCAGCTGAATCATCCGGTCAAGGTCTGGCAGCATCGCGTCTCAAGTCTCCAGGGGCGGTTGGTCCCGGTCGTGGCGGGACCCGAGAAAAAAAAGCCCCGCCGTTGGGCGGGGCGTGAACAGGCCACCGGGTCGTACGACGGGCCGGTGAGCAGGCCCATTCGGACGCGGAGCGTTGTCTCCGCGCGCCGTCCGTACCGGTCGGCAACATCTGTTCTGTCCGCGACCATATCAGTCGTTCATGTGGTGGGCCCACCAGGATTCGAACCTGGGACCGACCGGTTATGAGCCGGCGGCTCTGACCGCTGAGCTATGGGCCCTAAGGACACTAGGTTCCTTCGAGAAACGCGCGCAGCCGCCGACTGCGTGACGGATGCCGCAACTTTCGCAGGGCCTTGGCTTCAATCTGGCGAATCCGCTCGCGGGTCACGGCGAAGTTCTGTCCGACTTCTTCCAGGGTATGCTCGCTGCCGTCACCCACACCGAACCGCATCTTGATCACCTTTTCCTCGCGTGGCGTCAGGGTGCGCAGGACATTCTCTGTCTGCTCTTTGAGGTTCAGGTTGATCACGGCGTCGGCCGGCGACACTTCCTGCCGGTCTTCGATGAAGTCGCCGAGATGGCTGTCCTCTTCTTCCCCGATCGGTGTCTCGAGCGAAATCGGCTCCTGCGCGATCTTGAGCACTTTTCGCACCTTGGCCACCGGGATGTCCATCCGCTTGGCGATCTCCTCCGAGGTCGGTTCGCGGCCAAGCTCCTGCACCAGCGCGCGCGAGGTGCGGATCAGCTTGTTGATGGTTTCAATCATGTGGACCGGAATCCGGATCGTCCTGGCCTGGTCGGCGATCGCCCGGGTGATCGCCTGTCGGATCCACCAGGTCGCGTAGGTCGAGAACTTGTAACCGCGCCGATACTCGAACTTGTCGACCGCCTTCATGAGCCCGATGTTGCCTTCCTGGATCAGGTCCAGGAACTGGAGCCCGCGGTTGGTGTACTTCTTGGCGATGGACACCACCAGCCGCAGGTTCGCCTCGACGAGCTCCTTCTTGGCTAGTTCGGCCAGCCTTTCGCCACGCATGATCGTGCGGAGCGTGCGTTCGAGCGAGGGAGCCGACTGCTCCAGTTCCTCGGTGATGGAGCGCAGCAGGGCGCGCAGTTCGCGTTGACGCTTGGTGACGCGCCGCTTGTCCTCCTCTTTGACCTTCCGGCGGGTCTTGGCCTTCAGCTGGCGGTCGAGATGGTCCAGTTCGCCCTGAATCCGCTGGGCGGCTTCGGTGGCTTGCTTGACGTCGTCGATCAGACGCCGCTTGACGGGCTCCGTGAAATTGATGTCTCGGACCGCTCGCGAGAGCTTCACCTGGGCGCGCAGCAGATTTCGGTAGTTGCGCCGGTAGCGCTTCTTCTCGCGCTTGGGAATCGTCCCAACCCTTTTCTCGCGACGGATCACGTCCAGGCGGGTCTTCCGGACCACCTCGACCTGTCCCATCACGTCCTTGGCGCGGCGCGCGATGCGCTCGTCGGTGATCTCGTCATCCGTGAAGATGACCACCTCCCGAACCGTGCGCTCGCCGCTCTCGAGCCGTTCGCCCATCTGGACGACCGTCTTGACGACCGACGGCATCCGGGAGATGACCTTGATGATCGAAAGCTTGCCGCGCTCGATACGTTTGGCGATCTCGACCTCGCCCTCGCGCGTGAGCAAGGGCACGGTGCCCATCTCGCGCAGATACATGCGGACCGGGTCGTTGGTCTTGTCGATGGCGCTCGGCGTCAGGTCCAGCTCGCTGTCGTCAGAGCCTTCACTGCGCCGGTCCAGCAGCTTGTCTTCCCGATACTTCTGTTCCGAGTCGACCACCTCGATCCCGGCGTTGCCGAAGGTGGTGAACAGCTCATCCAGCTCGTCAGAGCTGGTGATGTCTGGCGGGAGCAGCTCGTTCACCTCGTCATAGAGCAGGTACCCCTTCTCTTTGCCGATCTGAATGAGCTGCCGTACTTCGTCGAATTTTTCTTCGAGCGACAAAAGTGTTCCTCCTCGCCGGGCTGTGCGTCCGGTCCCTCGCGGGACGCGCGGCTCACGGACCCAGTCGACCATCACGATCGCAGTGATTCGAGCTTCGTCAACAGACCTTGTTTCTTTTCCAACAACACGTCGATCTCGGCCAGAGCCGAGGGTGTGCCCACCTGCTGGCACCGGGCGATTTCGTTTTGCAACGCCGCGCGCTGGCGCTCGCAACCGAGCAACTGGATCTGCTCGAGGCAACCGGCCGTCGTCGCCGGGGCCTGGTCTCGGGTACCTACCAGCATCATCCAGTCCGCCTCCTCTGGACTCAGACGCTCACGTAACGTGTCCAGCACGGTGTCTTCCGGCCAATCCGCCAGAGACCGGGCCGTCGCCAGAATGGGCGCCGTCGCCAGACCCGCGATGTCCTCGTCCGTGAGCTCGGTGATCGCCTTCAACGCGCTGGCCGTGTCTCGAACCAGCGCCCAGATCAGCCCCGTTTCCGCCGCTTTGACCGTTCTGCGAGTAGAGATTTTGCGCTCGTCCAGCGTCGTTCGCCGGGCCACCGCCGCCTTGCGGATCTCCGTCCGCACCACATCCTCGAGGACCCCAGCGGTGTGCGCGAGCCGATCCGCGAACAGGTCCCGCGACGCGGCGTCCGGAATTCTCGCCGCCACCTGCAGCATACGTGTCAGGAACTCCCGCCGGTGGTCGCCCCTGTTCAGGTCGTACCCGGCCACTTCACGATCCAATAAGTATTCCAGATATGGGCGCGACGTGCGCAGTTTTTCGACATAGCCCGCGGCGCCATGGTTCCGAATACACGTATCGGGGTCTTCGCCCTCGGGCAGCACCGCCACGTTGACCTGCAGGCCTGCGGCGAGCAGCAGCTCACCCGAGCGCACCGAGGCGCCGGCACCCGCCGGGTCAGGGTCAAAGCTGACGATGACCTTCTGCGCGAACCGTTTGAGCAGCTTGACCTGCGGCTCGGTGACCGCGGTGCCACATGACGCGATCACGGTGGTGACCCCCGCCTGCACCGCCTGCGCCAGGTCGAAGTAGCCCTCCACGAGCACCGCCATCCCCGCCTTGCGGATGGCGGCTTTCGCCAGGTGCAGGCCGTAGAGCGTTCGCGACTTCGAATAGATCGCGGTTTCCGGCGAGTTCAAGTACTTCGGTTGCTGGTCCGGCTGGAGGGCTCGCGCGCCGAACGCGATGACCGACCCCGAGTCGCGCGCGATCGGTATGACCAGGCGATTGCGGAACCTGTCGATCAGTGGCCGCTCGTCGCGGGCGACGGCCAGACCGCTTCGCAGGAGCAGTTCGTCCGAATAGCCCCTGGCGCGAAGGTGTGTGACGAGGCTGTCCCGGGTGGGCGGCGCGAAGCCCAGTCCAAGCAGTTCCGTCGTATCCCGGGTGATGTCGCGCCCGGCGAGATGCTCCCGTGCCGACCGGCCGACCCCATCCGCGAGGCGACCCGTGAAGAACTCGGCCGCCACCTCGTGCACTCCAAGTAGCGCTTCGCGTTCCGTGTCGGCCGCCGCGTCCCGTTCGGTGGTCGGCTCCGGGACCTGCACCCCGAAGCGGTGGGCGAGCTGCCGCACCGC
>Ga0114996_10001713_pt1 | contig 29111 bp, 26 predicted proteins | sample ArcticOcean_MG_C_4_FD_87039 | JGI IMG/M metagenome (GOLD analysis project Ga0114996, IMG submission 87039) | Marine microbial communities from western Arctic Ocean - ArcticOcean_MG_CB4_134 | ecosystem: Environmental > Aquatic > Marine > Oceanic | place: Arctic Ocean: Canada Basin | collected... | reverse complement strand
CGCTGATCGCGGCGGCGATGACGGCGTTCTACGTGTTCCGACTAATCATAATGACGTTCCATGGCGAGTTCCGGGGCGGAATTGATTCCGTGCCGATGGCGGACCGGATCCCTGACGAGGCGCATAACCATGTGCACAGGGGTGAATCGCCCGTTTCGATGGTGGGGCCGATGCTGGTGCTGGGCGTGATGGCGGTGGTTTCGGGCGTTGCATTCAACAGCGTGACGGACCTGGGTCCGTTGCCCGCGCACTGGTTCTCGCACTTCTTCAGCGAGGACTCGCCGGAGTTGGTGGTGTGGATCGCTGGGCTGTCGACGATTGTGGCGCTGGGTGGCATTGCGTTGGCGGTTGCGATCTATGGGCTGAAGCTGTTTGATCTGGCACGTATGCCGAGGCCGTGGCGGGTGCTGAACCGAGTGCTGGACCAGCGCTACTACATGGACTACTTTTACGAGACGCTAGTGGTGCGGCATGCTTTGTTCCGAGGCGTGTTCCTGGCCAGCGATTGGCTGGACCGGAAGGTCGTCGATGGTGCGGTGGACTTCGTGGGCTGGACTGGACGGAACACGGGCAAGTTCGTGGCGCAGCTTCAGACAGGCCAGGTGCAGGTGTACGGCGCTGGCGTATCGGTCGGCGTGATTCTGATGCTGTGGGCGTACCTGGTGCGGAGCTAGATGATGCTTAGCGTAATCGTCTTTCTTCCCATCGTGGCGGGCCTGCTAGTGCTGGCGTTCGGCCGGACACAACAGATGGCACGTTGGATTGCGCTCGCTGCGGTGGCGGCGGAGCTGGCGCTGACGCTGGTGGCGTTCGTTGGCTACGACACAGGTGTTGGCGGCTATCAGTCCATCGAGCGTTTCGATTGGATATCGGTGTTCAACATCCAGTACCTGATGGCGGTGGATGGTCTGAGCGTACCGATGGTGTTGCTGAACGGCATCCTGGGGCTGGCGGCGGTGCTGGTGTCGTGGAGTGTGAAGGATCGTGCGAACCAGTACTACATGTGGTTGCTGGTGCTGCAGGGCGCGGTTATGGGCGTGTTCGTCTCGTTGGATCTGATCCTGTTTTTCGTTTTCTGGGAGCTGGAGCTGGTGCCGATGTTCTTCCTGATCTCCTCGTGGGGGACGGGAAGGCGCGAGTATTCGGCGATGAAGTTCCTGATCTTCACGTTTCTGGGATCAGCGTTCATGCTGGCGGCAATGCTGACATTGTACTTCTCGTTGCCGGACGGCGAGCGGACGTTTGACATCATGGCGCTGACGGGTCACGACATGGCGGGCCTGCTGGTGCCGACGGGGGTAATCTTCGGAGGGTTCTTGATCGCGTTCGCGGTGAAGCTGCCGATGTTCCCGCTGCACACTTGGCTACCCGATGCGCATACAGATGCGCCGACGGCCGTGAGCGTGATGCTTGCTGGTGTGCTGCTGAAAATGGGCGGGTATGGGCTGCTGCGGATCAACGCGGGACTGTTCCCCGAGCAGATGATGGATTTCGCGCCAACGCTGGCGGTAATCGCGGTGGTGAGCGTGCTGTATGGGGCGTTCATCGTGATGCGGCAGACCGATCTGAAACGGATGGTTGCCTATTCCAGCGTTAGCCACATGGGCTTCGTCACGCTCGGTATAGCGTCGGTTGATGGCAGCGGTGGGTCGCTGAGCAGCGTGGGCATGAATGGCGCGGCGATGCAACTGTTCACGCATGGCACGATCACGGGGTTGTTGTTTGTTGTGGTAGGGCTCATTTATGAGCGAGCGCACACGCGGCACATCCCGGATATGGGTGGGCTCGCAAGGCAGATGCCGCTGATCGCGCTGGGCTTCATGATTGCGGGGCTGGCATCGCTGGGTTTGCCGACGACGAGTGGTTTCGTTGCTGAACTGTTGATCTTCCTAGGGACGTTCCAGGTGTTTGGACTGGCGACGGCGCTGGCTGCATTCGGGGTGGTACTGGCTGCGGGGTACATCCTGTGGACGGCGCAGCGGACGCTGTTCGGGCCGCGCGTGGAGCGATGGGATGGCCTGGCAGATGCGCGCCCGGTGGACGTTGCGGCGATGCTGGTGCTGATCGTCCCGATCTTCGTGGTGGGCCTGTACCCGAGAGTGCTGACCGATGTGTTCGAGGTTGGGATTAACCCCATTATGACAGGCTTCGGTCTGGCCGGAATCGGGGGGTAGCGCATGAACATTGGCGCTCGAGATTTGTTCCTTATCTCGCCCGAACTGGCACTCGTGGCGCTGGCGATTGTGGTCGTCGCGATCGATCTGGTGGTGCGCCGAAAGGGCATCGTTATCGCAGTGGCGGTGGTGGGCTTGCTGGCACCGACGATAGCTGCGGTGAGCGTGTGGAACGACATCCGCACGACGGGCGTCGAGATGGCGTTCAACGGTGCGCTGGTGGTGGACGAGTTCGCGCTGTACTTCAAGTTCCTCACACTGGTAGTGCTGGCGCTTCTGTTCATGTCGTCAAGTGACTATGCGTCACGGTTCCAGCCGTTCCAGGCGGAATTCTTCGGTCTGCTGTTGTTCTCATCGGCAGGGCTGATGCTGTTGCCCGCGGCAGGCGATCTGATTACGGTCTACATATCGCTAGAGCTGGCGTCGCTGCCGGTGATTGCGTTGGTGGCCTACAACAAGGCGCAGCTGGAATCGACCGAGGCTGGCCTGAAGTACCTGGTGCTCTCGGTGGTATCGTCCGCCGTGCTGCTCTACGGATTCGCCTTCCTGTACGGGGCGACAGGCACGCTGCGGTTGGTGTCGTTCGACCCTGGGAATCCTGCGATCGGGCACATGCTTATCAATGGCGATCCGTCGATACCTTTCGGCGGCGTGCCGGTGATGGTGGGTATCGTGCTGGCTGTTGCGGGGTTCGGCTTCAAGCTGTCGATAGTGCCGTTCCAGATGTGGACGCCGGATGTGTACGAAGGCGCACCGACCCCGGTTGCGGCGTACTTGGCGGTGGCGAGCAAGGCGGCTGCGTTCGCGGTGGTCCTACGTGTGTTCTATTCGGGGCTCGACTCTGCAGCGACGGACTGGTCGCTGATGTTCGCTGTGCTTGCGGCAATCACGATGACGGTCGGTAACGTGGTGGCGATCGCTCAGTCGAACGTGAAGCGCTTGCTGGGTTATAGCGCGATCGCGCAGGCGGGCTACATGCTCGTGGGTGTCGCGGCATATGTCGGATCTGGCGTAGGCGCTAGGAGTGGGGCAGAGCTGGGTATCGAGTCGGTGCTGTTCTACCTGGCTGGTTATGCGGCGATGAACCTGACGGCGTTCTTTGCAGTGATGGCGATCTCGAACCGTACGAGCGACGACACGATCGAGGGGCTTGCGGGCATGGGCCGGCGCGCGCCGATGTTGGCAGCGGTCCTGGCGCTGGCGCTGCTGTCGCTGACAGGGATCCCGCCCACGGTGGGTTTCATCGGCAAGCTGTTCCTATTCAATGCCGCGATCAACGCGGACCTGGTGTGGCTGGCGGTGATTGGTGTTTTGAATAGCGTGGTGTCCGCTTACTACTACGTGGGCATCGTGCGGGTGATGTACCTGCGTGAGCCTGACAGTCCGGCGCGTATCAGCGTGCCACCCCACGCGTTGGCGGCGTTGGCGGTGGCTGCGGCTGGCATCTTGGTGCTGGGCCTCTGGCCTGGCGGGTTGCTGGAAGTCGCGCGCCAAGCTGCTCTCGATCTGCTTTAGCCCAGGGCGGCTTCGTAGATCTTGTCGACTTGAGGCACGACAGGACTGTACTGGGATCCCTGCCGAATCCAGAGGTTGGCGCGGTTAACGTTGCCTCCGGGGTTGTATTCCTGGAACAAGTCGATGCTTTCGTTCTCCGCCGGGTCCCTGAACGTATTCATGACCTCTTCGCCATGTTCGGCGAGGGCCATCTGGTCGTGGAGCAGTTTGCGGAAGAGGATGATGCCCACGTCTGACTGGCCGAGCTTCTCCAGGTGACGCCGGGCGATCGGGCCCTGAGTGGTCCACGCCATCATGTCTTGGCCAAGGGTGTAATCGACGATGCACGAGCCATCCTCAGCGAACAGAGGGATCTCGTAGTGGGGAATGCTCCCTTGCTGCGGCGCGGTGATGCCTGGGGGCATAGCGTATGCGCTGAACACGAGATGCAGCGTGTGGGTGTCGTCCATGGGGACGCGGTATTCGAAGGACGAGCCTACCCGGAGGATGTTGGGAAACACGATGGGGTGGCCCGATGTCCATTCGGGATCGGCCGTGGTGCTTCCGGGGTCGCCGAGACTCGCCTTATATGTGCGTCGTTTGATGACGCCGTGCTCGAACAGGTCGAAGCTGATGCTGCCATGCTGGCGGACGCGCCACGGTTCGAGGTTGGGGCGCTGGGGGATGTCGGGGCGGCCCTGAGGATCCAACAGCGAGTTGGTGTAGTAGCCGTGGAGCCACTCTACGTGGACGGGGTCGAGGGAGTTCTCCATGCACTGGAGCCAGTTGCAGGGAAGAACGGTGGTGCCCACATCGCGGACGACGTTGTCCCAGACGAACAGATCCCAATGAGGGACGAGGGGTGCGGGCGCTGGGCCCATGTAGGCGAAAAGCACGCCACCGAGCGCCTCGACGGGGTAGGCCGCCGTCAGGACCTTTTCTTTGAAACGGCCGTCAGGACGGACTGTTTCCTCGAAGGGCTGCTCGACGCACTGGCCGGTCTTGTCGAACATCCAACCGTGGTACATGCAGCGCAGGCCGTTCTCTTCGGGGATGCCGTAGGAGAGGTCCACGCGACGGTGCGGGCAGAGGGCGCCGATGAGGCCGTAGGTGCCGGAGCGGTCCTTGTACAGGACGAGGTCCTCACCAAGGAGCCGGATCGACTTCGTCGGGCGTTCGGCCAACTCGCCGGTGGCGGCGATGGGGTGCCAGTAGCGCCGGAGCAACTCACCCATGGGCGTGCCTGGGCCGACTTGGGTTAGGCGTTCGTTCTCAGTGATCGTCAGCATTTTGGGCTCCCCACGTTTTACTTAGCTGCGGCGACTGGAGTCGATGATAGGCGGGTGCCGACCGCAAATCTAGGCGCGGGGCATGCTACCCTGCGCCTGCTCGAAACGAGCGCGGAGGAGCACTATGTCTACTGAGCAAATCGCGGCGGCGCAAGCATACGTCGTTGCCCTGAGGACGGGTGATAAGCAGGCGGCGAAGGTGGCGTCGGCCCATCTTGCGGACGAAGTTACGTTGAAGGTGGGGCCGCGGGAGTTTTCCGGGCACGATGGGGTGCTGGCGCGCATCACGGGTGTGTGGCCGCTGACGCCGGTGTACCGCAAGACGACGTGGCCGGCGCCCACGGAGGTGGGCGATCACGTGACGGTGAACGCACAGATGGCGCCCGTGGGCGCAGGACCAACCGAGGTCCACCTGAAATTCTGGTTCAACGATGCGGGCCAGATTTCTCGCGTGGAGCAGGACAACGTGGTCGGTACGCCGCTGGTGGAGACCGACAAGCTGCCCGATTTCGTGAAGAGCCGCGTGGACGGAGCGCTCGCCAACGACACGCCGATCACTGTGGCGTATGTGGATGATGAGGGCCGCCCGCGAACGTCGCTTCGTGGCAGTGTGCAGGCGTACAGCGATACGCAGTTGAGTATTTGGGTGCGTAGCTCGACCACGGGCATCGCTGTCGCGGTGGCTAAGAACCCGAACGTGGAGCTCCTCTACCGCGATAACCCCAGCCGATCGACGCTGATCTTTAAGGGCAAGGCGCGTGTGGAGACAGACGGCTCGATTCGCAAGCAGATCTTTGACGACTCTCCCGAGGTGGAGCAGAACCACGAATCGTGGGAGGCTGGCGCGGCGATCATCATTGACCTCAGCGAGGTCGGCGGGGCGACGCCAGACGGCCGCGTGCGGATGCAGGTTTCGTAAGTCAGGCGCTGCGCTCGCCGGGGACGAGAATAGGTGAAAGTGTGATGGCTGAGGCGTTTCTCCCCGAAATATAACCTTCAGAAGAATACGGACAGCAGGTTCGGCGACTTATTGACGTTGGATACGTTCGATTCTTTGCAAGAGACGACGGCTGCGGAATTGTCGAGTGGTGTGGTGTTCTGGAGCGAGCCGTGTGCGAGTGGCAATCCCGATTGCTGATGGGAGCTGGAGCGTTCAGACGCGGAGAGGGTGAGAAATTCTTCGCGGACTTCGTCTCTTCTCAGGATGACGTTAACGGCATGGCAGGCGGACTACGTTGGGGTGATGTGAAGTGGGCATGGGGACTTAGTAGAGAGCGAGAATGACGTTATCTGACTAGCGGACCATGTCGACAGTGACTTGGTTGGCAGCGAGGGATTCTCCGCGCTCGAAGGCGGTGAGGTTGGAGATGGTGGTTTCGGCGATGGCGGCCATGGCTTCGGCGGTGAAGAAGGCCTGGTGGCCGGTGATGAGGACGTTGGGGAAGGTGAGGAGGCGCGAGAAGGCGTCGTCTTGGATGACGTGGTCTGAGAGGTCGCGGAAGAAGAAATCAGACTCCTCTTCGTAGATGTCGAGTCCCAGGAAACCAAGGGTACCTGTCTTGAGGGCGTCGATGGCAGCAGTGGCGTCGACGAGGGCGCTACGGCTGGTGTTGACGAGCATCACGCCAGGCTTGGCCTTGGCGAGGGTTTCCTGGTTGATTAGGTGGTTTGTTTCGGGCGTGAGCGGACAGTGAAGGGTGATGACGTCTGACTCGGCGAGGAGAGTGTCTAGCTCTACGTATGGGGTTCCAGCCGCTGTGATCGCTGCGTTGGGATGCAGGTCGTTGAGCAGAACGCGGCAGCCGAAGCCCTCGAGGATCTGGGTGACGATGGCGCCTATGCGGCCGGTGCCAATGACTCCCACTGTTTTGCGGTTGAGGTTGAATCCCAGCAGGCCTTCCAACGCGAAGTTGCCCTCGCGGACGCGGGCGTGGGCCCGGTGCAGTTTTCGGTTGAGGGCGAGCATCAGGCCGATAGTGTGCTCGGCGACGGCATGGGGCGAGTAGGCGGGCACGCGGACGATGGTCACGCCCAGACGTGCTGCTTCTGCCACGTTGGTGTTGTTGAACCCGGCGCAGCGCAGGGCGACGAGCTTGGTGCCTCCGCCCGAGAGCATGGACAGCACGGGCGGGTCGATCTCATCGTTCACGAACACCGAGACGGCGGGGATGCCGAAGGCTAGGGCGACGGATTCCGCAGTGAGGCGTGATTCGAAGTAGCCAAGCTCGTGTCCGGCCGCAGGGCCATCGGCGTCGATGAGACGCTGGTTGGCCTCATCCAGGAACTTTCGGTCGTAGGGCTTGGTGGAGAAAACGGCGACGCGCATGGTTATTTGCCTTCGCCGAAGGCGGCGACGAGTCTCGCAGCGGCGGCCTGTGGGTCGGGGGACTCGGTGACAACAGTGGTCACGCAGAAGCCGTCGGCGCCGGCGTTGGCTGCCTCGGCGGCGTTCTTCGCAGTGATGCCGCGGTAGGCGATGAGCGGCGGGCCACCTTCGGGGTGGTGCATTCTCACGGTACGCAAGGCGTCTAGGCCGTTGGCCGTGTTCATAGCCACGTAGTCGGCGCCTGCGCGAATGGACGCCCGCACCTCCTCGGCGGTCGTGTTTGAGGTGCCAGCGATCTGCCATGGGCTGAGCACTTTGCGTACGGCGTCGAGGGGTAGCCCATTCTCTGGTAGACGAACGCCGTCGGCTCGCGTGGCTGTTGCGATATCGGCGCGGTCTTCGACGAGGAACAGTGCTCCGGCTGTGGCGCACAGTTCGCGAACGCGTTCCGCGGTCGCGATGTCGCCTGGCGCTACGCGCAGTTGGATGGCGATGGCCCCACCGCTGAGGGCCTGCTCGGCAATCTCGGCGATGGATCGGTCCTTGGCCATTTGTGGGTCGATGACGATGCACAAGCCCCGCATGCGGTCGGCGAGGCGCGTTCGCAGGCGCAGGCCGGAGGCGACCCATGACGCGTGCATGACGGGCGCAAGGTCGGTGAGGTGCGCCGTTTTAGCGTCATGGGGCAGGAGCTCAGTGCTGATGCGGGCGAGCATTTCAACCGTGCCGACGAGGCCCAGGTAGCGCTGGTCGAGGCCACCGGGCCATGCCAGGTCACGTACGGCTGTCATGGCGCGCTCCATGGTTGCGATGGCCTCGGGCGCGAGCTTGTCCAGGCCGATCTTCTGGGCGTGGGCGAGGCGCGAACGCGCGCGCTCGTCTTCACCTTCGCCAGATTGCGCGGCTGCGAAGTCTGCACTCAGGTGTCGCATGGATTCGATAAGGAGCTCTTTTGTGAAGTGGGGCGCTTCTTGAGGTGCCGGTTGCTGATTGGTCACGTTGTGGCTTCCTAGATAGACCGGCTCCTGTGTTCACCGGCCGACGAGCGGGACTGAGAGGATGGTTGCCACGACGGTATCACAGGCGCAATGGGGATGGAGATGCGCAGGAGTTTAGTCTTCGTTTTCGATCGGGGTTTTCTTGTCACCTTGGCCTGCGCGTGTGCGTTCGAGGGCTCCTCGGAAGACAGTGGCGAGTTCTTGGGTGCTGAGTTGGGCCGCGCAAGCGTCTTCCGCCAGTCCCGAGAAGTTGGGAGTGGGCGTACCTGCGACCATCGCTCCCGCGAGTCTGGAGCTGAACGTTTGGCGGAGACGAGCGTGGTGGGGTTGGACATCGTCGAGAATCCCGCCTTCGGCAGGGCGAGTCTCTAGGTAGCCGAGGCGCTCACATTCGGCCAATACCTCTTCGCCGAGGGCCGTGCGAGCGATGACGACGTTGGTGCCCTCGGACTCGCCGTCGGCTACCGCACCGGGCCAAGTGTCACCTGTTGCGATGTCGGATTGAAGCTCGATGGCATCGGGACAGATTTTGCAGCTGAACTGAGTGGTCCACGGGTTGTTGTCCCACATGTCGTTGTACAGACCGGTGACCTGGCGGCCGTCAGGCATGGTTGCTACCGTCGGTCCAGGGCAGCCGTTCCCGCGCCAACGAAGAGTCTCGGGGTATTCGCGTTCGGGATCGACGCCCTCTCGGCGGAGGAAGCCCATGGTGGTTTCGAGGCTGAGGACGGTACCGCAGAAGAAGGTTTGGGTATACACGATCAACCGCTGTGCTCGCTCGTCTTCGCGCTGAAGGTTGCGGATGCCAGCAATGTCGCAAGGCTTGAGGGAAACGGCAAAGGGCTCGTTGAGCTCGAGCGCGGCGCGAACAGCTGCGAGAGGTGCGCTTGAGGCGTAGCGGGACTGCGAGCCTGTCAGCAGGTCAGTAGGGTCGCGGACCATGACGGGCTCGGATTCGGTGGCGCCCGTTTGGCTGGCACGCAGCTGCAGGACGAATGCGACACGCCGGCTATCGAGTAGGTAGCGGTTGATGGCGGTCATGACGCCCCCGGTTGAGGCGCGGAGACGTATGTCCGGGTCAGCAGCCCAGGCCATCACGACGCGGCGCAGGTCGCCCCAAACGTCGTGTGGGCGCGCGCGAGGCTCGTTGAAAGGGCCCGTTTGGTTGATGCCCGGGCACACCTGGACGATCGCGGCGTCTTCGTCTGGGGTCAGGGGACGTGACGTGCGTGGGCGGAGTTGTCCGTTGGGAGCCCACTCCATCTGGATGGTACCCTCTGGGGCCAGTTCCTTGCAGAGGCCGCAGCTCAGGCAGAAGCCATTCTCGACGATATCTTTCAGACTTTCGAAACGCTTAATGGACCTCCTCCTGGGATGGCTCTACGGATCCTGATCCTGCAGAAGGTTATCAAATCGACTAGCGGGCATCGTCATCGACGGGGTCAGATTTCCCTTGCTGCGTAGACTGCCTCTCCGCGACAATCCACGCATGGTGAGCGACAACATTGCGATGACGCGATTCGGCGAGGTGGTAGATGCCTCGGTGGAGCAGTTGGTGGGGCAGTGCCATCGGCTATACGAGGCTCCCCCGCTGGGGGCACTAGTCCGTGCTGGTACGGGCGTGTGGGGGGTGGTGAGCGGGATCGCGACATCGGCGCTGGATCCTTCGCGGAGGGTAATCGCTCGCGGTGCAGACGTGGCGACCGAGGCGGAAATCTACGCGGCGCACCCGCAGCTCGAAAAGCTACTTCGGACCGACGTGACGGTGACGGTGACGGGGCATCGCGAGTCGATCGGGGGGGCGAACGGGCCGGTGCATCAATACTTGCCGTCGCAGCCGCCGCGCATACATACATTTCTCTACTCGTGTACGTCCGTTGAGGTGTGCGATTTCTTCGGCGGTGGCGGACAGCCGAGGTCAGAGCCCCGGTTGGATTTCGTGCACCTGCTAGCAGGCTTCGGCGGCCCGGGCGACGACGTGCTCGCGGCATCGCTGCGGCAGGCTGCGACGGCGTTTGACGACCCACGAGCGTTCCTGGTGGCGGCGAGCCGCGCGGTGGCGGTTGTGCTGTCGGGCGATACGTCACGCATCAATGCGATCGTGCGGCGGTTGCCGATCGGCGAGGGCACTCTATGACCAATGGGTTTGAAGGGCTGGGCGCGCCAGACGGTGCGTCACCAGGTGAAGCGGCGGTAGAACTTGGCGTGGTCGTCGGCGGGTCGCTGTCGCAGGGGCTGGACGTGCGGCTGACCGGCAACGGCGTGGTTGAGGACGCGAAGGTGGGTACGTTCGTGACCGTTCACGGTACGCGTCATCGCTACTTCGGCATCATCACTGATCTATCGCTGGAGAGTGCTGATGGACATTTATCGTCGAACATCGCGCATGCGGATGCGGCGATGGCAGAGGTGCTGTCGGGCACCGGCGCATTCGCGCAGGCGCGAGTGACGCCGATGCTGATGACCAGCGTGGGCGAGGAAGAGCCGCAGCCGGCGAGGTCATTGCCGGCGCACTTCGCCCCTGTGAACCGAGCCACGAACGAAGATGTGCAGATGATCTTCGGGGAGGACGATGCTACGCACATTTACATCGGTAGTCCGTTGGACATGGAGGACACTCGCGTCTGCTTGGATCTGCAGGAGCTGGTGAAGCGCTCCAACGGGGTTTTCGGTAAAAGTGGTTCCGGCAAGAGCTTCCTGACGCGTATCTTGTTGACGGCTATCGCGCAGCGTGGGTTGGCAACGCACCTGATATTCGACATGCATTCCGAGTACGGTTGGCAGGCGACGTCGGAGAGCGGGTACGCGGTGAAGGGTCTGCGCCAGATCCTGCAGAGCGGTGTCTCGGTGTTCTCGCTGGACGCGGAGTCGGCACACCGACGGGGGTTTACGCCGGACTATGAGGTGAAGATAGGCCTCGATGAGATCGAGCCTGAGGATATCGCGATACTGTCGTCGACGCTGGGGATCTCCGACGCGGGTGTGAACGCTTGCTACACGCTGCACGATCGCTACGGCAATCGGTGGATCAGCGTGTTCTTGGGTATGGACGCGGACGCGATGGCAGGGCTGGCGGCCGAGGGCGAGCACGCCGGGGTGCTCGGCGCGCTCCGCCGCAAACTGCGTGATCTGGACCGAATCGCGTTCATGCAGCCAGATGCTCCCTCAGGCGGTGGCGCTGTGCGTCAAGTGCTGGACCACCTGGTATCGGGCAAGCACGTGGTCATGGAGTTCGGTCGCTACGGCGACGATCAGACGGCTTACGTGCTGGTGGCGAACCTGATAACGCGGCGCATCCACGCGGAGTACCGGAAGCGTACGGAGGAGGCGCTAGCATCTGGCGGGAAGCAGCCTGATCCGCTGGTGATCACCATCGAGGAGGCCCATCGGTTCCTGAGCGGTGGTATCGCCAGCCAGACCATCTTTGGGACGATCGCGCGCGAGATGCGGAAGTACCGTGTGACGCTGCTGGTCGTGGACCAGCGCCCCTCGGGGATCGACGAGGAAGTGCTGAGCCAGGTGGGTACGCGAATCACGTGCCAACTCGACAACGAGCGCGACGTCGACGCGGTGCTCAAGGGCGCGCCAGGCTCACGCGAGCTAAAGGGCGTGCTGTCGCGGTTGGAGTCGCAGCAGCAGGCGTTGTTGTTCGGACACGCGCTGCGCATGCCGGTGGTGGTGCGTACGAGGGACTACCAGGATTTCGCTACAGAGATGGCAATGCCGGGCTACGGGCGCACACCGGTGGGGCCCGGCGATAAGAAAGACCTTTTCGGGTAGCTGGCAATCAACTTGTTTGGGCTGGTACCCACGCACAAAATGATAGTTAGCAGGTTCCCCGGGCGCTGAACTGAGGAGAGCCGATTGTTTAAGATCGTCGTACTGCTCACGCGTTGGCAGATTATCGTTCCGTTCGGGTTCGCCATCGGCGCATTCTTCGGCGTGTCGGCGATTCACGGTATCGATTGGACCGACGTCCGTACGCAAATCGCGGACTCCTCGCCTCGGGCGATGGTTGTTGCGCTGGCGCTGGTGGTGGTTTCGGCGGGCTTGCGTGCGATTCGCTGGCGGTTGCTTTTTATTGGTCATCCTGTGCGGACGATTCGCCTATTCATGGTGGAGAATGCCGCGCTAGGGCTCAACAATGTGTCCCCGCTTCGTCTGCTGGACGAACCCGCCATACTGACGATGCTGTCGCTGCGCGACCGCATTCCGGGCCCGCTGGTGTTCGCCACGCTGCTGATGTCGCGCATCCAGGATTTGGGTGTGACACTGCTGTTGGCGGCAGTGGCGATGGCAGTAGAGCCGACGTTGGCCGCTCGCGCGGCGCCACCCCTGGTGGCGGGCGTGGTGTTCGTAGTAATACTGACCACGGTGCTGAACTTCGGGAGGCTCGCTCGCCGGTTCGCATGGATCCGCCGCATGCCTGGGGTTGAACGTTACGGCGAGGCGGTGGCGATGCTGTTGGCGCGCAAGCGGAGGCTGACGGCCACCGCGTCTCTGACAGGCGCGTATTGGCTCATACTGGGGCCGATGGCGTACATGTTGGCTCAGGGAATGGGCGTGGAGTTGTCGATGCTGCAGGCGAGCATTCTCGTTCTTGGGGCGATCTTTTTCGCGACGGCGACGCCGGGATTGCCGGGGGCGCTGGGGACGTTCGAGCTGGCGGTGGTGGAATTGAGTGGCATCTGGGACGTGCCGCAGGCGCTCGCGGTGGGCTATGGGTTGGTGCTACACCTAGTGGTGTTCTTGCCACCAGTGGTTATTGCGCTGTTCGTTTTGCCTCGCGAAGGCCTGTCGTTCCTGGGCAAGCAAGGCGCCATGAACGTCAATGCAGTGAGTGAGACTCTAAATAGTGAGACCACTCCTACTCATTAGTGTGTTTCCCCAAGAATGGAGCACATGATGCATTTCGTTGAATTGATGCAGTTGAATGGTCATCAGGATCTAGCTGTTTGGACGGATACTGCGGCGGGTGTGAAGGTGGTTATCGCTATCCACAACACCACGCTGGGGCCCGCCCTTGGCGGGACGCGCATCTGGCCGCATGCGACCGACGATATCGCGGCAAGCAGCGCCTAGAGGCCGGGCTTGTGAAGGCCGAAGAACAAGGTTTGAGGTGAGCTCCGCCGGATAGGGGTGGAGCCTCTCGACGCGGGGCATGCTTGGCGTGATCGGTGGTGGAGTGGTTGGACTTTGGGGCTTCGCCTGCCGGACTGCTTGAACTCATGAGCTTCGTCCGCCCGCCTGTAGGTCGGACAGCGAGTGCTGTTAGTAGAGGCCCAGTCGTAGAGCTCAGCATCGCTGATGCCGAAGAAGTGGGCGACCTCGTGGATGACGGTCTTGCGCACTTGCTCCTTGATCTCGCCGTCGCTGTGGCACATCTCTTCGATGGGTCCCTGAAAGATCGTGATGATATCTGGCGGCGCCATGTTGCCGTCGAACGCTTCGGTGATCGGATAGCCCTCGTATAGGCCGAGCAGCGTTTCGCCTTCGTCGAGCGCGGCATCTTTGATGTGGTGCTTCAGCGGCCGGCGACGTACGTGGAAATCGACGTTGGTCATGATCTGGAGGAAGAAATCGGGGATACCCGCGATGGCCTCACGCACCAGGGCTTCAAATTCAGGTGTGCGCATATTCCGGGGCTCAGGCGGGCTGTGAGACGCGCTTACGGATGTCCTTGATCAAATCCACGTTCTGGATGTCGGGGCCCTTGTTCTCGAAGCCGGGGACCTCTAGGTAGAAGGGCACGTCCTGGAACGCAGCGTTGGCCATAATCGCCTCGAACGCGCCGATCCCCATGGTCCCCTCCCCGATGTTCTCGTGACGGTCAACGGCGCCCGCGAAGGGGGGCTTGGAGTCGTTGCAGTGTACGGCCCTTAGATGCTCGATGCCGACCTCCTTGTCGAACTCCGTCATGGTTGCAGCAACCGCCTCCGGAGTCGTCAGGTCGTAGCCGGCGGCGAAGCTGTGCTGAGTGTCGAGGCAGATCTGTACACGCGGGTCGTCTATCTCACGGAGCATGGTGCCCAGCTCCGAGAACTTGGAGCCGATGTGGTTACCCATGCCGGCGCTGTTCTCCAAGAGGAGCAACACGTCGTCCGGGGACTCAGACAGGATCCCTTGTATCCCGGCGGCGACCTTTGCCTTGACGGCGTCGAAGCCTTTGCCCTTGTGGGAGCCTAGGTGGCAAATTACGCCCAGCGCGCCCAGCTCGGAGGCCGCGTTCATGTACTTCTTCAGCGAGCTCTTGCCTCGGTTAATCAACGCGTCGTCGTCGGAGCCGAGGCTCATGAGGTAGATGGCGTGAAACACCGTGGGGCCGATGTTGTACTCCCGGGCTTTAGTTTTGAAGTCGGCGGCAATCTTCTCGTCCAGAGGCTTGAAGCCCCAGGACTGGGGAGGCGATACGAAGACCTGCACAGCTTCCGCGCCGATCTCCACGGCGCGGTCGATGGCGAGGTCTGCGCGGTTGGAGGTGGAAACGTGTGCGCCAATCCGCATGGTTGCTCCTTTGACTGCCTCTGAGCGCCTCGACTGATTGTGCGCGATACGGTGATGGGCTGTGTGTGAGGCCGGGACATTATAGAGTTGCTGGTGACGTCCGCGAGTAACGATTACGACCCACGCATAAGCATCGCGCAGGGAGGTGCGACGGTCGCCGGAGCTGGAGGCAACGGCACCTACGCGATGACGTTTGTGGTGGGGAACGCTGGCGGGGAAGCCGCGAGCCTGATCGAGGTGCGCATGCCCCACGTGGTGCTGCGCGCCGAAGCGCTCGACTTGACGTCGAGGAGAGCACTGGAACCAGGCGAAACGGCGGAACTAGCATTCGATGTCTACAGGCCACGCAAGGACGGCAGCGACCCATCGAACCCCTTCCGCATCCTGCGGTTGGTGTTGGTGGGTGAGGAATGGCGGGTGTCAGCGCACATCGGGTCGGATTTTCTGCTTCGCTCTAGCTCTGGTCTGTGACGAGGCTGAAGTGTGAAGCAGTCTTAATACTTTCCTGAAATTCTCTTGATATCTTGTGGGTAAGTTGTTGGTGTTCGAGCGAACTCTCCCGATCACTGGGTCCAAACCAATACACAGGATGGAAGTGGTGAGATGAACAAGGAACGATTGGTAGTTACGATGTCGGCAGGGCTCTTGGCTCTGAGCGCGCTGGGCGGAACTGCGTTCGCCCATTGGGGTCCGGGCAATGCTGATGCGATCCAAGAGAAGATTGCTGAGGAGTTGGGCCAGGACCAGGAGACGGTGGCGCAAGCGTTCGCGACGGTGGGCGACGAAACTCGCGATGCGGCAATTGTCGTGAAACTCGCGAAGTCGGTTGAGGCCGGTGCGATCACGCAGGCTGAGGCCGACGAGATCCAAGCGTGGTACGACTCGGCACCGGATGCGGTGAGCAAGACCAAGAAGGCGGGACCGCACGTGCCGCTTGAGCGTGTCGCGGAGATGCTGGGAGTCGATGCTAAGACGCTCGAGAGTGCCGCTCGCACGGCTCTTAAAGAGGCGTGGGTGGCGGGATTCTCCGAAAGGCTGGATGTGTCAGTCGCGGAGGGTCGGATCACGGAGGGAAAGGCGGCGGAGATGCTACAGCGGTTTGAGGACCGGCCGCAGCGTGAGTTCGATCAGGGTCAACGCGGACAGCATGGACGCGGCTTCGGCCCAGTTCACCGAACCCGCCACGGCCGTGGCGGGTTCGGTGGTGGTCTGCGTGACTTCGGTGGTCTGCGCGACTTAGCACCCGAAACTGAGGATGTGCCAGCGGTCGTGGACCCGACAGGGCTCGCCGCGTAGCTCAGGTTCACTGGAGCTGGCAAAAATACAGCGGTTAATCGCGGGAACTGTGGGCCCCAAAATGGGGCCCACAGTTTTTGTTGTTCACGCTCGGTCGGATCCAGAGTACTAGTATTCGACTAGCGATTAAGAGCGGGCAGGATGAATAAGGACGCCCAGTATCTGATGGTCAGGATGCGCAGCTGATACCGCTCTTGAAGGGGTAACTTCGAAGAGACCACGGGTATGGTCTCCAGCGTGTTTGGACAGACGGCCGGGCAACTCGTGAAAAAGCTCAAAGAGGTTGCTGCGGCGAACGCTTTCGATCCGGAGTACATGGCATTGCGCGAGGGTTTGCCGGCGGACTTCCCGGTCTAGGAGCGCTAGGTCGGCTGGGATAGACGGACTTGAACTGGGCGTATGCCCAGCCGGTCGCCCGCCCAGGACTCACGCCTGCCAGTGATGGCCTGCACGTGGGCGTCCCACTCCAGGTTCCAGGCTTCGATGCCCAGCTTCACGGCCCGCCGCACCCTGTTCTGGGTCTCATCGTCTAGCGCGAGCTTGCGGATGAGCTCGATCTGCCGCGAACTATGGCCAGCATCCTGCTCGGCGTGCAACTTGTAGGTTGCAGCCGCGTATTCGGAGAAGCCGTAGTAGCCGACGAGCTCGGGGTAGGCGATGCTTGCCGCCCCATCGTGGCCACCGTGTTGGGCTTCCACAAACGCCAACATGGCGACTTCTTCTAAAGCAGAGCGTCTCTCATAATGGCCAAGGATCATCTCGATGGCGGCGAGCGGTCCGGGTGCGGGGTTGGCGGAGCATAGTGCTCGGTGCTAGACGGCTCGTTTGGGGCCGATGATCGGGATCCGCGACGCGACGTTGCGGATCTCGCCGTTCTCCCACGCGACCAACGTGAAGGTGGCGATGAAGATCGAGCTGTACGTCCCGACGACCACTCCGGCGACCAGCACGTAGAGCAGAGGCTGGATCGAGGTCGCTGCGAACAACATCAACGCGACCACCACGATGAGCAGCGTGATCGATGTGTTCAGCGAGCGGGCGATGGTTTCGTGGACGCTGAGGTTGACGATCTCTGTGATGGTGAGCGTGGGGAACCGAGCGATGTTCTCACGCACGCGGTCGAAAACGACGATGGTGTCGTTGACGCTGTAGCCGATGATGGTGAGGACTCCAGTGATGAACATGGCGTTGACTTCAAAGTCGACGACTTTCCCGAGGATCGAAAAAAGCCCGAGGACAATGACAGTGTCGTGGATGAGGGCGATGATGGCGGAGGTGCCGTATCTGAACGGCGAAGGTACTCGCCTGAACGCCCAGGTCACGTAGATAAGGATAGCGAAGGCGGCGACGACGACCGCGATGGCGGCGTTGCGGACGTTCTCACCGGCGATGATGCCGGAGACGGTATCGAAGCCGGTGACGGTGGCAGGGCTGAGGGCGTTGAGTGCGGATTCGACGTTCTCGCGGCCACCGGGTGTCTCAATGTTGCCATTGGTGTCCCGGAGGGTGGGCGCCAATTCACCCACTCGGATGAAGTAGCTCTTGCCGTACGCGCCGTCAGCCTCAACGGACGGCTGGACGATGGATTCCGGGTGGCCGATGTCGCTGAGCGTCTTCTCCACGAGGGCGGGGTCAAGGACATCGGCGAAGGTCATGGTGAATGCGGCGCCACCGCTGAAGTCGATACCTGGTGTGAGCGCGGGCGGGATGGCCAGCGTGACGATAGATGCGAGGAACAACAGGGCCGAGAGGCCGAAGGTCCACTTGCGAATGCCTACAACGTCCATCTATGCACCCCGCTCAGCGGCTGACCCGCCTTTGTATCCTTCGGGGCTGAAGGCTCTGGGCCATTTTCGCAATGGGGTCCCCACGGCCAGTGCCAGCATCTTCTTGCTGATGACGATGGCAGTGAACATGCTGAGGAGCACGCCGATGGTCAGTGCGACGGCGAAGCCGGTCACGGAGGAGTTGGCGCCGCTGCTGCCGAAGAAGAACAGGATGGCGGCGATGATGAGAGTTGAGACGTTACCGTCCCGGATGGAGGTCCAAGCGCGGTTGAACCCGATTTGCACGGCGAATGGAAGTGAGCGTCCGATGCGGATCTCTTCCTTCATGCGCTCGAAGATTAGAATGTTGGCGTCCACGGCCATACCCAGGGAGAGGATGAAGCCTGCAAGGCCAGCGAGGGTGAGAGTGACGGGGAGGAGTTTGAATATGGCGAGGACCATTGCGGTGTAGAACACCAGGGCCACCGCGGCGACGAGCCCGGCGAGCCGGTAGTACGCAATGATGAACAAGAGTACGAGGGCGAGGCCGATGAGGCCTGCCTCGAGCGCTTGGTCCAGGGAGTCGGCGCCGAGCGAGGCCGCGACGAAGTCCGACGACAGCTCGGTGATCTCGATGGGCAAACGACCGGACTCGACCTGGATGGCGAGTTGCCGAACTTCCTCTGGGTTGAAGTTTCCGTTGATCTGACCGCTGCCAGCCAAAATTGGGCTGGACACGACAGCTGAAACGAGGACTTCGCCGTCCATGGAGAAGGCAAGCTGGTCGGGTGTTCCGCCCGCGATGTTGGTATTGAAGAGGTCGGTCGTGAGGTCGGCGAATTGGGATGCTGCTCCGCGGTTGAGCTCGAACAGCAGGATCGGTTCGCTGGTGACGGTGCTGGTACCTGCGAACGCTGAGGACATGTCAGCACCGGTGAGGCCGGTGAGGTGGTCTGTGAAATTCTCTGGGGCGGTGTCGTTGCACGGGTAGGCCGTGCAGACGCGCCTGACGATCTCCAAGAGGGCGGTCTGACCGATGAGCGACTTGGCTTGCTCTTCGTTCTCGAGGCCCGGCAGTTGAATCACAAGGCGGTCGGAGCCCATCTGTTGGATACTCGGCTCTGCGACACCTAGTTTATTCACACGGCGTGTGATGTTGTCCACGAGGCCCGACATCTGGTCGGCGGTTGGCTCGAAGCCCTCTTCGCCAGCCTGGTATACGAGGTGGATGCCACCGACGAGGTCAAGACCAAGGCTGAGTCCCAGCGGGTCGCTGGACCCACGCTCGAAACCGCCGAGGTCGATGTTCTTGACCGCGAGGGCTGCGAATGAGCCGCCAACCAAGATGATCATGGTGAGGGGCCACCGCATTCGGTAGGGCCATACGAAGAGGACAGTGGCGATGCCGCGAAGGATGCTTTGCAAAACGTTCTAGATGAGGTGGCGAGAGCCACCGTGCCTTTCGGTAAGCCTGGCAGCGGGCGCGTCTGAGCTGGGTCGAACCTAAATCGCGCCTGCATGTTGGATCGGGAGCAGGGTGCGCGGGCCATCGACGCTGCGTTTGTCACAGTGCGCACCAAGCGCGGATTCTATCACGCGGAGCCCCTATGCCGGAAGCGCTTGCGGGCCCGCGCTGGCTACTCTTTGGTGGCGGAGGTGATGAAGGGCAGCGCGCACGCCTCAATCTTGCCTACGTAGTGCCCTGCGTTGGTGCAAGCGTTGAAGCTTGCGCCAGGGGCGTAGATCTCACCGCAGTCATGGCATTCGTAACCGAGGTCTACCTCTTCTTCGTGAATGTCTGGTTGGGTGTCTGGCATGGCTAACCTTTGGTCTCCGCTTTGGTTTCCACCGCCGCTGGGGACGATGTTTCGATCATCGCCGATCTGACATCAACCTCGTCCGGCCCAGGTAACCGGGCTTCACCTTCCCCGTTTTCCTCATCTCCGGGGGTGACCTCGAACAGGTCTTCCTTGGTGCGGAGGTAATCGACGAAGAGCTTGCCGTCGAGGTGATCGCATTCGTGTTCGAGGGCCTGGGCCAGGAGGTCCTCGACGCCCTTGTATTTAATCGGTTTGCCGTCGAGGCCGACGGCGCGAGCCCACACTTTCTCGGAGCGAGGGATGTAGCCCTGCCACCCCGGAAGGCTCAGGCAACCCTCGGTGACCTCACGCTCACCCTCTTTGCGCGTGATCTCTAGGTTGACGAGCACCGTGGGCTCTTCGTCGTCCGGTATCTGAATCACGCAGACGCGCTTAAGCGACCCGACCTGGTTGGCGGCGAGGCCGACGCCGTTGTAGTAGTACATGGAGTCGATCATGTCTTCGGCTAATTTGTGCAGTTCGGTGTCGTTGAGATCGCGGACCTTGCGAGCCTTCTCTCGAAGGATCGGGTCGCGGCCGAGGTAGTGCATCGGGAGGATCGCCATGATGGAGAAAGTATAACTGGCTGGGGATGGCGTAGGGATGGCCCCAGGCTCGTTGGAGGCTCGATCGTGGATGAGGTTGGTGCTCTGCCCTTGGATCGCCGGACTAAAGGTGGCTCGGCGCTCCAGTGAGGGGCGCTGGGGCTTTGCTCAGGAGACAGAGGTGCTCTAGATGACGTTGACGGGATCGACGTCGACTATCCAGGCAGGGGGGAGTCCGACCTTGTCTAGCAACAGGTGCGGGTTAGTGGCGCGAATGAAGACGTGCCAGCGCCACGTTCCTCGCAGGCGGGGCGGGTGGCCGGGGGCTGGGCCGATGACGTCGACGTCGCGCATGTCCCACTCTCGGGCGACTTTGCGCAAGGCTTCGGCCATGCGCTGTGCTTCGTTGTGTGCGGAGGTGGCGTTCGAGTGGCCGAACAAGAGGCGTACGAGGCGCGTTAGCGGCGGGTTGCCGTGGTCGCGCCTGTACTGCATTTCCTGCTTGTAAAAGGCTGGGTAGTCCTGGAGGGCTGCGGCCCGGATGGCGTAGTGGTCGGGCTGGTAGCTCTGGATAAGTACCTCGCCGGGGGCGCCCCCGCGCCCTGCGCGTCCTGCGACTTGGGTCAGCAGCTGGAAGGTGCGTTCGGGGGCTCTGAAGTCAGGCAAGTTGAGGCCGAGGTCGGCGAGGACGACGCCGACGAGCGTGACCAAAGGCAAATCGAGGCCCTTGGCGATCATCTGGGTGCCGACCAAGACGTCGGCTTGCCCCGACAGGAAGGCGTCCAGCAGATCAGCGTGGCTCGCTGCGGTTGAAGCGGTATCGCGATCCCATCGGAGTACCCGTGCTTTCGGTAGCAGAGTGTGTACTTCCTCGACGATCTTCTGGGTGCCCGCGCCGAGCGATCTGATGCGCGGACTGCGGCAGTGGGGGCAGACCGATGGCACCTGCTTACGTTTGTTGCAGTGGTGGCACACGAGCGTTCCGGCCTGCTTGTGGTCAGGGCTGGTGTGCAGCGTCAGGGGGGTGTCACAGCGGGAGCACTTGACGACATGCCCGCAGTTGCGGCACTCGACGATGCCGGCGCTACCTCGGCGGTTGAGGAAGAGAATGGCCTGTTTGCCAGCTCCAAGCGTGTAGCGAAGGCGTTCCTGTAGAAGCCTGCTGAACACGCTGCTATTGCCCTGGCGAAGCTCATTGCGCATGTCGACGATGCGGACGTCGGGCAGGTGGGTGGCGGCGCCCGATCGCTCAATCCGCGACGGCAGGATGAGGCGCCTGATGGCGCCTCGTTCGCTGGCGTACGCGGTGCCCAGATCAGGGGTCGCGCTTCCCAGTACGACGGTCGCGCCGGTGATCCGCGCCAGCTGGTTGGCCACGTCGCGCGCGTGGTAGCGGGGCGCGACGTCCACCTGCTTGTACGTCCACTCGTGCTCCTCGTCGAGGATGATGAGGCCGAGGTTGCGCTGAGGCGCGAATAGGGCTGATCGGGGTCCGACGACGATCCCGCGCTCCCCACGGTGGACCGCCCACCATTCCTCCCAGTGGCGGACGGGACTGAGCCCGCTGTGAAGCAGCGCTACTTGCCCGGGGAATCGCTCCTCGAAGCGGGCCACCGTTTGGGGTGTCAGCGATAGTTCAGGCACGAGCACGATGGCGCGCTTGCCGGCGGTCATGCAGTGAGCGAGGGCTTGGAGGTAGACCTCGGTTTTTCCTGAGCCGGTGACGCCTTCTAGGAGGAACGTTCGTGGAGTCGCTGAGGGGTCGGTCTGGCTTGCGTTGATGGCGGCGAGCGCTTGCGACTGAGGGCCCGTGGGGAGCAAGGGAGATTCGCCTATGCGTCCGCCGGTGGGGCGAAGCTTTAGGGGTTCTGCAGTAAGCGAGACGATCCCTTTTTGGACGAGGCTCGCGAGTGCGGTTGGGCCGAACTCCCTGCGGAGCGCAGGTGCGAAGTAGGTCGCGGCGGGGTGCGAGGAAATGTGTTGGAGCAACGAGGATTGCCTAGGTGCGCGCGTTATCGATGCCACGTGCGCCGGGACATCGGCGGGGGCGATGGTCAGGCGAATGACCTGCGCCGTGCGCTGTGGCGGACGCACCGGTGGCTCGGGCATACGTTCCTCAACCAGGCGTGCATGGATGAGCGCGCGCGCGGCGTTGGTGACCCACGGGCCGAGGGTGCGCGTGAGGGTGGCTATCTGGTGTGCCCGAGGGTTCGATCGTAAGTAGGAAAGCAGTCGCGTGGCACCCGCTGGAAGACTATCCGGCTCGACGGCATCCGCGATGAGGTGGACGGTGGTCCTCGATCGACCGCGCATGCCTGGGGGCAACATGGGTGCGATTGCGTCGAATAGGGAGGTGCGGTAGTAGCGGGCGAGCCACTCCACTAGCTTGAGATGTGCGGCATCGAGTACGGGTTCTGGGTGGATGAGGCCGAGCACCGGTTTCACGTAGTCGAGCTTCAGGTCGTGCGCCTGGGCGACGACGAGGCCGTGTAGCGTGCGTCGTCCAAAAGGCACGCGTACCAGGTGGCCCACGGCGAGAGCTAAGCCGGGGGGGCACTCGTATGTGAATCTGTCGCCTGGGACGTTGGTCCGAGCGTCGACGACTACCTCTACATAGGGTGCGCTTGTGGCGGGAGTGACCAAAGGGAGTCTCCTCTGTCGGGAGTATAGGCCCGCGTGCCCCGGGCGTGATGGAGGCTCGATCGTGGTTGAGGCCAATCCTCGCCCTCGAATCGCCAGACTGAAGGTCGCTGGGAGCTCCGTGGACGGGGCTCGTTTGTGATGACGTTCCGGATCGTGGGCACTGCGGTGGCAGCGGTAGGGGCTGGGGAACATTTGGGGAGTGAGACTGAGAGATCCGTTCGACTGCGTTCAGGATGGCGTAAATGGGCAAGGGAGAAGCGAATATGAGATTGAGGCTCTTGGCCTTGAAGCTCTTGACTTCGTCGCTGGGACTGAAGATCTGGATCCCCCGGTGGCGCTGGCCATCTCGTGCGGAGGGGCGCACGGTTGCGAAAAGAGAAGAGACCGGCCAACTGGCCGGTCTCTTTGGTAACCGTTGTGGGGTTTGCTCGCCTACCGTTTACCGGTTTGGGTGCGCTCCTTGATGCGGGCCGCCTTGCCGGAGAGTCCGCGTAGGTAGTAGAGCTTGGCCCGGCGGACGATGCCACGGCGGAGGACTTCGACGCTTTCGACGTTGGGGGAGTGGAAGAAGAAGCTTCGCTCGACGCCGATGCCAGATGCGACACGACGAACGGTGAAGGAGCTGGACGGCCCCCCCCGGCGCTTTCGAAGGACGACGCCCTGGAAGCTTTGCTGACGCCGGCGTTCACCCTCACGAATCCACACATTCACCTTAATGGTGTCACCAGGCTGGAACTCAGCGATCTTTTCGTTCGGAACCAGGGTTGATATCTCGCGGGCTTCCATAACTCACATCCTCATTGGGGTCGCAACCGCACCATTATAGTCGGAGCGGGGCAGGGCCGACAATGTTGGCGCCTACGAGAGCTCTTAAATAGAGGTGAGCAAGTGGACGTCGTTGTTGCGCTAGGTTGCTAGTACTCCGGAGCTGCCATCAAGGAGAGCGTCGGTTGCGGAACCGCCCAGGCGGGTGGTGAAGATGCGGTCGAAGCGCGTGGAGGTGCCATCTCGTTGGATGTAGCTGAGTACGGTATAACGCGATTCGTAGGCGTAGGGAGACCCGTTGATGAGGTCGGTTAGCTCCGCGGCACGCCAGCGTGCGCCCTCAGCGACGACGACGATGAAGTGGCGCTTGTGGCGAATGTCTGGTTGGCTCATTTCGCGGAAGATGTCGCCACGCTCTACGGGACATTCCAGGGTGAGAATCATCTCCGCGCCGAATGCGATGCCGGCCATGACGGCGATCTATCCGCACTTGCGCCCCATCACCTCAACGAGCATGGCTCGCCGGTTTGATGCGGCCGTGTCCCTGAGACGGTCGATAGCGCCAACTGCGGTGTTGATGGCGGTGTCTGCACCGATGGTTATCTCGGTTCCCGGCATGTGGTTGTCTATGATTCCGGGCACCGTGATTGAAGGGAATCCCAGCTTGTGAAGTTCGCCCGCTGCGACGAGCGATCCCTCCTCGCCGATGACGATAATCCCGCCGATGCCATCTTCCCCGAGATGATTGACTACTGCTTGGCGAGTTTCCGGGAGCAAGAAGCGAGGGCTTCGTCCGGCGCCGATGATGCCTGCAACGCTTGCGGACGTTAGCTGCTGGATGCGGTGGTCGTCGTAGCCGTCCTATCCGGCCTAAACCTCTTGCCCACGTTGCCCCAAGCGCGAGCGCGGCTCGCGTGACCGCACGAATCGCGGCGTTCATTCCGAGTGCGCCGCCCCCGCTGGCGATGACAGCAATTTTGTCCGCGGTCTGATTTTACGCTTGGTGAGGGAGTCTCGCGTTCGCAGACGGACCGAAGGGGGACCGAAAAATCGAACGGTAAGCGAATGTGGAATGGGTCTTGTAGCAGGTAACGGCCTGGTTGAGGGTGTAAAGGGCGGTTGACGGTTCTTGGAGGCCGTGGTAGAGTCCATCTACTAGCTCGTGGTGATTAGAGCGAAGCGGAAACACCCGTTCCCATCCCGAACACGGAAGTGAAACGCTTCAGCGCCGACGATACTGGCTGGGCGACTAGCTGGGAAAATAGGCCATCGCCGGGAGTTATTGTTTTGAATCAAGCCCGGGTGCAATGCACCCGGGCTTTTCTTTGTCCGTCATTTGAGGCCCGCATCTTGTCTGGAACGTGGGCCTGGAACGGTGGGTTTGAAACAGTGGACATGCCTAGGCCGTATGAGTAGTTAAGGGGGGGCACTGGGGGAACTCCTGTGTGGCCCATCACGATCCTGAAAACGTGTCCGTTCCGGGTAGACAGTCTTCTGCGGGCGAGCGTAGACTCGTCGCAGGCAAATAGGCATTAAAGCGGGGTCGTTATGGCTGAGGAGCCAGAGGTCGGCCGCCAATCGCAGCCAACGATGGCGGAGCTGCTCGATCAATCCACACCTTTGCAGTTCCTGCAAAGGGGGGACGTAGTTGAAGGGCAGGTCATGCGAGTGGATTCCGATGGAATTCTCGTTTCGATTGGCCATAAGTCCGAGGGGGTTGTGCCGCAACGCGAAGCGCGTTCGGTCACGCCCGATTCGGTGGCACGTTACCAGGTAGGTGCGACCGTTCAGGTTTACGTCCTGGACGCATCCCATGTGGACGGCCACGTGCTGTTGTCGATTGACAAAGCCCGCGGCGAGTCGTCGTGGGGAGTCTTGGAGGAGCTTGTCCAAAGCGGCGGCACCGTTCAGGCGAGGATCACGGGTTACAACCGCGGCGGCGCGGTTGTGGACGTTGATGGCCTCCAGGCGTTTATCCCGCTATCCCAGACCATCGTTCCTCCAGGCGCGGATCACGAGGCAGCTCTCGCAGGTCGCGTTGGTGAGGAAATCACCGTAAAGGTTCTTGAAGTCAATCGCCGACGCAATCGCGCGGTGCTTTCGGAGCGCGCAGCGAACCGTGAGCAGCGCGAGGGAGTCAAGGATCGGCTGTTGGACGCCCTTAAGGAAGGCGATACCCGGCATGGGCGCGTTACGGGTGTGTCCGGCTTCGGTGCTTTCGTGGATTTGGGTGGGGCAGATGGATTGATTCATATTTCGGAGCTCTCCTGGACTCCAGTGGCCTCCGTCGAAGATGTGGTTAAGCCGGGTCAAGAGGTGGACGTGTACGTCCTCCGAGTGGATCGCGAGACGCGGCGAATCGCCCTGAGCCTTCGACGGCTGGAGGCGACCCCGTGGGATCGCGCCGTAGGGCAGTTTGTGGTAGGTCAGTTGGTCACGGGTGTGATTACGAAGCTGACCGACTTCGGCGCCTTCGCTCGCATAGAGGATGCGATTGAAGGCCTGATACATGTATCGGAATTGACGGAGCGACATATCCGTCACCCGAAGGAGGTCGTAGGGGTTGGCGATTCGATGGCCTTGAAGATCGTCAGCTTGGATCCAGACCGACACCGGCTCGGGTTGAGCCTGAAACAGGCAGAGGCAGACGCAACGCCGACAGAGTACCGAGACCCTGAACCGGAGCCCGCGTCGTTATTCGCATTCGGGGCATCCGATGAAATAGCAGAGGACAACGTCAAGGAGCCCGCAGGCGACGAAGACGAGTCGTAGATCAAGGACGGAGACCTAGATCATGGCAAGCAGATTTGAAAAGTTCTCAGAGCGTGCCCGCAGAGTGCTGTCGCTAGCGCAGGAAGAGGCGCAGCGCTTCAATCACAACTACATAGGCACTGAGCATATCCTGCTGGGACTCGTACGCGAGACCGATGGCGTTGCGGCTCGCGTACTGAACAGCCTTGGCGTGGAGCTATCCAAGGTACGTTCCGCAGTCGAGTTCATCATCGGCAGGGGTGAGCGGCCATCTCCTGGTGACATTGGGCTGACGCCCCGTGCGAAGAAGGTTATCGAGTTGGCCGTTGACGAAGCTCGCCGCTTGAGCCATCACTACATCGGGACCGAGCACCTTCTTATCGGCATCATGCGTGAAGGTGAGGGCGTTGCCGCGGGAGTCCTCGAGAGCTTAGGCGTTTCGCTGGACAAGGTGCGGGCCGAGACGACTCGCATCCTGAACCAGAGCGTTTCCCAAGGGCAAGGTCAGCGCGGCACAAGCACGCGCACACCAACGTTGGATCAGTTGGGCATTGACCTTACGGCCGCGGCCAGATCAGGCAAGCTTGATCCGGTGGTCGGCCGCTCCAAGGAGATCGCCAGGGTTATCCAGATTCTGAGCCGGCGTACCAAGAACAACCCGGTTCTCATCGGGCAACCAGGCGTTGGCAAGACGGCTATCGTCGAGGCACTGGCCCAGAACATCGTCAGTGGCGACGTTCCGGAAAGCCTTGCCAACAAGCGGGTTGTGACACTCGACATGGGTGCGTTGGTCGCGGGCACCAAATACCGAGGCGAGTTCGAGGAACGCCTGAAAAAAGTTATCGAAGAGATTAAGGCTGCGGGCAACTGCATCTTGTTCATCGATGAGATGCACACCATGGTGGGTGCTGGCGCTGCGGAGGGAGCGGTTGATGCCGCGAACATCCTCAAGCCTTCGCTGGCACGTGGTGAGTTGCAGACCATTGGCGCGACGACCACCGATGACTACCGCAAGTACGTCGAGCGCGACCCTGCGTTGGAGCGCCGGTTCCAGCCGGTCAACGTTGAGGAGCCTTCCACTGAAGAGACGGTGGAGATCCTCCGCGGGATCAAAGTTAAGTTTGAAGAGCACCACGGTGTGATTATCGAAGATGAGGCCCTTGTGGCAGCGTCGACGTTGGCCTCGCGGTTCATCGCTGACCGTTTCCTGCCTGACAAGGCGATTGATCTGATGGATGAGGCAGGCTCTCGCGTGCGGATCCGGACAAGCAGTACCCCGTTGTCGGTGAAGGAATCGCAGAAAGTGCTGGAGACTGTGCGTCGCGAGAAGGATGAGGCTATCGCTCAGCAGCAGTATGAGTATGCGGCTGAGTTGCGCGACCGTGAGTTGAAGCTCGCGGACAAGCTGCAGCAGATCCAGAGTGAGTGGCAGGGGAATTCGTCAGACGAACAACCTGTGGTCAACGCCGAAGAAATTGCTGAAGTGGTCAGCATGTGGACCGGCATCCCCGTCACGCGAATGGCAGTGGAGGAGACCGAGCGCTTACTGCACATGGAAGACCACATCCACCGCAGGATCATCGGTCAGGACGAGGCGATCACTAGCATCTCTAAGGCTGTACGCCGGGCGCGCGCTGGGTTGAAGGACCCGCGCAGGCCCATCGGTAGCTTCCTGTTTCTGGGCCCCACAGGAGTTGGAAAGACCGAGTTGGTGAGGGCGTTGTCCGAGTTCATGTTCGGCGCGGACGACGCAATGATCCGGTTGGACATGTCGGAATTCATGGAGCGCCACACGGTTGCCCGATTGGTCGGTGCACCTCCAGGCTACGTTGGCTACGATGAAGGCGGTCAGTTGACCGACGCCATTCGCCGCAGGAGCTACAGCTGCATCCTGTTCGACGAGATCGAAAAGGCTCACCCCGATGTGTTCAACATCCTGCTGCAGATCTTTGACGACGGTCATCTGACCGATGCCAAGGGCCGCAAGGTGGACTTCCGCAACACGATTATCGTGATGACGTCCAACATCGGGTCGGACCTCATCAAGCGTGACACGTCCATTGGATTCTCGCATTCGATGACGAATGAGCAGGAGGCGTCGGACATCTACGCGAAGATGAAGGGTAAGGTGGAGGAAGAGGTAAAGCGCTTCTTCCGCCCCGAATTCCTCAACCGCATCGATGGCCAATTAGTTTTCCATGCGCTATCGAGGGAGCACATCGTCAGTATCGTTGACCTGATGCTCAACGAGGTGCGCAAGCCGATGCTGGAGAAAGGCCTCAGCCTCGAAGTAACCGAGGCGGCCAAGGCATGGCTCGGAGAGAAGGGCTACGACCCGACGTTCGGCGCACGCCCACTGCGCAGGGTCATCGAGAAGAACATTGAAGACTCGCTGTCCGATGCCGTCCTGAGCGGCACGTACAAGCCGGGTGACACGGTTATGGTCGATGTCAACACCGACGATGATGAGTTGAGTATCGGTCCCGTGATTGAGGTCACGAGCACGCAGTAGGCGACGCTAGGATAAATAAAAAGAGGGGGGAGCATCTGCTTCCCCCTCTTTTTTGTTCGGGGATTGCCGGGTGAGCTCGGTGCTCGCCCTCGGACCTCTTGGACTTTGTCTGGTAGGACTGAAGGGAGCTCGGAGCTCCGGGGATTGGGGACTGCGCAAGCAGCGATAGTGGGTTGGGGGGGGGGGGGG